>ORJL011290194.1_pt1 | contig 16203 bp, 16 predicted proteins | sample 1779941 | NCBI WGS metagenome assembly ORJL01 (sample SAMEA104232317, study PRJEB22302) | groundwater metagenome | biome: forest; feature: aquifer; material: groundwater | place: USA | collected 2011-08-07 | depth 5.8 m | reverse complement strand
GTGTGGGCCGCGTTAACAAAAAAAAGGGGGGCGGGGCCTTTTTCCAGCCCCCCCGCCTCTTGACATCAAGCAGAAAGATCTTGACCTGACCCTTCCTGGCGGCTCCGTCGCCCCGATGTTATCGGGACGTTCGGCTGGAGCTCACGGACGGGGCAAGGGCAGTGGTTCTACCACGCCCTCCCGCCACGGCTGCCGCCCTGTCCGCCGGTGCTGTAGCCACCGTTGCCGCCACCCTGGCCGCCGCGATAACCGCCGCTCGAGGAACCGCTCTCGCTGCGTTCTTTTGCCTCATTGACCGTCAAAGCGCGCCCGGATACCTCTTTGCCGTTCAAACCAGCAATGGCCGCCTTGGCCTCCGTCGCGTCTGTCATATCCACGAAGCCGAAGCCACGGGAACGGTTGGTGTCGCGGTCCTTGACGATCTGGGCCGACGTCACTGTCCCAAACGGGCTGAAGGCAGCGGTAAGGTCGGCATCTGTGGACTGAAAGCTCAAATTACCCACGAAAATTCTCAAGCGGTGCTCCTATGGACTCTATTCTCCTGAATCACAGAAGCGCCGATCGGGATCAAGCAACTAGCCGAACAGTTGAAGAAAGGGAAAGGACTGCAAATGCTCTTCGGAGTACTCTTATCATACTCCTTCCTCAGCAGGAAAGCCAGGCCAGCCTGCTCCGGCATTCCGGTATGGCCATGATCATGGCCTGCTTGAATGGCTCCATCAGCGTGTAGACGACGCCCACCTTGGCGTACCCGCTCTTCTCAGTCATTCCGTGTCTCTTTGACGCTTGCACACCTGAGCAAAACCTGCTGGAGGCCTATACTGTGTCTCCGACATAAACGTTTCCTAGTTTACCCTTTCGACCCTAACCCCTGCCCCTTCCCCTGGCCAGGGGAAGGGGAGAGAAACTATGGGGGAACACCCCCATGCCCCCCGCAGGGAACCCTATGGTTCCCTGCGACCTTCCTATCCGGTTCCCTCTCCCGCAGCGGGAGAGGGCTAGGGTGAGGGTCGAGCGAATCCTCTCACTTCTATTTAGGACAAGCCTTGCTGATAAACCTACGGCCTTAGATTGCTCGCAAAGTCTCGGAATGATAATTTGTGGTGCGGGCCGTTGGCTCGTCATATGTAGGGACAGGTCTTGACCTGCCCGCAGACCTCCCGTTGCCATTCACACTCCAATTTGTCTTGAACGGTGCGTAATCGTAGGGGCAATTCGTGAATTGCCCCTCCTTCTAGTCCTCCAAATCCTCTGACCCCCGCCACGCGTTCCGTATCCCGAAGCGGCGGAACGCTTCGGCATAGGGGAAGGAGAGGTTGTAGGTCCTGGACGCGCGGCGCGCCCAACGGGTCATGTCCTTGACGAAATTGTCCTCCCCGCCCACTTCCTTGATGCGGTCGATCATCTGGCTGGTGTGGGCGAGCATAGCGCGGGCGCGCAGCTCCACCGTCTCTCCCACGTTGATGAAGGTGTCCGGACGCTCGGTGCCCCAGAAGTAGACCTCCTCCACGTTGTGGACGGAGAGGCCCTCCGTCAAGTGCTCCGGGTAGTGCAGCCGGTCGCGAGCGTACGGGAACGCCGCGTCGATGGTCAGGAGGCCGGTCATGCGGTGGTCCCGGTGGATATAGAAAGTGGAGCGGAACGGGTCCGTGGTGAAGATGATGTCCGGCTTGAGGCGGCGTATCTCCCGCACCAGGGCGCGGCGGCAGGTGTGATCGTCCTGGAGGTCCCCATCCCCGAAGCCGAGGAAGACCACCTCCCTGACACCCAGCACTGCGGCGGCGGCGCGCTGCTCCTCCTGACGGGCCCGCTCCAAGTAGTCGGCGGTCATGTCTGTGTCGCGCCCGCCCCGGTTGCCGCTGGTGGCGATGACGTAGAAGACCTCTTTGCCCATTTTGGTCATCAGCCCCACTGTGCCGCCCACGCCGAGCTCGGCGTCGTCCGGGTGCGGGCTGACAACCATGACGCGCTGGTATGGCTCGAAGACCTCTACAGTGGACACGCGGGACTCCTTGCGCAATGGGGTGGCTACAGCGCCAATCCTACCAGAGAATCCGCATGGACTGAGAGTGTCTGAGGTCTCGTTATTGTGACCGCGCACCTTCAAGTGGGACACCGCATCCGGGTGGGGTTTTCTCTTCCCCACATCCCCACCAGATTGCTTCGCTTCGCTCGCAACGACGAAGAGAAGCCCCGCCTATGCGCTCTTTGCTGATGGCGCGACCACCGGCACGGTGAACCGGAACGTGGAGCCTTTGCCCTGCTCGCTCTCCACCCGGATGCGCCCGCCATGCGCCTCCACGATGGTCTTGCAGATGGCCAGCCCCATCCCCGTGCCGCGTATGCCCTCGATGTCCGCCCGCTTGGCCCGGTAGAAGGGGGTGAAGAGCCGCGCCTGGGCATCCCTGGGGATGCCGACGCCTTCGTCGGTCACGGCAACCTCCACACAGCCGTTGGCGAGATGCAGGGAGACGGTCACGCGGCCACCGCCCGGGGAGTAGCGGATGGCGTTGGTCAGCAGGTTGTCTACCACCTGGACGATGCGCCGCTGGTCCACGCGGACGCGCGGAAGGTCAGGCGGCGCTTCCACATATATCTCGTGCGTGCCGTCCTTGGGTGCAAGCTGGGCGGCCTCATGCTCCACAAGGCCGCGAAGATCGGTCTCCGTGGGCTCCAGCTTGAGGGCCGCTTGCAGGCCGTTGAACTCCTCCAGGTCGGAGATGAGCTGCTTCATGCGCTCCCACCCTTCCCGCATGCCATCCACCATGGAGCGGGAGCTGGAGGTCAGGTCCCCCTGGCGCTCCAGGAGCTCCCCGTAGACGGTCACGATGGTGAGCGGGTTCTTCAGCTCGTGGGCCACCATGTTCAGGAGCTGCTGCCGCTCCTGGACAAGCTGACGCTCGCTCTCCAGTCGGGAAACCTGGACCACGCTCGTCTCCATGTTGCGGAAGATGAGCCTGCCGATGAAGAAGCTGGAGGCCACCACCATGGTCTGCACGGCGGCATGGGCGTAGAAGACATCGGTGACGGAGCGGTCGTAGGCAAGCGGGCTGAGGATGAGGAGGAAGGCCAGGACGGTCAGAACGACCAGGGGCCACGTATCGCTGTAATAAGCGGTGCTGACCAGGACGATGAACACGACCAGTGCCCAAAAGGGGCTGTGCGCGCCGCCTGTGGCCCACATGAACATGGCGACGTGCGCGGTGGCAAGAGCGCCGAGGGTGAGAAACCAGTTGGGATCGTATTTGTGCCACGGAAAGAGGTACACGACAGGTGCGGAGAGGATGGCCAGCCCTATGAGCGCCCCGGCGGGCAGCGGGTCGACGATGTCTCGCATGGCCGGCAAAAAGGCGACCAGCCCCGCGATGGCAGCCCCGATGAGGTATAGCAGGGCGGACATGCGGATGAGCGCGCGCCTGTGGATCGCCAGGGACGTTGTGTATACGGGGTCTGCCATACGGTTGCGCCCAAGCTGAGCGGGTGGCTGTTCAGAAAAGCACTTAAGGATACAACGAATGCGGCGCGGCGAGAGTAGAACGGATTCCCTTTTTGGACGGTTTCTCAGACCGCGACCTGCTCCAGGCGGCCGCGCGTCACGTGGAAAAGCTGCGCGCGCGCCAGCACCGCCGGGGGGAAGTGCTCCAGGTCCGTGGCAGTGATGAGAGTCTGCTCGTGACGGGCGACGGCCTCCATGAGCTTGGCGCGACGGCGGGCATCCAGCTCGGACAGGACGTCGTCCAGGAGGAGCACCGGGGCATCCCCGGCCTGCTTCCGCATGTACTCCACCTCCGCCAGCTTGAGCGCCAGGGCCCGCGTCCGCCGTTGTCCCCGCGACCCGTAGACCCCCATGTCCACATCGCGCAAGAGGAAGCGCAGGTCGTCCCGGTGCGGCCCCACCAGGGTCTGTCCCGCCTGGACCTCCCGCTGCTGGCGGGCGTCCAGAGCCTTCCGGAAACCCCGCGCGATGTCCGCCGTCTCCAGTCCCTCTCCCTCCACCGTGCCCTGGTAGCGCATGGTGACCGGCGTCTCGTCGTCCGCAAGCCATGCGTGGGTGCGACGCACCGTCTCCTCAAGGTCGTCCAGCATCCGCAGGCGGTATGAGAGGAGCGCGCTGCCGGTGCGGATGAGGTGCTCGTCCCAGAAGGGGAGCTGGGAGGGGTCTGTCTCCCGGTCCCGGATGCGGCGCAGCAGCGAATTGCGCTGGACGATGACCCGCCTGTACTGCTGGAGGGCGCGCAGGTACCGGCGGTCCGCCTGGCTGGCGGCCAGGTCCAGGTAGCGGCGGCGGAGGTCCGGGGCGCCGGAGACGAGCTCCACGTCCTCCGGCCCGAAGAAGACCACCTTGAGGCGGCCCATCATGTCCACGGCGCGGCGACGCACCCCGTTCACACGGTAGGTCTTCTGGAGCGGCACCCGCGCCATGGCGGACGGACCGGGCGCGGGCTGCGCGCCGTCCCCCACCGGTATCCCCGTCTCCGATGCCTGGAACACCACCTCCAGGTCCGCCGGGCCTTCCACGCTCTGGATGTGGCCGCTCACGCGGGCGTAGGGCAACGGCTCCTGGGAGGCGTCCCACCCGGCCATCTCCTTATCCGTGGAGGTGTGCAGGGGACGTGTGGTAGCCAGGAGGTAGCAGGCCTCCAGGAAGTTGGTCTTGCCCTGGGCGTTGTCCCCGTACAGGACGGTCACGCCGGGGCCAAGCTGCACGTCCAGGCGGGTGTAGTTGCGGAAGTGGTTCAGCGCCAGGTGCTCGATACGAATGGGAGGGGCCTCTCAGATAGAGTGGCGTATTTGTTCTAGTAATCCTATTCTAGCAGAGGGCCTCGACATGACGGTAATATTAGGCCGTTAGGTCTGAGAATGTTGTTTCGGGGTAATGTTATGAAACTTGTGTCGGCGGAAATCAAAAACATCCGAAGTTTCCGAGAGAATACCAGGATAGACTTCGACCCTTCGTTCAATATTTTCGTTGGCCCCAACGGGGGAGGAAAAAGCAATCTACTCGACATCGTAAATGTAGCCATACACTCGTATCTAACGTATGGGTATCAAATCAGCAAAAACCGGAGTACCGGGCTTGTCCGAGAAAGCATTGGCAGCATACTGCCCCCCGCCGACCAAACCCGCAACTATCTCAAGAAATTTCGGGATCAAAGCGGCGAGTCGAGGATTATGTTGTCCATGAGGGTAGATAAGGAGGATATTCAGAACGTAAGCAGCGTAGTGAATTCCAGAGACAAGTTGCAGGAGGCGATAGCTAGGTATTTCCAGAACCCTGGTCTGGCATTCTTGGACAAATGGGCCAAGGCGTCCGAGGGTGCAGGGCTCGTAGCTGGTCAGGTAGTTTCCTTTGAAGTGAAGGACTTCGCTCTTACCCCACCCAAACCGGATTCCCCTGAGGCTCTCTATCTTTCCTATCTTCAACACCGTGATCTCATAGCTCTCCTTGACAATGAACTGGAGATGAATCTCAATCTTGCCGCATCTCATCGCTACCTATCTCCAATTCGCGGGGCAGGTGGGTCGTGGAAGGTGTCTCTCGCCGCGGACAACGACAGCACCTCGTCGAGCATAGGGGCCAATTTGCTCGGGGCTACATCGAAGAGAGGCACACAGTTCATTGACCCAGTAGTAAGGCATCTTATGGAAAAGCACCGGCGGTTTGAGAGAGAAGCCCGCCGTGGCGGCTGGGAGGACCGCTGGTTAGCTGACCCGGAGGTCCAAACACTCAAAACGGCACTGGACACGCTAGGATACAACTTCACAGTTGAGGCAACTGACTCTTATCTGAATTATGAATTCAATCTGCTGTCCGGGGGTAAAGCTGTCGAAGTTGTGGATTTGAGTTCTGGTGAACAGGAGAGACTGAACTTTGCCTTCGCTCTCCTTGCTCGGGAATTGGAAGCTGGCATTCTGATGATCGACGAACCTGAACTCCACCTCCATCCTCAGTCACAGCGCAGTTTGCTAAGGCAGTTGATCGATCTGCAAAAGAAGCAGAACAACCAAATTATCCTAGTCACGCATTCAGCATTGTTTATTTCTCCAGAATCCTTGCCGTATGTCAGTCGAGTATTCCGTATCCCCAACGGTGCAAGCCAAATTGTGCGCATGAAACAAGAAGGCATCACAAATGCACGTGCCATATTGCATGTAATAAATGCTCACAACAATGAAAAGATGTTCTTCGCCGACCTCGTAGTACTTGTTGAAGGGATAAAAGACAGACTTGTCTTCGATGCGCTATTGCAGCTGTATTCTCGGGCGACAAATGACCCCCGTATCATTGAGGTTCTCGAGGTGCATGGCAAGACGTTCATGGATTCCTATTCCGACGTGTTGGCTGGAATTGGAACGATCGCTTACAAAGTTCTCGACCTGGATGCCTTACTAGAACGTGGCAGTGAAGAAGTCAAGGCGTTGTTTGTCACTGATTACACGGGCATAGACAACAAGGTTTTCAGGGACAAGAAAAGCGAAGACAGAAAGTCATTGAGCTTGGCTCTTGAGGATGCTATACGGACGCGTGATTTGACTGCGGTAGAGTCTCTTTGGTACTACATTGGGAATCGCCACCGTCATCTAAAGACGGAGCTTTCAAGCGCTGAAGATGCATTGCTCACGGAATCGCTAAACCAACTCTCAAGGGAAGGAACATTCATACTAAGGATTGGCGAGATTGAGGATTATCTGCCAGAAAACCAGCGCAGTCTGGACAGTGTCATAGAGCTTGTCAAAGATAACAACTTGAAGGCTTGGTTGGCTGGAGAGTCGAATTCTTCCGAGATAAGGGAATTGAGAGGGATTGTCCGGAGCATTCTTGGAATGAGTGTTGATGCTGAGAAATCGGTCCTTGAAGTCTTGACAAGCGTGGGTACCGGTGCTGACAGCGAGGAAGCGGTGCCGACAGAACCTGCAGTGCAGTTCAGAGAGCAGGAGATACAATAAGGCCTCAAGCTGCACACAGCCTCTCCTTCGCCAATAGCGTCCTCCAGAAGCTGGATGCTATGATTCACCTATGGCCGTTTCCAACAACTCCTACGAGCGCATCGTCGTTAAGCTGGGGACCAACCTGCTGACCAACGGGTCGGACAGGCTGGACCTGGGCGTCATGGCGTCCCTGGTGAGCCAGGTGGCCCGCCTGCACAAGCAGGGCCTGGAGGTCATCCTGGTCACGTCCGGGGCCGTGGCGGCGGGGCGGTACAGGCTGCGCGGCATGGCGAAAGAGGACCTGCCCCAGCGCCAGGCACTGGCTGCCGTGGGCCAGAGCGCCCTGATGCACGCCTATGACGAGCTCTTCGCCTGGCACGACGTGACCGTGGCGCAGGCGCTGGTGACCCGGCGGGACCTCGTGGACCGGGCGGGCTATCTGAACGTGCGGAACACCCTGAACGCCCTGCTGGACGCCCGTGTGGTGCCTATCATCAATGAGAACGACGTGGTGGCCACGGACGAGATCGAGGGGGCGCGGTTCGGGGACAATGACAACCTGTCCGCCATGGTGGCGAACCTGGTGGACGCGGACTTGCTCACCCTCCTGACGGACATAGACGGCCTATACACCGCCAACCCCAAGGAGGACCCGACGGCCACGCTCGTCCCCCGCGTGGACGCGGTCACCCCGGAGATCGAGGCTCTGGCCCTGGGCGCGGGGTCGTCCCGGGGCACGGGGGGGATGATCACCAAGCTCCAGGCGGCAAAGCTGGCCACCGCGTCCGGCGTGGCGGTCATCATCGCCAGGGGCGCGGAGCCGGACGTTCTCCTTCGCCTGGCGCGCGGGGAGGCGCTGGGCACCCTGTTTCCGCCCGCCACCACTAAGCTGGAGAGCCGCAAGCGCTGGATGCTGAGCGGCGTGGCGCGGCGGGGCTCCGTGACCGTGGACGACGGCGCGGCCAAGGCCGTGTGCCAGGGCCGGAGCAGCCTGCTGCCGGTGGGCGTGCGGGAGATACGCGGCCCCTTCAAGCGCGGCGACATCGTGGACATCATGGACCTGTCCGGCAAGCGGCTGGCCAGCGGCATCGTGAACTACGACTCGACGGACCTGGCCAAGCTGAAGGGCCACCGCTCCAGCGAGGTGGAGCAGCTCTTGGGCTACGCCTTCGGGGACGAGGTGGTGCACCGGAACAACCTGGTTCTGGTGTAAGAGCCTGTGTAGGAAGGCGCCTCCCTCGTCGTTGCGAGCGAGTCGGCGAGCGAAGTCGCAGAGCCCGATGACATCGGGGCAATCTGGCGGGGAGGCGGAGGATGCGAAGAACCCTACCCGGCCAGATTGCCACGCCCCGATTCGAAGACTCATCGGGGCTCGCAACGACGAGATATTGGAGCCTTCTGAGGATGGCAGTTGAGGCAGCGGCCCGCTTTCATTCTGCTAGACACCCCTCGCGCCCTCCTACGCTACAATGGGTTCATCAGCCCGGTCCGCCGCATGGTGCGACCCAAGGAGACGCATGGTCAAGCGCAGCCTGTTCCTTCTGCCCCTGGTCCTGTTCCTCATGACAGCCTGCACCCAGATCGAGGCGACGGCGACAACGGCGGCGCAGCCCACACCCACCACCCCGGCGGTCCAACCGACCCCCACGCCGCAGCAGCCGACCGCAACCCCCGCCGCAACGCCCACCCCAACGGCTCCCGCCACGGCCACGCGTGTCCCGCCGACGCCCACGGCTACACCGGTCCCGGCAACGCCGACACCCACACCGCCGGGCAACCAGCCCATGCTGTGGTACGGCAGTAGCGGCTCGCCTCTGGCCATCCAGTACCCGAGCACCTGGCAAGGCGGCCAGGTCAACGGCAACGTGACCGCCTATTCCAACGACGATGGCAAGGCGGCGCTGACCATCACGGAAGCAAGCCTCACCGCCGCCGGCATGGGCCGCTTGACCCCGGACGAGGTCGTCGACCAGATACTGGACACTTTCAAGAGCAATGTGGACAAGTTCGAACTGCTCTCCCGGGACAAGACCACGCCGCAGACCGGCGGCACGTCCTTCACCGTGGCCTACACTCTCACCGCGCAAGGGCAATCGCTCAAGGGAAAGTTCCTGGCCTTCATCACCGAGCAGCGCATCCTCTTCATCGCGGAATACGATGCTGAGCAGGCTGAGTACCCGAAGCTGGAGCCGCTCATCAACTACTCCCTGGGCACGCTCCGGACAGGGGACGCAGCGGACAAGCCGCGCCAGTTCGCCACGGCGCTGCGCAGCGGGGCGGACGCGCTCACCGAGGGGAACATCGACCTTGCGGTCGACCGGTACACGGAGGCGCTCGAGATTGAGCCCACCATGCTCGCCGTCTTGCGCCATCGGGCCACGGCCCATTGGGAGAAGAAAGACCACGCCAAGGCGCTCGCCGACCTGGCGAAATACATCGCGGCGCACGAGACGGACGCGGAGGGCCACAACCTCCGCGCCCTGGTGAACATCTTCGCCGGCAACCCCGAGCAAGCCCTGAAGGACATCAACCGCGCGCTGGAGATAGACGGGCTGACCTCCTTCAACCTGCGGGATACGCGCGGGTTCGTGTATCTAAAGCGGGGCGAGTGGCAAAAGGCGCTCGAGGACTACCAGGCCGCTATCGACGGCGGCTTTGACATCGACTACGTCCTTCTGGGAGCGGGCATTGCCCAGGCGCAGCTGGGGATGAACGAGCAGGCCAAGACCAACCTTCTGGACGGCCTGGACCAGGTGGACGAGACGGCGTACAAGTTCAAGGACCCGCAGCTCACGGACCTCCTGGCCATGGCCAACGACGCCCTCAAGAAGCTGGGCGTGACGCGCGCGCCCACCCCTACCCCTGGGCCGCGGGCCACCGCCACGCCGCCGGGCACCCAAACGGCGTGACCGTCGCCGGAGTGGACCTGAACTGGGGCGAGGAGACGCGCGGACGCATCGCCGTGGCACTGGCGGATGATGCCGGCACGGTGCGCCTGACCACCGGCCTGAACGACGCCGAGATGTTCGACCTGCTGGCGGTCGCGCGCCCGCAGGCAGTGGCACTGGACATCCCTATAGATGGGTGCGCGGGCCTTTCGGCGCTAGCGCCCACCCGGCCTATTGACCGCGCGCTGGCCGGCGCCGGCGTCCCGGTCCTGCCCTCCTACAAGGCGGGAGTGCGCGGGACCATGCTGCGGGACCGTATCCGCTCCATCCTCGGGCCGTACACTCCCGTGTACGAGGTCTATCCCTACGGCGCATACAAGGTGCTGGCCTACACCGCCGTCGTGGACAGGTCCTCACCGCAGGAGAGCGCACCGGGCGACGGCTTCCGGCAGTGGTGGCCGCCCAAGTACAAGCGCGCCCTTCTAAGGCGGGAGCGCATCCTGGCCGCGGTCTACCTGCGCCGCCTCCTGCTGCACCCGGACATCGGGCTCGCGTTCGACCCTCCCCTGCCCCACCCGGGCCAGCTGCCTTTGGACGTGCTGGGAGACGCCTACGATGCTTGTCTGGCCGCACTGCCTGCGCTATATTGGCAGTCTAGGAAGCCACTTATCTGTCTAGCAGGCAGTCCGTCCCAGGGAGAGATGCTCCTTCTGGCGCACCCCTGGCTTCAAGAAGCCCTCGCACAGCACGTCCCCGTGCGGAAACCATAGGAGACGTCCGATGTCGCAGAACCCAGCGCAATCGGGGCAGATGCAAGTCCTGTCCACCGAGCTCGTCACCAAGGTCCAGGCCGCCCGCGCAGCCTCCCGCCAGCTCGCCCGCCTCTCCGCCTCCGTGAAGAACCGGGCGCTGGAGAACGTGGCGAAGGCCCTTCGCGCCCAGACCGGCGTCCTCCTTGAGGCCAACGCCATCGACTATGCTGCGGCCAAGAAAGACGGCATGTCCGAGGCGATGCTGGACCGCCTGCAGCTCACCCAGACGCGCCTGGACGGCATGGCGAGCGATGTCCTGAGCGTGGCAGCCCTCCCGGACCCGGTGGGAGAGGTCTTTGACGCCCGCACCCTGCCCAACGGCCTCCAGATCTCCCGGCGGCGCGTGCCGCTGGGGGTCGTAGCCTCCGTGTATGAGAGCCGCCCGAACGTGACGGTGGACATCTCCGCCCTGTGCATCAAGTCCGGCAACGCCTGCGTGCTGCGCGGCGGCCACGAGGCGGTGCACTCGAATCAGGCGCTGGCCCACCTTGTACAGGGCGCCATCGCAGATGCGGGTGTCCCGGCGGACGCCGTGCAGATGATAGAGTCCACTGACCGGCAGGTCGTGAAGGAGATGCTGACCTACCAGGGTGGGATAGACCTCCTGGTGCCGCGCGGCGGCGCCGGTCTGATCCGCTTCGTGGCGCAAAACGCCACCATCCCGGTGGTCACGGGCGGCGTGGGCGTCTGCCACACCTATATTGACGCGGACGCCGACCTGGACAAGGCGCTGGCCATCGTCTACAACGCCAAGGTGCAGCGTCCCACCGTGTGCAATGCGCTGGACACCGTGCTGGTGCACAAGGACATCGCTCCATCGTTCCTGCCCCGCCTGGCGCAGGAGTTCAGTAAGGCGGGCGTGACCGTCCACGCGGACAAGCGCGCGCTGGCGGCCTTCGGCCCTTCGCCGGAGCTCACAAAGGAGCCGGCCACGGAGTCCGACTGGGGGAAGGAGTTCCTGGCGCTCATCGCCGCCGTGAAGGTGGTGGACTCCTTTGAGGACGCCGTGGAGCATATCGAGAGATACGGCTCCGGCCACTCGGAGGCCATCGTGACCGAGGACTATTCCCACAGCCTGGCCTTTCAGGACGCCGTGGACGCGGCTGCGGTGTATGTGAACGCCTCCACCCGCTTCACGGATGGCGGACAGTTCGGACTGGGGGCGGAGGTGGGCATCAGCACGCAGAAGATGCACGCGCGCGGCCCCATGGGCCTGCGCGAGCTGACCAGCTACAAGTGGATCGTGTTAGGCACCGGCCAGGTCCGGCCGTAGGCGTGCAAGTACAAAGGAGCGCGTGAATGCCCGATTACCGGTTCCAGCGGGAAGCCCGCACGCCTTTTTCCGAGGCCTATAACATCCTCAATTACGGACAGACCGTTGGCCGGATAGACATCCATTACACGGCAACCTATGTCCACGGCCTCCTTGCCGTGGCGGAGAGCCTCACTACGGAGGACATCGAGGAGCTGATCGAAATCGTGGATGACGACCTGGTGAGCTCCGCCGACCCGGAGCGCCCGGACTTCATCGTCACGGTCTACCAGGGCCGTCCCCTGGGCACCTACACGGACGACGACTTCAACGAGGAAATGGACAGCGGCAACGGGAACGGGCACAGGTAGGAGTCCCGAATGAGGAATCCACAGCACCAATAGCTAGGATTCCCATACCCGCCACGTCCAGACTCGCGCGCCGGAAACCAAGCGGCCCACCCTTCGAAGGGTGGGCCGCTCACCTGCCGGCTGTGCCATCATTCTTGAAAATGTCCTCTAATGGGCATGAGAATCCCGGCAAGACAGTCCCGCCGTCCAAAACGTCACCTTCATATAGGAACAGGTGCGTGCGTGGCGTGTACACGGCAATCGAGCGGCGTTCAGGAAGAACGACCCAGGCCAATCTTACGCCTGCATCCAACCAGTCTTGAACCTTGGTTTGCAAATAGGAAAACGTCTGACTGGGCGACGCTACTTCAACGACGAGATCAGGCGCCAGCGCGGCAAACACCACCTCGTTAGGATTATCCGGTACCCGATCCTTCCGCACAAACGCGAAGTCGGGAGCCCGGACCGTATCAGGGTTGCGGGAAATGAGAAATCCGGTCTCAGCAGCCACAACCTCTCCGAGGGCATGCTTCTCCACGAACGTCGCCAGGCGATTTGATAGGCGCATTGTGACACGGCCATGCTGCCAGTTGGTCGGCGGCCTCTCTACAAGCTCTCCCCGCACAAGCTCATGCCGCTTCCCCTCCGCAGAGAGCCTCTCCAGGTCTTCCGCCGTATAGAGCGTCTGCCGGGCCATGGGGGCCTCCTAACGGGTGCGCGCCGGGCCTACTTCTTCCTCTTCAGTATAGCCAGTACTCGCTTCTCGATCTCGTCGGCGGTGAGGTGGAAGTGGGTCATGATCTCCGGATACTTGCCAGAGGTGCCGTAGCCCTGCAGGGCCACGAAATCGACAGGGGTGAAGCGGTCGCCCTTCTCCGCGAGGACGCGGGCCACGGTGGCCCCCAGGCCGCCGTGCACCTGGTGCTCCTCCGCGGTGACGATTGCCCCGGTGTCTCGCGACGCCGCGAGCACGGCCGCCTCGTCAATGGGCTTGAGCGTATGCATGTCCAGGACGCGACAGGAGACGCCATGCACCGCCTTCAGGCGGTCGGCGGCCTGCACCGCCTCGTGCACCAGCAGGCCGACGGCGATGATGGTGGCGTCCTTCCCGTCCCGGAGCACGTTCGCCTTGCCCAGTTCAAAGGGGCAGTCGGCGGCGGAGTAGACCACCGGCGTCTCCGGGCGGTGCGTGCGGATATAGAAGGGGCCAGGCGTCGCCGCCGCCGCGCGGATGGCCTTCGCAACGGAATAGGCGTCGGCGGGGACCACCACGCGGAAGGACGGCAGGGAGGACATCAGGGCGTAGTCCTCGATGGATTGCGCGGAGGCCCCGTCCTCCCCCACGGAGACACCGCCGTGGCTGGCCACGATCTTCACGTTCATCTGCGGCCATGAGATATTGATGCGCACCTGGTCGAAGTCGCGGCTGGTGGCGAACACGGCGAAGGTGGAGGCGAAGACCGTCTTTCCGCAGGCGGCCAGTCCCGCCGCCATGCTCATCATGTTCTGCTCGGACACGCCCACGTAGAAGAAGCGGTCCTTGTACGCCTGACCGAACAGGATGGAGTACGTGGACTTCGCCAGGTCGGCGTCCAGCGCCACGATGTTCGGGTCCTCTTTGCCCAGCTCCACCAGCGTCTCGCCATAGGCCTTGCGCGTGGAAGCAAGCTTCACCTGTTGGATTGTCATAGGTCCTCGTATCCCCTCGGTTTCACGGTCAACGCCGCTGCATCAGCCACCGTTCGTGGTGAGGCCCTCAGCCTGCCCCGACTTCAGTCGGGAATCGCGAACGATCAGTAAGACCCTTGCTCTTTGCCGGGCTACCCGATCTCCGCCAGCGCCTTCTTGAGCTCGTCCGGCGTGGCCGCCTTGCCGTGGAACGCCGGGTTGTTCTCCATGAAGCTCACGCCCTTGCCCTTCACCGTGTGCGCGATGATGGCCGTGGGCTTGGTCGTCGTCTCCAGCGCCTCATTGTAGGCGGAGAGTACCTGGGTCATGTCATGGCCGTTGATCTCGATGGTGTGCCAGCCGAATGCCGCCCACTTGGGGGCCAACGGCGCCACCTGCATGATGTCCGCCACAAAGCCGTCGTTCTGGATGCGGTTGTGGTCGATGATGGCCGTCACCCTGTCCAGCCCGAAGTGCGCCCCGGCGAGTGCTGCTTCCCAGACCTGGCCCTCCTCGCACTCCCCGTCCCCGAGCAGGGCGAAGACCCGGTAGTCCTTCTTGTCCAGCCGACCTGCCAGCGCCATGCCCAGCCCGTAGGACAGGCCCATGCCCAGCGACCCCGCAGACATCTCCACACCGGGCGTGGACCGCCTGTCCGAGTGCCCCTGGAGGCGCGTGCCCAGCTTGCGGAAAGTGGAGAGTTCGTCGGTGGCGAAGTAGCCCGCCTCGGCGAGCGCGGAATAGAGGACCGGCGTGGCGTGGCCCTTGCTCAAGATGAAGCGGTCTCGGTCCGGCCAGGCGGGCTCCTGGGGCCGGGGGCGCATGACCTGGAAATAAAGGGCTGCCACAAGCTCGACCGAGGAGAGGGAGCCGCCGGGATGTCCGCTCTGGGCGGTGGCGGTCATGGTGACGATGTGCCGGCGCATCCGGCGGGCGGTCTCTTCCAAGCGGGCGACATCAACATCACCGAGGGTGGAATACCGTACATGGGCGCTCACACCGTTCTGCGACCCCGCCATCCAGACGCTCCTTGCCGATTAAACGATCCGGCAGCACTGTGGGTAGTGAGGGAACCTGTATACTCTAGCACGACATGATTACCGACTGCCACACCCACATTTTCTCCCCGGCTGTACGGGAGAACGCCGATTTGTACCGCGTTCAAGACCCGGTCTTTCGGGAGCTATACGCCAGCTCCAAGGCGCGCATCCTGACCGCCGATGAGCTAGTGCGCGCCATGGACGCGGCGGGCGTGGACCGGGCGGTGGTCTGCGCCCTGGCCTGGGGGACGCAGGCGCTCTGCGTCCAGCACAACGACGCCATCATCGACGCCGTCCAGCGCTACCCGGAGCGCCTCATCGGCTTCTTCATCGTAGCGCCGGGGGAGCGAGAGGCCGCGCTGCGCGAGGTGGAGCGGTGCGTGGGGGCAGGGCTGCGCGGCGTGGGCGAGGCGCGCGCGGGCGCCGGGGGGTGGGACCTGGCGGACCGGGACGGCATGAAGGACATCCTCGACGCGCTGGAAGCCTACCGCCTACCCCTCCTCCTCCACACGGATGAGCCGGTGGGCCACCTGTACCCCGGCAAGGGAAACATGACGCCGGACAGGCTGGCCGCTTTCCTGGCCCTGCGGCCCGCGCTGACGGTCATCCTGGCCCACTTCGGCGGCGGGCTGCCGTTCTACGCGCTCATGCCGGAGGTGCGGGCGGTCTTCGCCAACGTGTACGTGGACAGCGCTGCAGCGCCCTTCGTCTACACGCCGGAGGTCTACAGCCACGTGGCCGAGGCCATCGGCGTGGATAAGGTGCTCTTCGGCTCGGACTACCCGCTCATGCCATACAAGCGCGCTTTCAATCACCTTGAGGCAGCGGGGTTGACCCCTGAGGAGCGGGAGGCGGTGCTGGGGGCCAACGCGGCGCGGCTGTTCGATAGGGCATTATCCGCAAAGTAGAGAAGGGAGGGCGTCATGGTGCAAAAAGGGACTCCAGAGTGGTGGGCGTACTTTGCGACCTGGGGCGTGTTCTCGGCCAGCCTTGGCTGGTTGGGCGCTGACCGCTTCTACCGTGGGCAGGTGGGCTTGGGCATCCTCAAGCTCATCACCCTAGGCGGCATCGGCATATGGTGGCTGGCGGACGCCGCAATAGGCGCATACCGCCTCGGGCAAAGCGGGCAGTGGACCACGCCCATGGGCCAGCTGCCGCAACCGCCTGGTCCGACAGCCTGATGCCGCCCGGCCCCAGGAAAAGGCCTTTAGGACATGGCCATTCGATAGGGACGTCTAGTCCGGCAGGGACGTCCTGGCTTTG
>ORJL011166689.1_pt1 | contig 16219 bp, 9 predicted proteins | sample 1779941 | NCBI WGS metagenome assembly ORJL01 (sample SAMEA104232317, study PRJEB22302) | groundwater metagenome | biome: forest; feature: aquifer; material: groundwater | place: USA | collected 2011-08-07 | depth 5.8 m | reverse complement strand
GGGGCGGGCGCTGGGGGCCCTCCGGTGCCGGGGGCGTCCTCCCCCTGCCACACGGGAACGGAAGTCGCCAATAAGCCGCTGGAGGCGTCGGACAGCGTTGCGAACCCGGTGGACAACAACCAGTACGCGGGTTACGGCCACGGGAACTCGACGACGTACACGTGGGACAGCATCGCCGGCCCGGCCTTCCTGTACGGCAACACGGGCACGCCGAACAACGGTTGCTACGAGTGCCACAGCAGCGCCGCGAGCCACGTGCCCAAGAGCGGGACCGACCCGTACCGCCTTGGTGCGTGGGCGACGAACGTGGACGGCCTGTGCAACGACTGCCACGGCCCGGCGGCGGCGAACGCGAAGAAGGCGGTGAACGCCCTGAACCTCGGGATTCTCGGGCACGACAATGTGAACACGGGGTCGACGAGGATGTGGCCGGGGAGCTACGGCTACAAGTGCGTGGACTGCCACGACCCGCACGGGGACGGGAACTACTACCTGGTACGGTCGGCGATCAACAACCCGTCTTCCGCATCGGACACGACGATGGGCAGCAACAGCTACGGAACGCCGAACGACAACGCACTCTCCGCGATCACGTTCACGAGCCTCACCGGGTTCGCCACGAACAGCTATGCGATCTCAGGCGCGGCTGACGGGATCTGCGAGGTGTGCCACAACCAGACCACCCTCTACAACGCGACCGGCTCGGACAACGCCGGCACCCACGCCTCCCGTACCGGCCGGTGCACCACATGCCACACCCACGAGACTGGTTTCAAGGGGCAGGGGCACGCGGCGGGGGCAAATTGCAAGGGATGCCACCAGGATGCGCAGGGAACCAGGCGGGATATCTACCCGGCGACTTCGGGCGACGACTACAATTCCACGAGCACCCACGGAGCGAGCTGGGCCACGATCACCAGCGCGGACTGCGAGAAATGCCATCAGGAACTGTCGCAGGACGGTGCGGTGGTGCTGAAGGTTTGGAACGCGGACAACGCGACATTCGGAACGGTGACCTACAGTTCCGCCGACCTCTCCTCCGCAAACACGCATTGCCTCTCCTGCCACGATGCCGATGGCGGCCCCTCCATCGGAGGCGTTCTGCCGACGACGCAGGCGAATGTGGGACAGTACACCTCCACCTTGACATACAACTCCCACAACTATGCCCCCACGGCGAATATCGCCCCCAGTACGACGTCGACCGCGGGTGCGGTATACAACACTACACCCGTGGTCAAGAAGGCCCAATCTCCCCACGGGAAGCCGACCTTGAACGTGATGAAAGGGACCGAGGCCCAAGTTGCGTTTACCGACACGAATCCGGTCGGGTGCCTCAACTGTCACCCATCGCATGGATCGAACTACCTGACGCCGATGGCATACGGGATTTCGAAAACCGCGGACGGCAACAGCGGGTGGACTACTTCACCGGGTGGACGCCGCATCGGAGGGAATCCATCGAAGTTGGCCGGCGTCGGGCGCGACTATGCGAACGAAGGTGCTCCTCAAGCCACGACGACGGCTTCGATACTGGATAACTTCTGCTGGAATTGCCATGACAGCGTGGGGGTAAACGATTTCCGCGGCGACTCGAATGCGGAAGACGTGACCGCCGGCAATGCCATAACCCACTGGCAGGGTACCTGGACCCGTCCGGCGGCTCCCTTTGCCTATAAGTCCGGAGCGTTCCAATCGTCTCACTACTACCCGAACAAGACCGGAATGGGGGCCACCTGGACCACGGGGACCCCCTCGGGGACGCGGACGAACCTGCAGTGCGTATCGTGTCACGACCCCCACGGGAACCCGGTAGATGGACAGTATTTCGCATTTGCCTTGAAGGGGCAGTGGATGACGTCACCGTACAAGGAGGACCGTGTCTGCAACACACCGAATACCACGGGGGCCGCCTGGATCGCCCCGACTGCTTATAGCTCAAGCGGGATTCAGGCCGGGTGCCGGTCGGAGCCGGTCAAGACCTACGCCAACCCGGCGACCGTCGGAAACGGTTACCTGGCGTCGAAGACCGGGTACACGGGGACCCAGATCACCGGCACCGGCCATGACGGGTACTTCATCGACGATGATACCTTCGGAGTGGACGGGACCAACTCCACCGCTCCCACCGCATCGAGCCCGGACAACCACAACGAGGCGGGGAAGTGGCCCGGGAACTTCTACCGGACAACCGCCAACGTAATGTGGGTGTCCGTGTACAACCGCAACCGCCTGCTCGAGACGCCGGACCAGTTCGGCGGACTGTGCGCGAAGTGCCATGCCGATTCGGCCACACAGGATGGGGCGACGCTGGTTACCCGGTTGGTCACCGAGTGGAGCGGCCATGGCGCGGTGAAAGGCGCCACCGTCCAGAATGATATCCTTTCGGTGCTCGAGAACCAGCATATGCACGCGATGGAAGGGCCGGTCGTCAATAACGGCACCCGGACGAACGCCTCCCTGCTGAACAGCATCAACTACCCGAACAGCAGCGCCGGGAACGGGTGGGCTTACGCTCCGGGCTCGCAGAAGACCGCGGGGACCAAGGTCAAGTACCACGAATTCAGCTGCTCCAAATGCCACACTCCCCATGCCTCGCGGCTGAAGCGGTTGATGGCGACCAACTGTCTGGACGTGGGGTACCAGCAGGGGACGGCCGGACAACAGTACACGAACTACCCGAAGCACCGCTACTCGGGAACCTGGACCTTTGGTAACAAGACGGGTTGGGGTGATCCAACGGGAGGCTCCGCCGGGACAGAGCCTTGGCACTACACCGCTGCCGCCAACAACGCCACAACGCGGAACGGCGGTCGCCCGATGCACTGCCACAACACGGCGGCCACCAACACCGGCACGATGGGGCAGGCACCCTCCGCTGTAACCGGCGGCGGATGGAACGCGGTGACCGGCTGGTGATTCGCCGGTAACCGAATCCAATGGAGTTCGTATTCATGAACAGGAAGAACGACTGGAATACGGAGAGACTACGGATGAGCGATTCATTCCCCCGATGGCACCGCTGGGTCACTATTCTCGCACTCTTCCTCCTTCCTTGGTCGGGAACCGCATATGGGACGGCCCTGCTGGACGATGAGCCCGGGAGAGATGGGACGAGCGGGAAGGTCATCCAGGGGGGGGAGCGTGTACAGGATAACGCCATCCGGGGTTGGAAAAGCGTAACCGTACCGGGCCAGTACCCGCACCAATCCGGATATCGGGGAAGCGACTACGTGGTTTATCCGCTTGCAGGGGTGCCTTCCTTTTCCCCCGTGTCCGGGACCATCGAGATGCTGATCCGGAGGGATGCGCAGGGTGAACCGGCGACGTCTGAGACTCTTTTCGAGTTTCTTCGACCGGATAACCACTCCCCCCTGTCCGTCTATGTCTATTGGCAACGTCCTCACCATATGCCGTGGATCGATAACGGGGCGGTGCTGACTGTCTGGGGCGATGGGTATGACGGGGATCTGTGGGGGACCCGGATCGCATTGGGACGGGAGATTCCAATCGGGCAAAACATACGGTTGACCTTCACATGGGGGGGCGGTAAGAACGCCGTATATATCGATGGGGTGCCGGCGAGGGGGTATTACCTCGATAACGGGAATCCTGCGACTCGGTCCGGGGCGCCCGCTCGCATCCTTGGGGGAGTCGACAGGGTACGACTGGGTATTTCATCCCTTGAGGGCGCCTATTACCCGAACGGGTATAATCCCCTGACGAGCGCAACTATCTACAGGTTTGTTCTTCACGATGTGCCCGTATCTCCATCCTCCGGTCGGCCTGTCATCAAAGAGGTGATCGACGACACCTTCCGCGTGGCCGGGATCTCCGGGAAGTTGGTTTCCGGGGACCAGGTGACCGTTGAATTGCACGCCACATCGGGGGGCCTGGCGGCGTTCGACCTTGGGAACGTCCGAGGGATCCCGATGGTGGAGCTTCTTCCGAGGGATGGGGCGGCGGGAGTGCCGGCGGTATCCCCCGGAACCTACCGGGGGATATACACGATCCGCCCGGGAAACGACTACGAGAATGGGCAAGTGGTCGGTCACATCGTTTCAGCGGACAACGTCGCCGCCGATCCGGTCATGAGCGCATCGAAGTGGACGATCGATACGAAACCGGTGGTGGCGTTCTCGATCGACAAGAAGGATCTGCCGGCCGATTCGGCCGCGAAAGCCCGTATCAAACTGGTGGCGAAGGACGTCAACGGGAACCCGGTCAAGGGGCGTCATCTGAAGCTGACGCTGGCGACGACGAGCGAGTACACGGGAACCGTGGGCGCCGGAGATTTCGGCAAGGACGTCGGGGCCACGGTTGAAACCCGCTGGCGAGGCGAGACCGACTCCTGGGGAGAGGTCGAGTTCGACTACACCGCCGGATTCGCGGCCAAGACGGTCATTTTGACCGCCAAGGATCTGGACTCCGGCGGGGTAACGGTGGACTACTTGACCGCGTTCAAGGAGGCGTCGATCGACATCGCGCTGACGCCTCCGGTCAGCCGGGCGGCGGCCCGGCGCAGCGTGCAGTACATCCTCAAGGTGGAGGCGTCCCGTTCGGAACTGACGGCCGACGGGCGAAGCCGGTCGGTGATCCGCGCGACCTTGCTGGACCCGAACGGGACCGCGGTTGCGGGGGACCCGGTGGCGTTCACGCTGTCGAGCGCCAACGGGACATTGCGGGCGATCGCGGGGACGACCGATTCCTCCGGAACCGCCACGGCGGAGTACACGGCGGGAAAGAAGATCGGGATCGTGGTGGTGACGGCGACGGCGACGCTGCGCAACGCCTCCGGGAACGTGAGCATCACGCTCCTCTCGGACGCTCCGGCGAAGGTGATCCTGAAGGCCCGCCCCGCCGCCCTGCCGGCGGACGGGAACAGCCGTGCCGACATCGGCGTCAAGGTGACCGACGTCAACGACAACCCGAACGCCGACACGAAGGTGGAGTTCAGGATCGCCAGGGGAGGCGGGAGGCTCGATTCACCGGACCGTGTGACGGATCGATTCGGAGACGCCTCGAACCGGTACACGGCGGGGACGACGCCGGGGGTGGCGACGGTCGTGGCGACGGTGCGGTCGAAGGCGCCCACGGATTCGGAACTCGCCCGCGCCCGGAACGTATTGTTCGCACCTTATTCGGCCGACGGCGACGAGATCCGGGTGGAGAAGTGGTTGAAGAAGAAGGGAGACACGGCGGTCAGGGGCGAGCCGGTCATGGAGTACACGGTGGGCCGAAGCCGACAGGTGCAGACGCTGGTAGCGCCGTACGACCTCCGGGTGGAGGAGATCTTCGTCGAATACTGGGACCGTGCGGAAATCGGGCAAACGCTGGCGGTTATTGTCCCAACAGCTCAATGAGACTACGGATCGATCAATGTAAGGAGTTCTTTTCGGTCTCCAGGCGACGGAGGTTATCGCGGGCGCCTTGGTAGGAAGGATCCACTCGAAGAGCTTCCAGGAAGTACTGACGTGCCTTTTCCCGTTGGTCTGTCCGGATAAGAGCGACCGCCATGTTGTTCCATAGCATGGCGGTCCTGTACCCGAGACGGGCCGCCTCCTCGTATCGGGCGACGGCCTCCTTGAAAAGTCCGATGTGGTTGTAGTAGTTGCCGAGATAGAACTGTGCTTCGGGGTATTCCTGCACCTCCGGATCGGTCAGCAGCAGCGCGGCTTCGGAAAGGCGCCTTGTGCGGGCCATCAGAATGGCGAGTTGCAGTTTTCCCTCCGGAGAGGGGGGATAAATCGTTAATGCGCGCCGAAAAGCGCTCTCTGCCTCCGACAGCATTTCTTGCCCGGTCATCCTGATTCCGTATTCTATGTAGAAAGACGGGTCGTCCCACGCGATCCTTTCAATCCCGACAGACGCGGTGACGAACTCCGCTACCGTGAGGGGGGAGCGTGCCAAATCAGCCAGTAGAATGTCTTTGAGTAGCCCGCGTGTTTTAAGGTCGTAGGCGGTCGCCGCATTCTCCCCGAAACGGACGGGGTTTGCCTTCGGAAAATCGTAAAGGGGCTTTGCTGCCTGCTTGGTTAAAAAGGCAAAGCCGTATCTTCGCCACCGCTTTTCCCGGATGGCCCATTCCGGGAGGGTGACGAACGCGACCGCGTCGGGGTATTGGTCCAGGAATATTTTCTCCTGCTGGGCCTTGAAGAACTCCCGGTGCCTCCGGGAGAGGTCTCCATCTCCGTAGATGTTCGCCAGATGACTCTGGGTTCGGTCAACGAGGTAGAGGTCCGTCCGAAGCCGTTCGACGAAGTGGGTGGCCAGTCCGGAAAAAACTTCCGTATCCTTGTCGAGAATCACGGAAGCGTTTAACGGCAGGGATAGGAAAATTTCCCGGAAGTAGTCGCGGACCACGAAGTCCCGGTTTCGGCTGTTATCCTTCGTAGACCTCCAACCTGCTACCGCCACAAGAATTCCGAAAAGACAAAGCACGGCGGCGGCGGTCCGGCGGTGTGGCATTCCCGGCGTTTTTTCGCTGCTCGCGAACTTTTCAAACAGGACCGTCATCCCGATTCCGGCGTACAGGTGAAGTGGAAGGACGGCGGGGGCGAGAAATCGCCAGGCGTCCGATTCCGTCATGATGCGGGAAGGATAATTCTGGAGGAGAACATTCGCTACGAAGAACATTCCGGCTGAAGCGAGAAGAGGGGTCGCCTGCCTGGCGCGAGCCCCCCCGGCGACGAGTCCGAGCGTGGTCAGCGGGAGGATGGCGGCGGAGAGGGTGGGCAGCAGGGCAATGCCCGTCCAGCCGAACTGTCGGAGCAGGAGGAGGGCGTTACGGCCTTTCATCGGACGGGAACCATAGACGCTCCAGCCCACAGACCTGAGGAAGGAGACTGGAGTGGAAGGGTCGCCGTAATTGGCCGGAGGGTGAGCCAACGCCCTCGCAGGCAGGTATAGCATCACCAGAAATCCAACAAGGAAGAGGAGAGCCCCTCGTGCGAGGAGGGAAGTTTCCCTCCGTTGCCTCCATAGTCCCGCAAACAGTAAAGGGAGGGTATAGAAAATGGAGAGGTAGTGAACCCCCATGCCTACCCCCGAAAGGAACGCCAGCGCGAGGTTTCTGCGTCTCCCATCCGCGTCTTTATCGGGGAGAGGGGAAAGGAAATACAGGCTGTACAGCGCCAGGAAGAGGGTGAGAAGTGTATACACCTCCGTTACAAGCGCGTTGTGCATCACCGGCTTCGAAAAACCGAACAGAAAAGAAATGCCGATGGAGATCGGTACCGGCACGCCCATGGCCGAGGAAACAAGGAACAGGACGGCCACCGCTCCAGCGGCGGAAAGGGCCGAAAGCAGGACGGATCGCCCGTATGCGTCCCCGAACGGGATTTGTTGGAAAAGATAGGACGCCATGTGGTGGACCGGGTTGCCGGGCGGATGGGTGTTCCCAAGGTAAGCTCCGGCCGTAACGTACTCCCCGCAGTCCCCCCCGGTGAGGTGGGGGGCCGAATGGTAGATCGCAATGGCAGAGAATACAAGGAAGACCCCGAAGGACAATAATGGCCCCCATGCCCTCGGTTTCCGGGACGTGTTCGACAACATGTTCACCGCCCACTCCGCATGAAGATATAATACAGTTGTTTCAATGAGCCAGATAACGAGACATACTCCCGAGCACCGTGCCACGGTCCGATTCCTGATGTTCGTCGCGACCCTTTTGGCGCTTCTCTTCGTCCTTGATACTTGGTGTGTCCAATCTTCCCGGGTTCACCTCGACACTGGGAAGGAGGCGGGGCGGAGAGGAGATTTGGATACCGCCCGCCTTGAGTGGGAAAGTGCGGCTTCACGGCCGGCTCCGTTCAACCCATACGCCGCCGAGGGGATGCGCTTGCTCGTCGGGATGGAGCGGCGGTTGGAGGATGAAGGGCGTTTCGCCGAAGCTCTCCGGGTTTGCTTCTCCATCCAGGGGATCGTAGGCGCCACTTCAGGATATTGGTCATACTATTCGGACGAGGGGGGGTACGTCTCCGGGAGAATCCCCGAACTTGCCCGCCGTATGGGGGTTGCCATCGCCCCGGAACGTTTTTTCCTCTACAGGCCTGTACGGGGTTGGGCCGCCCACCTTGCCGTGGGATCCTTTGTCCTGTCGGTGGCCAGCGCCTTGGCTGCGATCACGGGGGCGTCGAGGAGGCGCAGGGTCCGGATGGGGTGGGTGGCGGTTGTCGCCTTCCTGCTTTGGCTTCTATTCCTTCGTTCTGCCTGAACCTCCGCCGCTTCACGGAAACGTTGCGATAAAGATGTCCTGGAACCTATTGACGTCCCCGGCGACGAGATTCTCCGCGGCCGATTCGAAAGCTATTACTGCCCCGTTCGCGCTCACGCTGCTTGGACCCGCGAGAGCCGCGTCTTGTCCGTTTAACCCGGCGCTCACCTTCCGTGTCACCCCCAGATTCCGGTCCCGGACGAAAATTTCGGCCTTGTTCGCGCTACCCGGCGGGTTGGTGAGGTCGTAGGACTCGGAGCGTAAGACCACGAACCGGCCATCGTCGCTGATCGAGGGACGATCGGAATACCCGTTACCCGTTCCGCTCCCGGACGCCGACACCGATACCAGTTCCGTTGTCGCCAGGCCTGTAACCGTGTCGATCACTCTGAGAAAAACATCCCGTACACTGTTGTTATCGTCAGGGACGATGGAATTATCTATGGATACGAAGGCGACAAACACATAGCGACCGTCGGGGCTGGCGGAGAGGGCAAGCGGGCGATTCACCGAGGGGGTAGCGGCATGGATCTGGCGTCCTGCGTTGTCCAGAGAGACCAATGTGGTCACTCCGATGGACAGGTCCCTGAGGAAGACGTCTCCCACCCCATTCGAATCGTTTGTTACGAGGTTGCTCGCGTAGGACAAAAAGGCAACGTACTGACCGTCCCGGGAGATCACCGGGTTCGATGAGTCCCCGTTCGGCGGGGTCACGTTGTCGGGTGCGCCGGTGATTCTCCGTATCGTTCCGCTCTGGAGATTCCTGGCATAAACCTCTTTTTTTCGCTCTATTCCTCTTGCTGGAAGGACCAGGTTATCCGCCATGGAGGCAAATACGACGAGATTTCCGTCCCCGGAGATGGACGGGCTTTCGCAGTTGCCGTCAGCGAATCCGTTGTCCGTGCTGGTGCTGATTCTCCGGGTAGTACGCGTCGCCACATCCCTCACGTAGATATTTTTCATGATGCCCGGCAGGGATTCCCCTGCGACTAAATTGGAAGCGATTGATTCGAAGGCCACGAATCGGCCCGAATTGTCGATCGAGGGCATTCCGGATTCCCCATCGGGGGGGGTTCCTCCAACTCCCTCGGATACCATGGACGTCCTTCCGGTCCTGACATCCCGATGGAATACTTGCTGGGTTCCTCCCGTGTCCGTCGCGGTCAGGTTTGTCGCAAGCGAGGTAAAGACGACGATATTCCCCTCCGCATTGATTGCCGGCGTGTCCGAGTCGCCATTCGCCTGGACACCATTGTCCGCAAGGCTAACCATGCGGATGACGGGGACCGCAGGCGCTGCGGATTCCACTGAATGGCCGCAACCACCCCAAAGGAACAGGAACGCAAACAGGGAGGTCAAGGTCGGCAGAAATCGGGATCGGGGGACCATGGGAATTATCACGCCCAACCTCCTGCAATCCGGAAATTCCAGGATCCAATATAATCCAGGAGAAGCCTCCGGTCTAACTTTTTCCCCGATTCCGGGCGAGGAAGGGAAGTACATGTGCCGCCGCCCAAATCCGCGATCGGGTTGCCCCGAGGCTGCCGATTCCCTCCAGCAAGAAGCTGCCCCAACGTGCGGGATTTCCGTAAAATCGTCGGTAGACTTTCCTCTGAGCCGATTCCAGTTTTTCGGCGGAGACGTCGCAGTAAAGTTGATTCAACACTGCCCGGGTATGGATCCCTTCCGGAGAAGCAGGCAAGTTCCCCACCGCGGGAACCCGGCTCACGAGTTCCTCGAAGAGGAGGGAACCGGGGATCGGGGTACAGATCCCCACTGTCAGCATAGTCGGCGAGATCCTGTCGATGAAGGCAAGGGATTCCCGCAGTGACTCCTCCGTTTCCCCCGGCATCCCGAACATCATATGCGCGTGGGTCTGCACGCCGATGGCTCGGCATGCCGAGAAAACATCCACGACTCGGGATAAACGGATCCCTTTCCCGTTTCGGTCCAGCACCTTCTGGCTCCCGGATTCGACACCGATCCGAACCATGTGGCATCCCGCCCGCTTCATTTCCCGCAAGAGTTCCGCGTCCAAGTGGTCGGCGCGGGAAGAGCAGACCCAGGAAACGGGTTTCGGGAGTCGCGAAAATCTCTCGGAAAGTTGGAGAACCCTCTGGCGGTTCCCGGCGAAGTTCTCGTCCCGGAAAAAGATTTCCCGATATCCCATCGCGGTCACCTCACGGACTTCTTCGATCACCGAATCGACGCTTCGGTACCGGACCTGCCGTTGGGAGAACCCCGGGGCGGGGCAGAATCGGCAGCCGGAAGCGCACCCCCGCGACGAGAATACCGTGGTGAAAGGTGTGCGGCAGACCGCAGGGTTGCGATAGGCATGTGGTCGGGAGATGAGCTTGCGATCCGGGAACGGCAACGCGTTCAGATCCTCGACGATCCCCGCCTCCCCGAAATCGGTGAAACCATCCCCATCCCGGATCGACGTCCCTTGAGGGGGGGGAGAGCTCCAAGGTTTTTCGAGGAGCCGGAAGAGGTCGGGGAGCGCCAGGTCCGGTTCCCCCCGGACGATCGCGTCCACGGCGGGCGACATTGCGGCCAATTCCGGTTGGAATGTCGGGAACGGTCCGACCAGAACCAAACGGGCGCGAGATCCTCGCCGCTTCAAGCTTTCGAAGAAGGACAGGTCCTCCTTGGCGGAAAAAAAAGAGGAAAGCACCACGATGGAAGAAGCATTCTCCAGACGGAAAAGGGCGTTCTCGATGGGTATCCTCTCGGCTGGGCAATCCAGAAGGACTGGATGGAATCCTTTCCGGGCGACAGAGCCGGCGAATCCCGCCAAGGTGACGGGAGGGAATCCGATACCACCGACCCTTCTGCCGGAGCACCAGCAGCCGTGCAGGAGGTCCCTTACCAAGGGGGGGGCTCGTCGTGAGGGAGGGATTACGAAGGCGACGGATTCCGTTCTCATCCGGTCACCCCTCGGCTTCTATCCGCCGCGAAGCGCACCATGACCCCTCCCTCAGTTCCCATCGCGTGATCAGCGTGGCCCGCCCCCGGTCACGGAGGGTTCCGGCCAGCGTGGTTTCGGTCTCTTGGCGATCAAGAGGACGCATCCGTGGGTGCTGCGGGGTGCCGAAGCGGGACGCCGGGTGAAGCGCCGGAAACGGTTCGGCCAGAAACGCGACCCGGTCTATCGACAGTCGCGCCGGGAATTCCAGAGCGTCCCGGACTTCGATCGCGTTGTGGTCCGTCCGGACTTCGCGTTTCCAGCCGGAAGAGATCCGGATCTTTCCCGGAAGGAGAGCGGTTCTCCGGATTCGCTCGCTTAGAAGGGACCAAGGCCGGGACAACGGCACGGTCACCCCTCCGAGGTGCGCCAAGCGCAGCAGATAGCGGAAGAGTCGAAAGGGTTCGTTTGATTCACCCCAACCTCCGCAAACCTCCCATCGATTCTGTGCTGCGAAAGATGCATCCGGGCATTCTGTCAGCGAAGAAGAAGTTGCACCGACGGGAAAGTGGATAGTGCCCCTGGACACGATGGCCAGACCGTAGTCCACAAGAAGCTCCGGGGTTTGATGTGAGCAAGCACCGAACTGGCCGTATCCGTGCAGGTTGATCCAGAATCCATAACAGGGGGTTCGAAGAAATCCGTCGACCGGGCGCTCGAGTGTTGGTTCATCGGTCCTGTCGTCTTCCGCGGGGGGCAGGAGCGCCGCATCGAGGAAACTGGGCAGGAAAAGTTGCAGAAAATATCGGTCGTCGGCTGACGCCGGAGTCGGCGCGAAACCGCCTTGCATGATTACGGCGTAGTTGCGTGTCGAATCGGCGGGCGGGCGGTTCATCCTTCGGAATCGCTCCCAACCGTACGGTAGAAAGAAATTGGAACTCCTGGAGGAGATCGCCGCCAGGGGGGCGCAGGGGCCTGGCGCCAGAACGGCTGCGATATATCGGGCCATGGCGGTCCCTGCCTCCTCGGCGCTTTCGACGTGCTGGCGATCGAGGGTCCTGGCGGCCATATCCAGGGAAGCGGTCATATATCCGACATCGGGACCTCCGTACTCCGGAAGCCAGCCTGCGGGAGCCATGCGGCAAAGAAGACGGTTCCAGGTGGCTTCCGAACGCCTGCGGAAAGAAGCGATATCCAGTACCTCGCCAAGCGCCGCAAATCCGGCCCCGGCGGCCGCCACCTGATTCGCTGAGTCCGGGTTGTCCCGTTCCGCGAGCCAGTGCCCGGCTTGCAGAAGCATCCGGCTCCAGCGGTCGGACTCGTCCCGGTGGATCTCCCCCCGCACCGCACGAAAGGCGCCGGCAAGGTAGAGGAGAAGGTACGCCGTAGCGCAGTAGGACCGTTGCGCGGGGAACCATTCAGGGAACGAACCGTCCGCGTGCTGAGACCGGGCGGACCAATCCAACCCCCGGCGTACGTGATTGATCCACTCCGACTCCGGGGAGAAAGGGTTTGCAGGAACGTCGAGATGGGATGCCCGCGCGACGGCATAGCAACCGGATTGGAACCCCGGAGGGCTGAAATTACCTCGCGACAAACGGTATTTCCAGGTTTCCCGGTCGAAGCTCCCCGTTCCGGCAGGGGCTGGCCGGGTATCGAGGAGAGTCATCAGCCGCGGGAGAGATGCGGTGGCGACTGACCGGTACCAATCGTTCACTTGGACCTGTCCTCCGGAGCCCGGGGAAGCGGGGGAGGGAAATGCAGCATTTCGAAGAGAGGCTTGTTTGCCACTTTCACGATCAGGTCGGAGAGTAAACCCATCATCCCCGCCCCGAGAGAAAAGGTGAACAGGATGATATCGGACTCTTCGAGGCCCCCCTTCCTGGCTACATCCCACGCGGATTTACCGCACCCGGCCAGAAAGAGAACAATGGAAGCGGAGAGGAAAATCCGGAGGGGGGCGAAGTAGGATACCGATCGCAGGATCTGAACCCCAAAACGGAACGTGTCCCGGACCGGGTGGAACTTGGATTTTCCGATCCGGGGCAGGTAATCGATGGGAACAAACCGCACCGGAAGCCCCATGCCGAGGAAGCAGAGCGTCAGCGTGCTCATGCACGAATGGCCATCGGGAAGCAGGTGAAGGAAGGCGAGAGCGTCCCGTTTTCCGAATGCTCGCATCCCTGAGTTGAGGTCGGGAACAGGATGCCGGACAAGGAACTCCCCCAACTTCCGAAGGAGGAACTTCGCGGGGATGCGTAGCCATCGAATTGTCCCTGATTCCCTTGTCCGGGTGCCGATCACCTGGCGACTGAATTCCAGTTCCAGGAGAAGCGTGGGGATGGAGACCGCGGGGTACGTCGCGTCGGCGTCCATCAGCAACACCCGTTCGCCCCGGGCGTGGAGAATGCCTGTCTTGACGGCCGCGCCGGCGCCTTTGCGGTGCGGGTGCCGGATAAGCCGGGCCCCGCACCGGATCGCGATGTCCGCGGTCGCGTCGGTCGAACCGTCGTCGACGACGAGCAGTTCCACTTCCCCGGGGATCAGAGACAGGTACTCGCGTATCGAATTCAGGACAACCGGCAGACTCTCGGCCTCGTTGAACGCCGGAAGGAGGATTGTTGTTGTAGGAGCTGTCATACGATGATCATAAACGCAGTATATCCAATATGTCGGTAAAATAATAGGATGTGAATATGAACCGAGGTTGTATGTTATTCCTTGCCGTAATGGGTGTCGCACTCTCCCTTGCCGCGCCATGTAAAGCGGGGGGGGGAGTGAACGTCGACACCGGTTTCCCCGCGAAGGATGTTGCCGGAATGAGCGAACTCGCGGGGGAAGTGGTCCCCCTCATCAAGGAAGGGAGCAAGGTTATGCTGATCGCTCCGGGGCTCGATTACTACCCTCTGTTCGCGAAGGCTCCGATTTCGGTATGGCTGATCCATCTGACCCTGGGGCGGGATCCGCTCGTTGAGACGCAATGGGATGGTTGGAAGAAGGCCCTTCCTTCTCCGGCGGATTCATCCTCTTTTCGGGATGGAGTAATCACTGCGCGCATCGGGAAAGCGGATATATCCGTGTCCGCCATCCCGCAACTGCCGAGCGCCGTTGATCCGGATCTTGTAATCCTCGATGCGGGGTTCTTCCTTCCGCTCTACGAGAATGAGGTCCGCGGCGGGATGATCGAACTTTCCATGAAATTATTCCGGACATTGAGAGAAAGGAAAGATACCGGGGCTCCGCTGTTGATCTTGCAGCCGTTGGCGGACTCCGCCTTCCCCCTCCAATGGGTTTATTTGGGAGAGTTTTGGAAGGATCTCTGGCAACACCCGGAGATGTTCCGGGAGGAGTTGCCCCTCCGGTGGAAGGTTCGGAAGCAGGCGGAGTTTTTCGCCGAGTTCGGCCAGTTCGAGGAGGCGACGGCTTTGCTCGAGGATGCCCGCTCCTACTTTCCGAAAGACGGCTCCATCGAATTTCAGTTGGCGCGGTTGGCTTTTTGGGACCGGGAAACTGCAGTGGGAATTCGATACCTGAACCGGGCTGTCAGGGCGGACCGGAGATTTTTACGGGGGTACTCCGAATTCGGGAACTATTTCATCTCGAAGGAACGTCCGGCCGCGGCGGAAATGGTACTTCGAGCTGGGCTCCTTCAAGACAAGTCCGACCGGAGATTGAACATCCAATTATTTAAACTTCTTCTGGAACGTATCGAGACCGCGGGAGGTCAAGATCCCGAAGGCGAACGGAAGGATCTGGAAGATGCGCTCGGGCTTTCGGTTCCAAAAGAAACTCGCGATCGGGCCTTGATTCTCCAGCGGAAATTACCCATATCTCCCTGAATTGACAGAGGGATGCCATTGTCTTCCGGCGCATCTACCTCGGAGAAATACCGATTGTTTCGCCACCCGAAACAACCTGCAGTTCCAAAGATTCCCCCCCCCCCGCGTCCCCCGCGATACGGGTGCGCCCGGAGGAACGATGACGAGAAGAGCGTTCGCGTTCGCGGCGTTGGCAAAAGTCAAAGGTATCAACCGATTGCCTCGCTGCGGACGGCGGGTGATCGGCAAATCTTGCGTCCTTTCCGGTTCCGTGTCATGGCATACCCGAAGTTCCGGCTGACACATGCAGAGATCACGTTCCTGTTCGAAACCGAACTGCTTCCGTTCGCGGAGGTCGTCGAAATCCCCGCATCGGCAGGCAAGAAACGTTGGTGTCGGGACCCGGAGGACGACAAGTTCATCCGTTGCGCGAAGGCCGGGAAGTGCGCCCGGCTCGTGTGCCCCCCCCCAACGAACCGCGCTTGCCACGTACGAAAGCCTTCTTCCCGGGGGTTTTCGTCTTTCCGGGAACCGGCAACGATGGGACCGGATATGCCGTCGAGTCGGTGAGCGAAAAAATTCTTTCTTGTGTTATTATCGAAATGAGATAATAACGAAAATAGCGCTCGCCGGTATTTTCATCCCGGAACGTGGAGAGGAAGCGGATGACGGGAAAGAGGGGCCGGATACCCGGGAAAAAAGTGCGATGCCCCGGCGGGTACCTGGCCTTCGTGCCGGATCCTTTGCCTCCCGAATTGCATTGGACGCCGAAACTGGTCACCGCCTTGTCGGATGCGGATCGTCTGATCGGCCGGTTGGCCGGTGAAGGAGGAAAACTCTCCAATCCCCACCTGCTGATGCGTCCTTTCGTGGCCCGCGAGGCGGTCCTTTCGAGCCGCATCGAGGGGACCCAGGCGACGTTGGGCGAGTTGCTTGCGGACGCGGCGGGTGCTTCCGTCGAGCGAAGTCCGCACGATCTCCGGGAAGTCGCGAATTATGTGGCCGCCCTGGAGCACGGAATACGCCGGCTCGACACATTGCCTCTGTCGCTTCGATTGATCCGGGAAATTCACGGGAAGCTGATGGCGGGGGTGCGAGGGAACGTCGCAACGCCTGGAGAATTCCGTCGCTCACAGAACTGGATCGGCCAGGCAGGCAGCACTCCCGCCACGGCGACATACATACCGCCTCCGCCGGCGGAAATGACGGCATGCCTGGATCACCTTGAGAAATTTCTGCACGAAACGGTTCTGCCGCCGTTGGTCCAGGTCGCTCTGGTCC
>ORJL011132955.1_pt1 | contig 16221 bp, 16 predicted proteins | sample 1779941 | NCBI WGS metagenome assembly ORJL01 (sample SAMEA104232317, study PRJEB22302) | groundwater metagenome | biome: forest; feature: aquifer; material: groundwater | place: USA | collected 2011-08-07 | depth 5.8 m | reverse complement strand
CACAATATTGGTTTTTTCCATCCATGGTGGATCACAGTTCAAGGCAGTTAGAGCTTGCATTGGTAAAGTGAATGTCATTGGAGTGCGAATATCTTCTGATGTTTTAATAGTAATTGTGGCCTTGTTTGACTCTCCATTTTTTACCGATATTGCGGCTTGAGTATGTTCTATTTTCACTCCTGTTGGAGCTCTAAAATTATCTGCAGGATCAACAAGAAATCCCCAATCATGCTTGTCAAGGTTTTTTATTTTTAGATCAAATGACTTGGAACTACCTTTTTGAATTGTTATCACTTGTTGATCTGAGCTTAATTCAAAGATCTTGCCCGTAGGTAATATTTCCAAATTAAAATATGTATAATGTGTAGTCATTGGGATTTTGTCTGTGTTTCTCATTCCATAAACTGCCATTCGATATTGTCCTGGACATGAAAATTCCTCAACATCTACTGCAAAAGCTGCAGTTGCATCAGAATTAGAAGTTGGAGTTACCAATTTTGGAACAATTGTTGGATATTTGATTGGACCTATAGGAATTGGAATGTTAAGCCAAATTCTTTCATCCCACCCATTAAGTGACTTTACTGTTATGTCGACTTCTCCATATCCGCCACGTGGCAATACCATCGAGTCAGGTTTTAAGAGGATTGTAAAATCAGGAGCGTTTGAATTTATTTTTTGTTCTATGTTTTCATTAGTAATTGGTAATTGAATTAAGCCAGTTTTTATTAAAAATTCAACTCCTGTAACAAACGAATCATCATCTATTTGTCCCTCTGCCCACCATTTTGCATTATTCTTAATCCAAGATGGTATTTCATTTGAACTTGGTTTATCTTCTTGAATTGTGGATTGAACTTTGATAATTCCATCTTTAATCAAATATTGTATTCCCTGTGTAAACGAATCATCATCAATTGAACCATCTGCCCACCATTTTGCATTGTTCTTAATCCAAGATGGAATTTGATTACTTCCTGATTCTGCAAATGCAATATTAATGAAAATTACACTGACTAGAGTCACTAGTGTAAATAAAAATAGAATTTTCTTCAATAATTATCTAAATTTTGTATTAACTTAAGGATTTAGAGAAAAACTTTTTTCCAGTAGCGAATTAGGGCAGTAAGATTTTACACTATTTCACTCTAACACTATGTCTGTAGACATACTTTTCTTCAATTGGAAAAATATACCAAATACTTCAGAAAATATGAACACGGTGATGATAAGCCATAGATTTGATAGATAAATGTGAACAAGCACATGCCATGGATAGTATTAGTTTTATCAATTACTATTACCATTTTTGCAGCATTTCTAGTAAATAACGGGATAACCAAGAGCACTGAAGAAAAATTGGATGCTCAAGTAATAGACACTAAAAATAGAATTGAACATCGTATCCAAGCATACGAACAAGTTTTGTCCGGTGCAAAGGGGCTTTTTGCTGCTTCACAAGATATTACTCGCAAAGAATGGAAAACATTTGTAGATATCCAATTGATTGAGAAAAGATTTCCCGGAATACAAGGAGTTGGATTTTCAAAGTTAATTGGAGATAAAGACAAGCTTGATGCACATATTGAACAGATTCGTAAAGAAGGATTTTCAGATTATACAGTTAGACCTGAAGGAGACCGAGAAACATATCATGCCATAATTTACTTGGAGCCATTTAATGAAAGAAACAAGCGAGCATTTGGATATGATATGTACTCTGAACCAACTAGACGAGATGCGATGGATCTTGCACGAGATACTGGGTTATCAACAATATCTGGTAAGGTCCGACTAGTTCAAGAAACAGAAATTGATGTACAGGCAGGATTTCTATTATACAATCCGATATATACAAATGAAAAACCAATCCAAACAACAGAACAACGACAAATCGCATTTGAAGGATTTGTGTATGCACCGTTTCGGATGAATGACTTTATGACAAGTATCTTGGACTCTATACATCAAGATGTCACTTTTATGATCTACGATGAAAATTCAGAACCACAAAATCTCATGTATGATCATACTAAAGTCATGAATATCAATAAAAACGAAATCAACTATTCTTTTTCAAAATCGGTAATAATTGATGCAGGGCAAAGACAATGGATTTTGGAAGGCATTGCATTAAAATCAATTAATTCCGGGATTGAAAAACTAATTCCAATATCGATTCTAATTATAGGATTATCTCTGAGTATTATGTTGTTTTTTGTATTTCGTACTTATCACAAAGTGATCATACTTACAAAACAGTCACTGCAAAAAGAAAAAATGGCTAGCATTGGGGAACTTTCTGCAAGGCTTGCGCATGATATTCGTAATCCTTTATCTTCAATTATATCATGGACTGAGTTTATACAATTACATTTGAAAGATGTACCAAATGAGAAAATATCCAACTATGCCAAATCCATTTTAAAATCTGCAGACAGTATAAAATTTCAACTAAACACGGTATTGGATTTTGTTAGAGCCAAACCAACACAGATTTCTAAAAATTCCATTGTACTACTAATTTTTGAAGCTATCAAAATAACACCAATTCCAGATACTGTCAAGATTAACACATCAGAAAACGATCTAGAGATTGAATGCGATAGCTCTCAAATGATCGTAGTGTTTAGCAATTTAATAACAAATTCGATTCAGGCAATGAATGAAAAGGGTACCATAACAATTAATGTTAAATCAAGACAAAACAATGCAATAATTGAGTTTGTTGATTCCGGACCTGGAATCCCAAAAGAAAACATCTCCAAAATATTTGAGCCGTTATTTACTACAAAGCGCATAGGTACGGGGCTTGGTCTTGTAAGTTGTAAGAACATAATTGAATATCATCATGGCACAATTTCAGTAAAAAACAATCCTACCACATTCATAATTGAAATTCCAATAAAACAGTAAGTTTTATTGTAACTTTCCATCATCTTTACTCTTCTGCAATATAAAATAATTTTCTAAATTATATCGAATTTACCATTTGTCTTGGCTCTGTAAATAACATCTGGTTTTCTGATAAATATTCCTGATTCCATCACTCCTGTGATTTGTTTGATTTTTTGAGATAGTTCTTTTGGATTTTTGATTACTCCGAAATTACAATCTAAAATAATATTTCCATTTTCTGTAAAAAATGGATATCCTCTATCAAGTGAACGCAATTCTATTTTTCCTCCTAATTTTTTGATTGCATCTGTTACTGAATTTCTTGCAAGTGGGTGAACTTCTACTGGAACTGATCTTGTAAAGTTTTTAACAAATTTTGACTTGTCTGCCATGACTATTACTTTTTTAGCTAAGCTAAACAAAATATTCTCTCGCAGCAACGCTCCTCCTCCTCCTTTAATTACAAATCTTTGTGAATCAATTTGATCAGCACCATCAAAGACAACATCGATATGATCAACATGATCAGCTTCTACTAATGGAATACCTCCTTTTTCAGCAATCAATTTTATCTGCAATGAAGTCGGCACTCCTTTGATGTTGTACTTTTTTATTTTGATTAATGTTGACAGAGATTTTACAAGAACAGTAGCTGCTCTGCCACTACCTAGTCCAACTACAAAACCATCTTTTACAAATTTTAATGCATCAGTTGATAATGCCTCTATGGCATCATCGTAAGACAATCACTCTACCTCTGCTTGCTCAATTTTGGAGAGAACTTTCATAATCTCTCCTTTGATTTTGTCTAGATCGTCTGTGTCTTCATCAAAGTCATCATCTAGTATGCTTGATTTCTTTGGTTCTGGAAGAGCTTTGTGCTCAGTTATCTTTGCAACTTCTTCATTGATATCTGGCTTTGTTTCGAATTTAATTTCTGGTTTTGCAATAACTGATTGTATGATTTCAATTTTGTCTTCAACTTTTGGTTGAGATATTATGATCTCTTCTTTTGGTTGGATCATCATCTCTTTTATAATCTCAACTTTTGGCTCCATTGGTTTTTCAAATATCTGGAACCTGGGTTCTTTGTCTGAAAATCTTGTTAATGTGGTTAATTCAAATAATTGTCTTGAACTTGCTTGTGGGATTACTATAGGATCTAATTTTGTCTCTTTTGGTTTTTCAAAATTAAATATTTTTCTACTTGGTTTTGCTTCTGGTTTCTCTTCTTTTATTTCTGGAATTGGTATATTTGCAATCTTTGATGATAATTCATACAATCTATCATCTAGTCTTGATAGTTTTTGATCCATTAGTGTGATCAATCCATCTCCAATTGGACCCAAATCTGGGTGGTGACTTGCTTCTTCAAGTTTTTCTAATCTTGCTAATACAATTCCTAGTTGGTGTTGATACTTTAACAATAATTTATCACGTTGAATCTTTGGGAAATCCGAATCTGTTTGATATAATCTGGCAATTGTTTTTGTAAGAATATCTTTTTCAATTTTTAGAGAATTAATTTTACTTTTAATATGTGAGCTAGCACCAAGACTTAGTAATTGTGTTTTATTTCTAGGCATTTTTCTTGCGGCAGCTGCCGTAGCAACGCCTGCTAATGAACTAAGAATAATTGCAATCTCTTGCATCTATGTATACCATTTAATCCAGGAATACTTTCTGCGTTTAGCCTCTGGAAAACCGCAACTTGCACATTGGTGGTGACGTCTATGAAATGCGTTATTACCGCATCTTCTACATCTGATGTGTACTTTTTTCTTTGTAAAGCCACCCATTGAAGTTGTGCCTCTCGTCATCTCAAATCACCTAATTTGCTGCTGGTGGAGGAGATATCATAACGACATTGTCTCCTCTGACGACGATTGTTCCTAGGCTTTTTGAATTGCCATCAAGAGGAATTTCCTCTGATGAGTCAAGTAGCAGGTTCATGTGCTGGTCAAAACCGAGTAAACTACCTCTGATTGTTTTGCCGCCTTTGAGCTTTATCAATACGATTTGATTGATACTCTCATCAAGTACTTTTACTGCCATATCAACGGACATTATTTCACTTATTGGCTTTGATATTGAGGGATTATATTAAAATTTCATTGGTGTAACTTTGAACTATGCTCAGTGAGGCAAGTTTGACACTTTTTTGTGAGATTTCTCATTATTTCATCTAAAATTATTTTTCCATCTCTTTTAGTAGCTTTTCTTGGATCACCCCAAATTCCATTTTTAGTAACTTTAGGAAATGATTTTGATGCCAATTGTCCTAGTTCTTTGATTTGCTGCTGATTCATTCCACTAGTCACTAGTCCTTTTTTTGCCAATTTCATCTTGACATTTTTTGATATTGCAAGCATTAGCGAAGTCTCTACAAATCCTCCATGATCAAAGTCTCTATTCATAAAATGCCAGTATGAAAGTGAAAAGACTCGGAGTTTGTTTTTTGATAGTTTTCGTAATTTTACATCAATATTTTGTAATGGCTTTAGATTTCCATAGTGGCCATTAATGACAAACACTGTTTTGATATTATTTGCAAAAAGTGATGTACACAAATCAGTAATGACATTATTCAGAGTTGATTCTTTGATACTCAAGTTAAAAAACGGTGCATGCTCAAATGATACTCCATATGTTATTGTAGGTAATAATAGAAAATTTTTCTTTTCTGATAATTTTCTTGCTATTTCAGTAACAATATCTGAATCAGTTGAGATTGGCAAGTGTGGACCGTGCTGTTCTATTGAGCCTACAGGAATCACTGCAACTTGTTTTTTTCCTTTAATGATTTTTCTTAGATTAGGATCAAATTGGGATTTAATTTCTGTCATCTGATTCACTTGGACTTGATGTGAACCTTTCTCCAGCGAACTTCAAGCTTGTTTTCTAGATGCATCTTTGTTGCTTTTAGCAATGTGTCTGCTTCTAGTTTTTGACCTTTGGTTTTAATTTCTTCTAATGTATCATTTGGATCAACTTCAAAAGAGTCCTGAAATATTATTGGTCCCTGATCCAGATTTTCAGTTACATAATGAGACGTTACACCAACTATCTTTGTTCCTCTTTCGTAAGCTTGCGCATATGCTAAAGCACCTGGAAATGCAGGTAATAATGATGGATGAATATTGATTATTCTATTTGGATATCTCCAAACAAAGTTTGGGCTAAGAATCTTCATGTATCTTGCAAGCACTATTAAATCAATTTCCAGCTTTTTACAAACTTCCATTATTTTTTCTTCAGCTTTTTCTTGATTTACATCTCTAATTATAATAAATGGAATTTTTACTTTCTTTGCCATTGGCTCTAATGTTTTTTCAGTCGCTATGATTACAGAGATACATCCTTTTAGTGACTTCTTTTTTGCAGCATTTAGTATTGTTTCCAGACAACGTGGTTCTTTTGTAACTAGTATGGCAATATTTTTTTCTGAATTTGTTTCATGATGAGTACTTACATGCATCTTTTCTTTTTTTGATAATATTTGAATTCCAGAATCAAACTTTTTTACATCCACTGATTTGGTAAAAGATACTTCAAGATACATACCAAAATGACCTTTGATGACATTTTGATTTACTTTTTCGATGTTTCCACCGTTTTCAAATACAAAATTAGTAAATGCTGCAACTATTCCTTCTCTGTCTTTTCCAACTACTGTAATTCCAATTACTGTCTTTTTCATAACTTTTCTTGATCACTATTTTCTCATTATTAATCATTCACAGAAATTTACAATATGCGGGAGGTGGGATTTGAACCCACGAACTCCTAAGAGATAGGGTCCTAAGCCCTACGCCTTTGACCAGGCTGGGCGACTCCCGCATCGGACTTGCCATTAAACACAAATTTATCTATTATTGAACTACATTGTGGCAAAATTTTTTGGAACTAATGGAATTCGGGGAGTCTTTTCTGAAGACTTTACCTTAGAATTTGTACACGATATGACATTAGCAATTGCAACATACTTCACAAAAGGACCAATCTTAATTGGATATGACGGAAGAGAATCTAGTCCGATAATTGCTAAAGTTGTATGCTCTGCACTAAATTATGCCGGACTAGATTGCAATGATGCAGGACTAGTACCGACACCATGTCTTGAATATGCTGTAAAAAAACTTGGCTACTCTGGTGGAATAATGATCACAGCATCGCACAATCCATCACAATACAATGGAATCAAACCAGCTGCAAAAGATGGTGTGGAAATTTCACGCGAGGATGAATTGATAATTGAAGATATATTTTTGAATAAAACTTGGATAAACAATCCCTCAAAGTGGGGAATCACAGGAAAAGAAGACAAAGCAATTAATGTTTATGTTGATGGAATAACTTCGCATATAGATTCGCAGAAAATAAAATCAAAAAATCTCAAAGTTGTTTTAGATTTAGGAAATGGTGCACAGGCAGTAACTGCACCCATATTTTGTCAATCACTTGGAATCAAAACATTTTTGATTAATGAAAAAGTTGATGGCTTATTTCCAGGAAGAGGTTCCGAGCCAACCCCACAAAATCTATCTGAGCTTTCTAAAACAGTTTTACAAAATAATGCAGATCTTGGAATTGCCTTTGATGGTGATGGTGATCGAAGCATTTTCTGTGATGATAAAGGAGAAATACTTAGTGGTGACAAGTCTGCACTGGTACTTGCAAAATTTATTTTACAAAAAAATCCAAATTCACTAGTTGTTACTTGTTTGAATTCTGGCTCTAACATAGAACTGGTTGCAAATGAATTTAATTCACAAGTGATACGCACCAAAGTAGGAAGTGTAGAGGTATCTCGCAAGATGGTGCCAACAAATGCATTAATTGGTTTTGAAGAAAATGGTGGATTCATGTATGGAAAACATAATCAGGTAAGAGATGGTTGTATGACTTTGGCTTTAATGCTGGAATTATTAGCCACATCTGGAAAAAAATTATCTGAGGAAATTTCTAGCCTTCTGCCTTCTTTTACGACAAAAGATAAAGTCACTTGTTCCCAAGAAGATTCTAAAAAACTAATCCAATCATTAAAGAAAGAATTTCCAAATTCTGATACAACTGATGGAATCAAAATTACAACTAATTCTAAAAACTGGGTAATGATTAGACCAAGTGGAACAGAACCAATCATTAGAATATATGGTGAAGCTGAAAGTCAGCAAAAGCTAGATGATTTAATGTCAAAATACATCCAAAAAGTCAAGTCTATCATTTCCGATAACACTTTTAAAACCAATCTCTAGCATGATTGGAATGGAGAATGATCCCTAAAGGGTGATATAGTATGGGTAAACCTTATTATGTAAAATTTGAGACGCCTGAAGAACTCGTAAATCCAATCTTGGAAGCTGTTAGAGTCGCATCTACTAGCGGTAAAGTAAAGAAAGGAACCAACGAAGCTACAAAGGCCATTGAACGAGGAACAAGTAAACTAATCATTATTGCTGAAGATGTTGAACCACCAGAGGTAGTCGCTCATCTTCCAATTCTATGTGAAGAACAGGGTGCAGCATATGCATTTGTTCCAAGCAAGCAAGAACTAGGAAAATCTTTAGGCATTGACATTACTTCTGCCGCTGCAGCAATTTTAGACGCTGGTGATGCACAACACATAGTCGATCAAGTTGTCTCAGCAATTGCTAAAATTAAAGGTGGTAAGACCAGTAAATGAGCACTACAACTGACGACGTAACTCAATCTGAAATTATTCAAATTGTTGGCAGAACTGGCATTGCTGGCGAAGTTATTCAAGTTAGAGTAAAAGTTCTTTCTGGTAAAGATAAAGGTAGAATTCTCACTAGAAACGTAAAAGGTTCTGTTAGAATAGGCGAAATTCTTATGTTACGAGAAACAGAAAGAGAAGCAAAGAAAATTCATTAGGTGAAAAATATGAGTCTCTTAGTAAAACCCTGCAGTTTTTGTGCAAGACCTGTTGCAAAAGGTTCAGGTACAATGCTTGCAAAAAATGACGGAACTGTTTTATGGTTTTGTTCTGCAAAATGCAAGAAAAATGCACTAGAGCTAAAACGTGATCCAAGAAAACTAAAGTGGACCAAGAAATACGTTAAAGGCGGAATTCAACACAAGAAATAGAATTGGCTGAACATACTCTCTTCATTGTAAAACCAGATGCAGTAGCTAGAAAACTTACTGGTGAAGTCATTACAAGATTTGAGAAAAAGGGATTCAAACTTTTAAAATTAAAAATGTTTACATTTACACAAAAGCAAGCTGAAAACTTCTATGGAATCCATAAAGACAAACCATTCTTTGGTGAATTAACATCATTTATCACATCAGGTCCAGTCGTTGCAGCAATAATTGAGGGAAACAATGCAATTGCAACTACACGAATCATGATTGGTGCAACAAAATCTTTTGAGGCAGCACCTGGTTCAATAAGAGGAGACTTTGGATTGGGATTAAGTGACAATATCATTCATGCATCTGATTCACAGGAAAGTTTTGATCACGAATCGAGGGTAGCGTTTGAGTGATTTGATTGCAAATTCGTCAACCTATTGTGGTAGTTTTAGGTCACGTAGACTCTGGTAAGACATCTCTTTTAGATAAAATTAGAGGCACTGGCGTTCAAGGCAGGGAAGCCGGAGGCATTACTCAGCATATTGGTGCAAGTTTTCTTCCAACTGAAACAATCAAAGAGACATGTGGTCAATTATACAAAAAATTACAAGAATCAGAAAATCAAGTTCCTGGAATTCTAGTAATTGACACACCCGGACACGAGGTCTTTACAAATCTTAGAGCAAGGGGCGGTTCTGCTGCTGATATTGCTATTTTGGTAGTTGATGTTAATCGAGGATTTCAACCGCAAACAAATGAAAGTTTGAAAATCCTGCAGAGCAGAAAAGTTCCATTTGTTGTTGCACTAAACAAATGTGATCAAATATCTGGATGGAGAAAATCAGAAACTAAATTCATCACACAGGCAATCAAAGAACAAGACGCGTTTATCCAAACTGATCTTGATCAAAAAATCTATGATGTAGTAGGGACTTTATCGATTTTGGGATATCAGTCCGAAGCATTTTATCGAGTTAAGGACTTTAAATCCGAAATTGCAATTGTACCAATATCTGCAAGATCTGGAGTCGGAATACCAGAACTGCTTGCTGTACTAGTTGGATTGACACAGCAATATCTGCAAAAAAGATTAGATCAGAAAGAAAAAGAATCTCACGGAATAGTACTTGAGGTAAACGATGAGATTGGATTAGGGCATACAGCTAATATCATACTAATTGATGGCAGCATCAAAAAAGGTGATAACATCGTTGTTGCAAAAAGAGATTCAGTTATTGTAACAAAACCTAAAGCAATTCTTTTACCAAAACCACTAGATGAAATGCGCGACCCTAGAGACAAATTCAAACCCGTGCAAAGTGTTAATGCAGCTGCCGGACTTAAAATTGCATCACCTGACCTTGAAGGAGTCTTACCTGGCAGTACTCTTTATGTTGCATCCAATCCATCTGAAATAGAAAAATACACCAAACTAATCGAGTCGGAAATGAAGTCTGTATTTATTGATACACAAACAAATGGCGTTGTTGTAAAATGTGATACCATAGGCTCACTTGAGGCACTAGTTGAGATGCTACGACGCTCACAAGTGCCAATAGCTAAAGCAGACATTGGACCAGTTAATCGCCGAGATATCATGGAGGCAAAAGCAATCAAAGAAAATGACAGACATCTAGGTGTTATTTTGGCCTTTAATGTCAAGATACTTCCTGATGCAAAAGACGAATCAGAAGACAGTCACATCAAGATTTTTGAAGACAAAATAATTTACAGTCTGATTGATAATTACAATAATTGGGTAAGTGAAGATACTGCCAATGAAGAAGATGCAGTCTTTGCAGAACTAACACCAATTTCCAAATTCACATTCCTCAAAGGCTATGTCTTTAGAAATACCGATCCTGCAGTATTTGGAATTAGAATCGATGTTGGAACTCTGAAACAAAAAGTCCCCTTTATGAATAAAGATGGAAGAAAAGTTGGTATAGTCCATCAGCTTCAACTTGATAAAAAAACTGTACCTTCTGCCAAAACAGGACAAGAAGTCGCATGCTCTGTTCAAGGTGTGACAATTGGCAGACATATTTTTGAAGATGAAGTATTCTATACTTTTCCTCCGTCACATGAGGCAAAACAAATTATTGCTAAATTTCTGCACAAGCTAAGTTCTGAAGAGCAAGAAACTCTAAATAAAATCATAGAAATTCAGCGAAGCAAAGACGCAGCTTACGCTTACTAGTCTGAATATTTTTTGCAAATCATATGAATTCCCGGTGCACCTACTGCACCCATCATCTTATCAACTATTTGTCCTGATTTGAACATGATAAACATTGGAATTGATTGCACTGCAAATCTCATTGCAATGTTTTGGTTTTGATCTACATTAACTCGCGCAAATTTTATCTTTGGATATTTCTTTGAAAGACTCTCAAATACAGGATGCATCATCTTACATGGGCCACACCAATCTGCCCAAAAATCAACTAGTGTGGGGTTTTTTGCAGTAATTATCTGAGTAAAATTTGTATCATTTAGATCAATGATTCCTGGCTGAATTTGAGGCTGGCTTTGCTGTCTAATCATCTCTTCTAGTCTTCTTTGTTTTATTTTTTCAATTTCAGGATCATCAGACAATAAATACAAATAATTTGTTTCTATTAAAAAATCTATGTTAGATATTTTAAATAATTTTTTCTAGATTATATTCTCACTATCTGTTTTAGTTGATAGTGATTCATATCTTTTTGAATTACATAGTGGACATTGATCAATGTATTTTGTCAAGCTCACAGAAGTGTAAACAACTCCACACTCTCCACAAATTCTAAGATTTCTGCTTAGTTTTCCCACGTTCTCGTAAATGTATATATGATTAAAAACTTAGTCGTGTTTTTGCCTTTTTAATACTAAAAAACAACATTGCTGGTGCCACAAAATACATTCCAACATTAAGTATAATCAAAGATATGCCATATCCTAATACTGAATCTTCTGAATCCATATCTACATAGTTTAGAATTGAAAGTGAACTAATCAAAGGAGTTAGAGATATTTTTACAAATTCCTTGAATACTGGATTTTCTCTTTCCCAATCTGCTACAGTTGGACTAAATGAATAATAGAAATCATTGAATGTATTCATAAATGAAGTACCTGATGCTGTTTGTAACAGAGAATTGTCTCTTAGCTCTCGTAGTTGTTGCACTTGTGGAGCCATCTCAGAGCCATATGCTGCAGTAGCAATCAGACATCCACCACCTTCTTGTATACTCTCAGGTATGCATACTCCGTCAACTAGTATTGTTCCTGGACCACATTGTCCACTTTCCTGCTCTTTAATTTCTGCTTCATCTACTCCAATTGCATCATAAATTGTCATGTCTGGATAGTTTTCATCAAACCACTCCCTGAATTGTGGTTCGTTATTGTATCTGTCAATGTAAAATTGTGGTTCTAAAGTTGGATCTACAAAAGATGCTAACTCTTTTGGTTCTTCCAAGCCTACTGCCTCATAAATGGAAGAATATTCTGAAAAGTTTTCATCAAACCATTTTTTGTATGTTGGTTCATTGTTGTATCTATTCACATAAGACTGTGGATCTTTTGTTGAATCAACAAATGAAGCCAGTCCTTTTGGCTCATCTAATCCTACTGCTTGATAAATTGAGGAATATTCTGAAAAGTTTTCATCAAACCATTTTTTGTATGTTGGTTCATTGTTGTATCTATCAATGTATGATTGTGGGTTTTTTGTTGAATCCACAAATGAAGCAATTCCTAATTCTTGTGTTGGTTCAGGTTCTGGCTCTGTTACTGGTGTTAGTTCTTCAACTGTTGGCTCTGGTTGTATTACAGGAGCTGGTTCAGTTACTGTGATCTTTACATCTTCTCTATCTTCTGATGCTCCTTTTTTTACTACAATATCAAAAACATATGAAGCCGGACCTTGAGATTCTGTTGGAGTCCATGTGAATTGTCCTGTTTCACCATTAATGGATGCCCCCGTTGGTGGATTTTTCTCAAGACTAAATGTTACATCTGTTACTGATTCAGTCAATGTAGGAGTAAACACTAGAGTTTTTTTCTCTTCAATTGTTTTATCTGAAATTGAATTAAGTGCCAATACAAAATTTGGTAGAACTGAAACTTTGGTTCCATCAAATTCTAATTGTATGGTAATACCGTCTTCAATTTTATCCGTAAATGCTGTTACATTGTAAATTCCGTTTCCTGAAAAAATGCTTTTTACATTTCTTGGAGTTGTTTCGTATTCTCCTTGAGAATTTGAAAAACCACCAAGCAATTCTGCATGTCCATCAGGATTTCTTACAATTACTGTGACTATGTTACCTCCCTCATCTTCAGTTCCAAAAAATGAGATCGATTCATCAATAGTGTAAAAACTTTTTTTCATAGAAACTGTAGTTACATCTGCATAGATTGGTGCCATAATCAATACAAATAACGAAAATACCAAAAACATGCCTAATTTTGTGTGCATCATATCAAATGGATTGGGTTTGCTTTTAAAAAATACGAATAAATTCTTCTATGGATTTGATAATAAAATTTCACCAAACTCAGAGATCAAGTAAAAATCTCATAAATACTCCATTATTTTGCTCAATTTTCATCTCGTAAAATGTAGGGGCTTTGATTTCTACTTTGAAATTATGTTTTAAAAATTCCAGCGGTTCTCCATACGCTTTGGCAGTAATTTTGTAGCCTTTATTTTCTTGAATATCTAGTTCTATTCTTTTTATTGCAAAGCCTTTTGTGATTAGCACAAAAGTTACTTCCTCTAGCCAGCTAAACAAAAGATATCTGAGGTCTTTTCCTTGTGCAATGATTTCCTTTTGCTCTTTTTCCTCTACTCTATCTTGGTCTAGTGTAATATTGATTACTGCATTGGCAGTTACTAAAAATGCCTCTTTGAGATCTTTTGCAGTTACTTCAATGAATGCATCAGTTGCATGTTCTAAAAACTTGTAACTCAACTATATTTTTGAAATCTTACCAAGTATTAATTTAGATGGTCTTTGAGGTATTCATTGGCATTTGTTATTTGCTGTTTTAGAACAAATATCTCATGCTTTTTTCTAGATTAAATTTTGTAACAATATTTAACATAAGGAAAATGACCTATCAAGGAATTTGCGATTAATTGAAATGAAATCTTCCTTATGTTGTGCATATGACATTAATTTTATAATATAAAGCATTCACATATTCTGTGCTTTTGAAATATTACAAGATAATAATATTTTTTATAATTTATTTGCACGATCTTTTGTTTCTTCAATATATACTACAAACTATGAGAAAAAGACAGTATTGTTAATTCATGATTCATACTTGTGCTCAGACTATAATTTGGACAAAAATTTCAATCATTACTAATAACCATTCCTGTTTATTGATCCGTTATTCTTTATATGGATAACTCAAAAAGTTTGATAATGAAAAAGACACAACTTCTAAGTATTGTTTTTTCACTGATTATGATTACTGGCGTTACTGCTGGTAATACAGTATATGCTGAATCAGATGAGAAACCTAATGACATCAAAGACAGACTAGCTAACTTTTGCAATATGACTGATGCTGAAAAAGAACGATTCTTTGTAAATCATCCAAGAATTGCTCAATTCAAAGACAGACTAGCAAATATTTGTGAGCAAAGTGAAGATGAACGTAAAATAGCTATTGAAGCTCTCATCGCAGAAATTGCTCCAGAAGTAAAATCTGATTATAACATGGCATACAAGCTCGAATCATACTGTGCAATGTCTGATGCTGACAAGGAAACATTCTTGGCAGAACATGACAAGACAGATCAAAAAGATAGAATGGATGCATACTGTGCATTAGATGAATCTGGAAGAGATGCTTACATTGCTGAACACAAAATGCTAGTAGATGAAATGCAAGAAAAACATGAAGAAATTCGTGATCATAAAGCAGAATATCAAAGATACTGCCAAATGACTACCGATGAACTTACTGCAGAAATCACTAATGCTACAAAATTAGCAAAAGTCTCTGAATGGTGTGAAATGACACCTGAGCAAAGAGATGCATACAAAAAAGAAAATCATGATGCTGCAATGGATTTCAAAGAAAAACACCGTGATGCACTAGAGAGAATGAAAGAGAATCGTGACATGTCTCCAAGATTGCGAGATATGATTATGGCAAACTCTGATATTTCTCAAGATAGAATGGATGAGCTTAGAGCAAAATACCAAGAAAAGCACGGTGAATTATCTGATGAGAGACGAGCAGAGCTTAAAATGAAATTCCAAGATCACATGTCATTTATGCAAGGCAAACTCACAGACGAGCAAAAAGCTGACATTAAAGCAAGACATGCAGAGATGAAGGCACTAAAAGCTGAACTACGAGAAAAGTCATCTACATTAACTGATGAGGAAAAACAAGAACTTAGAGCAGAATTCATTGAAAAGGCAAAAGATATGCGATTAGCATGGATTTCCCCCCGACACCAAGTAGCTGCAGGAATTGATGCAGGAGAAATTGAATGTCGTGAAGGATTTAGCCTAGTAATGAAGACATCAAACGGATTGCCAATGTGCTTAAAAGCTAATTCGGCGCTTCGAATGATTGAAAACGGTTTTGCAGTTCCTGCAAACTAATTTCTTTTTTATTTTTATGGATTTGGGTAGAATGATGAATCTCTATGAGAATTAATGTCCGAGGAAATTATAGTATAAAATCACTATTACCATCTAATCAAACAATCATTGCACATCAATTGAGGATCATTTTCAGTAACACAACATCCACCTAAAACTACTCTTTTTTGTTCTAAATCTTTTTTCAATTCTTTGGTCATTAACATATAACCATATACAATCGCTGAAGTATTTTTTGAATTGCATTGAGGACAGGATGAAAATGTCATAAAGCATTAAGAAACTAATAGATTAAAAATCTTGTTTACATATTTAATTCTAAAAATTCTTCCTAAAAATTGTATAACACTGAACTAAGTTAAACCTGTAAAAATTTTCATTCTTCGACTAATTTTGTTTGGCTATATTCTAGAACTTATTGATTATTCGATTTGCTTTTTGCTATCACTTTGTTTAGAACTTTCATTGTTTGATTAACTATTTTTATATCGTCTAACATTTCTGTATATAATTTATCAGTTTGATTTGCCAAAGAAACCATTCTATTTAGTACGATAGATTGTTCTGCATCAGGATCTATAATTTCAAATTTTTTAACCATTCT
>ORJL010409876.1_pt1 | contig 16228 bp, 16 predicted proteins | sample 1779941 | NCBI WGS metagenome assembly ORJL01 (sample SAMEA104232317, study PRJEB22302) | groundwater metagenome | biome: forest; feature: aquifer; material: groundwater | place: USA | collected 2011-08-07 | depth 5.8 m | reverse complement strand
GGGGTTGGTGACTCTGGAAGACATCGTCGAAGAGATCGTCGGCGAGATTCGTGACGAGTATGACACGACGGAAGAATCGCCCTATCTAAAAATTAATGAGGACGAATATATTTTTGACGGCGGGATTAACATTAATGATGTCAACGAACTGCTCGATCTTAAACTTCCCAGTGATGATGCCGACACCATCGGCGGTTACATCTATGGGCAGTTGGGGCGTGTTCCCGCGTCCGGCGATCAATTAACTGAAGGCAACGTGGTGATGGAAGTTCAACATGTCACGGGGCGGCGCATTCGTAAAGTGCGCGTGCGCAAGCTGCCACCCGCGCCGAAAGAAGAGGATGAGGATCAAACTGATGAACGATGATACTAATGAGTTGCTGATTTCTCGCGCGTTGGCGGTGCGTGTCTGGGCTTATGCGCCGTATTCTAAATATCAAGTGGGCGCGGCACTACTCGCCTCGTCGGGGAAAATTTACGACGGGGTGAATGTGGAGAATGCGGCGTATCCATCCACCATCTGCGCCGAGCGCACGGCGCTGGTGAAAGCGATCTCCGAAGGTGAACGGCAATTTGAAACGCTGGTGGTCGCCACTGAAAACGGCGGCAGCCCCTGTGGTTCGTGCCGTCAAATGCTCGCCGAGTTCGGACTCGATCTGACGATCTTAATCGTCAACGGCGAAGGGAAAGTTTTGCAAGAGACATCGTTGAAAGAATTGTTGCCGCAAGCGTTTACGCCAGCGAGTTTGAAGTAATGATATTGCAACGCTATAATTAGAAGAATGACGGTTTTAAATTTACCTCCCGCAATCGCCAAAATTGCGCCTGATGGCAATCTTACGATTCGTCAACGCCGACGGATTATGATTGAAATGTGTTTGCGTCGCCAGAAACCCGGTAGTGGTAGCGCGATAGAATTTCTGCGAAGGAGAACAGCCGTGAACTCTTGGCCCGATCTGCGAGATATTCTTAAAGGCATCAAATGGCTTATTGTGGGCGGTGTTGCTACTCGCGCCTATATGCCTGAACGCCTGACGAAAGATATGGACGTGTTGGTTCATCATTTCGATAGTGAAGAGGCGATTGCACGATTAACCAAAGCGGGATACAAAATTGCGTCGGCATTAGCTGTGCCTGGTTATTTGCTGCACTCGCCCGAGGGTGTAGAGTTGGACGTGATCTTTGGGGATTATCCTTGGTTGAAGCCGGCATTGGAAAATCCCGAATATGATATGGCAAATTACCCGGTGCTTTCATTGCCGTATCTTGTTTTGATGAAGATCAATGCATCCCGTTCTCAAGATTGGACAGATGTCTCGCGGATGTTGGGCGTAGCGACTGAGGATCAATTAAACCGCGTGCGTGAGGTGATTCGCCGTTACAGCCCAGAAGATATAGATGATTTAGAATCTTTAATTGTTATGGGGCAGTTAGAACTGAAATTACCGCCCGATTCGATCTAACCCGCGCATTAATCCTTCGCCAAGTCAGACCGACGTGGTTTTGCGAAGCACCCCGCAGCGAAGCGGAGTGGGCGAAACCGCATCGGTCTTTTTTTATGTGCGGGTATAATCTCCCTTATGCCCTCGCGTGAACGCACCTTCCGCACCGAAGCGATTGTGCTGCGGCGAAAAGATTTCGGCGAAGCGGATCGCATTTTGACTCTGTTCACGCCTGAACTCGGAAAAATTCGTGCGTTGGCGAAAGGCATTCGTAAGCCTGCCAGCCGCAAAGCGGGACACTTGGAACTTTATACGCGCTCGAAGTTGCTCGTTGCCAAAGGGCGCGATATGGACATCGTGACTCAAGCCGAGACGGTAGAATCGTATCGTCCACTGCGTGAAGATTTGTTGCGCTCTAGTTATGGATCGTATTGCGCTGATCTCATTGACAAGTTCACGCCTGACGATTACGAGAACTTGCCGCTTTATGATTTACTCGCCCGCGCGTTGGATTGGTTGTGCGAGTCAACTGATTTGCAATTGACGACACGCTATTACGAATTGCAATTGCTCGGCATGTCGGGTTATCAACCGGAACTTTTTCATTGCGTGGTCAAAGGAGAAGAGATCGTCGCCGAAGATCAATTCTTCAACCCTGCCGAAGGCGGCGTCATCTGCCCGCGCTGTGGCGAGAATCATCAGGGGGCGTTTCCTATTTCGCTTAACGCGCTCAAGGTTTTGCGTTTTATGCAAAACAATCCCTACGAGTCGTTGCGCGAATTAAAATTGGGCGTGACGGTTCAGCAAGAACTAGAGCGCGTGATGCAGAGAGCGATTAATTTTCACCTTGAACGCCAACTCAAGAGCGCGGAGTTTGTGAGGTTGGTGAGACGGATTCAGTGATCCACGAAGCGCACGAAGAAGCACTAATAAAAGTATGCGACCTTCTCGTGATTGGCAAGCAGATCATTCGCGGTTACTTCAATTTCTGCGATCTCACTTGGCGTATCCTGTAGTCTTTGCCGCTTTAAGCGGTGGCGATCTCTATGGCTTCCCAAGCGATGATGGTGATTACGATTTGCGCGTCTCACATGTTTTGCCCACACGCGCATTGATTGTCTCGATGTTGAACGAAGGTGGGATGGATCGTGTGGCTGATCTAACGGTGACAGCGTTAGACAAAAACGTTTTTCCTGAAATGGATTTTGTCTCGCATGACATCGGCAAGTTTTTACGTTTGGCATTAAAGGGCAATGGCTATGTGCTGGAGCAATTATTGTCGCCGTTAGTAGTCGAGACTTCGAAATGGCATGAAGAATTAAAAGCGTTGTCGGCAGGTTTGATTACGCGCCGCGTGTATTATCACTATCGCGGCTTTTTCACCAATCAAGAAAAACTTTATAACAACATCGGCACAAAACGAGTCAAAGGCTTGTTGTATCAATATCGCGTTGCGCTGACTGGCATTCATGCGCTGGAAACAGGCGAGATTGAGCCAAACATTTTGCGCCTCAATGATCGCTTCAACCTTTCGTCCATCAACGATCTTGTTTCACTCAAAGTGAATGGCGAAGCGGCGTTTTTGGGCGACGATGCCCTATACTTGGCAGAGATAGAATCGCTTGAACCGAAACTTAATGCAGCTTACGAAAAAAGTCCGTTGCCGATTCAAGTGCCAATTGAAACGCGCCAAGCGGTTGAAGATTTTTTATTGCGTTGTCGCAGTGAACTCGGAAAATAAATTCGCGGACATTCGCGTAATTCGTGGCTAATTAAAATGACCAACCCTCTTACCTTCCAACAAATCATCATCACCCTCGAAAACTTTTGGGCAAAGAATGGCTGCTTGATATGGCAACCCTATAACCATCAAGTAGGCGCAGGCACATACACCCCCGCCACGTTTTTGCGCGTGTTAGGTCCCGAGCCGTGGAATGTCGCTTACGTTGAACCCTCTGTTCGCCCCGACGATGGACGCTATGGCGAGAATCCGAATCGCTTGCAGCAACATTATCAGTATCAAGTGATTCTTAAACCCGATCCCGACAACCCGCAAGAACTCTATCTCAAATCGCTTGAGGCGTTGGGCATCAATGCGCGTCAACATGATATTCGTTTCGTCGAAGACAATTGGGAGTCGCCCGCGCTCGGCGCGTGGGGCTTGGGTTGGGAAGTGTGGCTCGACGGTCAAGAGATCACGCAGTTCACATATTTTCAACAGGCTGGCGGCATCCCCTGCGATCCCGTCTCGGTGGAGATCACGTATGGTCTGGAACGAATCGCCATCGCGCTGCAAAACGTCACCAGCTTCCGCGATATCAAATGGTCTGATCGCCTGACGTATGGCGATGTGAATTTGCAAGGCGAGCAGGAACACAGCAAATACTATTTTGAAGCCGCCGATGTGGAACGCTTGCACGAAATGTTCCTCAACTACGAAGCCGAAGCGAAGTCCGCACTCGAAAAAAATTTGGTGTTGCCCGCGCACGATTATGTCTTGAAGTGTTCGCACACCTTCAACGTTCTCGATGCGCGCGGCGCGATTGGCGTGACCGAGCGCGCCGCATATTTTGGCAAGATGCGGAACTTGGCGCGGGCGGTTGCCGAGTCTTATGTGAAGCAGCGTGAGGCGTTGGGCTTTCCGATGTTGAAGGAAGCCATCAGCCATCAGCCATCAGCCAAACGTAAGGTGACGCCGACAACCAAACCTGAAACTTTGTTGCTGGAAATTGGCGTTGAAGAGTTACCCTCGTCAGATGTGGAATCGGCGGTGGCGCAGTTGAATGAAGTTGCCCCGAAGATGTTGGCGGAGTCGCGGCTGAGTCACGGTGAGGTTAAAGTGTTCGCCACACCGCGTCGCGTGAGTCTGTTGATCAAGAAAGTGATCGCCCGCCAGCCTGACATCGAAAAAGTTTTGAAGGGGCCTTCGGTAGATCGTGCTTACGATCCAAATGGGAATCCGACTCCTGCGGCGCAAGGTTTTGCCAAAGGGAAAGGTGTTCCGGTTGAGTCGCTGCAGAAGCGTGAGATGGATGGCGGCAACTACGTGGTCGCCGTCGTGCGCGAAGTGGGCAAGCCCGCGAGTGATGTGCTGAGCGAGTTGTTGCCCAAGATGATCGCCGCGATTAAATTTGAAAAAGCGATGCGTTGGAACGTGAGCGGCGTTTCGTTCTCACGCCCGTTGCGTTGGATCGTGGCGATGCTTGGCGCGAATGTGATCCCGCTTGACTATGCGGGTGTGAAGTCGAGTAATGTGAGTCGTGGTTTGCGCCCGCTGGGTTCACTAGCGCTCAAGATTAAGAGCGCGGATGCTTACGCAAAGACTCTGCGCGCGGCGAAGATTGAAATTGATTTTTCTAAACGCGGCGCGGATGTGTTGAAGCAGGTGAAGAAGTTGGCGGCGAAAGTCGGCGGCACGATCACCGATGAAGATGTGTTGACTGAAGTGACGAATCTGGTTGAACATCCAACTGCGTTGCTCGGCTCGTTTGACGAATCGTATTTGGAACTGCCACGCGATGTGTTGATCTCGGTAATGAAGAAGCATCAACGTTACTTCCCGCTTGAGAAAAATGGCAAGCTGTTGCCGCACTTCGTCGTTGTGCGTAACGGCGACAACCTGCATCTCGACTTGGTGCGCGAAGGTAACGAGCATGTTATCCGCGCCCGCTTTGCCGACGCCAACTTTTTTGTGCGCGAAGATGTGAAAGAAAAACTTGAAGCCTATCGCTCCAAGTTAAGTTCGCTTACCTTCCAAGCCAAACTTGGTTCAATGCTCGACAAGTCGGAACGCATCGAGAAGTTAACGGGCGTGGTCGCTAAAATGTTGGAACTCGGCGGCAACGAGTCGAAAGACGCTCTGCGCGCGGCGCATTTGTGCAAAGCTGATCTGGCGACACAAATGGTTGTCGAGATGACTTCACTGCAAGGCATCATGGGGCGTGAGTATGCGTTACGAAGCGGTGAGAGTGAAGTTGTGGCGAAGGCGATTGGCGAGCAGTATCAAACTGTGCCGCAAACAAAAACCGGTTTAGCTATTGCGCTAGCAGACCGACTCGATTCGTTGGCGGGTTTGTTCGGCGTTGGGTTGATCCCCACAGGCGCGAAGGACCCGTTTGGTTTGCGGCGTGCGGCGTTAGGCATTGTGCAACCGCTCATTGAACACAAGATCAGTTTTGATCTCAAAGTTGCTTTACGTGGGGCAGCAGCAGTTCAACCGTTTGTCTTGAAACAAGAGACGTATCAACAAATTTTAGATTTCATCGCCGGGCGTTTGCGCGTGGTGTTGATTGACGAAGGCTATCGCTACGATGTAGTGGACGCTGTCATCGCGCCCAATGGCTGTGGACATGATCCGTATCAGGCAAAAGAGTCGGCGGCACAGTTGATGAAGTGGGTCGCCCGTGAGGATTGGTCAACGATTCTGCCTGCTTACTCACGCTGTGTCCGCATCACCCGCGATCAGAAACAAGTGTATGAAGTGAATCCATCAATCTTCGTTTTGGATGCCGAAAAGAATCTATGGAACGCCTATCAAGACGCGCCGCGCACATTGGATGCAGTAACATCAGTGGATGGATTTTTAAATTCCTTCCTACCGATGATCCCTGCCATCAACAATTTTTTTGAAGACGTGATGGTGATGGACAAAGACCAAGCCGTGCGTGAGAATCGTTTGGGCTTGTTGCAAAAAATTTCTGCGATGGCAAATGGTGCAGTAGACATGAGTAAGTTAGAGGGATTTTAAACAAAACGCGGAGCAGTAATGCTCCGCGTTTTTATTTTCTGAGTAGGTTATAATTTCATCACGACAAACGACAAGCCTATAACTTGCGAGGTGCAATATGATTGTTATTAGAGTCACTCCTGAGTATACGTTGAATATCCCTGACCGTTACCGCCAAATGATCCATGCGGGACAAGAGGTTGCTTTGAGTGTAGACGCTCAAGGGCGACTTGTGATTACGCCTGTCGAAAAGATTCAAGCGACTTTGTTGGAGAGCTTCGGAATGTGGAAAGATCGAACTGATCTGCCGCGAAACGGTATTGAATATATGGATCAGATTCGGCATGGCGAACGCTTGAATCAGTTGATATGAAATTATGAAACTGATTGACACAGATGTGATCATTGATCACTTTCACGGCAATCGCGCCGCGATGGAATTCTTTGCGGAAAATTTAGCGGCGGGCGAAGTATTAGCGATTTCGGTGATCAACTTAACTGAACTTGCAAGCGGGATGCGTTCTGAAGAGGAAGCGCGCACTGAACAATTGTTAAGTTTGTTCACAGTATTAGAAGTAAGTGAACCGATTGCTCGACAAGCCGCATCTTATTTGCGTCAATATCGGCGTAGCCACAATTTAGAATTAGGTGATGCATTAATCGCCGCCACTGCTTCACATTCTGGCGCAGAACTGATCACACGTAATCTCAAACATTATCCAATGAAAGATATTCAAGTGACCATGCCTTATGAGCGTGGCGCGCGTTGATTTTTCCTCGTATTACATCCAACCTCTAACCTCCAACATCTAATATGAGCGGTCCTGCCGACGAAATCAAATCTCGCCTCAACGCCGTTGACCTCATCGGTGAGACGGTCAAGCTGCGCCGCTCGGGTCGGTCGTTTGTCGGTCTGTGTCCGTTTCACGCGCACACCAAGAACACGCCGTCGTTTGTGGTCTGGCCCGAAACGGGAACGTGGCGCTGCTTCGGTCAATGCAACGAAGGCGGCGACATTTTTAAATTCGTGATGAAGAAAGAAGGCTGGCAATTCCGCGACGCCCTCGAACATCTTGCACAGCGCGCGGGCATAGAACTCAAACCGCGCACGCCTCAAGACGTGGAGCGCGAAGAAGAATACAAACGTCTGCGCGATCTGCTCAACCTCGCCGTTACTTATTATCAAAATCTCCTCGTCAATGCCCCGCAAGCGCAACTCGCGCGCGAACATTTGCAGAAGCGCGGATTGACTCAACCGACTCTCGAAACGTTTGAACTCGGTTACGCTTTGCCAATGTGGGAAGCGGCGCAAAAATTTTTCGCCGAGCGCGGCTTCAATCACAAAGAAATGTTGGATGCTGGTTTGCTCGTCGAGCGCGATGATGGCACACTGCGTGATCGATTCCGTAACCGATTAATGATCCCGATTCGGGATGGGCAGGGGCGCATGATCGGCTTTGGGGCGCGGGCTCTCGACCCGAACGATCAACCTAAATTTCTCAACTCGCCGCAAACGCCGCTCTTCAACAAAGGCGAAACCGTTTACGCTTTAGATCGCGCGCGCAAAACAATTGCCGCCACAGGCGTCGCCGTTTTGGTCGAAGGCTACATGGATGTGATGGCGGCGCATCAGGCAAACTTCACCAATGTCGTTTCGGCGATGGGGACTGCGTTGACCGAGACTCAACTTCGACTCATCAAAAAATTTGCCAAGCGAATCGTTCTCGCTCTTGACGCCGACGTGGCGGGTGATAAAGCTACCCTGCGCGGACTCAATGTGGCGCGTGAGACTCTGGATCGCGATTACACGCCCGCCTTTGATGCGCGTGGGCTCATCCGCAGTGAAGGCAAACTGCAAGCCGACATTCGCGTCTTCACTCTGCCTGATGGTCTCGACCCCGATGAGGTCGTCAACAAAAATCCTGACGACTGGCGCAAGGGAGTTGATGGGGCTGAGCCGATTGTGGATTACGTGATGCGCGCCCTCACTGTCGGGCGCGATCTCGATGATCCCAAAACCAAATCCGATGTCGCCGATGAGATTCTGCCGATCATTGACGACGTTGCCGATCCGATTGAGCGTGATGCCTATCGCCAAAAATTAGCGCGTCTGTTGAAGATTGACGAGCGCGCGTTGATTCAGAAGACGCTCACGCGCGAGAGGAAGTTGGCGACTCGACCAGCGAAGCCGCCGCCGTTGACGACATCCGCACCCTCATCAAGTGCGGATGCCGACTCTACGCTGCGCGGCGATCACAAGCTGCTGAGTGAGGCGATCATTGATCGACTCGAATCCTATTGCCTGAGCGCTCTCGTCCGTCATCCCGATCTGGTGGCGAAAGCCGATCGCCAATTGCGTTTGCTCTCGCTCACGCCATTATCGTCTGACGATTTCACTCACACCGATCTGCAAATTATTTTTAACTCGTTGCGCTTGGCGTTGGATCAACACAAGATCGAGCCCTATGAGCATGTGGGGTTAAATTTGGATGATCTTCTGCAATCGCGTTTGCAAACATTGTTGGACGACGCCGACGAAGTGCTGTTGGATGATCGGCAACGCATTGAAGATATTTTATTTGCGGTGATCCGTTTGCGTGACCGCAACGTGGATGCGGCGCTGAACGAAATGCGCTTCTTGCAAGAAGATGCCGACGAAGAGATGGGGAACGTTTATAATATGCAGGTACACGCGCTGGTGCAGGCAAAACAAAAATTGACTCAAGCGCGCAAGCGATATACAAAGCGCATGGAGCGCGTGGTGGATCTCAAAGCGGATGAAGAAAGCACTTAAGAAAACGCCGAAGTCCAAGAAACTAAAAAAGTCATTGCCTCCTCCTGCGACGCCGAAGAAAAAGAAAGGGCAACGCAAGGTTGAGCAGATCGATCTCGACGATTCGGTTCATCGCGGGGTCGCTTCAACGTTGCTTGAGTCCGATAACGGGTCGTCGGCGCGCGAGGCGGACGTTGAAGAACGTGACGACGAGCTTGAACCCGAACCCGAAGTTGAAGGCGATGTTGAACTTGAACTGACCGAAGACGATCTCGATAGTGACGATGATGAGCCGCCCGAATCTGAACTCGAGGAGATCGCCGACGACGAGAGTTGGCGCGATGAACGCAACATGCTGGCCGGCATCGAACTCTCCGAAGACCCGGTGCGGCAATATCTCAAAGAGATCGGTCAAGTTCCGTTGCTCACGCCGACTCAAGAGATTTGGCTTTCAACTCAAATTAGCGCCGCGCATCGTTTGCTTGCCCTTCGCAAAACACAAATCGAAAAAGGTCAGGACAAAGCGAAACATAATCCCATTGGGATTAATGCTTTGTTAGAGGCTTGGGCGCATCTTGTAGAGGGGTGGAAGCGTTTGCTTGCCGACACGAAGAAGTTAAAGAAACCGTTTGTCTCGTTCTCGCCGTTGGTGGCTGAGGCGCGGCAGTTGCGTCAAGCATGGCAGGGCGAGCAAAAATCTACATTGCGCTTGTGGCTCGACAACGGCGAGTGGGGGCGCAACATGGCGTGGACGCGCGTGGCAGAACACGGTTTTGAAGTCTTTCTCCTGTTGTATCTACTGCCCGAAAAAACTCTTAACAAACTCGAAGCGGCGACGAAGACGAAGGGCAGGGCAAAAACTGTCACATTGCCTGAAGTCAAAAAGATCAAGGGCTGGCTGCCGCACGAACTGGAAGTTGAAACTGATTTTGCTTATATCCACCAGCGCGCCGGTGAGGCGACGAATGCTTTAGTGCGATCCAATTTGCGATTGGTCGTGAGCGTTGCTAAACGATATATCGGGCGCGGCATTTCGTTCCTCGATCTCATTCAAGAGGGCAACATCGGTTTATTGCGCGCCGTTGAAAAATTTGATCCGACCAAAGGTTTTAAGTTCAGCACTTACGCCACGTGGTGGATTCGTCAGGCGATCAGCCGCGCCATTGCCGATCAGGCACGCACCATCCGCATCCCGGTGCATATGGTCGAGACGATCAACCGCCTCACCAAGATTCAACGCCAACTGACTCAAGAACTTGGGCGTGATGCCACTGCCGAAGAAGTCGCGCTTGAACTTGATCTTCTATTGCCCGAAGAAGTGAAAGCTATACGCGAAACGAAATTAGAGGGCGAGCGGCTCGATCTGGAACTGGATCGCAAACTGCGGCGGGCGGCGGCGAAGGTGCGAAAGATTATGCGCCTCTCGCAAGAGCCGATGTCGTTGGAAATGCCGGTCGGCGCGGAAGAATCGAGTCTGCTGGGCGACTTTATTGAAGATGAAACCGTGCCAGCCCCGGCGGATGCCGCCTCGCGCCAATTGCTCAAAGAGCAAGTGCAAAACGCCCTCTCGATCTTGACCGACCGTGAGCGCGAAGTTCTGCAAATGCGTTTCGGCTTGTTAGACGGACTCGACCATACGCTTGAAGAGGTGGGGCAGCACTTCAAAGTGACTCGTGAGCGTATCCGCCAGATTGAAGCGAAGGCGCTGAGGAAGTTGCGGCATCCGACACGGAGCAGGCAGTTGAGGGATTATCTTGGTTAAATTAAAAAACCCGAAGGGTCTTGGAGACCCTTCGGGTTTCGCTACTTGCGTTATGACTTCCCCTATTGTTGAACTCGATGAAAACATGGAGATGACTCCCCTCGGCATCCCTGTGAGTCTGCGCCCTTTTTTTCAAGAATACGATTTAGAAAAGATCGATCCTGAAACTGCTACGTTCACTGTGATCGAGCGTACGCTCTCATGGGGGAGTCGGCGTGAACTGCGTTGGCTGTTTCGGCGTTACACCCGTGAGCAGATGGCGGAAGTAGTGCGGGATGCAGGATGGCAGCTCATTCCTCGATATAGATTTTTTTACTGGCTGAATGTCTTTGAGATTGTTGAGTATCGCAAATCTGATTATCAACGGATATGGCCTCACCATTAGAGTCGCCACATTGGGAAGCTCTCCTACCCGAAACGCGCCAACTGTTAGAAACCGTTGGCGCATTTTCATTTTGCCGCCGTTTCTATCTTGGCGGCGGCACAGCTTTGGCGCTCAGATTGGGGCATCGTATTTCGCGCGATCTCGATTTCTTTTCCGAGATTGATGAAGTTGGGGACGATACGCGAAAAGAAATTTTGAAGCACCTGCGTGACACTTTTCCTGATCAGCGCCTTATCACGAATGCGCCCGGCGACTTAACCACAAACATCTTGGGGCGTGATGTTGGGTTTTATTCATACGGATACGAATTGTTAGAGCCATGTGATGAAGCAGTCAACATTCGTATCGCCAGCCTATTAGACATTGGCGCGATGAAGTTGGATGCGATTGCCGGGCGCGGCGCGCGGCGGGATTTTTACGATGTGTATTTTCTCACCCAAAAAATTCCGCTTGAAGAGGTGTTTGAACGTGCTCAAAAGAAATACCCTCACACTCGTGATTTTACGATGATGGTCATGCCTCGCCTAAACGATTTTCGTTACGCCGACACTCATGACCCTGTCGAGACTCTTCAACAAATTTCATGGGACGAAGTCAAATCATTCTTCCTCTCCGAAGCGAAACGATTGGCGAAGTTGTGGTTCTCACCGACTTGAGCTAAACCCGAAGGGTCTTCAAAACCCTTCGGGTTTTGTCGGCTTAAGTCATTCGGCTTAATCTTCCATGACATTTGATTTTCAATCTCATGACTTTTTGATTGACACTCTTTGAACGCTTGTGATAAGATTTACACACTTTCCTCTCCGAGAAAACATAACATGACACTTGATCAGCTACTCAGAGATTACCTCCCCATCCTTATCTTACTTGTTCTATCAACTGGTCTTGCATGTCTCATTGTTATCCTCACTCACTTCATAGGACCTCGACGCGACACTAAAACTAAACTCATGCCTTACGAATCGGGCATGAACCCCATCGGCTCGGCTGTGCGCCGTATGCCGGTGCGCTTCTACCTCATCGCGGTTCTCTTCATCTTGTTTGATATCGAAGTTGTTTTCTTCTTGCCGTGGGCAGTGGTCTTTTCCACGTTCATCAAAAATGGGCAGGCGTTGTTCATTTTGCTCGAGATGTTTATCTTCATGGTGATCCTGCTCGTTGGTTACATTTATGCTTGGAAGAAGGATGCTTTAGAATGGGAGTAGGGCAAGATGGCATCTTGCCTACATAGGTGAACTTATGGGTCTTGAACAAAAACTTGGCAACATGGGGGTCATCACAATGACATTAGAGCAAGCCGTGAACTGGGGTCGCACTAATGCGATGTGGCCCATGCTCTTCGGTCTTGCCTGCTGCGCGATGGAAATGATCGCCGCGCAATCGTCGAACTATGACGTGAGTCGATTCGGTATGGAGTTGATGCGCGCCTCACCCCGTCAAAGCGATCTGATGATCGTCGCCGGACGCGTGACGCGCAAGATGGCTCCGGTGTTGCGCCGCCTCTACGACCAAATGCCGGATCCTAAATGGGTCGTCGCTATGGGCGACTGCGCCTCGAGTGGCGGCATCTTCAACAATTACGCCATCGTGCAAGGTGTGGATGAGATTGTGCCGGTAGATGTGTATATCTCGGGCTGCCCACCGCGCCCGGAGAATTTGATCTACGGCATTATGAAATTGCACGAAAAAGTTCGTCAAGAAAAAATCACAAAGTGGAAATAAGCACATGCTGAATCCAGACCACGTCAAAAAAACAGTTGCCGCGCTCAAAGAAAAATTTCCGGAGACGGTGCAAGAGGTGAGTGAGTTTCGGGGTGAGACAACGGTGAATGTGGCGAAGGCGGCTATCGCCGAGGTGTGCGGTTTCCTTCGTGATGATGCCGCGCTCGATTACAACGTCCTCACTGATCTCGCCGCCGTGGATTATTCTCCCGAAGAACCGCGCTTTGGCATCTCCTATATTCTTTTCTCTATGAGCAAAATGGCTCGGCTGCGGCTCAAAGTTCTTGTTCCCGAAGAAGACCCTGAAGTTCCAACCGTGATCAATGTCTACATCAATGCCGATTGGTACGAGCGCGAAGCGTGGGACATGATGGGAATTAAATTTGCCGGGCATCCCGACCTGCGCCGCCTGCTTATGCCCGCCGATTGGGAAGGGCACCCGCATCGCAAAGATTATCCGCTCGGCTATGAAGAAGTGCAGTTCTCATTTAACTGGCGCGAGATTGACGCGAAGAAACCATACGCGAAAGAATAATGTATGCCTGATCTTTCAGAACCCGTCCTCGAAGAACTCAAACACCTTTTCACCGCGCGCGCGTTAAGCGGTGAGACGATGGTGTTGAATATGGGACCGCAACATCCCAGCACACACGGTGTGTTGCGACTCATCGTCGAACTCGACGGCGAGACCGTCATCCGTGCCATCCCCGACATCGGATTTTTGCATACCGGCATTGAAAAAAATATGGAGTCGAAGACCTACATCAAAGCGTTAGTGATGACGGATCGACTCGATTACCTCAACAACATCGGCAACAATCTCGTCTACTGTCTCGCCATCGAAAAATTGATGGAGACAAAAGTTCCTGAACGCGCGAATGTGTTGCGTGTGTTGATGGCGGAACTGCAACGCATTGCTTCACATCTGGTTTGGCTCGGCACGCACTCCATTGATCTTGCCGCGATGAGCATGTTGCTCTACTGCTTCCGCGAGCGCGATTACATCATGGATATTTTCGAGATGGTGTCGGGTCAACGCATGATGACTTCTTACATTCGACCCGGCGGTGTGTGGCGCGATGTTCCAGCAGGCTTCACTGAAGTAGTAGAAAATTTTATCAACTACCTGCCTGCCAAGCTCGATGACTACGAGCGGTTGCTCACCAACAATCCCATCTTCAAACAACGCACGCAGGGTATTGGCTACATGAGTGCCGAAGACGCTGTCAAATGGAATCTTGCCGGACCTTCACTTCGTGGTTCGGGCGTGAACTTTGACGTGCGTAAAGCGATGCCCTATTGCGGTTACGAACAATATGAATTTGATGTGCCGATTGAAACCGGCGGCGATGTGTATGCGCGGTATCGTTGCCGCATGCGCGAGTTCCGCGAGTCGTTGAAAATTTGTCGTCAAGCGTTGGATAAATTGAAGACGACCAAAGGCCCGTTTATCACCAATGATCGCAAGGTGGCGCCGCCTCCGCGATCCGAACTTGGCACCAGCATGGAAGCCTTGATCCATCACTTCAAACTTTGGACAGAAGGATTCACCCCGCCCAAAGGCGAAGTGTATGCCGCCACCGAATCGCCGCGCGGCGAGTTGGGTGTGTATCTGGTCAGCGATGGCACACCGAAGCCCGCTCGTGTTCACTTCCGCCAACCGTCGTTTGCCAATCTTCAACCGCTCAATTACATGAGCGAGAATCACCTTGTCGCTGATCTGGTAGCGATCATCGGCAGTGTAGATATTGTGCTAGGAGATATTGATCGCTAATGCTCGCCGAAAAATATCACTCTCAAATTGAATCGACTCTCGCCAAATATCCCGCCGATCAAAAACGATCGGCGGTGATGCCGCTTCTTTATATCGCCCAATCGGAATACGGCTACGTCACCAAAGAGGCGATGCAGGAAGTTGCCGACATTTTAGAAATCGAACCGACACAAGTCGCTTCGATTGTTGGCTTCTACTCGCTCTATTACGATCACAAAGCGGGTGAGCATCACATTCAGGTTTGCACCGACTTGCCGTGTGCTTTGCGCGGCGCGGATAAATTTGCCGAAGACTTGTGCGCCAAGTTTGGTGTGAAGTTGGGTGATACTACTAAAGATGGCAAGTTCACTATCGAAGGTGTGATGTGTCTTGCTGCCTGCGACAAAGCGCCGATGTTCCAAGTGCAGAACAAAGAGGGCATTAAGTATTACGAGAATCAAACGGTAGAGTCGGCGGCTAAAGTGATGGAAGAGTTGGGAAAGAAATAGAGATTATGGAACACATTGTTTTGCGTCATCGTGATATTCCCGATCTGCACAAGTTAGACGTTTATATTAAGAATGGCGGCTTCAAAGCCTTTGAAAAAGTTGTCAAAGAGATGAAGCCCGAAGAAGTGATCAAGATCGTTCAGGATTCGGGCTTGCGCGGCAGAGGCGGCGCGGGCTTTCCGACAGGGACGAAGTGGTCTTTCCTCACCAAGAATCGCCCGACGTATTATGTCGTGTGCAACTCCGATGAATCGGAGCCCGGTACATTTAAAGATCGGGAGATCATGGAGAAGAATCCATTCCAACTTTTGGAAGGGATCATGATCGCCGCTTACGCCGCCAAAGCGAATGTGGCTTACAACTATTTGCGCGGCGAGTTTTGGCAAGTCGCAAAATTTCAAGATCAGTGCATCGCCGAATTACGCGCCAAAGGTTTTCTTGGCAAGAATCTTTTCGGAACAAATTATTCGCTCGACGTTCACACCCATCTTGGCGCGGGCGCATACATCTGTGGCGAAGAGAGCGCGTTGCTCGAATCGATTGAAGGCAAACTCGGTCAGCCGCGATTGAAGCCGCCGTTCCCCGCCGACAAAGGTTTGTATGGGATGCCGACGGTGGTGAACAATACCGAGACTCTGACCAATGTGCCGATGATCATCACAAAGGGCGCCGAGTGGTATAAGTCCATCGGCGTTCCCAATAGCGCGGGGACGAAAGTGATGTGCGTTTCGGGTCACGTCAACAAACCGGGTAATTACGAATTTGCTTTTGGTCTGACGCTGAGGCAGTTGATTTACGATCATTGTGGCGGCGTGCCAAGCGGCAAAAAGGTGAAGGCAGTGATGCTCTCCGGCGCGTCGTCTGTGGTGATGCAAGGCACGGATGACATCTTGGATATGGCGCTCGATTACGATTCGGTAGCGAAGAAAGGTTCCGCGCTCGGGTCGGCATCTATTATTGTGATGGATGAGACGGTGGATATGTCGTGGGTGTTACTTAAGACTTCGCGTTTCTTCAAACATGAGTCGTGCGGCAAATGCACACCGTGCCGCGAAGGCACGTATTGGATGCTCCACCTTATGGAGCGCGTCGGCAAGAATCAAGTGACGAAGGCGGATATTGATTTGCTGAACAACGTGGCGAGTCAAATTCAGGG
>ORJL010900475.1_pt1 | contig 16231 bp, 15 predicted proteins | sample 1779941 | NCBI WGS metagenome assembly ORJL01 (sample SAMEA104232317, study PRJEB22302) | groundwater metagenome | biome: forest; feature: aquifer; material: groundwater | place: USA | collected 2011-08-07 | depth 5.8 m | reverse complement strand
CTGAGACGGGCCACCGGCCCGTCTCTACCGCTAGCCGGCGTGGACTGAGGGCCCGGCGGCGGGGGGGGCGCTATCGACCTGACTGCTGCCATGGTGGCGATCGCCGAGTGGAGGCGACGGAAGGGTAACTGACAGATCTGGTTCTGAGCACGCGAGCCCGGAGCGCACCATCATGGTGTGGCCGGGCTCCCGTCTCTCTGTCAGCGTTGGCACGCCCTGCCGGTGTGGGAGCGACGGGGTGGTCAAGAAGGGGCCGGCCCTGCTTGGGGGTTACAAAGGGGTCTCCCCTTGTTCCTTCTCTTCCCTCTTCTCCCTTTCAAGGGAGAAGAGGGCCAGGGTGATGAGGTTCTCCTGGAAGTCGGTCCGGACTCTGTGGGCCAGACCACGCCAATGCATGGTTCGGACGCCAGGTCCGGGGGTTGGGGTTACATGGTCGACCTGGACGGACGCCGGGACCGCTCTGCGGTATAATGGTTCGGAAGGGTGCGAAGTTGCGCGAGAACAGGAGCCAACGCCAATGCCATCGAGGTATACTTGCGGTGGCAGGTGTGGCCGGATCCAGAGGATGGGGATGTTCGCAGTAGGCCGGGTGGCTCGGGCAAATCCGGAGGCAAGGGGCAGGTTCATGGTTTGGCGACCAGGCGTGCCCCGGCGCGTAGTTGGTGCAGGCGCGCTGGCTTTTCGGTTCAATACGCGCGAGAATTGGCCTGGTCTGGAGGTGATTTGTGGCAACATATAAGAGGGCGGCGGAACCCCGAACTTGCGAGAAGGATCTGGCCTTGCGGCTTCGTATGCTCCAGAGCCCGGCGATGGTGAAAGCGGTCGAGAAGCTCTACTCGCGCTACCGAAAACACGCGGTGTCTGCGGTCGAACTTCGGAAGCTTCTCGACAAGGAGATGGGCGATCGGACCCTTGGCGAGGAGCTGGATGCCATGCGTGAGGGCCGGTAGCACGTGGCGGTTTACTATCTTGAGACTTCGGCCTTGATCAAGCGGTATCGAAGCGAGAAGGGAACCGGGGTAGTCGATGGGGTTTTCGAAGATAAGTTGGAGCACGATGTACTGACGACGTCCTATTTCACCGTGCTTGAGGTTGTGTCGGTAGCGACAAGGCTGTTGCGAGGAAGCTTCATACGTTTGGGATCTTATCGCCGTCTGCTCGCCACATTCATGCGTGATGTGCGGGAGGTGATGGTATTGCAGCCGGTTTCCGAGCCGGTGCTGTCCGAAGCAATAGATTTGACAATGACCCATGGGTTGCGCGCCCCGGACGCGGTCCATCTTGCTACTGCTGTAAGCATTAGAGTATCTCTTTCTGAACTGCCCCTCGTGTTCGTCGCCAGTGACGCGCGACTGAAAGCCGCTGCCGAGGCATCAGGCCTATTCCGGGCGAAGCGCCGCGGATACATTGCGTCAGGTCTTCAAGAGGCCTCCTGTTGCCAACTTTGACTTCATAATTACATTATACGCGCGTGGGTGGTCTTAAACATCGTGCGGCTGGCATCCACTTCTTGACCGTCTCCCGGTTACCCGGTACCCTGGTACTGAGTTATTGACTAGTCAATCAAGAAGGGGGTGTCGGCCATGGAAAGACCCTTCAAGCGTATTCCGCCACCGAGGTCAAAACGCACTTTGGGCGGATCGTGCGGGAACTGGCCGCGAAGCCACACCCATGGTCATCCAGACCCGAGGACAGGACCAGGATGCAATTGCCAGCGCAGCGTATGCCTGGAGCCGGCCCTTTCCGATATCATCCTGCAAGGCCGGAACTGGTATTCGGGGTTCAGAACCCCCAGAGGATCATTGAAGATGAACTGCATATTGCACAGGATGGGGCGTATCAGCCCGAGCCAGCGAATAAGCTTCTGGGAAAGATTCGATCGAGACTGCGTCGAGAGGTACAACTTGATGCCCGTCGTCCATTAGGTGATCTGGACTGTCACCAATCTATGTCGCAGGCATCCGCTGCGTGCTTATGATGCCGCGCAACTGGCGTCAGGCTTGGCGCTGAGGGCTCCGTTCGCCGGAGAGCCCACGCCTGTGGTCTTCGTCTCGGCTAATGAGGCTTTGGTTCGCGCTGCGCGACTGGAGCGGATGGCCGTGGAGAATCCCCTTTGGCATAGAGACGTGGATGCCAGGTAAGCCTCCTAGCCTGCGATTCTCTTTACCCTCGTGGCAGTCCAGCGCATGACCGCTTGCCGCCGGACCTCTTGGCTGCGATCCTTGGCGTTGCTTCACCATCGGACCGGAGGCGACGGCATAGTGCGAAGTCGTGAGGCAGCGTGGATCTGACCGCATAATCCGAGTCAGGGGAAGAGATGTTGGAGCGGGCGGCGGGATTCGAACCCGCGAGCTTCTGCTTGGGAAGCAGACGTGCTACCACTGCACTACGCCCGCAATGAGGTCATTATAGGCGATGGGCCAGGCCCAGTCAATGGCACCCCATTGTCCGAAGCGCCCTCGTGAATTATAATCGGCTCAGGATAAGCCGTGGAGAACTGAATAGTCTGTCCGAGCAACGCCGACCTAAGGTCTGGCAATGGCTTGAGGTCTGTTTGCCGGTAGGGTACAGCCGGAGACGGCCGTGTCTCCCGCTGCGGAAAAGAGGAGTTTGGTGCAGGCCTCCCCTTTTCCGCGAAGGGGCGGCCTTTTCCGTCGGCTGATATGGAAGTGCGATATCTCGCGGAGTCCTTGAAGAGGCGCTGCTAGGCTTGTGGACATAATCTGGGAGGGAATAACCCAGGCGATAAGTCTCATACTGAGCGGGGACGCCGCCTTGATGGAGGTGGTGCTCCTGTCTCTGTTGGTGTCCGGCAGCGCCACGGCCATCAGCGTAGTCGTCGGGATTCCCTTCGGTACCTTCCTGGCTTTGGGGCGTTTCACCGGCCGGGGTCTTCTCCTGGGTCTGGTCAATACGGGGATGGGCATGCCTCCGGTGGTGGTGGGCCTGGTCCTGACTATCATGCTCTGGCGCAGCGGTCCCCTTGGCGTCCTGAGACTTCTCTATTCTCCGAGCGCCATGGTGATAGCCCAGGTGGTCATCGCCACGCCTATCGTGGCAGGCGTCAGCATGGCGGCTATCGCCCAGTTGGACCCCCGACTGAGGCTACAGATGCTTGGCCTGGGGGCCTCGCGGCTTCAGCTTTTGTGGATTCTCTTCCATGAGGCGCGGCTTCCCCTCCTCACCGCGGTTATGGCCGGCTTCGGAGGGGTCATCTCGGAGGTTGGATCGGTCATGATGGTCGGAGGCAATATCAAGGGCCAGACCCGTGTGCTGACCACGGCTATAGTCACCGAGACCGGCCGTGGCGAGTTCGGCCTGGCGATTGCCCTGGGGACCATCCTGATCATTCTGGCCTTTGGCGCCAACCTGGTCCTGACCTATGTCCAGCAGAAAGGCAGGCGGGCGCCGTGAGCATGATGGTCCAGGCCCGCGGCCTGCGCGTGGCTCAGGGTGGAGCCGTTATCCTGGAGATAGAGGACTTGAAGGTCGAGCCAGGCGAGACGCTTGCCGTCATCGGTCCGAATGGGGCGGGGAAAAGCACGCTCCTCAAAGCCCTGGCCCTCCTGCAACGGCCCACCGGTGGCGAGATTCTGCTGGATGGCGTTCCGGTGAACTATCGTGGCAGCCTATTGCCCTACCGAAGGCGTCTGGCCCTGGTGATGCAGCAACCCCTATTGCGTGACGTCTCGACTTTCGAGAATGTTGCCACCGGTTTGCGGTTCCGGGGGACGCCGCGCCGGGAGGCCAGGGAGCGCGTAGAGCATTGGCTGGGGCGTATGGGCATTGCGCACCTGGCGCCGCGCCGCGCCTCTACCCTCTCTGGCGGTGAGGCGCAAAGGGCTAGTTTGGCCAGGGCGCTGGTCCTGAATCCCGACCTGATGCTTCTGGACGAGCCTTTCGCCGATCTGGACCCGCCCACGCGAGACGGCCTCTTATCCGAGTTGAAGCCTATCCTGCGCGACGCTGGCGCAACCACCATCTTCGTCACTCACGACCGGGATGAGGCCCTTCGGCTCGGCGACCGGCTGGCGGTGCTGATTCGTGGCCGGCTGCGCCAGGCCGGACTGCCCCATGAGGTCCTGGCTCACCCTGAGAATGCAGAAGTGGCGTCCTTCGTCGGTACTCAGACCATCCTGCCTGGCGTGGTGGTCGGGGAACACCTGGGGGTACTGGAGGTTCAGGTGGCCCCGGAGAAGCGGATATCGGCGGTAGGAGAGGCGTCCGTGGGTAGCCGCGTCCTGGTCTGCCTGCGCCCAGAAGAGGTAACCCTCTTCGATCCGTCCCAGTTGGGACAGGGAAGCGCTCGCAACCGCTTCTTAGGAACGGTCATGGAAGTGGCGGACATCGGCCTCTACTTGAAGATCTCCCTTGATGCTGGATTTCCACTGGTGGTCTATGCGACCCGCGCCTCGGTTTCCGAGATGGGCATAGCCTCAGGCGGCCGCGTTGCGGCGACGTTTAAGGCGACTGCGGTCCATCTCATTCACCTCTAGAGGTCTTTCCGCCAGGCCTGGTACCGCTGCATTCAACCGTGATCCGGGGCGCCGACCGGCCCCGGAAAGGGCTGGTATCGAAGAACACGAAGCAGCCACTCTGGATAGGCGGGGCTTTCTAGCCCCGCCGGAACCCATCACGGTTAAGTGTAGTGCTACCCCGATCCTGTCCACGCGTTCAGAAAAGAACCTGGCCTTTCGACTTCCCATGGGCGCATGAATCCGGGCGCAAGAATTGCTTATCGTCTGGAGTGTTCTTCGTGTGCAGTTGACAGGTCCACTGACGGGATGTAGTATTCCCAACATAAGAAACTGCGGCGGCCGCTTCTTATGTTTGATTCCATGCCATGGGCATCGACTCATTGTCAACGCCCCGGAGAAGGTACCTGCCCTGGATCCCAATTATGAGTTTGGTTGCTGACCCGCCTGGAACGCTTTGGACGGAGGATCAACAATGCCGGAAGACATGTGCAAGATCTCCGATTCTCCTTGGATCAGACCGGGTCCAGCGTTCCTGGAGCCATTCCTGGATCATGGAGAGCTTTGGGCTTATGGCCGAGGGAGCGTTATCTACTTTCAAGGCGAATATAGTCAGGGGGTTCTCTACCTTCGCAAAGGACGCCTAAAGGTCAGCTTATACCACGAAGATGGAAGAGAGAAGGTACTGGGTGTCCATGAGGCTCCCGCAACCTTTGGTGAGACAGCAGCTTTCGACGGAGGGCCGTACTTCTGCTCTGCCGTCGCCCTCGATCCGTGCCACGTTTACCTCTTCCGAAAGGGCGTTATCGCGAGGTTGATCCACAGCAACCCGGAGATATCGATATCCTTGCTCGAATCTGTAGGCCGGAAATTCAGGGCCCTGGCACTGCAGGTCGAAGACTTGGCTTTCCTCCTTGCGCCGATGAGAATCGCTCACTTGCTAGAGAAACTCCTTATAGACTACGGGGTGATAACCACGGCGGGCGAACGGCTGAGCATCCCGGTGACCCACCAGGAGCTCGCGGATCTAGCCGGGACATCGCGCGTAACGGTCACTAGCTTTCTGAACCAGTTGGAGAAAGAGGGCATAATCCAAAAGGGGAGAAAGATAATCTACGTTCATGATGCGGGGAGACTGCACGGTCTGCAGCGTCGTGCGCAGCGCTAGAAGGGGCGCGATCCAGATATTGGCTCTGCCAATGTATTGTACTTTACAGTATTGCCGTCAATGTCGTGGTAGAGTGGGCAGATGTTTCATGATGTCGTCGGCGTCCTTTGCCAGCGTACCCCGGGTTTCCTCGGGATAGTGGCGGGTCCATGAAGCCATTCTTCACGCCGGCCTGGCTCAGAAGGCGGAGCGCCCCTTGTGAGAGGATGGTTATTGTGGCTATGGAAGCGCAGGTGCATGGAATGGTCTCGACCAAGAAGCCGGACTTCAGCAAGAAGGACTGTAAACGTTCGCAATGAAGCCGCTGCTGTGTCGGTGGACCTGCGCCGCCGTTCCCGCCAGTAGGCCGCTCAGCGACGGGGGCAAGGTGTAATCCGCATGAAAGAGATTTGCCTGCACGGGCGTGGTGGTCAAGGCACCGTAATCATGGCCGGGCAGTTAGTCAATTGTCTTGCCCTCTCCGGCTTTTACGCCAGTTCCATACCCATGTTCGGGTTTGAGCGGAGGGGCACTCCGGTAGAGGCTTATATCCGCATGGGTGAGTCCCCGATTCGGGAAAAGACCAAGATCTACGAGCCTGACTGCGTTGTAGTTATGGACCCTACTCTCCTGGTGGCAGTGGATGTGTTCGCCGGTATGAAGAGTGGGGGTATCCTGGTGATAAACCATAAAGGCGCACCCGGAGACCTGGACCTCCCACATTCCGTTAAGATACTGGCCATGGTTGACGCAAATCCTATCGCCGCGGCCCTGTTTGGAGCACCTATCACTAACACCTGTATGATGGGGGCTTTTGCATCCGCCACAGGATGGATAACCCTTGACTCTATCCTGGAGGGCATGGAGACGGACTTCTCCGGCGAGAAGCTGGAGAAGAACCGCAAGGCAGCGGCGTTGGGCTTCTCCAGTTGCAGGGTGTACCAGCTCTAAGGAGTGATAATGGACGATTGCAAGTATCAGACGCCGCATATGCCCCTGGTCCCTGGTAAAGCGCTCTATTCGCTCAAGGTTGGAGACTGGAAGTTCCAGAAGCCGCAGGTGGATGAGCCTAGATGCAGCAAGTGCGGTCTTTGCTGGCTGCATTGCCCCACCCAGACTATTTATGAGGCGGAGACCCATTATGACGTTGACCTGGAATGGTGCAAGGGATGCGGCATATGTGCGAATGAATGCCCGGCAGGCGCCATCGTGATGGTGGCCCTTTGAGCGGTGATGTGAGGCTGAGATGACCACGCCGCCACGGCTGGAAAAAGGGAAATTCAAGGTCCTTACGGGCAACCAGGCAGCGGCCATCGGGGCAAAGCTGTCTCGCCCAACGGTCGTCTCTGTGTATCCCATAACGCCACAGAGCACGGCCGCTGAATACATAGCCCAGATGGTGGCCTCCGGGGAACTGGACGCCGAGATCGTGGAGGCCGAAGGCGAGCACTCCGTCATGAGTGTCCTCCATGGGGCTGCGCTGGCCGGTAGTCGTACCTTCACCGCGACCTCCTGCGTCGGCCTATTCTTCATGTTCGAGATGTACGTGAGGACCTCCACTTTGAGGCTGCCCATCGTGGTGGCCATCGCCAACAGAGAGCTCATCTCTCCCAATGTGGTGGCCGGGGGACAATCTGACTCCTTTGTTGTGCGGGAAGCCGGTTGGATTCAGCTCTATGTGGAAAACTGCCAGGAGATACTTGATACGATAATAATGGCCTACAAGATAGCAGAGCATGAGGACGTGCGCCTGCCGATCAACGTTTGCTACGATGGTTGGTATCTGTCCTACCTCTCCGAGCCGGTTGTCATACCGGAGCAGAGCGTCGTGGATAGCTTTCTTCCGCCGTACAGGCCGCAGGCCGTCCTGGACCCCGATAACCCCATGACTGTAGACGGTTGGACTCCTAGCGAGTTCTTCCCCAGATACCGGTTCAGCCATTGCCATGGCATGCAGGCAGCGAAACGGGTTATCAACGAAGTGGATGGTGAGTTTCAGAGGGTCTTTGGAAGGTCTTACGGCGGACTCTTCGAGCAATATCGCATGGAAGATGCTGAGATCGTCTTACTGACGGTTGGGAGCTGCACGGGCACTGCAAGAGTCGCAGTGGACCGAATGAGGGAGAAACAAGGCCTGAAGGTGGGCCTCCTCAAACTCCGGTGCGTCAGGCCCTTTCCCAGGGAAGAGCTATGCCGCCTACTGGACGGCAGGGCAGCCGTAGGGGTAATGGACAGGCAGGTGGACTTTGCCTGGAACTCGGGGGCCGTTCTTTGGGAGCTACGTTCGGCCCTTTATGACGCCGAACGGAGGCCCCAGGTGATAGGTTTCATCGGCGGCCTGGCAGGCGCCGATATCACGGTGCCTGATCTGGAAAGGGCCATCAGGTTGACAGCAGACCGGGCGGCGGGAGAAGACATCCCGGAGGTAACCTGGTTTGGGCTCTGACCGGGCCGGGTTGATGGGGCAAGCTCAGGAGTGCTCAGGATGAAGCGAAGGGTTATCGTCGGCAGCAGTCACGCCGCTATCGCGGCACTGGAGGCCATCCACAGGCTGGACCCTGAGTCCGTCACAACCGTCATCAGCGACCAGGGCCTCGCCTATTCCCCAACCTCGCTCACGGGCTTGCTGGCGGGCGACCTGGAAGAGCGGGACCTGGGTCTTCGTGATCGCTCGTTCTTCACACGGATGAACGCTCGGCTAATGCTGGGGTCCCGGTCCACTGCCCTCGACACGGTTCACAAGGAGATTGCCCTGGCAGACGGCACACGGGTCCCCTACGACCAGGTCTTGATCGCCACGGGAGCCGCTCCGACTGTCCCGCCCATTGGCGGCCTGTCCGCGGGGGAAGCCATAACCGTGCGGACCCTCGATGATACCAGGCGGGTCCTGGAAGCGGCCCCCGGCGCCAGGAGCGCCGTCGTCATCGGAGCGGGTCTGATAGGCATGGAAGCTGCCGCCTGCCTTCGGAAGCGGGGTCTGCAAGTGACCATCGTCGAGGCCCTGGACAGGGCGCTTCCGCTTTACTTCGATCCGGATGCCTCATCTATCATAGAGCGCGCTTATCAGGCGAACGGCGTCGTCTTCAGAAAAGGGACCCGGGTAAGACTGGCTGGCAGGCAGGGTTCGGGATGGCGTCTGGCTCTGGAGTCGGGCGAAGAGGTGGAAGCGGACCTTGTCGTGGTTGCCGCTGGCGTGGCGCCCAATACAGCCCTGGTCAATGGCAGTGGTGTGAAGGTGGCGACTGGCATCCTGGTAGACGACTTTATGCAAACCAGCGTGCCGGACGTGTACGCGGCGGGGGATGTCGCCCAGGGCAGGGGCCTCTGGGGCGAAGAGGGGCTGATGGCCCCCACTGTCTTCAACGCCGTTCACCAGGGCCAGGTGGCCGGTAGCAATATGGCCGGTAAGAGAACAAGATCGCCCGGCGCTCTGAACATGAACGTTTTCAACTTCTTCGGCAACGTGGCTTTCTCCGTGGGCAAGGTTGCTGCTGGAGAGGGCTACGAGGTTGTGAAGGAGTTCGACGCCGAGATGGGTAGGTATTGGCGGCTGCTCGTTGATGAGGGCCGTCTGGTTGGATGCGCCGTCGTTGGCGAGCAGATAGAGGCGGGACTCTGCCGGAGGATGGTCCAGGAAGGCTGGCAGGCGGACCGGGTGTTGCGGTACCTGGACAGAGGCCTGGCAGGTGGTGTCAGGCGAGCCGTCCTGGACGAGGATCGGGGTGAGATGGAGGGGAAGAGGATCGCGATATCGGTCCTGGGAGGTAAGCATCTGAAGGTACACCCGGACCGGTGCACCGACTGCAAGATGTGCCTCTACTCGTGTGCCCTCAAGCATACGGGAGACACCAACCCTGAGGGAGCCCTCCTGCGGCTGGTCGCTCTGGAAGGCCAGGCCAAGGGCCACGCTGTACTAAACTGCTTGCACTGCCCGGAGCCGGAATGCGTTCAGGTCTGCCCCAACCATGCCATCACAAAGCGGGCGGACGGCCGGGTCTCGATAGATGACGACCGGTGCATCGGCTGCCTCCTGTGCACCCTGGCCTGTCCTCACGGAGGGAGCTATTTCGACCTCCAGGCGAATAAGTCCATGGTCTGCGACTTGTGCGACGGCAACCCCGAGTGCGTCCGAATGTGCCCGGAGAGGGCTATTGAGTTCGATGGGGTGAACAACGTGAGGATACCCCTGGCCGCGGCCAAAGACCCCATCTCTAAGGGGGTTTCCCTTTGCTTGGGTTGCCCTTCCGAGGTCGCTCTTCGCTTCGCCACTAGGGTTCTGGGCAAGGACATTATTCTCCACGTTCCTCCGTCCTGTGCCTCGCTGATCATCGCCGGATACGGCGCGACGCCCAGTTGCGAGCTGGCCTGCATGCTGGGGTTCCTTACCAATAGCGCATCGATAATGACAGGGGTCAAGCGGCACTACCAGCATTTCGGGAAGGATGTGAAGGTTGTAACCTACACCGGTGATGGGGGCACCGCAGATGTGGGGTTCCAGAGCCTGTCCGGCGCTGCCGAGAGGAACGAAGAGATCATCTACATCTGCAACGAGAACGAAGGCTACATGAATACCGGCATCCAGAGGAGCGGGACCACACCCTTCGGGGCGTGGACCAGCACCACTCCTGTAGGAGAGCACAGCCAGGGCAAGAGGCAGCCTCAGAAGGAGATGCCTCTCATAATGCTCATGCACCGGGTCCCGTACGTGGCGACCGCCACGGTGGGCTTCCTCAGCGACTTCGAATACAAGCTGCGGAAGGCTATGGCAACCAGGGGCTTCTCGTATATCCACCTGCTAAACCCGTGTCCGACCGGCTGGAAGTTCCCTACGAATAAGACAACCGAAGTCTCGCGGATGGCAGTCCGCACGAACTTCTTCCCGCTGTGGGAGGCCGAAGACGGGCGGCTGCGCTTCACCGTCAAGATCAGATCCCGGCTTCCCATCGAGGAGTACACCAGCCTGATGGAGAAGTATAGCCATCTGGACCGGGAACAGTTGGATACTGTGCAGCAGATGGTTGATAAGGATTTCCAGAGAGTCAAGTCGCTAATAGCTGATGACCATGAGAGGTAAGGCAAATTGGCGCGCCAGACCCCCGGCCGGGAACAAAATCTTAAAGGGAGGTCGTATGATACATCCGAGGAAACAAAGGCAATCTTCACTGGTTATTGGCGGTATCTTTCTCATCCTGGCCCTGTTGTCAGCCAGTTGCGCCCCCGCTCAGCCCAGCGGCACGCCGGTGCCAGGAGCCGCTGGGGGGAGTAAGGACCCGATCAAGATAGGAATGGTATTCTCCTTGAGCGGTGGCTTCAGCGGCCCCTGCGGCGCAATAAAGAGGGGCGTTGACACCCAGATAGAGATGTTCAATAAGCAGGGAGGAGTCAACGGCCGGACGGTGGAGGCGGTTGTTTACGACGACCAGTCCAAGCCCGAGGAGGCGGCCCTGCTCCTGAAGAAATTGGCATTGCAGGACAACGTGCCCGTTATCCTGGGGCCATGCCTGGCCGCCATGATCGTTCCTAACAAATCGGCGATCCAGGACACGAAGACCCCCGCCATGGCCTTCGGGGCTGTCACCTTTACCAAGGACGACCAGTACCTCTTCACCCTGGTGCAGCCGGTGGAGATGGGGCTAGACTTCTACCTGGACTATTCCAAGAAGAAGGGCTGGACGAGGGTCGCGGCGATCGATACCACCGATGACCTCGGCGAACGGGCCCACGCCTACCTCAAGACGAAGCTCCCGCAGATGGGGATGCAATTGGTGGCAGAGGAGCGCTACGGGATCAAAGACACCGACGTAACCCCGCAGCTTTCCAAGATTAAGGCTGCGAACCCCCAAGTGCTCATGAACTGGGCATCGGGAGACCCGGCGGCCCTGGTATACAAGAATGCCCGCCAGATCGGCCTGGATGTGCCGGACTTCCCCAGCTCTGCAGCCGGCACCAGTACATTCTTCAAGTTGACTGGTGACGTGCCGAAGAAGAATCTCTTGATGACCATAGGCTCCAAGCTCCAGGTCGTGGACCAACTTGCCGATTCCGATCCCATCAAGAAGCAGGTTCAGGACTTCGTGCAGACATTCGAGGCCAAGTTCAACTCCAAGCCGGAGTACTCCGAGGCCATCGGGGCCGACAGCGCCCGCATGGTCCTGGAGGCGCTGAAGACGGCCGGGCTGGACAGGGCAAAGATAAACAGCGCCCTGGAAAATGCCAAGATGAAGGGACTGGCGGCCGACTACGCCATGACGCCAACCAACCACAATGCTGTAGACCCGGCCTCTTTCATAGCGGTTACAGCGCAGGGGTCCGCCTGGGTCAAGGCCGACTGACTGAGACGGAGAGAATCATGGGGCATGGTGGGCAGCCATGAGAGAGGCTGTCCACCATGCCCTGTGGTTAATTGCTAGCGTCTGATTTCTCACGTTGACTACTTCACAGGCTATCCAGATACTCTTTGCTGGGCTTACTCTCGGCAGCGTTTACGCCCTGGTAGCATTTGGCCTGGCCCTGGTCTACAGGGCTACGAGCATTCTGAATGTCGCCCAAGGCGACTTCTCCATGCTGGGGGGCATGGCCGCCATATTCCTGGCCGCCGGCCTCGGTCTCCCCATCCCGGTTGCCATCGTTGGCGCCCTATTGTTTGTCATAGTTGTGGCGTTGCTCATGGAGCGGTTCGCCATCCGGCCGGCGGCCCATTTCCCTATGCTTATCCTCGTCATAGTGACGGTGGCCGTGTCAATGACCTTCCAGGGCCTCGCCCTGGTGCTCTGGGGGAGGGACTCGTTTAGCCTGCCAGCCTTCTTGGGTAGCGATCCCATTTCATTTCTGGGCGCGGCCATCCTTCCCCAGGCAATCGGCGTTCTGGCCGTCTGCGGGATTGTCTCTTTGGGCTTTTGGGCCTTCTTCGACCGGACCACGGTGGGCATTGCCATGCGGGCCAGCGCAGAAAACCCATTGGCCGCCTCGCTTGTAGGCATCGATCCCCGCCGTATGACCATGTTGGCTTTCGTCCTGAGTGGCAGTGTGGGGGCTATCGCCGGGGTCCTGGTCGCCCCGATAGTCTTTGTGAGCTTCATGGTGGGCATATCCTTCACCGTGAAGGGATTTGTGGCTGCAGTAGTAGGGGGAATCAACAACAACCTGGGGGTGGTAGTGGGAGGGTTGACGCTGGGTCTGCTGGAGAGCCTGATAGCAGGCGTCTTCCCGTCGCTTTACAAGGATGTTATCACCCTGGGTCTCCTGGTCGTCCTGCTCTGTTTGCGGCCCATGGGAATCCTGGGAAGCAGGTAGGATGCGACGCTGGATTACCCTTGGAGTTCTGGTGGTCATCCTGGCCCTGGTGCCCCTGCCCCTCTCGAGCTCTTATCTTTTTGGCTTTGTGGTGCTGGTCGGGATCTTTGCCATCGCGGCCATGGGGGTGGACCTGGTCCTGGGTTATACCGGCCAGATTACCCTGGGCCATGCCGGTTTCATGGCCATAGGCAGCTATACCACAGCAGTATTGACCGTCAGAGGCGTGCCTCCAGTGGCGGCCCTCGTCGCCGCCTGCGTGCTTACCGCCGTTATCGCCTACCTGGTCGGCGCGCCTTTGATGGGCGTGCTCACTCACTTTCACGTGGCCATAGCTACCCTGGCCCTTGGTGTCCTCGTCTATTCGTTTCTCCTGGTGGGAGGCGATCTGACCGGAGGGTTCACCGGAATACAGGGCGTCCCACCTCTGTCGTTGGGAGGAATACTGGTTAGCGGAGACCTGGCCTACTATGGGGTCGTGTGGGTGATTGTGCTAATCCTGTTTGTGGTGGCGAAAAACGTAGGCGATTCTCAGGTAGGCCGAATACTCCGGGCCATAGAGAGCGATGAACTGGCGGCCAGCAGTTCGGGCGTCAGCGTGGCCAGCTACAAGGTGAGGGTCTTCGTCTTGAGCGCGGTCTATGCGTCTATCGCTGGGAGCCTTTTGGCCCATTACATGAAGTACATATCGCCCTCGCAGGTGGACATCGTCAATTCCTTCGACCTGGTGACTATGGTCGTGCTTGGCGGCAAGGGCACGGTTCTAGGGGGTATACTCGGGGCTGCCTTCTTGAAGCTGATGCCGCAGTTCACCGAGTTCTTCAAGGACTACCGGTTGCTGGTTAACGGGTTGATCATCCTGGTGGTGCTTCTCTTCTTTCCCCGCGGCATCGTGGGTGCAGTCGAGCTTCTGGCGGCTCTGGCGGCCAGACTCATACGCGCCGTAAGATCAGGACGACGGCAGGGGTCTGCGGGTTCCCTGGCCGGCGGCGTCGAGGAACAGGGATGAACGCCGGTCCCGTCCTCCGGTTAGACCATCTGTGCATGTCCTTCGGGGGCCTCACGGCTGTCTCGGACTTGAGCTTTGAGGTGGCGGAGGGACAGATCAAGGCCATGATCGGCCCCAACGGCGCTGGCAAGACCACGATCCTCAACATGATAAGCGGCGTGCTCTCGCCGACGGCGGGCCAGATATACTTTAAGTCCCAGCAGATAGCGTGTTGTCGGGCCGATGTAGTTGCGAGGTACGGAATCGCCAGGACCTTCCAGGTAGTGCGTCTCTTCCGCGAGCTGACCGCCCTGGAAAACGTGATGGTCGGGTGTCAACCTTGGGCTAGAGCAGGAGTGATAGGCGCAGCCTTGCGCCTGCCGGGAGCCCGCCGCATGGAGAGGAGGGTTCTGGAGGAGGCCATGGCGTGCCTGGAGCGTGTCGACCTGGGGGCCAGGGCTGGGGAACTGGCAGGCAACCTGCCCTTCGGCGAGCAGAGGCTGCTGGAGCTGGCCCGGGCTCTGGCTCCGCGCCCTGCCCTTCTTCTCCTGGACGAGCCGGCCTCCGGCCTGAACGATGCAGAGCGGGAGCGATTTGGCGCGCTCCTGCAGCAAGTGCGCAGGCAAGGAGTGACGATACTTCTAGTGGAGCACAATATGGACCTGGTGATGGAGGTCTCCGATGAGATCGTAGTAATCAACTACGGGGAGAAGCTGGCTGAGGGAAGCCCCACCGAGGTCCAGAACCAGAAAGAGGTCATAGCCGCCTACCTGGGGGACTCCCGTGCTTAGCGTAGAGGGCCTTCATGCCGGGTACGGCAGCATAGAGGTGCTGCACGGCGTCAGCGTCCAGGTCCAGACCGGCGAGATCGTGACCATCCTCGGGGCCAACGGCGCAGGCAAGTCCACTCTATTGAAGACGATATCAGGAGTCCTGCCTTGCAAGGGGGGCCATGTGCTCTTGAATGGCCAGGATATCGGGTGTCTCCCCCCGAACAAATTGGTGAGGCTGGGTATGTGTCACGTGCCTGAGGGGAAGCAGGTCTTTCAATCCCTCACGGTCGAGGAGAACCTTAGACTGGGGGCCTACTGCTTCCGTTCCGGCAGGGACCGGAGGAGGACCGAAGATGACATGGAGAGGGTTTTTACCCTCTTCCCTCGCCTCGCAGAACGAAGGCGCCAGAAGGCGGGCACCCTCAGCGGGGGCGAGCAGCAGATGCTGGCTATTGGCCGTGGCTTGATGGGCCGTCCCAAGCTCCTCTTGTTGGACGAGCCCTCCCTGGGGCTGGCGCCCATCATAATCGAGGCCATCTTCTCCACCATCATGAACTTGCGCGGGGAGGGCATCACTATTCTCCTGGTGGAGCAGAATGTCAGGGTTGCTCTGGAGATAGCCGACAGGGGATATGTGCTGCAAAACGGGCAAGTTGCGTTGGAGGGACCCTCAAACAGGCTGATGGCAGACGATCTTGTGAAGAATGCGTATCTCGGCTTGCGGCCGCGGTGAGCCAACTGCTGCAAGTTCCGCAGTCCGGAAATGGCTGGCAAAGGCATGGTGACACGGCCGACGTTATTACCTTTCGGCACATCGCCGGGTCAATTTTCGCCGTACGGGCTGCGGGGCTAGGGCAGAGCGGGAAGCCGGACATCTGGTCGCTGTCGCCCGGGCACACTTTCTTAGGGAGGTAGTCTATTTTGGAATACTCGGTTGTCGGGAGGCGCGTCCCCAACATACACGGTGCAGCCAAGGCAACGGGCGCAGCCCGTTTCTCGGGCGATATCACCCTGCCTCGGATGCTATTCGGCAAGATATTGCGCAGCCCCCTTGCCCATGCCCGCATACTCAACATCGACACGAGCCGAGCTGAGAGGCTGCCGGGCGTCAAGTCCGTTATCATTGGGAAGGATACTGAGGGCATCAAGTACGGGGTCTTCCCTCAGACCCGTGACGAGCTGGCCCTCGCCCTGGATAGAGTCCGCTACATTGGGGATGAACTGGCGGCCGTCGCCGCCGTTGACGAGGACGCGGCGCAGGAGGCGCTGGGGCTTATCAGGGTCGACTACGAGCCGTTGCCCGCTGTGTTCGATCCGTTGGAGGCGATGAAACCTGGCGCGCCCCAGATCCACGAGCACGCTGCCAACAACGTCGGGGTCCACGTGCGGATCCCTTTTGGCGACGCAGAGGCGGGCTTCTCTCGGGCCGATCATATCCGTGAGGACCGCTTCCAGACCCAGTTCATTTCCCACTGCCAGATGGAGCCTTATGCGGTCGCGGCCAGCTTCCAGACCTCCGGTGAGCTGGAGGTCTGGGTCCCCAATGCCTCTCCTT
>ORJL010472135.1_pt1 | contig 16240 bp, 12 predicted proteins | sample 1779941 | NCBI WGS metagenome assembly ORJL01 (sample SAMEA104232317, study PRJEB22302) | groundwater metagenome | biome: forest; feature: aquifer; material: groundwater | place: USA | collected 2011-08-07 | depth 5.8 m | reverse complement strand
GGCGGTCTTTCCGGTGCCCGTCTGGGCGCATCCGAGGACATCGCGGCCCATCAGGACGATGGGAATGGCCTTTTCCTGGATGGGGGTGGGCGTCGTGTAGCCTTTTTCGGCGACTGCCTGCAGTACCGGGGCGCTCAGCCCCAAACTCTCAAAACTCATTTAATTTCCGTGGTTTAGTCCATTCTTTCCGCTGGACTTTGGAGCGGTCTCGTAAGGCTCGTGGATCGGGCCGGACCGCTGGCGGCACTCATATGACCCCTCGGTCGCCCCAAGTCAACGTGCGGCCGGCCGGGGTCTGCCTCCCGTTCATGTCAGGCCTTGAGCTCGATTTCCACGAAAACGAACTCGAAATCGTTGGGATTGATGACGTCGTGCTCGACCCCCGTCTGGCGGGCATAGGAGATTCCGGCCCGGAGCGGCGCCGGCACCGTGGTCTTGCCGTCGAAGATGTGCAATTCGCCGGTCGTGACCGGCACCACCACGTAATCGTGATTATGGCGGTGCCAGCCGGTATGCCCGCCCGGCGGGAAACGCCATTCGGTGACGATCACCCGGTCATTTTCGACCTGGACGGACGGCTTGGCGAGAGGGCGTTCCTCGTCGGTTTCGTTTTTGTCGGTCATGGCGGAAAGCTAATGACCACCCGGGCATTTGTCAGGTGACAGGCCAGCGCACCTTGATAATGTGCATATGCACTCAATATCGGAGTCCTGCCCTGTCCCCGACCGCCGTGGCCCACCCCCTGCTGACCGCCCCCATCGGGCCCAGCCTGCTGAAACTCGCCGGCCCAACCACGGTCGTGATGGTGGCGCAGACCTTCGTCGCCATTGCCGAGACCTTCATCTTCGGCCGGCTCGGAACCGAGGCTCTGGCGGGCTTCGCGCTGGTCTTTCCGCTCATGATGATGATGACGATGATGGCCGCCGGCGGCATGGGCGGCGGCGTGGCGGCCGCCATGGCCCGCACCCTGGGCGCCGGCCGCCGCGACGATGCGCGGGCGCTGGTGCTGCATGCCCTGGTCCTGGGCGCGGCACTCGCGATGCTGTTCACCCTGCTCGCCTGGACCATGGCCCCTGCCCTCTACCGCCTGCTTGGCGGCGAAGGACGCGCACTCGAGCACGCCCTCACCTACTCCCATGTGCTGTTCAGCGGCGCGATCGCGATCTGGGCCAACTTCTTCCTGTCGGCCCTGCTGCGCGGCGGCGGCGACGCAGCGACACCCGGCCGCTACATGCTGCTATCGTCGATCGCGCAGGTGCCGCTCTCGTATGTACTGGCGCTCGGCATCGGCGGCTGGCCGGGCCTCGGCATGGCAGGTCCCGCGATCTCCTCTCTTCTGACGTCGACCGTGTCGGCACTACTGCAGGCGCGCGCGCTGTGGGGCGGCAAGCTGGGCTTCGTCCCGGGTCTGGGCGGCCTCGCCCTGCAGGGCCGCCTGTTCTGGGACATCCTGCGGGTCGGCCTGATCGCCTCCTTCTCGGCCTTCACTGCCAACCTCACCGCCATGCTGGTGACCGGCCTGGTCGGCCGCTTCGGCGTCGCGGCGCTGGCGGGCTACGGCATCGGCGTGCGGCTGGAATTCATGCTGGTGCCGCTGGCCTTTGGCATCGGTTCGGGCCTCACCACGATCGTGGGGGTCGCGGCCGGCGCCAACGACTGGCGGCGCGCCGTGCGGGCCGCCTGGATCGGCAGCCTGGTCGCGGGCCTGGGCATCGGCATCTTCGGCTGGATCGTGGCGATCGTGCCCGAGGGCTGGGCGCGGCTGTTCACGAGCGATCCCGAGGTGATCGCGGCCACCGTCGCCTACATCACCCGCGTGGCGCCGTTCTATTGCCTGTTCGGCGTCGGCATGACTCTCTCTTTCGCCAGCCAGGGCGCGGGGCGCATGACGGCACCCTTCCTGGCCGGCGTCACGCGCCTGTTCGTGGCGACACTGGGCGGCTGGCTCGCCATCGAGACCCTGGGCTGGGGCCTGCCGGGCGTTTTCACGGCCATCGCCGTCGGCATGGTCGCCTTCGGCAGTCTGGTCGCCGGACCGCTGCTGGTCCATCCCTGGCGCGGCCGCGCGTGATAGACTGCCCTCCCCAAGCAGGAGGGCGTCATGCAGCGCAGCGGCACGATCTCGACCTGGAACCGCAACCCCGCCGATGAAGAAGCGATGGGGGCCGCGCATGCACCGATCTGGCGGCGCATGATCGACGTTTCCGTGCCCGACGATCTCCGCCAATCGACCGTCCTCGACTACGGCTGCAACCAGGGCGGCTTCCTGCGCATGCTGTACGATCGCCACCCCTTCCGCGCCGCCGTCGGCATCGATATCGCCCGAGAATCAGTGGCGCGCGCGGAGCTGCTGAAGCGCCAGCGCCCGATCGAGTACCGCGCCGGCAACAGCGCCGCTGCGCTCGGCCGCACCTTCGACTACGCCTTCAGCCACGAGGTGCTCTACCTGCTGCCCGATCTCGCGGTTCATGCCAACGACATGAAGGCGGCCCTTCGTCCCGGCGGCGCCTATGTCGCCGCCATGGGCTGCCACACCGACAGCGCGGTGTGGCCGAGATGGCGCAAGGCGATTTCGGAGACCTCGTCTATCCCGATCTACGACCACTCGCTCGATCGCGTCGCCAGGATCTTCTCCGAGACGGGCTTCGCGGTCTCGGTGCGACCGCTGGCGCTCGATGCCTTCATGCCGGTGACGATCGGCAGCGAGTATTTCCCCAAGATCGTCGACCAGCTGCGCTACTACAGCCAGGACAAGGTACTGTTCCGGTTCGTGAGATCGCCGTAGCGCGCGACTAGCGTGCGCCGAGCTTCCTGAGCGAACGGTCGACCCAGAGAGCGCCGATTTTTTCCTGCACGCCGTTCTGGCGCAACCGCTGGCGCAGGCAGGCGAAGTCGACGCGGTCGAGCTCCTGGTCCTGGTTGAAGCAGGAAAACACCACCGTCTCCTTGCCGGTTACCGGATCCTTGTGGAGCTGCAGGCACTGGGCGCAGATCTCTTTCATCATGCATTGCATGGGCGAGTTGATCGACCCCAGCGCGCGGTGACCGGCCTTGAGGTAGGGTTTCAGCACGGCGTGACGCGCGAGGCGCACGGCGTTCATCATGCCGTCGGAGCCGATGGCGACGATGCGGTCGGCATCGCTGAACGGGATCGGTTGCGGGCCCAGTTCGCCCGCGGCGTACTTGCGCATCGTTTCGACGATGTTGTCGACGATCGACTTGTCCTGCGGCCGGCCGGGGGCAAAGCCCGGCGCCTCGTCGCAACACCACACGACGACGTCGGCCGCGGCTTCGATCTCCTCGACCTTGTAGCGGTCGATCACGCGCTTGTAGCCGGCGAAGTAGAGCACCTTGCTGCCGGCCTTGCGGAAGGCCTGGCCGATGGAGAACAGCACGGCGTTGCCGAGACCGCCGCCGGCCAGCACCACGGTCTCACCGGGTTCGATCTCGGTCGGCGCGCCGGTCGGGCCCATGACGATCACCGGCTCGCCGGGTTCGAGGAGCGCGCAGAGATCGGACGAGCCGCCCATCTCGAGGGCGATCATGGACAGCAGGCCCCTGTCCTTGTCGACCCAGGCACCGGTCAGCGCCAGGCCTTCCATGGTGAGCAGCGTGCCGTCGACCTTCTTCGAGCGCGCCTCGTAGTTCTGCAGACGATAGAATTGGCCCGGCTCGAAGTGGCGGGCGGCGGCCGGCGCCTCGACCACGACTTCAACGATGGTGGGCGTCAGCCGCTCGACGCGCACGACTTTCGCGCGCCAATCGCGATTGGCCTCGGCCAGAATCCCGGCCGGCGACCGCGCCGGCGCGGCCAGCCGCTCCATCGTCCGGCTGAGCACCGGATAGCCCTGCTTGGCGCCGCCCATTGCCTTCACGACGTTGCCCGCAAACGAGGGATGCAGATCGCCGAAGAACGACATGCTGCGTCCGTCGCCGTGGCGGTACATCAGCACGCGCACGTCGGCGGGCTTGCAGCTTCGCTCCGGCGTGGCGGGGTTACCTTCCTCGTCGAGCGCGCGGAAATACTTGCCGTCGATGAAGGCATGCGTCGCGTCCTCGCGCGCCAGCACGGTGTTGGGCTGGGTGCCCGCGGCTACCAGGATGGTGCGCGCCGGCAATGTCGCCTCAATCTTGGCGCCGTTCTGCTCGCCCGCCACCTTCAGCGCAGAAGCATGACCGTTGGCGTCGACTTCGACCGCGACCGGGGAGAGGCCTTCGACGAAGCGGATGTCCTCCTCCAGCGCCTTCAGCACTTCCTCGTGATTCAACGTATAGGACGGCGACTCGATCAGACGTTTGCGATAGACCAGCGAAACGCCGCCCCATCCATTGACCAGCTTGGCGATGTCGGGCACGCGGCTCTCGCGTGCCGCCTGGGCACGCTCGGCGCGGATCGCCTTGGCGTGGTCCAGGAACTCCCGCGCGATCTCGCGTTCCTCGTCGTTCCAGGCCGCGCTCACCGCTGCCTCGCCACGTTCGGCCACCAGCGTCTCGTGCCGCGCCAGAAACTTCTCGACCTGCAACGGATAGTAGGCGAGCGACTCGGTGGCCGTGTCGATGCCGGTCAGGCCGCCGCCGATCACGATCACCGGCAGGCGGATCTGCAGGTTGGCGATGGAGTCCTTCTTGGCCGCGCCCGTGAGCTGCAATGCCATCAGGAAGTCCGAGGCCGCACGCACGCCGCGCGCCAGGCCGTTGGGCAGATCGAGGACGGTCGGTTTGCCGGCGCCGGCGCAGAGAGCGATATGGTCGAAGCCCATGGCGAAGGCGCTCTCGACCGTCACCGTGCCGCCGAAGCGCACGCCGCCGAACATCGAGAACTGGCCGCGCCGCTCGAGCAGCAGCCGGACCATCTTGAGGTAGTTCTTGTCCCAGCGCACGGTGATGCCGTATTCGGCGACCCCGCCGAAACCGGCCATTGCCCGCTCGCCCAGATCCTCGCGCAGGCTGGCGATATCCTGGACGGCGGCGAACGGCCCGCGCGTGCCGTCGGCCACCACGCCCGACTGCCCGGGCGGCAGCGGCTCGATCTTCAGTCCGTCGATGGCCACAACGGTGTGGCCGTCGTTCATCAGGTGATGCGAGAGGTTGAAGCCCGCCGGACCGAGGCCCACCACCAGCACGGTGCGGCCGGTCGCCGGACGCGGGATCGGGCGGCGCAGGTTGAGCGGGTTCCAGCGTGTCAGCAGCGAATAGATCTCGAAGCCCCAGGGCAGGCCGAGCACATCTTTCAGCGTCCGGGTCTCGATCTGCGGGATGTCGACCGGTTCCTGCTTCTGGTAGATGCAGGCCTTCATGCAGTCGTTGCAGATGCGATGCCCGGTCGCCGCGACCAGCGGGTTGTCGACCACCGCCATTGCCAGCGCGCCGACGGAGAAGCCCTCGCTCTTCAGCAGGTTCATCTCCGAGATTTTTTCCTCGAGCGGGCAGCCAGCCAGCGTGACGCCGAACGGCGACTTCTGGAAGGCGCCGGTCTTGCGGTCCTTGAGGCCGCGCGAGCAGCTGTCCTTGCCCTGGTTGTGGCACCAGATGCAGTAGTTGGTGTGATCGAGCGCACGGACCAGATCATAGCCCTCGTCGGTGAGCGCAAAGCCCTCGCGATGACGCAGCATCGTTCGCGGCAGCTTCATCCGCGTGACGCCGTCGACGACCTCGGTCTCGATCGGCACCAGATGCCCGGGGTCGACCTTGTGCGGCACCTTGAACAGCGGACCGTCGCGATGGCGCTTCTTGCCCTCGGGATTGTGCAGCGCCCAGGCGGCGTAGCGCGCAAGCGCGTCTATCTCGGGTGTCGGTGTCTCGACCTTGAATTCGGCACCGACGAGTTCGCGGACCTGGAGCGCGAAGGCGAGCTCCCAGTTCTCCAAACCGTCGGCGAGACTCGCCGCGACCTTGACGCCCGCGGTGACGCTTGTGCCGTCGAGGGACGCCGCCGCATCGACCTTGATGGCGCGCGCGACATAGCGCTGCACGAACAGCCGCTTGCAGTCGTAGAGCGGCGCCAGCCGACTGTGCCGGCCGCGCAACTCCGCCACCGGTGCCGCCACACCGAACAGAGCGCCGACAAAATCCTCGAGCGGCCGGGCGAGCTCGATCAGCAGGTTCGACTCGTCCTTGGGCGCAAGCTCATCCGGCATCGCGCGTGCCGCCATCAGCCGCCCATGAAGGCCGGCATCGACGCCCTGCAGCCAGGCGGCGAATGCTGCGTCGAGGCGGCCGAGACCATCGCGGTCGTAGAGATCGTCGAAGCCGAGCCCATGGGAGAGCACGGGGGCCAGCCGGGGCGCGTTCATTGTCAAATATCCAGAAGGAACGAGGGGCATCTTGTTCGTAGGCGAACCGATTAGCCGGGGAGGCCCGGAAGCGCAAGGCGTGCTGCAACTTCGCGACATTTATGCCTGATGACGGAGGCCCCGGCTTCGCGCATGGTCCGCCCTCCATGCAGACCGCTCCCGCCTCCGTGCGCAACTGGCTGATCGTCGTTGCTGCCATGATCTTTTTCATGATCGCGATCGGCGCGCTCACGCGGCTCACCGAATCGGGCCTGTCGATGGTCGAGTGGCGGCCGGTCACCGGCTGGCTGCCACCGCTTTCCGAAGCGGCCTGGAAGGCGGAACTGGAGAAGTATCTTTCCTCACCGCAGGGACGATTGGTGAATCGTGATTTCACGATCGCCGATTTCAAACAGATTTTCTGGCTGGAGTTCATTCATCGCCTGTGGGGCCGGCTGATCGGAGTCGTCTTCGCGGTGCCGCTCGCCTGGTTCTGGGTACGCGGCAAGCTGACGCCCTATCTCAAGCCCCGGCTGCTGGCGCTGCTGGTTCTGGGCGGGCTGCAGGGCGCGCTGGGCTGGGCGATGGTGGCGTCTGGCCTGATCGACCGGCCCGCGGTCAGTCACTACCGGCTCGCCGCCCATCTCCTGCTCGCGGTGGTGCTCTACGCCTACACCGTCTGGCTGATCCTCGAGTTGGGGCCGCAGACGGCACGTCGCGACGACGCCAGGACATCGCGCGAAAGCAGCGGGCTGATCGCCTTCCTCTTCGTCGTGCTCACCTGGGGGGCGCTGATGGCCGGGCTGCGGGCGGGCACGGCGCACGGCACCTTCCCCACCATGTCGGGTTACTGGATTCCCCCGGGCCTGTTCGAGCTGTCGCCCTGGTGGATCAACCTCGTCGAGAACGGCACGACGATCCAGTTCATCCATCGCTGGCTCGCCAAGCTGCTGGTGCTGGGCGTGCTGGTGCTGGCTTGGCGGGTGCGGCGCCCGGACACGCGGGCCGCGGCGGCGATGGCGCTGGTCCAGCTCGGCCTCGGAATCGCCACGATTCTGAGCGGAATCAACGTCACCTTGGCCACTGCGCATCAGGCGGGTGCGGTGCTTCTACTGACGACCCTGATCGTCGTCCGGCACCGCACGACGCCTTCTCGGCAGTACCCCGCCTCGGCTATGGTTGGAGGATGAACGGCAAGCTCAACCGGCCCGGATCGCGAACCGCGGCGCCGTCGCTGGCGAAGCGTCCCGTCATTGTGGCCGCGATCGCGATCCTGCTCGCCGGCGTCGCGGCAACGGGCACCTGGCTGACTCTGGCGCCCCAAACGGCGGCGCCGCGAGCCGCCGGGCCGGCCGAAGCAAAGCGTGTCGTCGCCGAGGAGCCATCCCCCGCTGCCGCGCCCACGGCCTCGATCGTCCTCCAGGCCGCCCCGGCACCGCCCGAACCGACCAGCACCGATTTCACCGGCAGCGGCTCCGTGCCGCCTGCCCCGACGCCTGTCTCGACACCTGTCCCGACGCCGGCCGCCGAGCCACCCAAGCCGACCGACTGGGCGGCGACGCCGATCGACGAGCTTCGTGCCAGGGCCAACGCCGAAGAGATCGCCGCCATGGAGGAGCTGGCCCGCCGACTGGTCCAGGGCGTCGGCGTGACCAAGGACCAGCAGGCCGGCGCCGGCTGGCTGCTGCGCGCGGCCCAGCGTGGTTCGCCGCAATCGGCGTTCAACGTCGCCGTGATGTACGAACGCGGCTTCGTGGTCGAACGCGACTCGACCCGGGCCATCGAATGGTACCGCAAGGCCGTCGACGCCAACCTGCCGATGGCCAAGCATAACCTCGCGCTGCTGCTGCGCGACGGCAAGGGAGCGCCGCGCGACGGCAAGGAAGCCATCGAACTGCTGCGCTCGGCGGCGCGCCAGGGGATGGCGGCGTCGATGTTCACGCTGGGCGATATCTATGAACGGGGCGACGCGGCACCGAAGGACGCGGCGACGGCCATGGCCTGGTTCGCGATCGCCGCCGAATTCGAACGCCAGACCAACCGCGACACCGAGACGCCGCTGGCCAAGACCGCGACCCAACGCACGCAGACCCTGCAGCGGATTCTGACGCCGGCCGAGCTCGAGCGCGCGCAGCAGGTGGGGCGGAGCGAATTCAAGCTCATCGTCGAAGCCCTGTCGCCGCCCAAGCCGCCGCCGGTCGAGACCGTCGAGACGCCCGCGCAATCACCCCCCGACGTCGATCCGCTGGGCTGGCCCAAGGCGGCAGCCGACCAGATCCGCGTCATCCAGCAGGCGCTGTTCGATCTCAGGCTCCTCCGCGACAAGCCGGACGGCGCCATGGGGCCGATGACCCGCACGGCCATCCGCGCCTTCCAGCGCAGCATCACCATGCGCGAGACCGGCGAGCCGACCCGCGAGGTGTACGCCGCGTTGAGAGACGCACTGACCAGCCGCGACGTGGTGACCAACTCGCCGCTGCCGCCGCCGACCAGGATCGAGCCTGCGCAGACAGCGCCCCCAAAGGCCGAAGCCAAGATCGAGACGCCGGCCGTGGAGTTGCCGAGAGTGGACCTTCCGAAGACAGAGGGGCCGAAGGTCGGGACACGCCGGGTCGAGGCCGCGAAAGTCGAACCGCCGAAACAAGATCCGGCAACGACCGATGCGGTAGAAGCCGATCCACCCAAGGCGGCGCCCAAGCCCGAACCCGCGCCGACGGTCGTCGACTTCGGCCGGCCCGAACCGCCGCCGCCGCCGACATCGGTCGAAATCGCGCGCGCGACGCCCGCGGAAGCAGCGAAGGACGGACCCGCCAAGCCGGCGCCGGACGCTTGGCCCGCCGCCCCCGCCGAGCAGGTCAGGGCGATTCAGCGGCTGCTGCGCGATCTCAATTTCTCCCCCGGCGTGCCCGATGGCCTGATAGGTCCCGAAACCCGGACCGCGATCCGCGACTACGAACGCACCGCCGGCCTCCCCCTTACCGGCGAACCGAGCAAGGCCCTGTTCGAGTCGTTGACGGAATTGCGCCTGCGCACGGCACCGAAGGCCGACTGACTCCCGACCCTCAGCCGGATGCCAGCAGACCAGCGTGCCGCCACCACCGGTCCGGCAGGCGCGCCGCAGCCCGGCGTGCAGCAGCAGCGGTGTCGTACAGGGCAAAGCAAGTGGCGCCGCTGCCGCTCATCGCCGCGTAGCGCGCACCGCCGTCCCCGCGCAGCACGTCCAGCACCTCGGCGATCGCCGGCCGCAGCGAGATTGCGGCATCCGTGAGATCGTTGCCGCGCACGCCCAGAGCGGCAACGAATTCATCCAGGCTCGCCCACGAGGCCGGCACGGGCTTCGCCACCGAGAACGCCCCGCGACGCGCGGCAAAGACCTCGGGCGTGGCGAGCGGCGTGCCGGGATTGGCGAGCAGAATGGCGCAGGGCGGCAAGGGCGGTGCCGGCCGCAGGACCTCACCCACGCCGGACACCAGCGCAGCCCGCCCGGCCAGGCACATCGGGACATCGGCGCCGAGCGCGGCCGCCACGTCGAACAGCTCCTCCACCGGCATCGCCACGCACCACAGATCGACCAGCGCATGAAGCACCGCCGCCGCATCGGCCGATCCTCCGCCCAGTCCCGCCGCCACGGGAATATGCTTGGCGAGACGGATGGCGGCGCGCGGCGCCACGCCAGCACGGTCGGCGAGCAGGCGTGCCACCCTCAGCACGAGGTTGTCCGCCTCGTCGGCGATCTCCGCGGCGTACGGGCCTTCGAGCGCGAGCGACAGGCCGTCGGACGGTCCGACCTCCAGCCTGTCGGCGAGGTCGGTGAAAGCGACCAGGGAGTCGAGCAGGTGGTAGCCGTCGGCACGGCGGCCGACGACGTTCAGCCAGAGATTGACCTTGGCATGTGCGAACCGCATGACGCAGACCTCGATCGTCGCGCGGCCGCGTCAGCCACCCTGCCTGGGAGCGGCGGCCTTTTCGTAGACGGTCGGCTTGTCGTTGGTCGCATTGAGCCCGTTGGCGAGCTTGTCCTTGATCACCGGCACGCGATCCTTGTCCGGCTTCTGGTTAAGAGCGCGCTCCCATTCGAATCGCGCCTCGCGGCGGCGGCCGACATGCCAGTAGGCGTCGCCCAGGTGTTCGGTGATGGTGGCGTCGTCGCCCTTCTGCTCGCTCGCCCGTTCCAGCCATTCGACCGCCTTGTCGAACTGGCCGGTCCGGTAGAACGCCCAGCCGACGCTGTCGGTGATCGCCCCGTCATCGGGACGCAGCGCCGTCGCCCGCATCAGCATCTTCATGCCTTCGTCGAGGTGCAGGCCCTGATCGACCCAGCTGTACCCGAGGTAGTTCAGGACATGGGGCTGCTCGGGCGAGAGCTCGAGCGCCTTCTTCATGTCTGCTTCCGCCTTCGGCCACTGCTTCGTCCGCTCGAGCACGATGCCGCGGCCGAAATACACCTGCCAATGCCGCTCATCGACCTTGCGCAGCCGCGAGATCGCCGTGTCGTAGGCGGCAACCGCCTCGGCGTAGCGTTCCCTGCCGCGCTGCAGATCGGCCAGCGTCAGGGCCGCATCGATGCGGTCGGGCTTTTCCGCGATGAGCGCCTTCAGGCGGCCGACCGCCTGGTCGAAGCGGTCGAGCTGGGCATCGAGCGCCGCCATCCTGAGCCGCGCCTGCCACGACAGCGGCGAGGCCGGGCCGACCTTGGCCAGCGCCGCGATGGCCTTCGGGATCTGCTGGAACTGCTCGTAGAGATTCGAGGTCATCAGCCAGGCGAAGTCGTTGTCGGGCTTCAGGCTGACGGCGAGCTGGTCGAAGATCAGCGCCAGGTCGGTGCGCTGGTTGCGCGGGTCGGCCGCCAGGATGCCGCCGATATCGAACAGGATTTCGGCGATGCCCGCGGCCGGAGACGGCGGCTTGGGCATCGGCGCATTGGCCGCGATCAAGCCGTCCATCAGCACCGAGTCGCTATACTTCTCGCCGTAGGTCTTGAGCAGGTCGCGCGCCTCGTCGGCCTTGCCGAGCCGGCGCAAGCCGTCGGCGACGGCAAGCGTGGTGCGCAAGCCGTTGCGGTCGAGCGACGACGCCCGGCGATACTTCGACTCCGCCGCCGCGCGGTCGCCGGCCATCTCGTCGATCTGCGCCTCGATGACCAGCGCCGGTGCCTCGGCCCGCTCGCCGGCCGCGGGCTTCAGCTTGGCGAGATAGGAGCGCGCCGCGGAGTAGTCCTTTTCGCCGGCCTTGAGCCAGGCCATCACATAATCGCGCAGCACGCCGAGCTGGTTCTCGGATCCGATGCGACCGAGCTGCTGCTCGGCGGCCTTGTACTCGCCCTTCTTGATCGCCTGCACCGCCAGCACGAGATTGGCAAAGCCGTCGCCCGGGCGGGTCGCCAGAACCGCTGGCGCAAGCTGGGCCGCGGCATCGATGCGGCCGGCATACATGCGCATGCGGAAAGCGGAATAGATCAGCTCGGGATCATTCGGCGCCAGCGCCAGCGCGGCGTCCATCTGGTCGGCCGCCGCTTCGTAGTCGTGGTCCTGTTCGGCCACGCGAGCGGCGAGATAGCGGCCGTCCAGCGTGGCCGCGGTCTGGCGACCGCGCTGGGGCTGCGTTTGCGGCGGAGTTTTGGCCTGAGGCGCGCCGCCCTGCTGGGCACCGACGGTCGCCGGGAGCGCAAGCAGCAGCGCAGCCGGCAGCAGCATGAAGAGTGTACGTCGCATACCTGTCACATGTTGGGGTAATTGGGACCGCCGCCACCTTCGGGCACCGCCCAGTCGATGTTCTGCGCCGGATCCTTGATGTCGCATGTCTTGCAGTGCACGCAATTCTGCGCGTTGATCTGGAAGCGCGGCTGGCCGTTGTCGGCAGTCACGACTTCATAGACGCCGGCCGGGCAGTAGCGCTGCGCCGGCTCGGCATAGAGCGGCAGGTTGACGGCGATCGGAATCGACGGATCGCGCAGCTTCAGGTGCACCGGCTGGTCCTCCTCGTGGTTGGTGCTCGAGAGGAACACCGAGGAGAGCTTGTCGAAGGAGATCACGCCGTCCGGCTTGGGATACTGGATGGGCTGGAACTCGCTGGCCGGCCGCAGGCACTCGTGATCGGCCTTCTTGTGATGGAAGGTCCAGGGCAAGCGGATGCCGAGATCGTGCATCCACATGTCGAAGCCGCCGTAGATCGTGCCGACCACCGTGCCCCAGCTGAGCGCCGGCTTGACGTTGCGCACCTTGTCGAGATCCTTCCAGATCCACGACGCCTTCACCTTCACCGGGTAGGCGATCAGTTCGTCGCCGCCGGTCTTGCCCGCCGCCAGCGCCTCGAACGCCGCCTCGGCCGCGAGCATGCCGCTCTTGATGGCGTTGTGGCTGCCCTTGATGCGCGGCAGGTTGACGAAGCCGGCCGAGCAGCCGACCAGCGCGCCGCCCGGGAAGGTGAGCTTCGGCACCGACTGCACGCCGCCTTCGTTGATGGCACGCGCGCCATACGCCAGCCGCTTGCCGCCCTGCAGATACTTGGCGACCTCCGGATGCGTCTTGAAGCGCTGGAACTCGTCGAACGGCGACAGGTACGGGTTCTCGTAGCTGAGATGCACGACGAAGCCGATCGACACGAGATTGTCGCCGAAATGGTACATGAACGAGCCGCCGGCACCGCCGGTCTCCGACAACGGCCAGCCCTGCGAGTGCACGACCAGGCCCTTCTTGAACTTCGCCGGATCGACCTGCCACAGCTCCTTCAGTCCGATGCCGAATTTCTGCGGGTCGACACCGTCGCGCAGGTCGAACTTCGACATCAGCATCTTGGCGAGCGAGCCGCGCGCGCCTTCGGCGATCAGCGTGTACTTGGCGTGCAGCTCCATGCCCTGCGTGTAGGTGTCCTTGTGCTCGCCGGTCTTGGACACGCCCATGTCGCCGGTGGCGACACCCTTCACCGAGCCATCGTCGTTGTAGAGTATCTCGGCGGCGGCGAAGCCCGGATAGATCTCGACGCCCAGGGCCTCGGCCTGCTGGCCGAGCCAGCGGCAGACGTCGCCCAGGCTGACGATATAGTTGCCGTGGTTGTTCATCAGCCGCGGCATCAGGAAGTTGGGGAAGCGGAACGAGCCCGCCTTGGTGAGCCACAGGAACTGGTCATCCTGTACCAGGGTCTCGAGCGGAGCGCCCTTTTCCTTCCAATCGGGAATGAGCTCGTTGAGGCCGACCGGATCGACCACGGCGCCCGACAGGATGTGGGCGCCGATCTCCGAGCCCTTCTCGAGCAGGCAGACCGAGACCTCGTGGTTGCGCTCGGCCGCGAGCTGCTTCAGACGGATCGCTGCCGAAAGCCCGGCCGGGCCGCCGCCCACGATCACCACGTCGTATTCCATCGCCTCGCGCGTCATGCCTGTCTCGCCCTACAATGCCTTTTCCAGATGGACGCGCTGCCTGCCGGCAGCGATCCTTCCGTCGTAGATAGCCTGTCGGGGGCAGGATCGCCACCCGCGGAAAAGGGGAATTCCCGTGGCGGCATTGACCGAAATCGACAGCAAAATCTTCTCTGCCCGTGAATTCCGGCTGGAAAGTGGCCAGTCGTTGCCAATTCTCGAATTGGCCTACGAGACATACGGCACGCTCTCGCCCCGGCACGACAATGCTATCCTCGTCGTGCATGGCTACACCTCGAGCCATCACGCCGCCGGCCGCAACGCGCCGGGCAAACAGGGCCGCGGCGTGCCCGAAGGCGCGGTGGGCTGGTTCGATGGGCTGATCGGCCCCGGCAAGGCGATCGACACCGACCGCTATTACGTCGTCTCGGTGAACGCGCTGGGCTCGGCGCACGGCAGTACCGGCCCCAACTGCATCGACCCGCGCACCGGCAAGCCCTACGGCCCGACCTTCCCCGCGATCACCATGCGCGACATTGTGGCGAGCCAGAAGCTGCTGGTCGATTCACTCGGCCTGAAGAGCCTGGTTGCCGTGGTCGGCCCATCGATGGGCGGCTTCCAGTCGTTCCAGTGGGCGGCGTCCTACCCGGGATTCATGAAGGCGATCGTGCCGTCGGTCACGGCGCCGCGTTCGCCCGGCGGCCTTGACCGCCTGGAGCAGCTGCAGAAGCGGCTGGCGTCCGACCCCAACTGGAACGGCGGCTGGTACTACGAGAACGGGGGCATCGCCCGCACGCTGGAGGAGATCCGCTTCGAGACGCTGATGAACTATGGCCAGAACGAGATCCTGGCCGAAACCATGCCCGATCCGAAGGCGCGCGAAGCGGCGATCCGGGCCAATGCCCAGGCCTGGTCGCGCCTCTACGACGGACATTCGCTGGTGGCGCTGCGCCGGGCGATCGGCAGCGTCGACGTGACCGGCGACTATGCCAAGCTCAAGGGCACCAAGGTGCTCTATGTACAGTCCAAGACAGACAAGCTGTTCGACATTGCGCTCTGCCCCGGCTACGTGAGCGACATGCGCAAGGCCGGGATCGACATCACCTACGTCGAATTGCCCTCCAACAAGGGCCACATGGCAAGCCACGCCGATGCGGCCCTGTGGGCGCCGATCCTCGGCGCGTTCATGAAGAGCCTTTGATGGACGCAACGGCGCTCCCGCGCGAGGACCTGGCCCAACTGCTGAAATGGTACGTCGATCACGGGCTCGACGAGACCATCGGCGAGGACGCCGTCGACCGCTTTGCCCTGCCGCCACCCGCTGCCGCCACACCGCCCAGCGCGCTCCCTGCTGCTCCGCCCCGGAACACCGCCGCACCGACCCCTATCCGAGCGCCCGCACCACCGCCCGCGGTCCGCGCGCCAGTGCCCCTCGAATCGCCGCAGCTCGTCGAGGATGCCCGCGAGATCGCGCGGCGCTGCGCCACCATCGCCGAACTCGAAGAGGCGGTACGCGCCTTCGAGGGCTGCGCGCTGAAGCGCACCGCCAAGAACACGGTGTTCGCCGACGGTGTGGCCGGCGCTCCCATCATGGTCGTGGGCGAGGCGCCCGGCGCCGACGAGGATCGCCTCGGCAAGCCGTTCGTGGGCGTGAGCGGCCAGCTCCTCGACCGCATGTTCGCCGCCCTCGGCATGAGCCGCGAGCGCGACCTCTACATCACCAATATTCTCTTCTGGCGGCCGCCCGGAAACCGCACCCCGACGCTGGCCGAACAGTCGATCTGCCTCGCCTTCACGCGCCGCCACATCGAGCTTGCCAAGCCCAAGCTGCTGGTGCTGGCCGGCGGTACGGCGGCCAAGGCGGTGCTCGATACCACCGAAGGCATCATGCGCCTGCGCGGCAAGTGGACGACGCTCAAGCTCGACGACGGCACGGAAGTGCCGACGATGCCCACCTTCCATCCGGCCTATCTGCTGCGCACGCCTGCCAGCAAGCGCCAGAGCTGGCTCGACCTGTTGGCGATCGACAAGAAGCTGAAGGAACTGGTGCCTCAGTAGAGATGGCACCCCACTCTCTCACCGGACGACTAACGTCACTGCCGTTCTTGGTCGCGTCCGTTGGAACTATTGTCGCAACTTGCTGCATTTCCATGATGATCTACGCGATGCGGCCGCTGCTCGCGCTCGACCTCCTATTCTTTTTTGTACTCATGCCGATTTCCATCATCGGCTGGCGCGCCGTCGTGTTGAGACACCTATTGCTCAGGCAGTTACAAGCCGGGCGAACTGGAGAGATGGCGCTCGATACGGGAAAGTTCTTCCAGGAAGGACGTGCCCAATCCCGGCCGCAAATGCTCATAACTCCGGGCGCCTCAATCACCTCTCGGCTCGCCGTGAGGCGGTAGACGGCCGGCAGCGACATGATTCAGGAGGAGCCGAACTCGCGACGAATATCGGCGAGCGTAATCACAGGCTCGTCGGGCTTGGCGCGATAATCAGCCAACCGGCGGCGCAGTTCCGCGCGTTGTGCTTCGGTAATGGGGCGTGCGGCTTCGGCCTGGGCCACGCTGTCGAGCAGGTCATAGGCAAGACGCAGACGTTCGTCAGCATCCAG
>ORJL010950243.1_pt1 | contig 16245 bp, 15 predicted proteins | sample 1779941 | NCBI WGS metagenome assembly ORJL01 (sample SAMEA104232317, study PRJEB22302) | groundwater metagenome | biome: forest; feature: aquifer; material: groundwater | place: USA | collected 2011-08-07 | depth 5.8 m | reverse complement strand
GCAGCGGTGGTCGGTGTGCCGACGTGGCAGTTGTTGTACGGACCGGACTGGCATTGGTTCGGGACTGGCCGCAACCTGTGGTTTGGGAGAATGCAAACGATCGGGCGGCGCTGGGACCAGAGCTGGGAGACGATCATCGAGGAGGTTGCGGTTCGGCTGAAAGATCTGTGACATCGAATTGTGCCCCGGTCGCTTCCGTTGCATTTTCTCCTGTTGCCCCTTTTTGCTAAGCACGATTGACGTCATGCCCCATATCAATGCGAATACCTTAGTCGAGTCCCAATTGGCACACTTGGTGACTTCTCAGGCGAATGTCGACACATTTCTTGCGCGGGGGTAGTTGACTTGCAAATTAAGTTGAATTGCGTCGTCGTCTCGCAAAGTGTGCACGACGTTCCAGGGTTGCAGTGCCTCGGTCCCGTTGATGGGATGATCGACGATGCCTGCGCTGCTTCCGCGGAAGCGTGCAATGGCAATTGAAAGAACCAGTGGTGACGCGCTTTGTCCCTGCGGAAGTGGGAAAAGAGCCGAATACTGCTGCTCGGGACCGGAGGGCGGGAAGTCTGCAAGTCCTCGTCCAATCGCCGCAGAAACTCTTGATGCCTTGCAGACGGCAATCGAGCACCATAAGGCCGGGCGGTTAGCCCAAGCCGAAGCTTTGTACCGGGAAGCGCTGCGAAGAGCGCCAAATCATTCCGATGCATTGCACTTGCTAGGATTGTTGGCCGCGCAAACCGGAAGATACGAAGTTGCCGTCGACCTTATTAATCAGGCTATCAACGCAAAGCCTTCCGAGCAAATCTACTACAACAGCCTCGGCAATGCGCTAAGAAGCCAGGGCAAGCTCTACGAGGCGGCGGCCAGCTATCGCAAAGCGCTCGCGCTCAGATCGGATGCCGCCGAGACACACTATAATCTTGGCAATGCGTTGCATGAACTTGGACAGCTTAATGATGCAGTGGCAAACTTCCGTCAGGCACTACAAATCAAGCCCGATTACGCCGACGCCCACCTCAATCTGGGCAATGCTCTGCAGGATCTTGGGCAACTGAACGAAGCGGTGGCGAGCTATCGGCAAGCGTTGCAGATCAAATCCGATTTCGCCGATGGCCACGTCAACCTGGGTAATGTCCTGCAAGACCTTGGGAAACTCAAGGAAGCGGAAGCGAGCTATCGCCGGGCGCTGGAAATAAAACCGGATTTCGCCGAGGCACATAGCAACCTAGGCAATATCCTGTGCGACCTCGGAAAGCTCGATGACGCGCGAGCGAGTTATCGCCTTGCGGTGGCGATCAAACCTTATCTGGCGGAGGCGCATAGCAGTCTTCTATTCTTGATGGCCTACCGCGGCTCGGGGTCACCATGGGACTATTTGTTGGAAGCCGAGCAGTGGGAAACGCGCACCTTACCGAGTAGCACTTTGCGGTCGGCGCGGCAGCGTGATTTCAGACGTGCGACTTTAGCAAACCGACGCTTGAGAGTTGGTTACGTTTCTGGCGATTTTAGGCAACATCCGGTGAGCTATTTCCTGGAGCAATTGTTCGCTCATCATGACCGTACGCGTATAGAGCTATTTGCTTATCCCACCTCGGCGATGCGGGACCAAGTTTCGGAAAAACTGCAGAGTCTGAGCGATCATTGGCATTCCTTGGTCGAACAAAGTGACGAGGTTGTTCTTCAGCAGATTGAGCGGGACCAGATCGATGTGCTGATCGACCTATCCGGCCATACTATGTACAACCGGCTTGGCGTTTTTGCCCGCCGTGCCGCGCCGGTGCAGGCTCATTACCTCGGTTATTTCGCCAGTACGGGACTGACCGAAATGGATTACTGGATCGGTGATGAAATCCTGGTACCCGCCGGAACGGAGACTCAGTTCATCGAACAGGTATGGCGCTTGCCGAGAGTTTGGATGAGCTATGACGGCAAGGCGGACGTTCCTGTTCCCGCATGGCGGCCAAACGAGAATGGCGTGGTATGGGTGGGGAGTTTCAATAACCTGGGCAAACTCACGCCCGCTACTTTTGCTCTTTGGGCAAAGGTGCTGCATGCCCTGCCGGAGGGAAAGCTGCTGCTGAAGACCAAGGACTTAGCCGATGCGGGCAATCGTCAGCGTGTCCTCGATGCGATGTCTGAACATGGCATTTTTTTAAATCGGGTCGAACTGCTGGACAGCCACGCTACACCAGCGTGGTCCGCACATATGGCCTGTTACGATCGGCTGGACGTCGCGCTCGACCCTGTGGGCGGGGCGGCCGGTGCCACCACCAGCTGTGATGCACTGTGGATGGGCGTGCCGGTCATTACCCTTGAGGGAGACCGCAGCGCGTCGCGCATGACCGCGTCTCTGCTCGATTCCATTGGTCGCCCGGAGTGGATTGCCCGCTCCGAAGATGAATATATAGACAAGGTTGTTGCTCTTGCCCGAAGTGGGGAACGCCGCAGGGCGCTGCGTTCGAGTCAGCGTAGCCACATGGCCGCGAGCCCGCTGTGTGATGCGCGCGGGCTTGCCATGTTCTTGGAGGCCGCCTACTTTGAAATGTTTAGGCGATGGTTCGATAAAAAAGGTCAGCCGTAACACCAGGCTTATGCTTACCTCGTGCCTTTGCGTCCGTGTCCAGTCGAATTGGGCGCCGCTCCAGCGAGATTCTTATTGAGCCGTAAACCTGCGCAGTATTTTCAATCCCACGATTCCACTCTTCTCCGGGTGAAACTGGCAGCCTGTAATCTGATCGAGTCCGATCGCCGCCGGAATCACATGACCGCCATACACGCAATCGGCAATACGATGTGCCGGCTCAATGGGCGCCGCCACAAAGGAGTGTGCGAAATACGCTGCTTCGCCCGGAACGTTATCTTGCAGCAGGGTCCCCTTCCACCGCCCCGGTGCGCCTGATGGCTGCAGTGCGCTCCAGCCGATGTGGGGAATCTTCTGCAGGTCACCCGATAGCGTTCGGGTGGGAAGAGCAATCACCCGCCCTGGAATCAGGCCCAGCCCGGCCGTAACACCAAACTCTTCACTTTCCTCAAGCAGGAGTTGCATGCCCAGACAAATGGCGAGCAACGGTGTATGACGGTGGGCAATTTCACGAATTGCCGCGACCAGCCCCAGCTGGTTCAACGCTTGCATAGCATCGCCAAAAGCGCCTACGCCGGGCAGAACAATCCGTCTGGCAGCAAGAATACGCTCCGGGTCTGAAGTCAAATAAACGCTCGCGCCGCAGTGTTCAAGCGCGCGCTGCACGCTGAGCAGGTTACCCACGCCATAATCAATAACCGTGACTTCAGGCGCGCTCATAGTGCCTCACTCCCAAGCCCGCGGCCATTGCCACAGCCCTGATTTCAGCAATTTCGGCGCGTTTGTAATGCAGGATGTCGGCCATCGCAACGGCATCTGCGCCGCCGTCGCGAACGACTGTGACAACATCGTCGGGGTTGCCCATACCGCCGCAGGCAATTACCGGGACGGAAACCGCTGAAGTTACGGCCCTCACCAGCGCGATATCAAAGCCCTTTCGCGTGCCCTCGCGGTCCACCGATGTTAGCAGTACTTCGCCGGCACCCATGGCCACGCCGCGTTTCACCCATTCGATGACATCCAGGCCGGTGCGCTCGCGGCCATTGTCGGTGTAGACCTCCCAGCGCTCCGTGCCGATTTGCTTGGCTTCGATGGAAAGGACTGCGCACTGGCTGCCAAAACGGCGCGCAATGTCGGTTATGAGCTGTGGATTGGCGACGGCCGCAGTATTGATTGCCACCTTGTCGGCGCCCGCCCGGAGAATCTGCGTCGCGTCGGCGACCGATCTAATGCCGCCGCCCACCGTCATGGGCACGAAGATGTTTTCTGCTGCGGACCTGATGATATCGCCAAGGTGATTTCGGCCGTAAAGGCTGGCCACGCAATCCATGTATATCAGTTCATCCGCACCCTGCAGGTAGTAGCGCAACGCATGCTCGCCGGGTGAGCCTATGACGCGCAAGCCTTCCAGATGTATGCCTTTGATCAGGTTGGGCCCCTTGATGTCAAGGCGTGCAATGAGCCGTATATTTCTCACGGCGTCCGGCTCATGGATTCTTGTTCGACACCGGGTGACGCAATTTCCACACGTCGTTTTCGTGATACCACAAATGGGGGGAACGGAACTGATCCGTGAGCAAACGGAAATACTCGCGGTCCATTATCGGCTTTTCAAACATTCTGCTCGCCAAAGGAAATTCCTTTTCCGGCAGGCTGAGATATCTAATCAATTCATCTGCGAAACGCTCAGGAAACTCGTGGTCAAAGCGACCGACCAGAGCAACACCCTCCTCGCGGTTAATGTCACCCGAGCGAATCTCTTGTGCAGCATCATAACTGGCGCGGCCAATGCCGAATTTTGTCCTGGTTGTATAGTAATGAAGATCGTCAACTCGATCATCGATGCTATTGTATTTTGAATAAGTGCCGGGAGTACGCTCTGGCGAAGCCTGGAATCCACCGTGCTCGACCGCATAGTAGTAACAGGCCTGCGGATGCCATTTCAGGTAATAACCCAGGTAATGCACAGCAATCTTGCTCTCAGCAATCCGGTTGGGATCGGCAGGCAAATACGGTTGCAGATCATTCTGGTCCATCCCGAAATGCGACTTCAGATCCGCCACAGAGACGCCACCGAAATAGATCTTGGATTGATCTTCGGCGGCAAAGTAGGACCAGTCACGTTTCGCAGTATCGGTATCGCCGATCGGGTTTCCATATTCGGCCTCGTTTTCGCCGTAGAAAACCAGCGGGACATTGAACAACAATGCCATTTTCGGAGCTAGCGCCTTCTGGCCGAATATGAATGCTTGAAAAGGATGAAACAGCAATTCCGTCGAAAGCCGTGTCAACAGGCGATGGACGCGGCCATTGGGTGTTAGCAAATAATTGTCATGTCCGGCATGAATCCATGATTGGAAATTCTTCCAGCCCCAGTCGGTATAGATATGGGGTGCCCAGGTCACCGTAAGCGGGTGCATGCCATATTTCGTCTTGAGAATGTGGGAGGCGTAAAAACTATCTTTGCCCCCGGAACCTGGCACGATGCAGTCATAGGAGCCATCATTCTTGCGATGCCTATCGCAGAGTTCATGCAACTGCTTTTCGCGATCAGCCCAATCGATACTATGATGTTTGCGCTCTGCGAAGTTACAGGCATCGCATACGCCGTGTTCATCAAAATTGATCGTGGCTTTCTTGGATCCCTTGGTGTGCTTGTATTCAACCGCGGAATTGGGACGCTGATTGGATATGACACACTTCTTGCAGTACAACACCGTGGCGGGCAGCCCGTAGAGAGCATCGGGATTCGGATTGTCTTTTGTGAAGGGCGTCAAATCAATGGGTCGGGGGTACTTTATCTTGTCCATTTTCAGTTCTTTCCTGACGTCAGTTGCTGCAATTGGTGCGTATATGTTTGGAAAATCCTGGCGCACCCACGCCAAGCCGGAAGTCGTGCGTCTGACGCTTCTCGGTAATGGCTAGGTGCGCGAATAGGCGGGCGGCTAATGGCTACGGCAAGTGCTTATCGAAGGGCGCCCTGGCGTGTGAGAAGTATGGTTTCAGCGTCTTTCAATTCTTCGGATGTATCAACGTCTACCGAATCGGATGCATCCATAACGAAGGGAAGGGTGCTATCCCCGTACAGGTTCTTGCCCAACGAAGCACCTCTGGCAATGAAGATCGCTCCGTTGGGCAGATAATACGATCTCAATTGCTGGCGTTGCGGATTAGTGGAATTAATATCCAAACAGAATCGTATGTATTCGCCGTTGTCGCCACGCTCCATGAGCCAGGCGTGCTTGCGGCTGACCTCATAGACGGACGCCAATATATCGTCATGGCTACGGCGGTTCCGGAAATAGAAATCGATGGCGTCCCTAATGTGGGCCGCCGTGCGCAATGGCGACGTGGGCTGTAACAGCACTACATAGTCATAATGCCGGCCTCTTGCATCAAGGCGATTCTCCCATGCATGCCTGACTGCATCAAGGATGCTCGAATCATCTGCGGCGAGTTCATCGGGCCGAAGAAATGGAACCGAGGCTCCGGCGCGCCGCGAAATTTCGGCAATTTCCGGTGAGTCAGTGGAAACCAGTACGTCGTCTATCAGGCTGACTTCCAGTGCCGCGGAGATTGTCCAGTGGATCAACGGCTTGCCAGCGCATTCAAGAATGTTCTTGTTTGGCAATCCCTTGGATCCGCCCCTGGCCGGCAACAAAGCCAACAAACTTGAATCTCCGTACATATTTCAATTCTACTTCTTGATGTGAATTTGCGCGATAGGGCCATCGATTTTCTTGCGCCTGAAGTTAAATGACGATTGGGGAATGGCGACAGGCGCAGCTCCGGCACGACCCCAGTGCTTCTCAGCCTGGTCAAGCAGCCGGAGGTTTCTTTGTGCGACGATTGCCTGCAATCCGAGCAGTTCCAGGCCAGTAAAATTGTGCGAAATGATCGCAGTTATCTTCTGGGCGTCCCCTAATTCTTTTACGTATTGTTCTAGATCGCCGTCATACTGCTTCTTTATCGAATCCTTGTAGGTGTAATACCACTCCGACCCGGGGTAGGCAGTAGCGAAATGTGGGCGCGCATGGATGCCCAATTTGATCAATGCATTAATGGTATTTCGCACACTCTGAAACGTTTCCTCGGGAAAACCAATTATTATGTTTGGAATCGGAATAATGCCGGACTTCATGCACTCGCCTACGGAGTCAATATTCTTTTGAGCAGTGGTTCCCTTTCCGAGATTTTTAAGAATGTTGGGATCGAAGGATTCCAACCCATAAACCAGATGGGTGCAACCAGCTTCGTACATGAGTTTCAGGATTTCCGGCCGATGCAGCGATGCGTGGCTTGTGCCGCTCCAATAGACGCCGGGTTCCTCACCGGGAGGCGCGGTTTTTCCGTCTGGTCGCCTTGATGAGGGCTGGAGACCGGCAGCGATCCACTTTTCGCAAATCTCCTTGATCCAGGTATGCTTGCTGGATGCGTCCATGGTCATCAGGTTTTCATCGAGGAAATTGGCAAAGTCAATGTCGTAGCGCTGTTTCAAGCGCTTGACCATACTGACAATATAGTCAGGCGAGTGGTATCTGATATTTCGCCCGTAGCTAAAGACCACATCGTTTTCACCTTTGCCGTCTTTCTCGATAATCATGTCGCCCGTTGTTCCCAGGTGCCAGCAATAGCGGCAGACTAGGCTGCATCCAAAACTTGCATTGATGTCAATGCGGCGGCGGCAGCGATAAGCGTCCTCGCTGAACAGGGAGGCGGAGTTCTTGAAATACACTTCCTCAAGCGGAAACAGGTCCCATGCCGGCTCCGGCAATACGTCAAGCACGGGAATGATGGGGCGTGTTGCGTTCAAGGCCGGGGTTCCGTCACTGTCGCGTCGAATCACGCCTAGAGTGGCCGTAAAATCCAAGTCTTTGTTGTCTATTTTTGCCAATACTTCCGGCCAGGTAACGAATGCCTCCCCAACGATCCCGAGATCAATTTGCGGAATCCATTCCAGGATCTCCTTAGGCATACTAGTCAGAAACCCGCCACCCGCGATCAGGAATGCGTCCGGCGCGGTTTCCTTGGCAATTCGGCATGCTTCCTTGATGAAGTTATAGGTCGTGGTAAGACCGCCTATGGCAATGACATCCCAGTCATCGGCCCGGTAAATCTCGGGTAGGATGCCAAAACCCTTGCGCCACGCATTTGCATCGTAGACTTGCACTTTGTGACCATTGTTCATCGCAATGGACGCCAGCAGCGCTATGCCGTAAGGAATGTGCCGAGGAACATCTTCTTCGCGCACCACCGGATTGACAAAAAGTATCTTGGCCATGTTCTAACCTGCCCCTCGTGTGCTCAATGCACAAAAGTCCTCTATTTCGATACATTCGACACCAGGCCCTGTTAAGGTGCCGCCGCCCGTGCAATTGAACACAGTGGTACCGGATGCGGAAATCAAGTCAAGCAGATTGCTTCGATACCAATAGTAGGTAGGATCCGAATAGAATATTTCCCCAGTGGTTGGATAGGTAAATTCAGGAAAGTATTCATTGATGTTTTCTTCGCCAACCCGGTCTTTGAGATTGTAATAGGTCTGCGTCTGGAAATAGCTTGTGTCCGCTTTGTAGTATCCCAGATCCATTCCGACGACAGCGATCCTGGGTATCTTGAGAACCGTCAAAGCAAACACCCACGCAGCCGTACCCACCGTGCCGCCGGTGTTCATCGCGGGAAGCTTGGTTTCCCTGACTATTGTCCGAGTCAAACTGTCCGGCTTTTCGGGATCGTCCACGAGCGGCGCCCACCAGTAGGCATCGAAACCGACGGCTCTGGTCCGCTCAACAACATTCCTGGGCGCGGTCGAACAGATGATCAGCTTCTTGTTCCTGCCATGCTGATCAACTAGAGCAATATTCCGGCGGTTTTCTTCGATCGAATTGGTGCGGAACGCGATATCCAGGTCCTGCCTGGAGAAGTAGTCGTCGCCTTCAGCATTCGTTTCGAAATCGGGGTCACCAAACCATCTAACGAGCCTCGTCGGATGCGGGTCAAGCGTCAATACATAGTCTGGTTCCAGCGCGGCTTTGATGCATCGCACAAAAGAGCCATCGATTGCAATAATGCTTCCCCGGTACCCGGCGGCTTTGATACGGGCCAAGATATTGTTCTTATACAGGCTGGGTCCGGCACTGATGACAATCGCGGATGCCGCCTTGTCGCCTACAGGCCTCGGAACGCTCTTGATTGACTTTGAAATGTACTGCCTGTTCCATTTCGAATTCTCAACAATCGTTTTTGCATGCCAGTCCAGGCCGATGCCGGTGATTTCATCGGCAAGTGCTTTGAATCTCAGACTCATGCGCTCGGCAGCAATACTCATTTGTCCTCATTCAAATCAGTATCTTCCCAGAACAGTTTTTCGCGCTCGACAAAGACCATGCTGCCACCTATTGACGCAAGGGCCTTCTTTCTAAACTCGCTGACAAGCTCAGCTGCTTTATCTCTTTTTTCGGTCAATTCAACCTTGCGCTTGACATCAAAGTTACCTCGAAGTAGTTCATTCATCGCTTGCTCCTTTCTCAATAAAAGCCACTTGCCAGCTAGACCTGCATACACATAACTGCGCTTTGTCGCTCAGGGTGATTTTGCCCGCGCCGCCATCAAATCATCCGGCCTGCCCACATCCAGCCAAGGTTCATGCATCGGATACGCCACAGTACGTTTGGCATTTGCCTGCAGGCGTTCAAACAGGGTAGGCATGTCGCAATGGGCGTCTGCGCTCAGGTTGGTCAACGCATCCGGGTCAAGCGCGTAGACCCCCGCATTGATATGGCTGCGGGTCACGGGCTTTTCCTCGAACCCGACAATTTCTACGCCTTCCGTCTGCACCACGCCAAAGGGGTGTTGCCATTCGTACACGCGCACCGCCATGGTAGCGGTAGCGGCGTGGCGAATGTGGAAATCAAGCAGTTCGCCGTAACGGATATCGGTAATGACGTCGCCGTTGGTGACCACGAACGGGGCGCCTGGGCGCGGATCGAGCAACCCCAGGGCGCCGGCCGTACCCAGAGGGGACTGCTCGCGCAGGTAATCGATCCGCACTTGGAGGCGCTCGCCGTTCCCGAAGTAATCTTCAATCATTTGACCCAGGTGATGAATGGCCAGCACAAAGTGGCTGAAGCCCTCCAACTTGGCACGCTCGATGATGTGCTCGAGCATCGGTTTGCCTGCCACGGGCAACAAGGGTTTAGGGCAGTTTTCCGTATGCGGACGGAGCCGCGTGCCCATCCCGCCCGCCATGATGACCATCAGATTGGATCGCGCAGGTGGCGTGGTAATTTCATCCCAGAGGTGCAAGCCGACTACGTGGTAGTGTTCATCGACTACGGGAATCTGATGGATCTTGTTCGCAAACATCAGCTGCATAACCATCTCTTTCTCCATCGTGGGCGGTACCACGAGCGAATTGCGATGGATTACGCTTGATATCGGGCTATTGAGATCCAGTCCCTTGAGCAGGCCGCGCCGTATATCGCCGTCAGAAATCGTGCCTTCGAGCACGCCAGCTTCATTGACCACCAACACGATCTTGATCGCGACCCGGTCAAGGTTGTGTATCGCCTGTTGTATGCTGGCATTGGGGGGCAGAATAGCCTGACGCCAGAGTTCTTCAGTTGAGCTCACTTGTTGTGTCCTAATTCATCATGCAGGTAGATCATGAAAAGCCTTCTTGGCGATGCTATCAATCGCATAGTGCTTTATGGTGTGAACCACCTTGTCGCTTGCGTCACCCTCTCCGTACGGGTTGCGTGCCTGGCTCAGGCTCGATTGAAACGCAGCGCTATAAAGTCTTGCCAAGGCAGCGGCGATACTCTGCCGATTCGGCTCGCAGTCGATCACACTCGCCGCCTGTAACCGCCCCCGTTGACGATCGCCGATGTTGATCGTTCCTTTCCTGAAGCTGGGAACTTCCGTCAGTCCACTGGACGAATTGCCGACAACGCCATCGACCTGGGCAATGCACGACAAGTAGCGCAGTTGGCCAAGTGATGTGTAGGCGCGGGCGTTGGGGTGCCCTGCAACAAATTGCTCCACCATCCCGATCAGCGCCCGACTATCGGTATCGGCGTTGGGCAAGGTGAAAATAAGCTGTGTGTTCTGCAACTCCGCCAGGGCTGCCAGCAGTTCTGCCATCTGGGCGGCCGCGGTCGCCGTTTCAAGCGTGACCGGGTGAAACGTAATGAGCAGACTGTTCTTCCCGAACTTGAAGTCAAGCGACGCCTCCAATGCTGCGCGGTCTAGAAGCTTCAGGCGTTTGATATTGTCTATGCCCAGCCCGCCGACCATGAACACGCGCTCAGGCTGCTCCCCTAATTGTATTACGCGTCGTCGGTAATCTTCCGCGGCCACGAAATGCAGTTGCGACATCTTGGTGATCGAATGGCGAAGCGCCTCGTCAAACGCGCCTTCCGTAGTCTCTCCGCCATGGAGGTGGGCAACCGGGATGCGGGCGACCAAGGCGGCCGCCACCGCTGCAAAAATCTCGAAGCGGTCGCCAAGTACTACGATCAGGTCGGGTTTCAATTCGTTCAGAGCATCTGCGAAGCCGATCAACCCAAGGCCCATGGATTTGGCGATGCCCACCGGCGTGTCTGAACTGGTCAGCATTTCGACCTTGCAGTCGATCCGGAATCCATCTTGCTCGATCTCGCGATAGGTCAGGCCGAATTCCGGCGACAGGTGCATCCCCGTGGCGACGACTTGCAGCGTCAGTTCAGGATCGTCCTTGATGCCTTGCATAACCCAGCGCAGCAAGCCGTATTCGGCGCGCGTGCCGGTGATGACGCATATATTGCGGGTCATAGTTCGATCAACTCGTCTGCCACAAAGTCGCGAGGCGCGGTGCGGCCGATGACTTCGTCCCAGCGCATTGGCGAGATGCCGGTACCGGGGCGCTTGGCGGTGATGTTCCGTTCGTTGAAGACCTCGCCCGCTCTAATCGCCTGGCTCGCCACCAACGATTTGCGGGCAACAGGTCTGTTCTTGGCTTCGCTCTGGGTCAGGCGCTTAACGCCATCGCCCAACGCGACTTCCGTATTGCGAATGGCTGTAACCATGGCCTTGAATTCATCGGGTTCAAGGCTGGCCTTGTGATCGGGGCCGGGGAGATTGCGGTCCAAGGTAAAGTGCTTTTCGATGACGCTAGCGCCCATGGCGACGGCGGCAATCGCGACCTCGATGCCAGACGTATGGTCGGAATAACCCACCGCGACGCCAAAGGCAGTTTGGATGCTCTGCATGGCGCGCAAGTTCACTTCGGCCATGGGCGCGGGGTACTCGGTGGTGCAATGCAGCACCGTAATGTTGGCGCGCCGCGTGCCGGCGCGCTCGAGCGCGTCGATTGCCGCCTCAATCTCGCCTATCGTCGCCATGCCGGTGGAGAGGATGACAGCCTTGCCGAGTTGGCCGATATGACGCAGGTACGGCAGGTTCGTAATCTCGCCGGATGGAATTTTGAAACGATCCTGACCAAGACTCGCCAGCAGATCGACGCTCTCGATATCGAAACCGGTGGAGAAAAAGCCGATGTTGCGCGTCGCGCAGTGCGCAATGAGTTCCTCATGCATCCCGGCAGTGAGTTCCAGGTGGCGAAGCATTTCGTACTGGGATTCTTTGCTGTCCGTCGTCTGTGTTTGGTAGTCAGCCTTTCTGGCAGTGCGCGTGACTTGGCGGTTGGCGCTGAAGGTCTGAAACTTGACAAGATCCGCACCAGCCTCAGCGGCCACATCGATCAACTGCTTGGCCAACTCGAGGTCCCCGTTATGGTTGACGCCGGCTTCGGCGATGATAAGAGTTCGGTTTATCATGCTTGATCGTTACCCACAAATCGGGCGTGATCCGTCTGGCTGTGCCGCACAGCGAGGCCCATTCCCACAAGACAGCGTTTCCCAATCGATACGCCCTCTTTAATGACGCTGCCACTGCCAACAAAGCTGCCTGTGCCAACGTACACGTTGCCATTGAGGATGGCTCCGGTGGAAATGTGGCAGTGGTCTTCGACTGTTGCGTCATGCTCAAGCACAGCACACGTATTGATGATGCAGTTAATACCCACCTTGGCGCCAGCATTGACGATGGCGCCGTGCATCACGATGCTGCCTGCGCCAATGGTTGCGTGACGGGAGACATGAGCGGTAGGTGCGATGATGACTGGCAATTGAAACCCGAGCTCGGTGGCCTGCTGATAGAGGCGCATGCGGTCATCGGGGAATTGAATCTGCCCTACTGTGATGAAAGCGTGCTGATGTGCTTTGGCCAGTTCTAGTAGATCACTATCGGTGGCGATGACGGAACAACCGAGGTGCCGGGTATGTATTTCCTCTGGCATGCCGACCAGCCCGGCAATCTGGTATTGGCCGTGCTGTTCGATGACCTCGATACACGCGCGGGCGTGGCTTCCGGCACCGATCAGAATCAGGCTGGGTTTGCTCATGGGGCGACGGGAACCAAACCCGAACTGCTCGGGATATTAATCAAACACTTCGAAAGCGACTGGGCACCCGCCAGATCCATGCGCGGGCAATCCTTGAAGGGCGTTAGCTCGTGCATCAAGATCCAGGCGGGGCGAGTCATGAAACCGGCGTCATTGGTTGCCTTCAATATGGGGTCGCGCTGATTCGCCTGTTCGGCGTCCAGCAACAGTGTCTGCAGCCAGTAATTACTTCGACATTGCTCTGGCTCCACTATCAGCTTGACGCCCGCCACTGGAGCAACAGCCGCGTGATAACGTCGAAACAGTTCTCTTTTTGCGGCAAGCATCGCGGGCAATCGTTCCAGTTGCGCGCAGCCTAAGGCCGCGTTCAGGTTAGGCAGGCGATAATTGTAGCCAACTTCGTCGTGGCGATATTCCCAGGTGTGCGGCAGTTTGGCGGTAATAGTCAGGTGCTTGGCATGGCGCGCGAGTTCTGCGTCGTTGGTCAGAATTGCGCCCCCACCGCCGGTGGTGATGGTCTTGTTGCCATTGAAACTCAGGGTACCCATCCGCCCGAAGGTGCCAGTGTGCTGGCCGTGGTAGTAACTACCCAAGGACTCGGCCGCATCTTCGACTAGCGCAAGGTTAAAATCGTGTGCCAGGGCCATCAGTCCATCCAGATCCACCGGGTGACCGAAGGCGTGCATGGGTACCAGGGCGCGAACGACTCGTCCAGTAGCACGGTTGACGCATTGACCGGTATGTTGCTCGGTGTAGTTGGCCAAATAGTCGCGCAGTTTTGCGGCATCCACACCCAAGGTACGGGCCTCACTATCGGCGAAATGCGGCATGGCCCCGCAATAAGTCACGGCATTGGCCGTGGCGACAAACGTGAGCGCGGGGATCAGCACTTCGTCGTCGGTTTTCACGCCCGCGAGCTTTAACGCGATATGCAGCGCTGCCGTGCCGTTGACGACGGCGATTGCATGTTTGGCGCCGGCAAGGGCGGCAAGGTCGGCCTCAAAGCGATCGACAAATTTGCCGACCGAAGAGACAAAGGTCGAATCGAGACACTCTTTGAGATAAAGCCACTCGTTGCCGTTGAAGCTGGGTTCATGCAGCATTGCAGGCCCCGCTCCGACGACGGCGCGTATGGCGGCAACGACTTGTTCAGGAAGGGTTGTCTGGACGCTCACAAAAGTGGATCCCTGAGTCAAGACAATAAGTCACAAGCCTTAAGCTGCGCATGCGACTTCACGTTTCAGCACGTCGGGGAAGGCTTGCCTAGTGAACCGTAAGCCTCGATCGCTGTTGAAGATTTCCGGCTTGCCTTGGCGGCGCAAGGCCTCCTCTAGGCAAAAAATACAGTATACCGCATCCATGCTGTTGCTGATGGGCCAGCCGAGCATCCGGCGGAAGTACCAGTCGATGATCGTCTTCACCCCTCGCAATGTCTCCAGACCCACCTTCGCCTTGCACTAAGATGCGTGGATCTTCCGCTTCTTCGCTTCGCTCATCACGTCTCGTTCCCTATGACCGTGAACAGCTTAAACCACTGTCTTGACAACGGGATTCACTATGGCACTGACGATCTGATCGGCAAGATTGAATTGAGAAGGCGCGGTAGTCACAAGTTGTAGATATCCGACTTGTATGAGGCCAGGTTAGCAGGCTTGCTGAACCACGCCACGGTCTCGGCAAGACCGCGCCGGAAGCCTTCCAGGCCGCCAAACCGGGGCTGCCAGTCAAGCAAATCGCGCGCCTTGTCATTGGCTGCCCACAAGCGCTCAACTTCGCTCTTGAGTGGCCGCAGACGCTGCTCGTCGGTGACGATCTCGATCTCGGCACCCATCACTTCAGCAATACTGCGGGCGGTGTCGCCAATCGATATCTCGAAGTTGCTCCCGAGGTTGACGACCTCGCCGATACACCGCTCGGCGTGCAGCGCAGCGATGAAGCCGGCCACCGTATCGGCCACATAACTGAAGTCGCGCGTAGGATGCACAGCGCCCAGTTTGATCTGCCGTTTCCCGTTGGCGATCTGGGTGATGATGGTCGGGATCACCGCCCGCGCGGATTGACGCGGACCGTAAGTATTGAAAGGGCGCAGGATGGTCACCGGAGTAGCAAAAGACGTGTAGAACGACATGGCGATCTGATCTGCGCCGATCTTGCTGGCCGAATACGGCGATTGGCCCTGAAGCGGATGATCCTCGGTGATCGGTACAAAGCGCGCGGTGCCATACACTTCGCTGGTGGAGGTGTGTACCACCTTGCTCACACCCAGATCACGCGCCGCCTGAACGATGTTCAGGCTGCCCTTGATGTTGGTATCGACGTAGGTATCCGGCGAATGGTAGGAGTACGGAATCGCGATTAGTGCCGCGAGATGGAGCACTGTATCGCACCCCTTCATTGCCACACGCACGCCGTTGGGATCGCGGATGTCTCCTGCGAAAACCTCAAATTTTCTCTTTACATCTTCGCCGCAATGATCCAACCAGCCCCAGGAATTGAAGGAGTTGTAGAAGACGAAGGCTCGCACTTCATGACCGGCACGAACCAGCGCCTCGGTCAGATGGGACCCAATAAAACCATCGGCCCCGGTGATGAGAATTTTACTCATGTTGTTTCCTGCAACAGCAACTCAAATGGGATGGCGCAATTTCGACGCGCCATCTTACGAAGGCACTGGATTCACACCAAACGATGAGTTTACAGCAACTTTGATAGGTGATTCCTACGATAGGCGGTTTTTTTGCGTTACCTCGGCTGGCTAATGTCGATCACGCGCGCTGACTATGGTGGTGTTCGAAGCCTGGGCGAATTGCCGGAACGAACGGCCATCGTTTAGAATTCACCACATTTCAATAGTGTCCCAACGTTTTCACGAGTGACGGTTATAGGTTAATGATTGAAATACGGAAACGAGTATTTTTGTCTGGTGTCGATTTGAACATCGAGGCGCAGACTTTGGGCCTTTTGCGGACGTCCGCCGAAGGCCCCCATGCATCAAGGCATGCTCGTGTTTGCGCAAGTTATGGCCCACTTGCCGCTTTCCACGTTTCACCGCTGCGTGGCTGCGCATCGCGGCGATCACAAAGTGCAGGAATTCTCCTGCCTCGATCAGTTCTTCGCGATGGCCTTTGCGCAGCTGACCGCACGCGAGTCGTTGCGCGACATCGAAGTCAACTTGCGCGCCCAATCGGCGCGGCTGTACCACATGGGCTTTCGCTGCAAGACGATT
>ORJL010482348.1_pt1 | contig 16245 bp, 16 predicted proteins | sample 1779941 | NCBI WGS metagenome assembly ORJL01 (sample SAMEA104232317, study PRJEB22302) | groundwater metagenome | biome: forest; feature: aquifer; material: groundwater | place: USA | collected 2011-08-07 | depth 5.8 m | reverse complement strand
GCCGCGGAAAAAATGAAGAAAATTACCGGGATGAATATCCCGGGATTATTTTAATATGGCAGAAAAAAAAGATTTTTACGAAATAGTTGAGAAAATTTGTTTAAGTGATAGCCGTTATAAGGCTGACGCCTATGAATTTCTGATGCAGGGGTTGTATTTTACCCAAGATAAGATCAAGCGCAAAGGCCATCTAACCGGTGGAGAGCTTTTGCAGGGTTTACGTGAATTCGCTATTAAGCAGTACGGCCCGATGGCCAAAAACGTATTTAATCATTGGGGGATTCATGAGACTCAAGATTTCGGGCACATTGTTTTTAATATGATTGAGGAGAAGTTGCTAGCTAAAACCGAAACGGATTCATTGAATGATTTTAAAGATGTTTATGACTTCGATACGGTTTTTGCTAATGTTCTATATGATTCGCTAAAAGATATTTGTTATGATAACGAAAAAAATCATTGAACTTTTAAAGAATAAGGAATTTATTAGTGTGGCTAGTTGTGATTTAATTGGCCATCCAAATGCCGCGCCTAAATTTTTGCTTAAGCTAGAGAATAATTTTATTTATTTGGTGGATTATACTATCGGCCGGACTTGGGAGAATCTTAGAGCTAATCCTCAAGTTTCACTTTCTTTCGCGGATACGGATAGTCTTAATGGCTATCAGGTTAACGGTTCAGTAGAAATTATCAGCGAGGGCGAGGTGTATAAAAAAATAGTAAAAGAACTGCACGATAAAGAAATTAGTTTATCCAGCAAACGGATTGTCGAGGGTTTATATCGAGGTAAAAAACATGAGAATTTCGAAGTTATTATTCCCGAAAAATTTATTATTTTTAAGGTGAAGATAGAAGAAGTTGTTGAAATTTGTCTTTGCGGCGAACTAAAGCGAGAAAAAATATGCGACAATTAAAAGGCCTAGCTACAGGAATTGGTAGTCTGCCACACAAAGATGCGGATGAAGCATTAGATTTAATTTTTAAATATTTGCCGGAAATTCCTTTTTGGCCGCAGCTGCCCAAAAGAGACCATCGCGAGGGCATGGTCGCGCAATACGGCGAGAATCTGCCTTGCATGAAATTTGTCGATAATAGCCTTATCTTTAATGGTATTGATAAGGAAAAAGAGCTTGAGGTATTTTACGAAAATATTATCTCCGGTAATGTGGATCATTTTAAAATAAGTTCTGATTTTTCCGTAGGAGTATATAGGCTGTACCAGCGTCTAGAGAAAACTGATCTAAGCAAAATTAAATTTATTAAGTGCCATATTACGGGCCCCTTTACTTTTGCTGCTAGCTTAAAGGATGAGCGGGGCGTTTCTTTATTGCATGATGAGGTTATGCTACAGACAATTATCAAGGGTTTAGGGATGAAGGCACTCTGGCAGATTAATTTATTCCGTCAATTCGGCAAACCGATAATTATGTTTATGGATGAGCCGTATTTAGCTGGTTTTGGTTCGGCCTATACTCCGATAAATAGAGACGATGTGGTTAGCGGCCTGACAGAAACAGCGGAAAGTTTTAAAGCTAAAGATGTATTGATTGGCGCGCACTGCTGTGGTAATACTGATTGGTCGATATTTACTGATGTTGAGGCTTTAGATATTATTAATTTCGACGCCTTTGATTTCCAGGATAAATTTTTACTCTACGCCGATAATTTAAAAAGTTTCTTAAAGCGTGATGGGGTTATTTGTTGGGGCATTGTTCCAACTCAAGGTTTCTCCGAAAGCCAAACAGCAGGGCAACTTGCCCAAAAAATAGAAGATGGCATAAAAACGTTGGTTAAAAAAGGCTTAGATCAGGAGTTGCTTTTTTCCAACCTTCTTATTAGCCCTGCCTGTGGTTTAGGAAGCTTGGAAACTAGGGCCGCGGGGCATATTTTAAAGCTGCTTTCTGATACCGCCTCGCATCTGCGTAGAAAATAATTTCTTGGTGCGATTGCATAGCTTTTATTTTTTAAAGAGAGATTAATTATGTATATTAAAAATAGAATATTAGTTACATTTTTATCACTAGCTATTATCTCCGTTTTATCTGTAGCTACATTAGTATTCTTTAGTGCTAAGGGCGTTTTTGTGCGTACTTCCACAAGGCAATTAGAAACGGTGGCTGATCTTAAGGTCCATACAATACAAACTTTTTTTGAGAATTTAAGAGATAATATTGCCATTGCCCAGGATTACTATAATATAAAAACAAACTTGCCTCTAGTAACTAAATTTTCCCAAGATAGAAGCCAGCCTGATTTTATCAAAGCTAAAGAAATGCTGGATGGGCAATTGCGTAAATGGTTAAAGATTCGAGATGAAGTAAATGACATAATGTTGGTAAGCCCCGAAGGTAAAATAGTCTATTGCGCCAATGAAGGGCATCTGAAGTTAGATTTAGATAATGTCCTTCCTGATCCGGCACGAACGGCGTTTGAAGAAGGCAAAAAAGGAATATTCATCAGTCAAATCTTCCAAAGTCACCATGAGGGTTATGGCTATAAATTTGGGCTTCTGGTAAGCGCGCCAGTATTCGATTTTGAGAAACAATTTGTGGGTGTAGTTGTTTTTGAAATTAATATGGACCCTATTTATAAATTTATTCAAGATACTACTGGATTAGGACAAACAGGGGAAACATTGGTTGTACGTAAAGAAAGAGATCATGTCTTGTTTTTAAACCCTTTACGCCATGATCCGGATGCTGCTTTAAAAAGAAAAGCGTATTTTAAAGATAAGATAGCAATCCCTGCATTGGAAGCAGCTTCTGGACGCAATGGCTCTGGCGTGGTTAAAGATTACCGTGATAAGGAGGTATTAGGCGCTTGGCGCTATCTGCCTACTTTAGGCTGGGGGTTAGTGGCAAAGATAGATTGGCAGGAAGTTTTAGCGCCGGTAGTTACTTTAAGGAATAGAATAGTAATATTTTGTTTGATTATTTTTATCTTAATAATTATCGTATCTTTTGCGATAGCAAGATCAATTTCTAAGCCCATTCATATTTTGCATAAAGGTACAGAAGTAATTGCGAACGGTAATTTTGACTATAGGGTAGGAACAGATACGCGTGATGAGGTCGGCCAGCTTTCGCGGGCATTTGATAGTATGACTGAACATCTAAAGCAATCTACTACTTCTATCGAGAATCTGAACCGTGAGATTACTTGGCGTAAAGAGGTGCAGGAGGCTTTACAAAAAAGTGAATCCCAGCTTTCTGTAACCTTAGTTAGTATTGGAGACGCTGTAATTGCTACGGATACGCACGGTAGGATTACCTTTATTAATCCGGTTTCGGAAAAGCTTACAGGTTGGTTAAAGAATGAGGCCATGGGCAAGGATTTAACAGAGGTTTTTCGGATTGTTAATGAAGATACGGGTAATATTGTAGAAAATCCAGTTGAACGCGCCTTAAGGGAAAATATTATAGTTGGTTTAGCTAATCATACCCTGCTTATCACTAAAGATGGTTTAAAGATTCCAATTGATGATAGTGCGGCACCCATTAGAGATATGGAAGGAAAAGTTATAGGCGTGGTTTTGGTTTTTCGCGATGTTACTGAACATAGGCTAGTCGATAAAAAGATAAAAGAGATGGCAGAGATGAAAGAAAAATTTGCCGCTAATGTGTCGCATGAGCTAAGGGCTCCTCTAGGCCCGATAAAAGAGGGGGTTAGTGTTGTTTTAGATGGCCTGGCAGGTTCGATTAATGAAGAACAAAAAAAATTATTGGAAACCGCAAAAAAGAATGTGGACCGGTTACATCATCTTATTAATAATGTGCTAGATTTTAAAAGATTAGAAACTGGCAGCGCGCAGTTTTCTTTGCGCGAAGATAATATAAATAAATGTATAACCGAGGTGCGGGAACTATTATTGCTTACCGCGCAAAAGAAAACATTAAATTTTTATACTAAAGTTGATGAAAATCTACCAAAATTCAAGTTTGACCGGGAAAAAATCATCGAGGTAATTACTAATTTGGCAAACAATGCAATTAAATTTACAGATAAAGGCGAAGTAGTAATTATTAGTAAAAATGAAGGTAATTCGGCGCATATAATAGTAAAGGATACTGGGCCGGGTATAAAACAGGAAGATATCCCAAGGCTTTTCCAAAGCTTCCAGCAGCTGGATATTCCTTATGAGAAAAAAACCGGCGGAAGCGGCCTAGGCCTGGTTATATGTAAGGAAATCATTATTGGGCATAATGGCAAGATCTGGGTAGAGTCTGAATTCGGCAGAGGGTCTGAATTTCATTTTGTCCTGCCTATAAAAGAGGGGCGGGCATAATTTAGCCTTTAGTCAGTCGGACTTGACAATCAGTTCTTGAAGTGTATACTATATAAAAGATTTAGTATTGAGGCAGGAAAAAAGTTTTTAATGTTTTTATATTTAAATAGATAAGTTATTGATTTTTCCGCAAAATATTTACCTGCCAAACAGCAATTCCTTAAGAAACTAACAAATTTTATTATGATTAGTTTATTATTTGATCCGCTTTCGCTTTTCTTTATCTTTGTGATTTTTCTCGTCGCTATACCTGCGGCAATCTATTCTATTGGCTATCTTAAAAAGGATTATTCACAAGGTAAAATAATCTTGGCTTGGGTTCTTTTCTTCGCCTTCGTACTATCCATGCTTCTAGTAGTCACTGTTAGCAATGTCTTTATTTTTTTGATTGTTTGGGAAGTTATGTCTTTAGTTTCATATTTTCTGGTTGTTTTTGATTCTACCCATGAAAAATCTATTTCTGCGGGTTTAATTTACGTCGTGATGACGCATATAGGTACCGCGTTTCTGATTGCCGCATTTATGATTATGGCGAATTTTGCCGGGTCATTTGAATTCTCTGCCCTTAAAAGCGCCTGCCAAACCATGCCTTATCAATTAAGAAATCTTATTTTTATTCTATTGCTCATTGGTTTTGGCACCAAAGCTGGCCTGGTGCCTTTACACATTTGGTTACCTTATGCGCACCCACAGGCGCCGAGTCACATCTCAAGTTTAATGTCCGGGGTGATGATTAAAACTGCAATTTATGGAATTATTCGCTTTATTATTTTAATATTAGGAGTAAGCGCTTTATGGTGGGGTATTTTGATATTGGTTTTGGCCGGAGCTTCTTGTTTAGTGGGGATAATTTACGCGCTGGTTGAGCGCGATTTAAAAAAACTCTTAGCCTATAGCAGCGTAGAAAATATAGGAATCATTTTTTTGGGGTTAGGCTTGAGTATATTTTTCTTTAAGCTAGGTATGTTTTATCTAGCGGTATTTGCTTTGGCGGCAAGTCTTTATCATCTTGTAAATCACGCCATATTTAAGGGCTTGCTTTTTTTAGGCGCTGGCAGTGTTTATCAAGCGACAGGCACGCGCGATATAGAAAAGATGGGTGGATTAATTAAGGTTATGCCTTGGACATCAGCCTGTTTTTTAGTCGGGGCAATGGCGATTGCGGCAATTCCGCCTTTAAATGGTTTTGTCAGCGAGTGGCTTACCCTGCAGGCTTTTTTCTTGGGCGCGTTTAGTGTTTCTGGGGGCTTAAAATTATTTTTAGGAATAGGAGCTGTAGTATTAGCTTTAACCGGTGGTTTAGCCGCAGCCTGTTTTGTTAAGGCCTTTGGGCTTACCTTTCTTGCTTTACCGCGGACTAGTTTGGCTCAAGAGGCAAAAGAAATATCGCTATCGATGAAATTCGGGATGGCGATTCTGGCTTTATTAACTTTAGTTTTTGGCTTAGCTGCGGCGGTAATTATAAAAGTGTTAGTTAAGATTTCCGGATTTGCCTTTAGCATTGATATAAGTAATATGAAATTTGGGCTTAATAATTTTGTTTTAAGTCCGGAATGCGGCAATCAAGTATATCTTTCTGTTCCACTATTGGCAGGACTTATTTTGTTTTCTGTTATTTTGACAGTTATTATTTATTTTGTAGGCAAGAAAACCAAATCTGTAGCTTATAATACTTGGGATTGTGGTTATTATAAACTCGATGCGCGTAATGAATATACAGCTATCGGTTTTTCCAAGCCTTTTAGAATCGCCTTTAGTTTTTTCTTGATGTCTTATAAAAAAATACAGAAAACCCGGGATTCTTTTTACCATATCAAGTCCTTTATCTATGAAACCAATACCAAATCCGTATTTAAGGAATATATATATAAACCTTTAGTTAATTTTGTTTTACGCGCGGCTAAATTTATGCGCCGGGCTCAAGCTGGGAGTATCCATATTTATATCGGTTACATTTTTGCTGCGATAATTTTATTGTTAGTTTTTATGAATAGGTTTTAATTTATGAATATCATATTTATTTTATTACAGGTATTTTTATTGCTGGCCGTTGCTCCTTTAATCAGCGGGCTTATTACTAAGGTGAAGAATAATCTTCGCATGAGACAGGGCGCGAGCATATTTCAGCCATATTACAATTTAGGTAAATTATTCTCTAAGGGCGAGGTTATCTCGGTAAATGCTTCTTGGATATTTAGGGCTGCGCCTTTTATAGCCCTTGGGTCAATGTTGGCCGCGTTATTTCTGGTTCCCGGATTTGTGAGTGTTGAGTACGCAGGAGATTTTTTAGTTTTGATATTTTTATTTGGTTTAGGCAGGTTTTTCTTAAGCCTCGCCGGGCTTGATACGGCAAGTGCATTTGGCGGGATGGGTTCGTCACGTGAGATGTTTATTGCTAGTCTAGCGGAGCCAGTAATATTCTTAGCTATATTTGCTTTATCTTTACAATACGGTTCAACCAGTTTATCAGTTTTAAATAATACACATTTACTTAGTGTTACTGGATTAGCTTCTTCTGCAGCCTTATTCATGGTCATCTTGGCAGAAACTTCCCGGCTTCCGGTGGATAATCAAGAAACACATCTTGAATTAACCATGATTCATGAAGCTATTGATTTAGAATATTCCGGTCGGCGCCTGGGGTTAATCGAGTTATCCGCATATTTAAAGCAGCTGATTTGGTTCATATTATTAGCCAATATTATCTTTCCGGTTGGCTTGCCAGCGAGTTTCGCTGCCTGGCAATTATTAATCTGGGCCCTAGTGTTTATGGGTAGGATTTTCATTTTAAGTATTTTGATCGCTTTTCTAGAGGTATCTATTGCTAAAATGCGCCTGTTACGCGTAACGGATTTTTTCACTTTTGCTATTAGCTTAGCTTTAATTGCTCTAGGCTCGGCAATGTTTAGACTATAATGGAAATATTTATTATTTTTGGAATTTTAATCTCTGGGTATCTGGTAATCATTGCCAAAAGGATTCAGGCGCTGGTGCGCAGTTTCCGCCTGATGTCGTTTTTCCTATTTTTAGAGACTTTGCTATCCGCATTTAAAACCGGGCATTTGGATTTATATGTAGTTTCTTTTCTTTTGCTTGTTTTAAAAGTTATCCTTATTCCGATTTTACTTTTGCGTATAGTTAAGAAAATAGAGGTAGATGATAATTTAGGTTTCTTTGTGAACTCCTACATGTCGTTGCTTTCTGCCTTGGCAATAACTTATTTTGCTTGGGGTTTTTCTAAAACGGCAGTTTTTGGCCAAAGCGATTTGCAAGTTATTAATTTAACTGTCGCTTTTTCTGTTTGCTCATTTGGGTTATTTATTATGATTTTCAGATTAAAGGCCTTGGCTCAAGTTGTCGGGTTATTGGTTATGGAGAACGGGGTGTTTTTATTGGCTGCGGTTATATCTAAAGGCATGCCGTTTTTTGTGGAGATAGCTATATTTTTAGATGTATTGGTTAGCGTTATAATTTTGGGGTTATTTATTTACCGGATAAATAAATTATTCACGCATATTGACGTGAATAAACTATCGCGCTTAAGAGGTTAAAATAAATGAGGGGTATTAAATTAATTGGAGTTGTTAACGCGTTAGTTCATTTTCTGGCGTTAGTGTCAAGCGTAATGTTATTGGTTAGGCTTGGCTTATCCAATACTTCAATCTCTTTATTTAACTTCTTCTATATTGATTCTTTGAGCGCGTTTTTTATTTTTACCATTGCTACGGTTAATTTTGCGGCCAGCCTTTATTCCATATCTTATATTACGCGCGGCATAAGAGAGGCAGAGATCTCTCTTAAAAAGGGAGGATTCTATTATTTATGCTTTAATTTCTTTGCCGGATCGATGTATTTTGTAACCGTAGTTAATAATCTGGGGATACTCTGGGTCGCCATTGAAATGACTACTTTAATTTCCGCGTTTCTAGTTGGATTTTATAATACTAAAGAATCAGTCGAGGCAGCTTGGAAATATATCATTATTTGTTCCGTCGGTATAATTTTAGCTTTAATCGGGACAATACTTTTTTCTTATGCTTTATCTTTAAGCGGGGGTTTAAGAAGCCTGAATTGGACAGACATGATGAGTGTTTCAGGGCTTTTGGATAAAAATCTTTTAAAGATAGCGTTTATTTTTATTCTCGTCGGCTATGGTACAAAAGCGGGTTTAGCCCCTATGCATACTTGGCTGCCGGATGCGCATAGCCAGGCGGTCGCGCCAATTAGCGCGCTTCTTTCCGGGGTTTTATTAAAAACGGCAATTTATGCGATTTTGCGTTTTGGAATAATTATGAATAAATCTTTGGGGGCGCCAAGTCACTACGTAAGTAATTTATTAATTTTGTTAGGCCTGGTATCCTTGGGAGTTTCTTGTGGATTTATCTTGGTGCAAAAGGATATTAAGCGGCTCTTGGCTTATAGCAGTATAGAGCATGTCGGGATTATCGCCTTAGGGTTTGGGATTGGCGGTCCGCTTGGGATTATGGGTGGGCTGTTACACGTATTTAACCACGCCGTGACTAAGTCTTTAATGTTTTTTGGCGCAGGCAATATCGTCAGCGTATACAAAAAACATAACATGAGAATGATTAGGGGTGTGTTAGGCAGCATGCCTTTTACTGGGCTTATGATTTTAATCGGAGTTTTTGCTTTGGCTGGGATGCCGCCTTTTTCCATATTTTTTAGCGAGATGATAGTTATCTTTTCCGCATTTCGTCAGGGTGCCTATGTAACAGCGGTGTTAGCGCTTTTTTTCATCGTAATTATCTTTGCCGGGATTATTTACCACTTTACCCAGATGATTTTTGGCAAAACCCCTAAGCAAATGAAGATTTTTCGCGAGCCCTTAAGTAGCAAGATGGCGTTTATATTTCTGTTATTTATGATTTGTGTTTTAGGTTTAAGTATGCCCTGGCTTTTTAAGAATATAATTAATTCGATAACTTTAATAATAGAAGGAACATAATTTTGTCATTCTGAGGAGCGAAGCGACGAAGAATCTGCTTTTAGAAGATAGATTCTTCGGCCTTGCAGGCCTCAGAATGACGGTGACTGGGTGATAAAGATGGAACTAGATATTTTTTCTTTACTTAAAGAGAAGGCACAAGTTTATCCGCTCGGTGTTTTGGATAAATATGATGACGAGCTTTATATTAAAGTAGGCCTAAAAGATTTCAGGGCCGCTTGTTTATTCTTGCATCAATTTTTAAAATCTCCAGTCGAGATGCTTTTTGCCCAGGACCAGTGCAGAGAGCAAAAAGAATTTACGGTTACTTGCGTATTTGCCGGAATAAAATATCGAAAATGGATTTTCGTAAGTATTGATATCCCGCAAGATCTTGCCCGATTTGATGCTTTAAGCAAAGAAATTTATTCGGCCGCACTTTTTGAGCGCGAAATCAAAGAAATGTTTGGCCTTACCCCAGAAGGGTCTTTAGATTTAAGAAGTTTAAATTTACATGATGAAGTTTGGCCGGAAAAAGCTTATCCTTTGCTTAAAAGTTTCTCGGCGCCTAAAAGTATCGCGCCTAAAGGAGAATATAAATTTGCTAAAGTCCAAGGCGATGGGGTTTTTGAAGTTCCCGTGGGTCCGGTACATGCTGGGATTATTGGGCCAGGACATTTTCGTTTTAGCGTAGCCGGTGAGCCGATTATCAATCTAGAAATCAGGCTTGGGTTTACACATCGCGGCATAGAGAAGATTTTAGAAGCTAAGAATGTATTTGATGCTGTGAATATCGCGGAGCGCGTATCTGGAGATTCGAGTTTCGCGCATTCTTTGGCTTTTTGTCAAGCAGTAGAAAAGATTTGTGGTTTAACCGCGCCTCACCGTGCATTATATTTGCGCGGGATAATGCTAGAGCTAGAGCGAATGTACAATCACGTCAACGATATTGGTGGTATTGCCGTTGATGTAGGTTTTAGTTTTCCTGCGGCACTGGCTTCGATAATTAAAGAGTCAATCCTGCAATTGAATTTTAAATTAGCCGGTTCTCGTTATCTTAAAGGGATAAATACTATCGGCGGTCTTACTAAAGATATTGAAGATGTTGATCTGCTGCTTAAAACACTTGAATCAATTGAAAAAGATTTTAAGCGGCTACTGGATATTTTAAATGCCAGCGTTTCATTTATGGACCGCGTAGATAATACTGGCGTGCTTAAGAGGAAGACCGCCGAGGATTTTGGAGTGGTAGGTTTAGCTGCGCGTGCTTGCGGGATACCTACAGATTTAAGAAGATATTTTCCCGGCGTCTATAGCATAGTTAAGTTTAATATGGCAAGAGAGCAAAAAGGGGATGTTTTGGCGCGGCTCAAAGTGAGGTATTTTGAATTTCAGGAATCCTGCCGTTTAATTAAAGAATTTCTGAAAATATCGCCTAAAGGTGAAGTAAAGACTAAGGATTTCGAGATAAAAGAAGGTTTTGGGTTGGGTTTCGTTGAGGCCTGGCGCGGCCCGGTGTTATATTGGATAAAAATTGACGCAAAAGGAAGAATTGAGCGCTGTAAAATTGTCGATCCGTCATATCGCAATTGGCAGGGGCTGTCTTATGCGGTGTTAGGGGACATAATTCCGGATTTTCCGGTATCGAACAAAAGCTTTGATTTATCATATTCGGGTAATGACCTATGAAAGATATCCTAGCCTGTAGATTGATTAAAGGCGTAGTGACCAGACCCGCGGCTGATTTTAAAAGTCCGATTGACGCCAATATTTCAGCTGAAGTTGAAAAAGTGGGCGTAGAATTAAAGTCAGCTATTGCGAAAAATTTTGCCAAGTCTTTAAATATAAGGGAGCTAGATTCTGGTTCTTGCGGGGCCTGTGAATCCGAGATTATCTCGACCGCCAATCCTATTTACGATTGTGCCAGATTTGGTATTAATTTTGTAGCATCCCCTCGCCACGCAGACGCGCTTTTGGTTACTGGTCCGGTTTCAAGGAATATGCTGATTGCCTTAAAAAAGACTTTTCAGGCCATGCCTGAACCAAAATTTGTGATTGCTCTGGGCGATTGCGCGGTAAATGGGGGGATTTTTAGCGATTCTTACTATACTATAGGCGCGGTTGATCGTATTTTACCGGTAGTTCTGCATATTTCGGGTTGTCCACCAACACCTCTGGATATTATGAAGTCATTACTTGTCTTTTTAGGGCAAAAATAAACTATTTGACAAATTTCAAGAAAAGCTATATTATAGTGGAACGTTTTTTAAAGGAGAATTATTAATGAAAGAGATTAGAATTCACGCACGTGCCGGCCAGGGCGCAATAACTACTGCAGAACTGCTTGGGAGCGCTTATTTTTTAAACGGAATGTATCCATATGCTTTCCCCAGCTTTGGCGCAGCTAGAATGGGCGCACCGATGAATGCTTTTGTGCGCGTTGATTCTAAAGCCGTACGCTTAAGAAGCCAGATTTATGAACCAGATTATCTATTAATAGTAGATGCGACCCTTATGCGCGGGTATAATTGCCTTTCCGGATTAAAAGATAATGGAATTGTGATTATAAATGGCGTAGAAGGCACAGAATTACCTAAATTAAGCCCGAAACAGAAGGCTTATATTATCCCGGCAAATGAAATAGCGATGAGAACTATCGGCCGTCCGTTGGGGAACACTACTTTAATCGGCGCGTTTGCTGCAGCAACTAGCGAAATAAAATTGGATAATTTACTTGCGGTTATTAAGGAAAGATTTAGCGGTAAAGCTCAAGAAGGTAACATTAAAGCTGCACAAGAAGGTTTTGATTTTATTAAGAAACTCTTAAAATAAGGAAATAAAATGTTTGGACCGTTAACGGTTAATCCTCGGAAAAGTACAGGTAGTAAAACCGGCTCTTGGAGAATGCAGTCAAGGCCCGAGTTTTTGCATAAAAATTGCATTGCTTGCAGGATGTGTTTTAATGCTTGTCCGGAGATGTGTATTACTGGAAAAGAAAAAAATACTTTTACCTGCGATTACACATATTGTAAGGGCTGCGGGCTTTGCGCAGTGGTTTGCCCGAAAAAAGATATCATTATGGTCCAAGAGCCGCAAGGAGAGAATAAGTGAAGGAATTATTAGAAGGTTCACAAGCTGTTGCCCGGGTAATTAAACTTTGTAAACCCGGAGTAATTTCAGCCTATCCGATTACCCCCCAGACACATATCGTCGAGGATTTAGCGCAGATGGTTGCCAATGGCGAATTAAATTCGCAATTTGTAAATGTAGAGAGTGAGCATTCTGCCGCATCAGTAGTTTTGGGCGGCGAGGCTGCAGGTGTGCGTACTTATACCGCGACTAGTTCTCAAGGGTTATTTTTGATGGCTGAAGTAGTTTTTAATATCGCTGGGATGCGCCTGCCAGTGGTTATGACTGATGCTAACCGCGCAATATCGGCGCCGATTAATATCTGGAATGATCAGCAGGATTCTATATCGCTTAGGGATGCTGGTTGGATTCAGATTTACGCCGAAAATAATCAAGAAGTCGTTGATTTTCATTTAATGGCCTATCGTTTAGGCGAAGATAAATCGATCATGCTTCCGGTAATGGTTTGTATGGACGGTTTTATTTTGACTCACGGCATGGAAGTAGTGGATATGCCAGATCAGGCAAAGACAGATAAATTTTTACCGCCTTATAATCCATTATACAAGCTAGATGTAGAAAATCCGATTAGTATGGGGCTGTTGGTTGGCCCGGATTATTATATGGAAGCGCGTTACGCTATCCAGGAAACCATGAAAAAAGTCCTGGATTACTTACCTAAAATAAGTGGCGAATTTAATGCTGTGTTTGGTCGTGATTATAAAGATATGCTAGTCGAGGAATATCAGGTTAAGGATGCGGAGAAAGTAATTGTGGCTATGGGTTCTGTTTGTGGCACAATTAAAGAAGTTGTGGATAGGCAGCGCGCTAAAGGTAAAAAGGTGGGTTTATTAAAAATAATTTCTTATCGCCCATTTCCTTATGCTCGAATTTACGAAGCCTTAAAAAATGTGCCGCGAGTCGCGGTTTTAGACAAAGCTGTTTCGTTAGGTGCATATGCTCCCGTCGCGACCGATGTGCGTTCAGCGTTTTTAAATAAGAAGGTTGCGCCGAAGGTTATCAGTAGTTTTGTTGCCGGCCTGGGTGGGCGCGACATTACAGTTGAGACTATTGAAGAAGTATTTAGTAAAATGACCACCAAAGAAGTTAATTTAGAATTCATCGATTTAAAACCCGAATTATTAAAGGAAGAATATGGAGAATAAACTTTTATATAAACCAGGCCATACTGCTTGTGCTGGCTGCGGCCAGTCATTAGCTGCGCGCATTGTTGTTGAGACTGCCGGCGCAAATACGATGATCGTTAATAATACTGGATGTCTTGAGGTTTTTTCAACCGCATATCCGGATAGCGCTTTTGGCGTGCCTTGGGTACATTCTTTATTTGAAAACTGCGCAGCAGTAGCTTCTGGAGTTGAGGCAGCGCTTAAATATTTAGGTACAAAAGATAAGATTAATGTTATTGCTCAAGGCGGAGATGGCGGTACGGCAGATATCGGTTTACAGGCTTTATCCGGGATGCTTGAGCGCGGGCATGATATTTTATATGTTTGCTATGATAATGAAGCTTACATGAATACTGGCGTGCAGAGATCAGGCTTAACCCCTTTTGATACTAATACGACTACTAGCCCTGTTGGAGCAAAGTCAATCGGTAATGTTCGCCCTAAAAAGCCTATGCCTGAGATTACTAATGCTCACGGCATCCCTTACGTGGCAGTAGCCTCGTCAGGATTTCCCCAAGATCTTAAGGCTAAAGTAAAAAAAGCGCTCTCGATTAAAGGGCCTAAATATATTCAGGTTCATGTGCCGTGTCCTTTAGGCTGGCGTCATGAAAGTGATCAGACTTTTGCCGTGGCGAAAGCTGCAGTTGAAACTGGATTATATCCTTTAATTGAATATGAAAATGGCGTGTTAGTTGGTCGCAAACAAATTACCCCGAAACCAGTAATTGAATATTTAAAAACCCAGGGCCGTTTCAAGCATTTATTGAATAACCCTGATGCTATAAAAGAAATACAGGCAATCGCAGATAACAACATTAAGAAATACGGTTTGTTAGCTGCGCCTGCGGAACAAGTAGTCAAATAAGGAGGACACGATGGGAAAGCAATTAAGAGCAATCGTAGACTTAAGCTTAAAAGAGCTGGTCAAGGATTTGCAGAAAGCTTATGCTGATGAATGGCTTGCGTATTATCTTTATTGGTATATGGCGCAGACTGTTTCCGGTAAAGGTTATGAAGATATGGCAGAATTTTTGAATAAAATAGCTAAGGATGAATTAGAGCATGCGACAGAACTAGCCGATTTAATCGTAAAACTTGGCGATGCGCCGCTAGCAAATCCTATGGATTTGGAAAAAATTGCCAATGCTCCTTATATTATGCCGCCTAAAAACACCGCGGATTACAATAGGATTATCCGTATAGTTACCGAAGCCGAGGCAGGGGCGATTGAAGTTTATAATAAAATTGCCAAGAAGACATTTGGTAAGGATCACGTTACATATCAATTAGTAACACATATTTTGGCTGAAGAAGCTACTCACGAAGAGATGTTTGAAAATTTACAGGAGAGATAAAATGGCAAAAGTTACAGTCGATGCTTCTACATGTGTAGGATGCGGGTTGTGTGAGCAGGGATGCCCGGAAGTATTTGAAGTGCAAGGCGATGGGTTGGCTCATGTTAAGGCTCATGTTTGTGCTTTGCATAATTTACAAGAAGTTGCTGAAAGCTGTCCCGTAAACGCAATTAAAGTAGAGTAAAAATTCACCAAAAAGGCGGTTCTCTTTAAAGAGAACCGCCTTTTTTTATGCTTCTTTTTAATTATATAAGCCCAGCTTTTCTTTTGAGGTCTTGGATAAATTTCATAAAGAATTCTTGTTGTTTTTGAACTAATAATTTATCGCTGAAATCTTTCTTTTCTGCCTCAAATTTTTTATCCTCGATTTTTGCATGCGTTTTAAGCTTAATAATGTAGAATCCTGAAGTATTCTGGATAATATCGCTAATTTCGTTCTCTTGTAGTTTATCTGCAGCCAGCCAGAAATTATCGGATGCGCCGATACCTTCGATATAACTGCCGTATTTAAACGAAATAGTAGAATCTGTTTTTATGCCAAGTTCTTTGGCGATTTTATTAAAATCTTTTATCCCAGATTTAATTTTTTGTAAGGCTTCGTTAATTTTAGTCTGGGCTATTTTTTTCGTGGCATCTTTAATTAAGAAATCTTTTACTTTATCTTTTACCTTATCTAGTTCCGGGATGTACGCTTCTTTAATCTCTTTTATTTTTAGCGCGTAATAATTTTTATCAATGTGGATTAAAGGTAAGACTTGGTTGACCTTGGCTTTGGAGAGAATCCCGAATATTTCCGGCGACCAGCCGATCCCAGGGATAGGATCTAAATAAGAGAAAAGGCCTGTTTCTTTAGCTATTGTACCAGTTTCTTTAGCTACTTTTGCGATATCTATTTTTTTATCTAGCCGATTAACCGCCTCTTTAGCCTTATCTTCTTGTTCGAAAGCTATATATTCAAGGTTAAAAGATACCGGCTGCTTAAATTGGATTGAGTTTTTCGTAAAATAGTCTTTGATTTCTTTTTCGCTAGGGTTGATATCTTTTTGGAAATCTGTAGGTAGGCTAGCTAGGTAGGAGATACTTATTTCTTCGTTAGCTTTGCGATATTCTTCTTTGGTTTCTGCGTCTTTTAAGGTAATATCTTTAGCTACTTCTTTATATAGCTTAGCTAGAATTCGATTCTGCCTAGTTTGTTCTTCGAAATCGCGGGGTTGGCTGCGGAAGACATAACGCAGCATCTGTTGGTAGATTTTGTCATCGAATTGGCCTTGACGCTCGAAGAAGGGGTATTTCTTGATTTGTTCGATGACCTCGCGGTCGCTTACCCTAATCTTACGTTTTTTT
>ORJL010465193.1_pt1 | contig 16247 bp, 27 predicted proteins | sample 1779941 | NCBI WGS metagenome assembly ORJL01 (sample SAMEA104232317, study PRJEB22302) | groundwater metagenome | biome: forest; feature: aquifer; material: groundwater | place: USA | collected 2011-08-07 | depth 5.8 m | reverse complement strand
TTTTTCTAAAGTTAATTTTTTTCTTGTTAATGTTGTTTGATGCTTGTTTCTCATTAATTCTTCTGCAACCTTTCCCAAATCTCCTTTTTTCTTCCATAGTTCCTCAACTTTTTCCTGAGAAATTCCAGTTGCTTGATTTATTGCCTTTAGTATAAGTCTTTCATTCATTCCAAGCTTTAACTCTTCCCAGTCAGCATAGACTTTTCCCTGCAGTAAATTTATTACTTTGCTTATATCATCCTTTTTTATTATTTTAAGAAATTCAGAAATAATATCAACTTTTTCAAGTCTTTTTGTTGTTTTTTCCAGCTGAGAATAAATGTTGACTAATTCTTCATAATACATGCTAATATCAAGCCTTAAGAATTTTTAAGTTTAACTAAAAAACATAACATATCTTTTAGATTTGTTAATAATAAGTAATTATCCCTTTTTTTGAATGTTTTTGCATTAAAATTGTTAACAAAAGCTTTAAAAGTTTATTTTTTGAGAGTGATTAAAAGGATGAGATTATGAGTGACTTAGAACTTAAATTGAAAAAGGAAAATGAAAATCCCGTAAAAAAAATTGGGATTATAGGGATGGGGAGAATTGGCGAAGCTCTTTTAACCCAAACTCTTCAAGAAATAAAAAAATTCCAAAATTTAGAGGGTTTATTTTTATATTCTAAATTTAATGCACCTGAAAAAATAATTTATGCAGGTGATGATATGTTAATTAATGCACAAAAATCTGATCGTACAGATGGGATAATAACTCAACTGGCACCATTGTTTCCGGATATTCCTATAAATAATTTTGTTAATAGAGTCCAAAGTATAAGTGAATTAAGTCAGGAGTGTGATACCATTGTTGTCACGATTGGTAGAAAAGAAGGAGAAGGGAGAAGAAGGGAAGATTTAACAGGGCAATATTTTAAAGATATAATTGAGATAATGGATGGAATTGGGGATAGGAATCCAAGAATTCTTATGGTAACAAATCCAGTAACTCCAAATTGTTTGATTGCAAATCTATATTCTAAAAATGAAAATCCGAGAATTTTTGGATTTACCAGATTAGATTATATGAGGGCAAAATATATTTTAAATGGGTGGTTGGAATTTAGAGATATAAAATTAAGAACCGATCTATATATTGTAGGTCCCCATGGCAGTGGCTTAATAGTTACTGGAGTGAAAATTGATGGTGACAAGAGGGGCTACGATAATCATAGTTTAAGAAAATATTTTAATGGCACTCCAGAACATTCACTTGAAGACTTATCAAAAGAAACTGCTGAATATGGAGAAAAAACTTACGCTATTATAGGTCCTGAAGGATCTCCAAGCTCTTTTGCGGCTGAAATATTGAATAGCTTAAGAAAAATGTCAAATTCTAATGGAAGAACTAAAGATACAGTAGCATTACCAGTTGATATTGGAGAAAAATGTAAAGCTGGATTACCCCTTCCAATAACACCCACTTATGTTAGCATGCCTGTGGTTTATAATAATGGTCTTCCATCAATAATTCCAAGTTTCAATTTAGAAAAAATTCCAGTGAAATATAAAACAAGCCTAATTAGGACATTAATGAATGAGCAAAGAAGGATTAAAAGATATATTAATCAAAATTATGAAGATGCTTTTAGTAAGGCAGCAACTCATTTTAGATTGTAATCTATTTTTTTGACATTTTCCATAGAAGTTCAAAATATTTTTTATAAGAATTTGCTATTTCTTTGTTTTTTATTTTAATTAAGTAAGGTGATTCACTCCACAATATAAAAACTATTTCATCTCCACAAATATTAGTAGATACAGGCGAATTTTTCAATTTTGGGAGATATCTAGCATAAGTGTAAGGCATACTATTCAATTCTTTTATTCTTTTAGTTGCGTCCTCATCATATATATGTTTCATCACAATCTTTTTTTTAATTCTCTTTTTGTGATATATCAGTATAAACTCCTCCATAAGAGAAAGGGCAAGTCTAGGAATTCCATAAGCAAGTATGGGATTTTTTTTTCTTAAAAAACTATAAAATGTCATTCTTACTGCTTTCATCCCCTTGTGGATTTCTGCTAATTCCTGATTAGGGGAAGTTTCCTTGAATTTTAACATTTCTGGTAAAACTTCATAGAACTTTGTTTCTCTCTCTTTCAATATATCTTTTAACTTGGTTGGATCAGAAGCCTGATAATATTTTTTTCCATCCTTATATATATAACTGACTAATCCTCTCTCAATAAGCCTTTCCAAACAGTCATATACATTTGTTCTATGAATATTAGTTGCTGAAGAAATATTTGTAGGATTGCTTGATCCTATTTTTAATAGAGCAAAATACACCTTTGACTCATTCTTGGTAAATCCTAGTTCTAATAAAAATTCTCCAGGCATAAAATATATCCTTTTTAAAATTATATAAATGTTGTGGTAAATTATACAACACAAATTTATATAAGACTTGATTTATACATCTATCTATGGGGGTGGAAGAAATGAGAGACGAAGATTTTACATACGATGAATCAAGGTATGAGGAATTTGATTCCGAGGAAATAGAAGATTTTGAAGAGGAAGAGGAAATGGAACCAGAAATGCAGGGTTTCATGGCCGGATACAAAAAAGCTGGAAGATATAGAAAAGAGGAAAAATCCATAGAAGAGGTTGAAGACTTCTGGTAAGAATAATTGGGTGATCCAAAACTTCTCCTTTCTTTATAGATAGTCTTATCCAAAACCACTATCAAGTGATTAATAGAAAGGTTTAAAAGTATTTTTTAGATAGCCATAGCATGGCAAATGAAATAATTGATAACTTAACAAGAAGAATTGAGGCATCAAATGAAAATAGTGAAACTCCAGAACTAGAGTTAGTAAGAACAGATATAGGAATAGAATTATATTTTAATCCAAGAACTGAAAGGAAGAACTCATCTTATTTCCCAATAGGCGTTGTAATTGTTGATGAAGGAAATATTACTTTTGATGATTCTGCTTACAATAATACTAGAAGAATTTTGCAAAAAGAAATTGCAACAAGTACAAAAGGGATGACAAAAAGAGGAAAATTCAGATTTGGAAGAGGAATACTTATGTATTATGGACTTGCTTTTGCAAATTTTAATAATATAATTAAAGAAATTATGGAGGTAGAATAAAATGACAAATCAAGTACAGCCAATTTTTATTTTGCCGGAAGATTATAAAAGAACAGTTGGAAAGGACGCTCAAAGAAATAATATAATGGCAGCAAAGGCAGTTGCTGAAACAGTAAGAACAACACTAGGTCCTAAAGGAATGGACAAGATGCTTGTTTCTTCAATGGGAGATATCATAGTTACAAATGACGGTGCAACAATTCTTGACGAGATAAAAGTTGAGCATCCTGCAGCAAAGATGGTCGTTGAGGTTGCAAAAACTCAGGATAGTGAAGTTGGAGACGGTACTACAACGGTTGCAATACTTACAGGTGAATTGTTGAAGAATGCAGAAAAATTATTGGATGACAACATACATCCGACAGTAATAATTAAAGGTTATAGGAAAGCTTCTGAAAAAGCTTTGGATATTTTAAATAATCACATTGCAGAAGATATCAAGGATAATAAAACTTACAAGAATATTTCTCTTACTGCAATGACTGGAAAAGGTGCAGAGATTGCAAAGGAAAAACTTGCAGATTTGACAGTTGAAGCAGTTCTTCAGGTTAAAGAAGGAAATGAAGTGTCATTGGATGACATCAAGATAGAGAAAAAAATAGGTGAAAGCGTGGAAAATTCAGAATTAATAAAAGGAATTCTTGTTGATAAGGAAAGGGTTCATTCTGGAATGCCAAAGAGAATAGAGAATGCAAAGATTGCACTTCTTGATGCAGCCCTTGAAATAAAGTCAACAGAAATTGATGCTAAGATTCAGATAAGCTCTCCTGACCAGATTCAGGCATTCATGGAGCAAGAGCAGATGATAATAAAAAATCTTGCTCAGAAAGTTATAAATTCAGGCGCTAATGTAATAATCTGCCAAAAAGGAATTGATGATTTAGCTCAGCATTATCTTGCAAAAGCCGGAATTTATGCAATAAGAAGGGTAAAAAAATCAGACATGGAAAAGATTGCAAAAGCAACAAATGCAATTATTGTAAATAACATAAATGATCTTACTGAAAAAGAACTTGGAACCGCAGGTGTTGTTGAAGCAAAGAAAGTAGGTGATGAAGAAATGACTTACATAAAAGAATGCACATCAGCAAAGGCAGTTACTTTATTGGTGCGTGGAGGAACATCCCATGTTGTTGATGAAATTGAAAGAGCAGTAAAAGATGCTCTAGGCGTTCTCGCAGCTTCAATAAGATCAGGAAAAATAGTTCCGGGTGCAGGTGCTACAGAAATAGAGCTTGCAAAAGAATTAAGGAAATATGCTCATAGCTTGACAGGAAGAGAACAGTTGGCAGCCCTAGCATTTGCAGATTCAATAGAAGTTATTCCTAGAACTCTTGCAGAAAATGCAGGTCTTGATCCCATAGATGTAATAGCTGAATTAAAATCAAGGCATGAATCTGAAAAAAATATTGGGATAGATGTATTTACTGGAAAGCCTATTGATTCAATGAAGGAAGGAATTGTAGAGCCATTAAAGATTAAAACTCAGGCAATAAAATCAGCAACAGAGGTTGCAGAATTGATTCTTAGAATTGACGATGTAATATCAGCAGGTTCCGACAAACCTTCAGGAATGCCTCCAAGAGGAATGCCGGAGGATATGTAAAATGGAAAACGTAGAAACAAGAGTTGGATATAAAACAGTAAGCATTCTAAGAGATATGTTGTCTGAATATATAGAAGCATATACCATCAATGGAAAATATTATGGAGATAGTTACTTCATAAATTGTTATTCTGAACTTAATTCAATTCTAGAAGATTAAATCATGTGCTTATCATGAACTGAATCATAAGTAAATAATTCTTCCTGAGAAAACCATAAGCTAATTTCTTTTTCAGCTTCTTCTTTATTTCCTGAAGCATGAACCAAGTTTGGAATTGCCATGTTTTTATCATCAGCATACTTGTAGCTTATATGAGAATAATCTCCTCTTATTGTTCCTGGCAATGCTGATTTAGGTTCTGTGTCTCCAACCATTTTTCTCACATTTTCAACAGCTTCCACTCCTTGCAAGCAAATAGCAACAACGTGATTATTAACAATGAAATCCATGAGCTTTTTTCTTACATGCTCTCCTCTTCTTCTTGATATGTCTTCAGTGTAATGCTGCATTGCTAATTCCTTGTTTACTCTTACCATTTTAATTCCAACTATCTTTAATCCTTTTCTTTCAAATCTTGAGATTATTTCACCGGTTAATCCTCTTTCAACACCATCAGGCTTTATCAGAACTAAAGTTTTTTCAATCATAGTTTCCTGTTAATGTAAAAATTTATAAAACTTATTATATAATAAAACCACAATGTCAAAAAACGAATTAATTGTTATGGATGAAAAAGATAATTTAATTTCTTTAATAATTTCATTAGAGGGAGAAATAATAATTCCGAGAAGTGGAGAAATATTAAGTCTTCCGAATGATACAGGGGTTATTAATCAAGTAGAGTATAGAGTCAAAACTGTAAAATATCAACATGATTATATTAAACTAAACAGTTCCAATGACACACTTAAACAAACTGGAATTTTTATTTACGTAGAACGTATTCGTTGATTATAAAAAATAAAATATGGAATCTAATCTTATTAAGAAAATTTTGGAAAAAGGAACTAAAGGGGATATGATATTCATAGAACAAATTCATCCTCAAAATCTGGAATTGAAAATACCTTCAATAAGAAGATTGACATATCATCCTGGGTTTGAAATTGATAATGAATCTTTCATAGAGCAATTAAATGGAAAATATAGATTACATTTTAACTTGAGAAATTTGCGACTGCCCTCCGTGATAAATTTTACTTTTGAAGAAAAATATGGAATCACAACACCTTCAGCAGAATTTTTTAATACAGCTATTCTCTCATCAATAGATATTCATCCTGAACTCATATCATCTTTGTACTTGGGTTATGAGCATGTAAGAACTGCCATTGACAATATGTCTTTAAACTCTGAATACTATCTTGGTATTGCTTCGCAGTATGATCAACTTATCAGAAGACATATGAAAAAAAGAAGTAAAAATTAAAATTTATTTCTTATGAACCCTTCTATATTCTTTTGTCCACTTGACATTGTGTGGTTTTCTTTTCAACTTGAGCATGTTCATTTCGCATTTATGGCTACAAAAGTTTGAAATCTTCCCTGAATTAAATACGAAAATCTTTCCAGTTCCTTTTTCAATGCTCTTTCCACAGAATGAACAGATGCTCATTTTCTACCCTGCGTTAATTTTCTAGCTTCAATTTCAGTTTCTCTAAGCATTAAGATGTCTCCAATTCTCACAGGCCCTTTTACATTTCTTCTTAATATTTTTCCTTCATCTCTTCCTGCAAGAACCTTGCACCTAACCTGTGTTGCTTCTCCTCTTGTCCCTGTCCTTCCTATTATTTCTTCAACTGTCGCTGGATAGGCACTTGAGAATAATCCTCCAGTCTCCTGGGTAAACTTGATTTTTTCATGAGCCTGGACAACTCCCTTCTTTTCTCTTCTCTTGTCCTTTCTTTCCTGCTTTTTTTCTTTTTTGTTTGGTGTTGCCATTCTTATTTGCTCATCTTAACTTTGATTTCTTTTATTATATTTGCAGAATCTCCTTCCTTGATTATTGCCACTGCGGATGATCCAACAGGCAATCCTGCTGCTGCACCCAAATCCTCTTTGCTTTCAACAAATACACATGGAATATCTTTTTCCTTGCATAAAGGACCAATATGCATGATAACTTCCTTAGGAGTTATATTGCCGGCAACAATAACTAATTTTGCAATGCCTCTCTCTACAGCTTTTGTAACTTCATTAGTTCCCTTCTTAATCTTGCCTGACTTCTTAGCTAGTTCAATAGCTTCATAAGCCTTGTCTTGTAATTCTTTAACGACCTCAGCCATTTTGAGTACCTCCAGTAATTGTTATAGTTAGAAACTGAAAAATAACATTTATAAAGCTTTTTATAATTTTTAGGCCATGGAAGGTGATGATTCTTTTAAGGGAAAAGCTTTAACTGAGTTAATAAGTGATAATAACATAACAGCAGAAAAACTTTTGTCTTTTGGTGCAGGATTATTAGTTGAATGGGATGGTGATGATAAAGGCAGAAAAATTATACCTGAATTAAATGCTTATGTGATAGTTACAAGAGGATTTTATGATTGTCATTCAATTATTTTTAGAAAGAATGGAGAGGGATATTATAAACCTGAAATCTCAAAAGTTTAATTTACATAATCTTTAAATATGCTCATTTTTTAAGTTTCTATTATGGGCTTGTAGCTTAGCCTGGCTAGAGCACTGAAGCTTTAGGCTGTGCACGTCTTATATGGCTGCCTCTGGCACAATATCTAGGAAAACCAGAGGTCCGGGGTTCGAATCCCCGCAAGCCCACCATTTTTTAAATTTTTGTGTTAGCTTTGCATCATGAATAATTTAGATTTAGTTGAAAAAGTTAGCAGTTCACCGATAATGTCAGATTTTAATGGTGTTGTGGTAAGATCAAATCTTTTCAAGACTGCATATGCTGGATATATTTTTGCATATAGGAATCCGATAACACTTCCAAGAATTTTTTGGCTTGGTGCTTTGAGAGGTTATGAATTAATGTTAAACTCCAATGTTAATGAAGAAGATATATTAAGAAAAAAAGTTTCATTGATAAAAGGAGTTCAAGTTGGGCAATTTGAAAAACTGGCAATTGATCCAAATCCTTTTGAAATTAATTTTGATTTCATAAATTTCGTTGAAAAAATGAAAAAAGAATTATGCAAAGATGAAATAACTATTCCTGTAATTACAAGAGATTCAGGAAGCTATTTGAAATATTGGCTTGAAAATGCAAGTAACATGTTACTTCATTATAATAATCCCTTGGATTTCTTGGAGTTGTATGGAATAAAATTGGAAATAATTGCAAATTCATTTGAAATTGAAAATGGGTATTATACGGGAGAAATTATTTCAAGTGAAGAAAGCAAAACATTGTTTCCTGATGATTCATTGATAACCGCAGACAAAAGAAAAAAATATATGCTTGGAGATAAGCCAAGAGTTGTAATTGTTGATACTGAAGAATATATTCATTTATCTCATCTTGGATATGATTCAAAAAAATTATGCTTAATAAACATACAGGATAAAAAAAGCCTGAATGAAAGGGTGAAAGAAGCAGTTGATTTTTTTAATTCATGATTTTTTTTATCTTTGGGCAATTTATTATTTTAGAGCAATACAAAAGAAAATTTTAAATAATTATCTTTTTTTTGTATTCAAAGAGTTTAGGGGGTTGAAATAATGGTAAGTTTGTATAGTGCTATGGTTATTCAAAGTCAAGGGGAAAATGTTGTCTGTGAACCTTATGGACAACATAAAGAAACAGGTAAATGGGCAGGTGCAGTTAATCTGTATCATGATGGTTCTTTTCATACTACTCTTCTTTCTTCAGAACCTGTTTATGATACAAAAGAAGGTGCAATAGAAGGTATGAAAACTGTAGTGGAGCAAATAAGAAAAATAGATTTGAATCCACAGCGTAAAAATTTGGAGAACATTATTGGTAAAGAAGGGATGAGTTTTGTAAGAGAACTTGTAAATGCTTCTTAAGGGGATTGAAATTATTATATTCTTTAATTCATGATTTTCTTATCTTAGCAACAAAAAATCCTGAAGTATCATTGTCTTGAGGCCATATTCTCACGCATTTTTTTACTTCTTCTTCATATTTTCTTCCTTCAAACTCAAGGACCGCCTCGCTTGTCTTTAATCCCTTGAAATTTATTTTTTCCAGTTTTGCATTGTCATATTTCTTTAATAAAAAATCAACAACTTCTTCGTTTTCTTCAGGTTCCAGGCTGCATGTTGAATATATCATGCTTTCATTTTCATCGAGAATCTTGAATGCATTATTCAATAATCCTTTCTGGTCATTTCCTAATTTCCTTATCATGTTTGTATTATATATCTGAACTGTTCCAGGAGACTTTCTTATCGTTCCTGTTCCAGAGCAAGGAGCATCTAGTAATATTGAATCAAAATTTTCTCTTATCAGATATCCTTTCATGTTTGTTATTGCTGTGTTTGTTACTCCAAGTCTTTGCAGATTTAATGTTAAAGCCTTTAATCTTAGGTAATCAAAATCATTTGCAATTATCAAACCTTTATTTTTCATCAATGAAGCAATCTGCCCAGTCTTACTTCCAGGAGCAGCACACATGTCAAGAATTTTATTTTTAATGTCTAAAGCCAAAGGAGGAAGCATCGAGGCAGCCTCTTGAACATAGAAATGCCCTAAAAAATGATCATTAAGATTTCCAAGTGTAACTCTGCTGTTCACAAAAAATCCTTCACTGCACCATTTTATTTTTTCAAGTTCAAGCTCAGTTCTTTCCAAGAATTCTTTGACTGAAATTTTCAGAGTGTTTACTCTAATTGATTTTCTCAAATCTCTTGTACAGTATTCCTTGAATTCATTTATGTCAGTAAGCTTTTCATACCTGTCTGTGAAAGATTTCTTGAATTCCATTGATAAATGCAATATATTGCTTTATATTAAGATTTTCATAATATTAAGTACAATATTTGTTGTGTATTGTATAAATTAATAAGTGATTACAATGAAAAGATTTATAAATTGTTTATTATTTGTGTAAATGAGGAAAATAAAATGAATTTAGAAAGAAGAATGGACGTAAAAGCTATTGTTAATAAATCAGGTATGAGTGAGAGACCAGAATTTTACAGTGGCAGAGGAGCAACATTATCAGATTTGAACAGTGAAATTTTAGAGAAAATATATCAAGAAATTAATCATGAATATGGGGAAGAAGCATCAAATAATTTTGTTCAGATGGTTTCTGAAATTCCAAAATTATCCGCAACAGATTTTTTATTAACTTTATATGGATTAGAGGCAAATAACTGGAAATACAATAAAAGAATTTTGAGCAATCAAAAAGGAATTGATGTTGGTCCAGATATGGGTGACGGTGTAAGAGAATTTATTGGAGTTAATACAATCGTATCATATATGAGTGGTGGAAATGAAATGGATAAAACTTATCCGATAAGATCAGAATTTCTAGAAAGTCATGGGATTACACAATCACTTCCTCGTGTCTTTACTCCTTATTGAAATTGATTCCAAATAATCACAAATCCCAACATTTTTATATTAATATAATTATCTAATTAGTGAGGTGGTTTTATTATGGCAAAAAATATTCCGGGATGGCTTTCTTGGGTTATATTAATTTCAGGAGTTTTATATCTCTTGGCGGATTTAGGAATTTTCAACTGGGGAATAAGTTGGTGGACAGCAGCATTTGTATTCCTTGGATTGTGGAGTTTATCCATCAAGTAAACCTTTTTAAACTTTAAATTTTTTCTAATTGGGGGGTTTTAATTATGGAAGAAAAAAAGAAGATAAATTTATGGCAGGTATCTACAGTCGTTTTCGCTTTGCTTTTTATATTGGCTATATTCAATGTTTTCAGTTACAGCGGTTCTACATCAAAAATAACAGGTAATGCAATAGGATATATTAATCAAAATCTGCTTCAGGGAACTCAGGCAGTTTTAATCAGCTCAGAAAGGACAAATGGCATGATTAAGGCAACTATTAGCATAGATGGTAATCCTGGAGAAGTTTATATTTCTCCTGATGGAAAATTATTATTTCCAACTGCAATACCTTTGGAAGGAAACACAAATCAAGAGCCTTCAGGTGTGATTGAAGTTTCAGCTGATGATGATCCTTCTTTGGGAAATGAAAATGCACCAATTACAATAGTCGAGTTTTCAGATTATCAATGTCCATTCTGTGCAAGATTTGAGGAAACTACTTTTGTTGAATTGAAGGAAAAATATGTTGACACTGGATTGGTTAGAATAGTATTCAGGGATTTTCCACTGACTTCAATACATCAATATGCACAAAAAGCTGCTGAAGCTTCAGAATGCGCTGATGAGCAGGGTAAGTTCTGGGAATATCACAATATGTTATTCAAGAATCAAAATGCATTGGCTGTTAATAATTTGAAAAGTTATGCATTTACTCTAGGTCTTGATACTCAGAAATTTGATTCATGCCTTGATTCAGGAAAATATGAAGATGAGGTAAATAAAGATTTGCAAGATGGAATAGAGTACGGAGTTACTGGAACACCTGCATTTTTCGTGAATGGAAAATTGCTTGAAGGAGCTCAGCCATTAAGTGCATTTGAGGAGTTAATAAACTCCTAATTTTTTATTTTAAAATGGAAATATTATACATTGTGAATAGGGATATGGGATGTGGTAATTACAATATTCTTTCAGCCAGAAATACAGGAATGGTAGCACAATTTTTTGTTGATTATTCTCCTTTAGGTTGGGACTTAAAATTGGAGGTTGAAATTGATGGAAGACCAGCCACTTCAGAAGAATCAATAGAGTATGCTAAATTAGTTGAAGAAAAGATTGATGAATTATCAGGAAGAGTTCAATAATTAAACTTATAAAACAAAATTCTTTTTTATTTTAATGCAATACCAGAGAATAAGAAAAATAATAGATGTAGAGAAATTAAAGAAAAAAACAGTCTCAATAGTTGGTCTTGGCTCTTTAGGAAGTTTTACAGCATTACTTCTTGCGAAAAATGGAATTAATCTTAACTTGATAGATTTTGATAAAGTTTCAATTGAAAACTTAAGTTCTCAGATTTATTCAATTAATGATATAAAAAAATATAAGACAGAAGCTCTAAAGGATTACTTAAAGAGATTAAATCCTGAAATAAAGATAGCAACACAAAATAAAAAATTAGATTCTTCCAACTTAAGCATCCTTGATTCTGACTTGGTTATAGACTGCACAGATAATTTAGACGCAAGATTCATGATAGATTCCTATTGCCATAAAAAAATTCTATGGATTCACACAGCAGCAATAAGGACAATTGGTTTGGTTTATGTTGTAAATAATTCCCTCTCAGATTTATACAGTTCAAATATCTCAGTAGATTCATGTGATGAGCACGGAATTCTCAATTCAACAGCCTCAATGACGGCTTCAATAGCAGCAACGCAGGCAATGAGAATATTATTGAATGAAGAATATGAAAAGGATTTGATAAGATTCAATATTTGGAATAATTCTTTTGATAAAATAAAAGTAAAGCTAAGACAAAGAAAAGAAATCCAGATAATAAAGTTATGCAGAAATAATTACTCGGTTAATTTAAATAAAAAACTAAATCTAGAAGATCTAGCAAAAAGATATAAGGTAATTTTTAAAAACCAGAATCTTATAATAGTGAAGCCAAGAATAATAATAAACAGGAATGGTTATATTATATTTGAGGGTTCAAATGAACAGGAAGTAGAAAAATGGTTAAAGTCTTTATAGAACGAGAAAATAAAAAAATTAATGTTAAGGCAAAAGACATAGATGAAATCATGAAGAAATTCAAGATAAACAAGGAAGAAGTAATAATTGTAAAAAATAATCAGCTTACTCCAAGGAATGAAAAATTAAAGGATTCTGACGAAATCAAGTTCTTGAGTGTAATTTCAGGTGGATAATGTGCAAGATATGCGAGTCAAAGCCGGTAATAATCCTGTCAAACAGCAATAAAGGACTATGCAAGACATGTTTCTTCAAGTATTTTGAAAGAAAGTTTAACAGGACAGTATCCAAATTTAGATTGATAGAGACAAATGAAAAGATAGGTGTTGCAATCTCTGGAGGAAAAGATTCATTGTCATTGTTATACTTATTGAATAAAATAAAAGACAAGAAAAGATTCAAGATAGAGGCATTATTGATTGATGAAGGAATTAAAGGCTATAGGGATAAGACTATGAAGGATGCAAAAAAATTCTGCAAGGATCTAGGAATTAAGCTGACAATTGTTTCCTACAAGGATGAATTTGGATATACTCTTGATCAAATGCTTAAGAAATTAAAAATAAAACCATGCTCAATTTGCGGAGTCTTCAGGAGATATTTATTAAATAAATATTCAGTAAAATTAAAGTTTGACAAGCTTGCAACAGGCCATAATCTTGATGATGAAGTTCAGACAATACTTATGAATCAGTTCAGGAGCAATCAAGAAACTTCTGCAAGATTAGGTCCAATAACAGGAATAAAAGATAATGAAAAATTTGTCAGAAGAATAAAGCCTTTTTATCTTATTACAGAAAAAGAAACAACCACATATGCATATCTTAAGAATTTCAGCATAAAATTCTGTGAATGTCCGAATAATACTCAAGCTTACAGGATAGAAGTAAGGAATTTTATAAATAATTTTGAGCAGAAGTATCCAGGAACTAAGCATTCAATAATAAATTCATTCATTGAGATACTTCCTTCCTTGAAGGAAAAATACAGGAATCATGAAGAAATCAAATCATGCAAGCAATGCAAGGAGCCAAGCTCTGGAGAAATTTGTCAGGCTTGTGAAATGAGAAATAAATTGAAATAGAAATATTTAAATATAAGTCTTATATATAGTTATATAATATGGAACAGAAGATGATTCACAGCCCAACTCTGGAAACAGTGTTAATGGTAGAAAAAACAATTTACAAATATAGCCAAGAATATGGAAAATATCAATTATGGAAAAAAATGCCAAGAAAGATTATGTATCAAACATATTTGGTCATACTAGATTATCTTCAGCAATCTGGAAAAATTATGATAGACAAAGATGGTTGTGTCATTTGGACATATGATCCAGAAGGAATAAAGAAAATATTGTCAAGGGGGTTGAAAATACGTTAGACAAAAAACCAATTTATATAACTTTTGGAGAAAAGAAGATAGAACAAGAATTTGAGACTTTACAAAAAGGTAAATTTCAAGATAAACAATTATACGAATTTATTGACAGAGCCATAAAAGATATGAAAAATAATCCTTGTTGTGGAATAAAAATTCCAAAAAAATTATGGCCCAAGAGTTACATAGAAAATTATAACATAACCAATTTATGGAAATATAATTTGCCAAATGCATGGAGGCTTATTTACACTATTAAAGAAGATGAAGTTGCAATTTTAAATGTTATTCTTGAATGGTTTTATCACAAGGAATATGAAAGAAGATTCAAATACTAAATCATAAACTAACTTGATTCTTGAACTTGCTCTCTAGAACATATTTTCCTTCAACTCTTTCAACTATTAATTGGCATATTCTCATTCCTTCTTTAATCTTGATTTTGTAGTTGTTCAAGTTCTTTATTTCCAAGACTTGTTTATTACTAACTCCTGGATGTATGAAATTAGCAGTTACATGAATCCCTAATCCTATTCTTGCATAAGTGCTTCTTCCCTGAAGCCACCCGCATAAATTTTTCAATGTTATTTTCTCTTTAGTAATTCCAAGAATAAAATCTCCAGGTTCTAGAATAATATCATTTTTAGTTATCAATTTGCTGTATTTTTTGTAATCATCGCTATCAACATCCCTGTAAAACACTCTGAATTTATTGTCAAGAGTCAGATCAACAGAACTTCCTTTGATATTATTTGAATTAAATGGCTCTATCTTGAGATTTCCTCTTTTTATTTCACCAAGAATTGCATCCTTTGCTAATATCATCAATAAACTTATAACTTTTTATTTTATATATGTTACTATGAAATTTAGACTGACCTTGGCATCTCTACTTTTATCCTTCAATCTTGCAAATGCAGATTATCTCGGTATTGAAATAAATCAATTATATGATGATTTAAGAAGCATTGATAATATCTCAAGAAACATAGAGTTTCAGGGATTAAAAATAAATTTGAGGGGAAAAAAAATAAATCACATGGATTATCCAAACTTTTATTTCTTGGTAAATGATGACCATAACGGAAAGCCTTTATATTGGCTGAGATATTATTTCAGTGAGGAAGATGTACAGTCATATATCAAAAAGCTACAACGAACTTCATGGGGAAGAGCAGTTAAATAAATTAAGAATAATTAAAAAAAATATGAAGATAATTCCTCCTTTATTGGATGTTGGCTGTGGCACTGGAATATCAACAAATTTCTTTAAAATTAAGTCAATAGGAATAGACAACTGCAGAGAAATGATAGAACAGGGAACTAAGAATTTAATACATGGAGATGCAGAAAAGCTTCCATTCAAGGATAAATCTTTCAATACAGTAATATCAGTTACAGCTTTCCACAACATAAAAAACATGGAAAAAGCATTAAAAGAAATAATAAGGGTCTCAAAAAATAATAACATATGCATTACTTTTCTTAAGAGATCAAAAAGATTAGTTCAATTCAGAAAAATAGTTAAAAAATATTTCAAGAATATAAAAGAAATTGAAGAAGATAAAGATATTATATTTATTCTTTAATTTTATTAACGAAAGACTTCTTGAAATCTTCCACATCTTCCTTGTTCATTTCTCTTCCGAACCTTCTTCCAGAAGAAGCCTTAGTAGCTACCTTTTGCTCTCTGACTTTTCTTAATCTCTGCTGTCCTTCTTTGTACCCCATATCTCTCTCATACTGTAATTTTCTCTTTCCTGGATTATAGAATACAAACAGCACAATCAATACAATTATTAATAATAACAATGCATAAACTACAAAGTCTCCACCACCAACAACAGCTCCAGTAATCTTGCTTGAAATTGGTCTGTCATCCATTATCAATGCATCTCCAACTTCAATATCTTGGCCTTTGAAATTAACTTTTAAATCATAAACTCTATCTTCTGAAACTAATGCTCTTAAATCATATTCCTCAACTTCAGAAGGTTTTGATTTTATGTTGAAATTTGTTATTGCGTTATTATCAAGATATACCAAGAAACTGTCGCTTATCTCGGTGTTTCCATCATTGAGTATTTTAAGTCTGTTTCCTTCATAATAAACTTCTATTTTTTCAAGTTCTTTTATATTGAATGTTATTTCTTTCTTGAAACCAGAACCATCAGCAGTAACTTTGTATATTCCAGGTGCAATATGCTTGTCAAATTGCAATGTATAAGTGCTTCCTGAATTTACCTGTGAAGTTGCTATTTCATTGCCTTTCTCATCAAGAACTCTTACTGTTATTATTCCATCTTCGTACCTTTCATCTCCCTGGTCAAATATTTCTG
>ORJL010430278.1_pt1 | contig 16248 bp, 16 predicted proteins | sample 1779941 | NCBI WGS metagenome assembly ORJL01 (sample SAMEA104232317, study PRJEB22302) | groundwater metagenome | biome: forest; feature: aquifer; material: groundwater | place: USA | collected 2011-08-07 | depth 5.8 m | reverse complement strand
CCACAAACAACCTGATTTACGTGAACATAAGCAACTTCTCCACCTTGGGCTTGTATGACGCAACGCCTGCTTCTTCCTCATCCACTACCACCACAACCACAACAAGCGGCTCCACAGGCGGCGGCTCAGTGTCACGCGGCGTGCCTCCTCCAAAAGCCCCGGAAACAGCAGAGCCTGCGCCCCAGCCTGCGCCGGAAACCAAAACCACGATAACCGTTCCGGAAGAGAAGCCAGCCCCATCTGCGCCAACTGAGGAAAAGAAGGCACCGGCCAGGAAGCCTGCAGCCACTCCGCCCGCCCCTGCGCAGGCTGCACCTGCCCCGGCAGCGCCCGCGCCCCAGCTACAGAAGGGCTTTGACTTCCTGCCGATTGTGCTTCTAATCGCCACGATTGTGGTAATCGGCGGGGCTGCCGCATTCTTCATGCTCAAGCCGGGGAAGAAGAAGGGGCTCTGAATTTTTTCCTTTTTACTTTTCTTTTTTTGCCTAGCCTGGGGCTTTTCTTTTTTGGCTAGCTTAGCCTAGGGCCTGAAGTAAGTTCTATGGGCCGAAAAGCAGCATGCAAGAGCGTGAAAAAAGCAGTGCGCCTAAAGCGTGAACTTGTCCCCCATTTTCGGGGCGTATGCCTCAAACCCTTCAAGCGAAAGCTCGTCCGCAAACTTCTGGCAGCTGTCCCCGTGCACGCAGAAAACTTTTTTCGGGTTGGCTTTTTCCACGAATTTGAACAGGTCCGCCCTGCCTGCATGCGCGGAAAAGTCAAGGTATTTCACGGGCGTGGAAGGATAGACTTTCTCGCCGTCCTTTTCCACAAACCCGCTCTGGAGCAGGTTATAGCCGTTCGTGCCTTCCACGCAATAGCCGGTGAATATTATTTCGCTTTGCTCGTTTAGCGAAAGCAAATAGCCGAGCGCGGGCCCTCCTTGCAGCATGCCTGCCGTGCATATGATGATTGAAGGCTCGGAAAGCACGTTCTTCCTCTCCCTGCTGTCGCGCACCACGTGGCATGCCTCGAAGTCCCTGCGGAATTTGGCCGGTTCGCTGATGTAGGCGGGATGGCGCAGCACGATGTCTGCGGCCTTTACGCCCATGCCATCGAGCCAGATAGGGTAATCGGGCCGGTGCGCGCGAAGCACCCTTACAAGCTCCTGCGTGCGCCCAATCGCGAATGCCGGAAGCAGCACATTTCCGCCATTGGCAAGCACTTCGTCGCAGCGCTGCACGAGCTGGATTTCCAAATCCTGCCTGCGCGGATGCTCGCGCGTGACATACGTGCTTTCCACGATAAGCACGTCCACGCCGCTGTGAAGCTCGGCTGATTTGTGCATGCGGGTGGGCGCGAGCTTGAAATCGCCGGAATACACTATCCTCTTCCCCCCGTATTCCAAAAGCACGGAAGATGAGCCCGGCACGTGGCCCGCGTCAAAAAGCGTGATGGCGGTGTCATTCACCATTTTCCGGAAATGGTATCCGATTGGGCGGAATGCATCCATCGCGTGCTTGTACGACGAGCGCTTGTAAGGCAGCGTGCCCGCTTTCTCAAGTATGATTTTTGCCGAGTCTTCAAGCAAAAGCTCGCAAAGCGCGCGCGTGGGCGGGGTGCCAATAACTTCTGGCTCGTAGCTGTCGAAAAGCGAGGGCAAAAACCCGCAGTGGTCAAGGTGGGGGTGCGAAATCACCACCGCATCAAGGGGCACGGGCGATGGCATCGGGTAAGTCTGCTCGTCGTGTATCTTCAGCCCGCAATCAAGCATGATGGCGGAATCAGTATGCAAAAGCACCGACGAGCGCCCCACTTCCCCGGCCCCGCCCAAGAATTCAAGCTCCATGTTTATCGTTTCCCAATTCAAGAAGAAGGCTAAAAAATGCACCGGATGGCTTTAGGTCGCAAGAGAATAGCCGTAATTGCCCGCAGCCTGCTTTACTTCGCGCGCAAGCCCTTCAAGGCCAAAATGATTCGCAAAAGTTACGGTTTGGTCAATCAGCCTCTTCACCATTCCTCCGATATTAAGTTGCCTGCTTGTTGTGCCTATTTGGCTGTCTGCAACCGCCAGCAAGGAGTTCACGTGCGCACCGACTTTCAAGCTGCGGTTGTGCACGAGTTCCGAATCGCGCGATGCCCCCTCCTCCACCAGCCTCCCCATATTTTCTTCATTGTCTAGGTATTCAATGACTTTTGCTCCGTTGTTCCTGGAGAAATATATCTCTTCCAGTTTTTCCCCATAGTGATTGATAGTGCCGCCGTTTGATATGTGTGTATCGTGCGTAACAAGTCTTACAATCTCGGCTATTATTGGCCCGCGTGCCCCCCCGAGCGTTTCAGCTATGTCTTTCGGCGGCAGCCCGCAGTCTTCCCCGCTATCATGAAGAGCTGCCGCAGCCATTGTTATCAGAAGCTGCTCAGCGCTAAATCGATAGAGATTCCCATTGCCCTCCACCACTTTCCTGGCTACATTGGTGGGGTGTGCAGGCATTGGCGTGGCATTGTCTTTGTCTTTGCCCGTTGCCACTTTATTGAGCAGCCAGAACGCTCTCTCAAGCACGCCAGTGTCATTCCTGAATATTGGCCCCATGATTGCCAGCAGTTTACCCTGCATTTTCAGCACATCTTCCATGCTTCGCACGTTGCGGAGAGGGGCAAGCTCCATAATGGGGTAAAGCATAGGCAACTTTATGCGTCGCAAATTGTTTCTATCGTAAAATAGCGCAGTGCGTGGCTCGGCAATCATTCTGCTGGCAGCCAGCCTGCGTTCAATCTTTCTGTATTCCGGTATGCTCATTCTCTCTAACCCTTCATTGGGGTGGCTAACGCTATACTGCGCATCTCAGCCCTCCACACCGCCTATAGCCTCTCAGTTTTCCTTTATATTGCTGCCGATTTTTCCCACGTCGTAGGAATTTTGGCAACGGTTTTAAAGCTTTTCGATAAAATGCCTGTTATGGAAGAGCTCACCTACCTCGACCTTGTGGTGCTGCGGAAAATCGACAAGGACTCCACGGTGGAAAAGTTCGGCACGTCGATAAACACCTCTTTTTTTGAGGCTGCGAACATGCTCGGCACAATGAAAGTGAAGGGCCTCCTAAACATCGAAACCTCGGTGGGCGGCCAATCCCCGCTTTCCATAACCGGCGAAGGGCGCGACATGCTCGAGCAGGCGTCGCGGAAAGCAGCAGAGCCTATTGACATGCTGGACGAGGCAATATTGCATTCGCTTGCAGGCGGAGTGCGCGACCTTGACACGCTCCAAGCCGCCATTAACATACGCCCAATGGATGTGGCATTCCATTTGCACAAGCTGCAAATAAACGACTATATCGGCTATGACGTCCGCTCGGGAAAAATCTCGCTTTCACTTACGGAAAAGGGATTCAACACCACGGGCGGAGTGCGTGCGGTAAAAGTGCCCCCGCCCGAAGCATCGCAAACAGGGGTTTCGGGGCAGAGCGCCTCGCAAGCGGCAGAGCAGGCAGGCGCAGCAGGCGGGTCCGGGCAGATTGCAGTGAAAAAGCCATTTTCCTTTACGCTCCCATGGGTGAAGCAGCCGCAAGCAGGCGCCCAAGCGCAGGCGGGAAAATCCCAAGGCCCGCCATGGGTGCAGCAAACTCTGGGGCAGAATAAAGCAACGCCTTCCGACATTGCGGAAATACTCGATGCCGCAGGCATGCCGCCAAAAACACAACCGCAATCAAAATCGCCCCAATCACAAGCATCGCCCGGTTCGCAAGCTCAGCAGCCGCAAGCGCAATCGCCGCAAACACAAGCATCGCCCCGCCCGCAAGCCCAATCTCAATCGCCGCAATCGCAAGCGCAACCCGGCGCATCCGCTTCAACTCAATCTGCCGGGTCAGGCCCGCAAATCCGGCAAGGGGCGGGCATCAGCCCCAAGCCCGAACGTGCCGAAGATAAGATGCCGCTCGGGGTGGTGCGGCTTTCATCCAAGCTTGATTACTACCTGTCAAATTACCTTGGCTACCTGATTCTTTTGGCAGCCTTGCTTTTGTTCGTGGCATATTCCATTCTCAAGGCAAGCATGCCCTGACAGGTGCGCCCTATGCAAAATATGGATTTCGCTTTGCTTGAAAAATTCGGCATACCTGCCTTGCCGTACGCATTTGCAAAAAATGAAAAGGAAGCCGCAATGCATGCCGCAAAAATAGGCTATCCTGTTGCGCTCAAGCTGTCATCGGAAAAAGCGCTTCATAAGACCGAAGAAGGCGCGGTGATTGTCGATGTCCGGAATGCGCAAGAGCTTGCGGATGCGTGCACGAAGCTGCTTCGGATTGATTCATCTTCCTCTGCGCGCTTGCTGGTGCAAAAGATGGCAAAACCCAGGCTCGAATTGATTTTAGGGGGCAGGATGGATTCCCAGTTCGGGCCCGTGGTGCTGTTTGGCATGGGCGGGATTTACACCGAAATATTCCGCGACCGCTCATTGCGCGTATGCCCGATAACAATTGAGGATGCCCTTGAAATGATACGCGAATTGAAGGCATATCCGGTGCTTGCAGGCGCGCGGGGCGGAAAAATTGCAAATGAAAATGACTTGGCGCGCATTATTGTTGCGGCTTCAAAATTGATGATGAAGGAAAAGCCATCCGAGCTTGACATCAACCCCCTTGTGTGGGACGGCGAGCATTTCGTTGCGGCAGATGTGAGGGTGATAAGGTGAAACGACCATATAAACTGAAAGTTTAATCATGTAAGCTAGAAATTTCTGCCAAAATGCGCAATTTGTCCTGTTATTTACAAACATGCCTATCAGACTAGTCGTCTTTGCTGCAAACATGCATATTTAAATACATTTCCTTATAAATCTGCATATGGATCTCAAGGAGCAAATCTACTCTTCAAACCCCCATTGGGAGGGCGAGGCTTACACCTATCCGTTCACAAGGCCGCATCTTGAAAAAATCATCAAGGCAAGGAAAAGCAAACTAATCTGCACCCTTATCGGGCCGAGGCGCGTGGGCAAGACCGTCCTCATGCGCCAGTGCATGCAGCGCCTCATTGAAGCAGGCACCGACAAGAGGCGCATCCTCTACTTCAGTTTCGAGGACAAGGCCGTGGAGCCGTTTGCGGCGATAAAAAAATGGGGCGAGGAACTGTCGCTGGATTTGCGCAAGGGCGAGTACCATGCGTATTTCGACGAAATCCAGAATGTCAGGGGTTGGGCGCCGAAAATAAAGATTCTCTATGACAATTACCCCAATTTCTCATTCACATTAAGCGGGTCTGCCAGCGCTAAAATCCGGCGGGGCAAGGAAAGCCTTGCCGGCCGCGAACTGGAAATCCACGTGAACCCGCTCTCGTTTGCGGAATACCTGAAAATGGCTGGCAAGTCGCCCGTTTCCCCCGCCTCGCGCTGGGAGCATTATCTGGCCTATATGAAGAGGCAGCTTCCGGATTTGGCGCTCAAGGACATCGACCCTAAAGAATATGTGTCATTGCTGGTGCAGAAAGTCATCAGGATAGATGTACCTGAACTGTTCGATATAGAACAGCCCGATGTTCTGGATGGCATTTTCCGCTCCATTTGCAAATCTCCCGGGCAAATAATCAAGGCCGAGAGCCTTGCGGCTGATTTCGGAATCAACCGCATCACCGCTTCCAAATACCTCTATGCGCTGGAAGAGGCATTGCTTGTGAGGCGTGTGTACAATTATTCGAAAAATCCAATCAAGAGCGAAAAAAGGGACAAGAAATACTATCCATACTTCTCCACGCTGCATGCTTACACCCAACCCTACGCCCCGGATTTGGCAGCCATGGCGGAGACCGAGACGGCGTGGCAGAGCGGAGCGGAATATTTCTTCCGGGACCGCAACAACGAGATTGATTTCATCGCCGGAACTAATCTTGACATCGGAATCGAGGTGAAGATGCGGAATCGGGTGGATGCGTCCGATGTCGCTTTTCTTGAAAATGCGCCAATGAAGCTGGCGAAGAAATACGTTGTGGTGATGGCGGAATCGAAACTTAGCCTCCCGCCAAGCGTAAAGGCAGTGAGGCTTGATGACGTTGGGGAAACATTCAAAAAAGAGGTGGAACCATGAACTTCCGGATTTTCGCATTGGCATGCCTGCTGCTTTTGTCGGCAAGCTTTGCCAGCTATTCAAAATATGGCTCATCCGCTACCTACTGGAGCAGCGAGGCACGGCCATTCGGAATATTGGGGCACATGCAGACTGGTCCAAACTTTACGGTTGTATTGAAAAATATGGAAGCCGAACCACTTTATCTTATCGGCTTGAACATTTCCGATCAGGGCTTCCAGTTCAACATGACGTTGAATACGACTGCCCAATATTTCCAGGCTGGCGAAACGAAAAATTTGACGCTCTGGCAAGATAATGGAGTAAGGGACTCCAGCTGTATTGATGGTAACACATATGAGTATCAGGTCACATTTACATATAAAAATTCCAGCAAAATTCCTGATAACCAACACCAATATGGCGTCAAGACCTTGGTTGGCAAATGCGGGACGTTTTCAAATTACTCTGCGTTCGTTACAGCCGACAATATTGCAAATGCATTCGGTCTTTTTACCAATATTCTATTCCTCCTCCCGTTGCTTTTAGTTTTGGTTCCACTTATTTTGATGCGCAATCGCGTTGTTACAATTGTGAAAATGTTTGAAGGCAAATACAAGCTGCTTGCCGCAGGTGGGGCATTCATGCTATTTTTGGTTTTCTTGCTATCGTCGATGTTGGTGCAATTTTTTGCCTTGATTGGAATAACTGTGCAGGCGATGTCGTTCTTATTGCTCTTATATTTCTCTTACATCATCGGGAAATCAGCAAAAAACGGGGGGCTACAGTTGGGCGAATCCTTCCTTGCTGGAATGCTCGGGGGCATTTCATTCGCCATTCCGCAATTGCTTATTGTCGGGGCGTATCTGGTTCTTCCAACAAAGGACCCATCCAGCATTGAACCAAAAATTTTCAGTTTCTTAATTTGGGTTATTGTCGCTTCAGTTCTAAGCCTCTTCTGCGGCATAGTTTCGGCAGTTTCTTATACCTTGGGAAATAATCAGAAGCAGGAAAACAAGTGATTTTATGAAGCTCCGAAAGCAAGTGAAAAATCTGGATTCGGTTTTCTCGCCCAAGTCAATTGCAGTGATTGGGGCGGCGCGCGAACCGAACAGAATGCAGCCATTTATCGCAATAGGCGCAAGAGTAGGTGAATAAGGTGGCGATGTGATAGCGATATCTAAAGAAGGCAATCTTGCAAAATTAATCCGCGACCTCAAGCGCCTTATCCAGAATGCGAGGCGCAACGTTTTCACCGCAGTAAATATGGAAATGCTCCGGACTTATTTCGATATTGGAAGAAAAATCGTCGAAGAGGAGCAAAGGGGGAAAGGGCGGGCAGAGTATGGCGAGAGCCTGATAGATTCCATAAGCCGGGAGCTTGTCAAGGAATACGGAAGCGGATTCAACGCGACCGGTTTGAGGCGGATGAGGCGGTTTTATTCAACATACAAGATTTGGGCGACAGTGTCGCCCAAATTGGCCTGGTCCCACTATTGCGAGCTTATCAAGATAGAGGATGATGCGAAAAGGAAGTATTTCGAAAAATACGCTGCAATGGAAAACTTGAGCGTCCGGGACTTGAAGCGGCAGATGTATTCCCTCCATTATGAGCGTCTTCATCTGAGCAAGGACAAGAAGGCGCTTGTCGAATACGAGCAGAAAGGCAATGTTCCGAGCAAGCCGGGCGACATAGTAAAAGACCCGTATGTGCTAGAATTCCTTGACCTTGGGGAAGCGCACGCCTTCACGGAAAAGGAGCTGGAAACAAGGATACTTGACGAGCTGCAGAAATTTTTATTGGAATTGGGGCAGGGATTCAGCTTTGTGGCTCGGCAGAAGCGCTTTACGATAGACAACGACCATTATTACATCGACCTTTTGTTTTACAACATCTACCTGAAATGCTACGTTGTCATCGAGCTGAAAACCGCAAAATTCAGGCATGAAGACGCAGGGCAAATAAATTTCTACCTGAATTACGTCAGGAAAGAGCTGAACAAGAAGGATGACTACGAGCCCATCGGAATAGTCCTCTGCACCGAAAAGGACAGCGTGCAGGTGGAATATGCGATTTCGGGCATTTCGAACAAGCTCTATGTTTCCAAATACAAATTATACCTGCCTTCAAAAGTTGAGCTGGAGCGCGAAGTGAGGAAATTGCTATGAAAAAAATCCAACAGGCTGTTGGACAATTCCCATGCTGGCACAACCTGCCTGAGAATGAGGCGAAGGAAATCATAGAGGTGAAATAGTGAAACTTTCATTTTTCGACCTCTTAAGCCGGCTGAATGGCATGATTCGGTCATTCCTCCGCTATTTCATCCTCTCTTCTGTCATAATTGTTTTATTCTTCTTTATGCTGCTCTACCTATCATCATATTTGAGGCTTTATCCAAGCGGCGGAACAGTCATGCTGGTTTCCATGGTGCCGTTCATTCTAATTTCATTATGGTTCGGCTACAAATCATTGAGCGCGCATTACGGCATTTTCGAGGCTTTTTTTTCAGGTTTCATTTTCTCATTGCCATTCGTTGCTCTCCTGTTTGTCTGGTTTGTTGCATTTTCATATCCCCCCGAATTCCTGATTGGATTGGCAGTTGTGGCGTGTGCACTGTGCCTTGCCTGCGGCATCCTTTCGGCAATTTCTTATAAAGCCTGCCAGTTAATCGGAATAGGGAAAAAGAAGTGATTTTATGAAGCTCCGCAAGCAGGTCAAAAATCTGGATTCGGTTTTCTCGCCAAAATCCATCGCGGTAATCGGCGCGGCGCGCGAACCGAACAAAATAGGGCACGTAATTTTGCGGAATTTCATAGAGGGCGGCTTTGCCGGAGAAGTTTACCCAGTAAATCCGAATGCATCTGAAATTTTGGGCATGGAAACTTTTGCCTCGGTGTCAAAAATAGGCGGGGATATCGGCTCTGCGGTTATTTGCATCCCGGCAAAATTCGTGCCTCAGGCAATGCAGGATTGCGCTGATGCTGGCGTGAAAGGGGCGGTAATCATTTCCGGCGGATTTTCAGAAGTGGGGGAAAAAGAGCTTGAAATGAAAGTGAAAAAAATTGCAGATGAAAGCGATATCGCCCTAATCGGGCCGAATTGCATGGGCGTGCTCAATCCATCCGCAAGGGTGGACAGCATATTCCTGCCGATTTACAAGCTAGGAAGGCCGCACGTGGGGCCGATTTCGTTTATTTCCCAGTCAGGGGCAGTGGGCGGGTGCATTGTGGACTTGGCGGCGCGCGCAGGCTTGGGCATGTCGGTTTTCGTTTCATACGGCAATGCAACATCGATAAACGAAACTGATTTGCTGAATTATTTGTCAATGCACGCACCCACAAAAACCATTGTTTCGTATTTGGAGGGCGTGCGCGACGGGCGCGCGTTCAGGGACGCGCTTTGCTCTGTCGCGAAAGACAAGCCGGTTGTGGTGCTCAAGGCAGGCAAGTCCAAGTCGGGCGAGGCTGCGGCAAAATCGCACACCGGCTCATTGGCAGGCTCGGCCGACGTTTATTCCGCAGTGTTCCGGCAGTGCCATGCCACCGAAGCGCAAACTTTGGACGAATTATTTGATTTTGCGAAAATTTTCGACCAGCCAAAAGCAGTCGGCACCCGCGTTGCCGTTGTGACGAATGGCGGGGGCAACGGCGTGCTTGCTGCTGATGCCGTGGAAGAAGAAGGCCTGTCGCTTGCGGAATTTTCATCCGAGACAAACAAGGCATTGTCCGAATTCCTTCCCCAAACATCGCGTGTGCACAACCCCCTTGACCTCATTGGAGATGCGGATTCAGCACGCTATGAGCGCGCGCTTAACGCAGTTGCGAAAGACCCGAATGTCGATGCGCTCGTTGTCATTGTTTTGTTCCAAACTGCCGCCCTTGATTCATCGGTGGTAAATGTCATCGTGCGGCTTGCGCAAACGCAAAAAAAGCCCGTTGTGGTGGTGAGCACGGGCGGGGAATACACCGAAATGCACCGGCGCATACTTGATTCGTACGGCGTGCCCACATATCCTTCTCCATCGTCTGCCGTGCGGAGCCTGCGCATGCTCGTGGAATACAGCCAGCACTATTCGCGCTACCACGAACCTAAATAAACCTTGTGGGGCAATCCATATCTCTACATTCCTTATTTGGTAATTTGCATGGGATTGGACATACCAAATCCGTATAAGGGCAATTATATTTTGCTTGCGGCACTGCCGCTTGCCTTGCTGCTAGCTTCGGCTTTTTTCATACCGCAGGTGAAAATGGGCGTGGATTTCAAGGGGGGCATACTGGTCACCCTCCACTCTTCGCAGCCCTTTGATGCGGTTGCGCTCCAGGCCGGGCTTGAATCAGGCGGCATTGTTGTAACCTCTATAAAATCCATGCAATCCCCGGCCGGAGGGCACAGCGCCGAGCTTGAGCTTGTGCGAAGCGCAGCGCTTGAGCGTGCCGATGCAATAAAATCGAAGTTCTTCGAGATTTCCCCCGAGCTTTCCCGCCTTGAAATAGATTCGCAATACCAGAATAATACGGACTCCAAGGAAAAATACGCCGTGGCGAGGAAGGATGCAAACTCCCTTCTGAATGAAATGCTCACGCTTGCGGGCAACTCCACACGCGCCGAATCGCTTGAAACTGCCGATGATTTGAAGCTGGCAACTGTGTCGGCATGGCAAATTGTATCAGACCGGGAACGGGGCGCGCTTTCAGCCGCAATAGACAATTACGCAAAATATGACACTATTTCCATGGTGGAAGTCACGTCCAACCTATCCGCCAGATTCATAGAAAAGGCGGTAATGGTCGTAGTCTGGTCCACCATTTTTGTCACCATCGTTGTTTTCCTGATTTTCCGCACGCTCGTGCCATCGCTTGCGGTGCTGGTGGGCGCAGCCGCGGACATTGCCATTGCGCTTGGCGCCATGGGCCTTTTCGGCATCCCGCTCACGCTTGCCTCGTTCGCGGCCCTTCTCATGCTGGTTGGCTTTTCCCTTGACACCGACGTGCTCCTCACCATGCGCGTGATAAAGCGCCGCGAGGGCCGCGCATCGGACCGCGCGTACGAGGCAATGAAAACAGGCATGACCATGAGCTTGGCTGCCATGGTGGCATTTTCCTCGCTCTTCATCCTTGCAGCACTCACCGGCATCCGCGTCTACTATGAAATTTCAAGCGTGGCGCTCGCCGGCTTGGTGGGCGACTTGTTTGCCACCTGGGGCTTAAACGCGGTGATTGTGCTCCACTACGCCGAGGGCATGGAAAAGAAAGGCGGAGCGAGCCTCCAAAAGCCCCTCGCATCATTCATTTTCAGGGATTGACATGGCAGCCGTTGGCACACTCGTTGAAATACTAAAAGACAGGCGCGTGCTTCTGCTTATTGCAATCGCCGCAGTTTCAATAGGCCTCGTGCTATTGCAAGGCGGCCTGAAATTCGGGATAGACTTTTCAGGCGGCGTGCGCATCCCGATTGTCCTGGAAAAGCCGGTTGACGCAGTCACCATGGAGTCAATGGTGGAGTCCATAAAGACGCGCACCCAGGCATTCGGCCTTACTGAAGTGAAAGTCCGCTCGGTTGGCGATTCTGAAATCTATGTCGAAGTGCCAAAATCCAACCCTGCGCTTGTGAAGCAAATTGAAACGCTGCTCGGCCACCAAGGGGTATATTCCGGAATAGTGGGCGGCAAGGTCGCGATAGAAGGGAACGACATATACTCGGATAGCATCTTTCGGTTAAGCTCTGCGCAGCTTCAGGGCAGCGCGAACTGGGGAGTGTCGTTTTCGGTAACGCAAAAAGGCCGGGAAAAGTTCGCGCGCACCGTGAAAGGCAAGGCAAATTTCCCGCTTTACATGTTCCTGGACCGGCCGAATGACGCAATCATCGTGGTGCCGGAATCGGCTTTGCTCAATTCATCCGGGCAATCAGCAGCTCCCCCCTCCATTGACCTGGCAGTGCGCTCCGCATCGGATGCGCTTTCGCTTGAAGGCGCGGACATTCCCATCCTGCTTGAAAGCGACGTAATGGGGAATTCGTCCAATCTCACTCCAGCCACCAACATGACCACGGCCATAATTTCCTCCTCGGCATCGCAGCAGCTCAAAGACAAGCTCCGGAAGGCAGGGTTCAACTTGTCCGAGCAAGCCCCGGATGACATGCGCCCGCGGTATTCGCAGAGCGTGAAGGGCTACATCGTAAACGAATGGGCGGCAGTTGGCCTGCGCTCCGCCCCAATCCTCTCCCCGTCCGTAACCGAAGGCGTTGCATCGCTTTCTTATTCTATCAGTGGAGGGGCAGAGGGGATTGGCAATGCGCTTGCCCTTGATGCCGACCGCAAGGCTCGCGAAATCTCCTCGCTTATGAAAGGCGGCGCGCTTCCGGTGCAGATTTCAATCGGCTCCATAGTGGACATACCAGCCCCGCTGGGCGAGGAATTCAAGCGCCTAAGCGCGATTGGCGCGCTGTTCGCGCTTTTCTCCATTTCAGTAATGGTGGCAATCCGCTACCGCACCATCAAAGTGGTGCTGCCAATCATCCTAATCTCGCTTACCGAAATGGTGGTGCTGGTGTCGATTATCGGCTCATTTTCAATTGACCTTGCGGCCATGGCTGGAATCATTGCCGCAATCGCCGTATCGGTTGACGCGCAAATCGTGGTGACTGACGAGCTTCTCAAGCACAAGGTTGCGGGCGGGCTTGAGGAAAGATTGGAAGGCGCATTTGAAATCATCGTGACAACCGTCATGGTGGCAGTGGTTGCCATGCTTCCGCTCCTCCTCTTTTCCGGGCTTGTGGAAATCATAGGCTTTGCCACATCCACGATACTCGGCTACCTGCTCGGGCTTTTCATCTCGAGGCCCGCATACGGCGCAATCGTGGAAACGCTTTTCAAGGGGGATGTGGCAAAAATAAGCTAATGTTTTTTCGGATGGTGCTGCTATGGCTAATCTAATACTTCAATCCCTGCTGGAAGGCTCGAAAAGCACGAAAATGATTTTCCCAAGCCACACGCATGCCCTGACGAAATTTTTCGCAGGCCCGGCTTTCATCTCCGCCCTTATAGATAAAAAGTTCGTAAATGAATTTTCAAGCGGAAGGTTCAGGGAAGCCCTTGATTCATTCAACCAGGGCGCAAATGCAAATGCCCGCGCCCCCGATGGCAAAAACGCGCTCATGCATGGGGTGCTTTTTTCATCCTTCAATTTTGTCTGGGAGCTTCGTCGGAGTGGCGTAGATCCGCATGCGCAGGATAACTATGGCAACACCGCATTCATTTATGCCGCAATGAGGTCGGATACCCACCTTGGGCAAACCATTCATGAACAGTTTGGCGCTGACCCCTCCATCAAGAATAATCAGAATGTGGATGCGTTTGACATTGCCAAACTCAAGGCAGGCCAAGACCCGCTGAACGGGGGGCCGTTCCTCCGCTTCCTCAACGAAACTTTCAAGCCAGAGGGATTCAACGAAACTTTCAGGCCCGAAGGATAGCTGAATTTCCCCTTTCCCCCTGCGCAGGCTTCTTAAATCTTTTACCGCTAAACGGATTGTGGGTGCATGCCTCAACGGATAGAAGTATCGCTCAAGGAAGAATTTTATGATTCCGAAGCTGCCGCCTTGCAAAAAAGGCTGCACGATGATTTTTCCCTCACCTCAATCAAGGGCATGAGGATATCGAGCGTCTTCACTTTCGAGGATTCGCTAACGCCCGGCGAGCTCCAGAAAGTGGGGCGCGAGCTTTTGTCGGATTCTGTTTCGCAGCACTTTTTCGTGGATTCCCCCTCATTTTCCGCCTTTTCAGCCGCGATAGAGGTGTCGCTCAGGCCCGGCGTGAAGGACAGCGCGGGCGAAACCGCAAAGGAAGGGGCGGAGGACTGCTTGGGCAAGCCCCTTGCAGGCGGCGTCTACACTTCGAAAATTTATTTTTTCGAAGGCGATTTCCCCCGCGGCAAGGCGCAGGCGGTGGCAGAAGGACTGCTTTGCAACCCGCTCATTTCAGAGTGGCGCCTCATTGTGCCGGAGCAGATTTTCAACTACTACAGCTTTTTCTACATTCCAAAGGCGGGGGCGCGGGCCAAGGGCACGGTAATCGAAATCCCCCTTGATGGCTTGCCCGACCATGAGCTTCTGCGCCTGTCGCGCTCGCGCCTGCTTGCGCTTTCTGTTGGGGAAATGAAAGCCATCATGGATTATTTCTCGCTTTCAAAAGTGGCGCAGGAGAGAAAAAAATTCAGCCTTGATTCGCGGCCGACTGACGTGGAGCTTGAATGCCTGGCGCAAACGTGGTCCGAGCACTGCAAGCACAAGATTTTCAACGCAACCATAGATTATGAAGAGGAAACGCAGGGGGAAGGGAAAAAGAAAAAAACAAGGAAAAAGGAAAGAATAAATTCACTTTTCAAAACCTACATTTGCCAAACAACGAAAAAAATCGGCAGGAAAATAAACTACCTTGTTTCGGTTTTTGATGACAATGCCGGAATCGTGAAGCTCACACCGGATTTCAATATGGTGATGAAAGTGGAAACGCACAACACGCCCTCTGCCCTTGACCCGTATGGCGGCGCGCTCACGGGGATTTTGGGCGTGAACCGCGACGTCATCTGCGTAGGAATAGGGGCAAAGCCCATTTTCAACACCGACATTTTCTGCTTTGCAAATCCATTTTACGCTGGCAAAATACCGCCAAGGCTGCTGCATCCCAGAAGGGTATTTGAGGGCGTGCGCGCGGGCGTGGAGCGGGGCGGCAACGCAAGCGGGATACCGACTATAAACGGCTCGATATTTTTCGACGACCGCTATCTTGGCAAGCCCCTGGTCTACTGCGGCACGGGCGGCATCATGCCTGCAAAAGTGAATGGCAAGCCATCGCACGAAAAGCCCATAATGCCTAGCGACCGGATTTTTACGGTAGGCGGAAGAATAGGCAAAGACGGCATACACGGCGCCACTTTCTCGTCCGAGGGCCTGCACGAAGGCTCGCCAACCTCTGCGGTGCAGCTTGGCGACCCGATAACGCAAAAGAATGCGCTTGACTTTTTGCTTGCGGCACGCGACGCAGGGCTCGTTTCCGGCCTGCAGGACATGGGGGCGGGCGGGCTTTCCTCCGCAGTCGGGGAAATGGCGCAAATAACCGGCGGCGCAGTCCTGCACCTTGAGCGCGCGCCTCTCAAATATTCCGGGCTCAATCCATGGGAAATCCTGCTTTCCGAATCCCAGGAGCGCATGATGGCTTCGGTGCCCGCGGGCAAGGCCGGGGAGTTCGCATCGCTTGCCAAGGATTGGTCCGTGGAGGCAAACGACATCGGCGAATTCACCGCAAGCGGGCACTTCCATGTGCTCTACCATGGCTACACCGTGCTTTACCTTTCCCTTAAATTCCTGCATGGGGGCCTGCCGAAAATGAAGCTTCATGCAAGATGGGAGGGGAAAAAACTTGAGGAGCCCGACATCACCATGCCCGACCTTACTGCCGCATTGCTTGCCCTTCTTTCGCGCCCCAACATCTGCTCAAAAGAATCGGTCATCCGCCAGTACGACCACGAAGTGAAGGGCATGTCGGTGGTGAAGCCGCTTTGCGGCGTGGCAGGAAGCGGCCCATCCGACTCCGCAGTGCTCCAGCCTCTTTATCCGAACAAGCTTGGCATCGTGGTATCACACGGCATGGCAGTGCATGCGGGCGACATCGACCCGTACCACATGGCAATGCTTGCGGTGGATGAAGCCGCGCGCAATTATATCGCGGCAGGGGGCGACCCTTTGCGCTGGGCCGCGCTTGACAATTTCTGCTGGCCGGACCCTGTGCAATCCAGCTCCAACCCGGACGGCGATTTGAAATTAGGCGCGCTGGTGCGCACCAACCGCGGGCTTGCGCAAGCCTGCATAGATTATTCCATTCCGCTCATTTCAGGAAAAGACTCCATGAAAAACGACTATAAGAACGGGGAATGGAAAATTTCCGTCCCGCCCACGCTCCTTGTTTCCATGATAGGCACAATTTCCAATGTCGAACGCGCGGTTACCACCGACTTCAAGCGCGAGGGCGATTTTGTTTATGTGATAGGCGAAACGTCCGACGAGCTTGGCGGCTCGGAGTATTATTCCATGGGAGGGCACACGGGCAGGAACGTGCCGAAAGTGGACACGGAAAAAAACCTCCGCACTTACAAAAAACTCCATCGCGCCATCATGCGCGGGCTTGTGGCATCCGCACACGATGCATCGGGTGGCGGGAGT
>ORJL011136505.1_pt1 | contig 16256 bp, 9 predicted proteins | sample 1779941 | NCBI WGS metagenome assembly ORJL01 (sample SAMEA104232317, study PRJEB22302) | groundwater metagenome | biome: forest; feature: aquifer; material: groundwater | place: USA | collected 2011-08-07 | depth 5.8 m | reverse complement strand
GGGTGCGCAAGGTGCATACGGAACCTCCGAAGGCGCTTTTTGCGCTCGCGAAATGCGCCTTCGGCCAAGCCGATGGCGGGTTGCCGATGCCCGAAGCCCGGGTACGGCCGGCCGCCGGCGCGGGAGGCGCGCCGGGAGGCCCCCTTCGGCAAGCCGAAGTCGCAGGTCCGGGATTGGGACGCCCGGGCGGCTGGATGGCGACCCGGGTCGGGGAACCTGGACGGCAAGGTGGCCGCGCTCAAGAGCGGCTGGGAGAAGCTCGGGGAGGCGCGCGGTGCGGAAGACGGGGCTCGGGAGAGCTGGGTGTCCGCTTACGACGCGAACGCGGGCTCGATCCGCACCATCTTCCCGCGCAACCGCAAGCGCCAGGACCTGTACTTCGAGGACTTCCGCGACAAGACCGTCGCCGAGAGCGACGACGACGGCGAACCGAAGCCGCCGACCCAGTAGCAACCGGGGCTGACGGAGCCGACGACGGGCCGATGGCATCCGCGCGCGGTGGAGTGTCGGGCGATTGCAGCTTCCCACGGATCGGCTGCCGATCGCGCCATTGCGCGTCGTGTTGCGAGCGCGGGAGCGGCTGGTCCTCGACCATGCGCCCCCGGGGAACGTGCGTTCGATGACGACCGCGGACGCAGTACGACCGCCGGTGGCGCTCGCGCCGGCCACCGCGCGCCTTGACCCGACCTGCGGGTGTCCGATATGCTGGGGACGCACGCGCAGCGGCGCGAGCTCGCCATTGCGGAGTTCCTCGTCATGGCCGACGTGCCGCGCTACCGTTTCCCAGGGATGGACCCCTGGCTCGAGACGCCCGGCATCTGGGCCTCGGTCCATGACGCCCTGATCGTCGGCTTGGCCCACGATCTGAACGCCCAGATCCGCCCGTCGTATGTTGCCGTGCCGGGCGCTCGGCTCGTGGTCGAAGAGTCCCTTGTGGCGCATCGGTGCATTTACCCCGACGTGGCCGTGATCGAGTCACGAGGCGCTCCGGCCAGGGCGGCCGCGGTCTCCACGCTCGAAGACCCCCTCGTGATCCACCTCGATTCCGAACCGCGCCGCGAGACCTTTCTGGAGATCCGCGATCCGCGCGCCGGCAATCTGCTCGTGACCATCGTCGAGGTGCTTTCTCCGGCCAACAAGGAACCCGGCCACGATGGCCGCCGGCAGTACTTGACCAAGCAGGAGCAGGTGGTGGCCGGCGACGTCAATCTGGTCGAGCTCGACCTCCTGCGCGGGGGCGAATTCACGGTGGCGGTGCCCCGGGGCCTCTGCCCGCGCAGTCCGTACCGAATCGTCCTGCGCCGGTCGGGCGCTCGCGACCGCGCGGAGGTCTACGCCGTGCAACTTCACCAGCGGCTGCCGCGGATTCGCATTCCGCTGCGCGCCGGAGAGCCTGACGCCCATGCCGGGCTTCAGGCGCTGATCGAACGCGTGTACCGTGACGGGTCGTACGATCTACTCGTCGACTACCGCACGGCTCCCGAACCCCCGCTCTCGGCCGAGGACGCGCGCTGGGCTCAGCTCTTGTTGGCCGATTGAACCGGCGACGGTGCATGCGCGGCAGCCCCAGTCCCCGGCATGGCCTCGCGTCGTGCGACGACGACCATGCCCAGGGGCAGGGCCGGGCCCCGGCGCGTGATGCAGTCCCGGCCGCGACGCTACGCGTACAGCGCCCCTCTCGACGTGGGGCCATGGGGCGCCGTCGAATCACCCCCCCGCTCCCCGCCCAGCCGTCACCTCCGCCCCTTCGCCGCCTCGCCTTTCTGCTCGGCCATCCGCACCACGTCCTCCGAGGTGATGACCTGGAGGTGCTCGGCCGCATAGGCCACCAGGGCCTCGTACGCGGCCAGGATCTTCTCCTGCTCGCGCTCCGGGCGAACCTGCGAGGAGCCGCGGGTGGAGAGGTCATAGGGCGGCCGGGCGGGCCGGGACTTGTCTTCCCCTTCCCAGTAGATCGCGGTGAAGGCCTCGGGCCCGCGGTTGTAGAAGTTGTTCTCGTGGATCAGGGCGGTGACGAACGGCGCGCGCGAGCCCTGCCACTCGCCGAGCAGGCGCTTCAGGCGCTCGACCGGATCGAAGCCGGCGCCCCGTGTCGTCGCGATCATGTTCCACCAGAAGTTCTCTTTGCGCATGTTCTCGGTCGCCCAGCGCGTGACGCTGAAGTCGCTCGGGCGGATCCATAGCCCCTGCTGGGCCTCGAAGGGCCGCTCCGGATCCGTGCCGGACTCGTGGTAGGCGATGGTCATGCGCGCCCCGAGCCCGCGCAGGACCTGGAGCGCTGCGGAGCGCAGACGCTGGTCGCCGTTCTGGATCGACGCCACCACGGGGTCGCGGCCGAACAACCGCTTGACATACGCGTAGCCGCCTTCCTCCTTCGGGTCGAAGGCCCCGGTGCGCAGATCCAATCGGTGAGTCTCGTAGTCGAGCAGCGTCTGTTTCAACTCCACGTCGTCAAGCGCGCGCAGGCCCCGGTCGAACCCGGGGTAGAGCGGGTGTGGGGGACGGATGTGGTAGCTGACGGTCATGTCGCTCTCGCGGATCCGCTCGATCACGTCCGGGCGCTTTTCCGCGAGCGCGCGCGCCACCGGCTCGGTGAAGTAGAAGTCGCCGCGGACGTGGTTCTTTTCGAAGGCCGCGAGCGCGCCCACCAGGGCGTCGCCGCTGTTCTCCGGGTTGACCCAATCGTGCACGTTGACGGCGAAGGTGATGTAGCCCGCGGGCTCCTCCGCCCGGGCTGCGGCGGTGACCGCGAAGCAGGCCAGGGCGAGGATCGCCGGGCCGGCGAACGGGAACGGCGGACGGTGCATGAAGGCGCCTCCAGTTTCGGGATCCCCGTCCAGAGAACCGTCCGGTAGCGCCGCATTGCGTCGAATTCCCAGGGTGGTCACTCCGAGGTCGTGCCGAGCAGGGTGCGGATGTCCTTGTCGCGCCCGATGACCAGCAGCACGTCTCCTTCGCGGAGCACGTCGCCTCCGGTCGGCACGGCGTTGACGATTGCGCCGCCGGGGGCCGACGGGTCGGCGCGACGGAAGGCGAGCAGGTTGACGTGGTGGTGCTGCTTGAGGTCGAGTTCGGCCAGGGACTTGCCCAGGAATTCGGGAGGCGCGACGATTTCGGCGACGCTGAAGCCCTCGATCAGCGCCATGTAGCCCTTGAGGGATGGCTGCAGCATCCGCAAGGCCATCTGGTGCGCCGCCTCTTCCTCCGGCATGACGACTTCGTCGGCGCCGATCAGTTTCAGGATGCGGGCGTGGGTGGGGGAGGGGGCGCGGGCGACCACGCGGGGGATCCCGAGCTTCTTGGCGAGGATGACCAGGAGCTGGTTGGCCTCGAAGTCGTCGCCGATCGAGGCGACCAGCACGTCGACGTCGTGGACGCCCTGCGCGCGCAGCTCCTTCTCGTCGGTCGCGTCGACGCAGACCGCCGCGGTGACCTCGTCCTTCATGTCGTCGACGAGCGCGAGGTTGGCATCGATCGCGATCACCTCGGCCCCGGCGCGCGCGAGGTTGCGGGCCAGGGATTTTCCGAACAGGCCCATGCCGACCACGGCGACTTTCATCAGGACACCACTACGCCTTCCTCGGGATATTGGTAGCGGAGGGTCGCAGGAAGGACGATGACCGACCCGAGCACCGCCAGGGGCCCGACCCGTCCCACGAGCATCGCCACACACAGGACCAGGCGCCCAAAAGTGTCGGCCTTGGCGGTGACGCCGATGGTGAGGCCGACCGTGCTAAGCGCCGAAGTGCTCTCGAACAGGAGTTGGAGGAACGACGAGTCCCGCTGGGTCGCGGCCAGCGCGGCCGTCACGCTGAGCAGGGCCCCCGCGTAGAGCAGGGCGATCGCGACCGCCGCGTTCACCGCGCGCCGGGGAATCGTGCGGCCGAACGCTTCCACCTCCGCGCGGCCCCGCACGGCGGCCCGGGCGGCGAGCCCCAGGAGCAGGACGGTGGTGGTCTTGAGCCCGCCTCCGGTCGACACGGGAGACGCCCCGATCACCATGAGCACGATGACCAGGAGCAGGGTGGGGTCGGCGAAACGCAGCACGTCGAGCGAGTTGAAACCCGCGGTGCGGGGCACGGCCGCCTGGAACCAGCTGGCGAGGGCCTGCTCGGACGCGGGCCGGTCCGCCAGGGTGTGGGTCCGCTCGCAGACCCAGAAGAACAGGGTCCCGGCGACGAGCAAGGCGGCGGTGCCCGCGAGGACGATCCGGGCGTTCACGCTGATGCGCTGCACGGGGGTCGTGGGGATGGTTCCCGATTCGGCCCGCCGCCGCCGCGCGAAGGGCAAGGCGCGGAGGTCGAGGTGAAGCAGCTCGTAGATCACGGGAAAGCCCAGTCCGCCCACGATCACGAGCAGTCCGATCGCGCCCGAAACGAACGTCGAGCCGGCGTAGCGCATGAAGCTGTCCGATTCCAACCCGAAGCCCGCGTTGCAGAATGCGGAGACCGAGTGGAAGATGCTCCACCACGCGCGCCCGCCCGGGTCCAGTGCGGGCTCTGCGCAACCCTGGTAGAGAACCGCGGCTCCCAGCGCTTCGGCGAAGAAGGTCACCGCGAGGGCGTAGCCGAGGAAGCGCCCGAGGTCGCTCAAGGCCTCGATCCCGAGGACGTCCCGCACCATGGTCATCTGCTCGAGGCGGAGGCGGCGCTTCTGGAGCCAGGTGATGAACATCGCGAGGGTGACCAGGCCGAGCCCGCCGACCTGCATGAGGGCGCAAAGGACCGCCTGGCCGCGGAAGGAAAGCTCGCTGCCGACATCGCGGACCGAGAGGCCGGTCACGCAGGTGGCGCTGGTGGCGGTGAAGAGCGCGTCGAGCCAGGTCCAGGGCGCGGCGCCGGGTGCGCGGCACTCCGGCAGGAGGAGCAGCAGGGTGCCGGCGAGGATGACCGCGAGGAAGCTGCCGACCAGGAGCCAGGCCGGACGCACCGCGCGGGTCGCCAACTGCTCGTTGGCCCGCACCGTGGCGAGGGCGAGGATGGTGAGCAGGTAGACCTGCGCGCCCACCACGGTGATGCGGGCGAACGCAAACCCCGGGTCGACCCACCGGGCGGTGGCGAGCGGGACCGCAACGGCGCCGAAGATCAGGACGGCGAAGAGGGTCTCCAGCCAGTGTTGCCGCAAATGCTCGCCGGGCCGCGGAGCGCGGGCCGTGCGCAGGACGACGTCGAGGACGAAGACCGCGACGATGGCGAGGTCGAGGCCGTGGAGGAAGCGCTCCGCGCGCTCCGAGAGCGGGAACCCGAATTCGGCGACGAGAGAGGCGAGGGCCGCGAGCGCGGAGGCGCGGAGGGGCCACTTCATGAGACGACACCGTCCATCGCCTACTCCCCGCACACCTGCGGTCCTTCGAATTTCCGGATGATCGCCCGGAAGTCCTCTGGGACGGTGATCGGCTTCCAGGTGGCCTTGTCGATCGCGCAGTGGACCGATTCGCCGGTCGCCACCACGCGGTTCTCGCGCTTGTGCAGCATCTGGAATTCGAAGCGAAAGCTCGTGCGCTTGATCTCGGCGATCCGCACGAACACCACCAACGGATCGTCGAACCGGGCCGGGGACTGGAAATCGCAGGCCACATGCACCACGACGTTCTCGAACCCCTTGATCGGCTTCACGTCCTCCGTCAAGCCGAGGTTGCGCAGGTAGTCCATCCGGCCGACTTCCATGTACGTGAAAAAATATCCGTGGAAGACGATCCCCATCACGTCGGTCTCCGGAAGCCGCACCCGGACCTCGGTGGAGAAGTGGAAGCCATCGGGCATAGCTTGGATCTCCTCGATTTCGGCCCCGGCTCGCTCGGCCCGGATGGCCGTGCCACAGGCGCATGGGATCCGGTCGCTACCGTACCTTGAACCGCAGTTTTCCGCTCACCTCGCCCGGATCCCGCGACATCGGCTCCCAGGCGCATATCGCCCTGCGCGAGCATGCCCCGGCGGAACCGACCGCCTTGGTCCGGGCGGGTCGCACCCGCTCACCGCAACCGCGCCAGCACCTTATCCCAACGCGGGTCTTCCTTCAACAAGACCAAGTCGGGGTCCAGCGCAACCTCGGCTTGCGGTTTGCGTCCGAAAGCGAGGCTCGCCTCGAGCCGTGCAAAGGACTGGTCACGCAGCGCCCGCGCCTCTCCCGGCGGAAGCGGCGCCGGTTCCGCGATCGGGTTCGAGCGCCCCGAGCTCAGCACGGCGAGCACGCACGCCAGGTTGAAGTTCGCCAGTTCGACGTATCGGTCGGGAAACAGGTTGCCCCGTTCCGCAGGCGTTCGGGTCGCGACGGCTTCCGCCATCGCCAGGTACTCCTCGAACTCGCGGCGGGAGCGCGCGTACTCGCCGAGCTTGAGGGAGTCTCCGGCGGACTGCAGCATCGCGAGCTCAGGGGGAAAGGCCGCGATGCGCGCGACTTCCCGGCGCGCCTGGACGCGCAGATTGTCCACCTGCGCCGCGGAGCGGGGACGCAATTCCACCGTGCGGTCGTAGTCCGCCAGCGCCTGCGCCCAGAGCTGCCGAAGATAATGCAGGTGGCCGCGGAACTGGTGCGCGTCCGCCGAGCCGGGATCGAGCTCGATCGCGCGGGCGAGAACGCGATAGCCGCGCAGCGCGGGAGGAGCCACGTCCTCGCCTCGTTTCTGCGCGCGCAGGAACAGGAAACTCTCCAGCTCACCCGAGCGGACGAAGGCTTCCGGGAGGTTCGGACCGAGCTCACGTCCCTTGGCCAGCCAGTTCTCCGCCTCCTGGAACTCGGCCGACGCGTCGGCGTCGCGGTTCTGGACGCGCGCCGCAATCCGCAGCCAGGCGAATCCTCCGTGGGTCCATGGCTCTGGATGCGTCGGATTGACTTCGCTTGCCCGGCGGAAGTCCTCGACCGCTTCACGAAACAGGGCTTCCGCATCGCCCCCGTGGTCGAGCATCCAGCCGCCGAGGTTGATGTGCACGGCCCCCCGCCGGAGCCGGGCATCGAAGGACGACGGGTTGATCTCCAGCGCGCGGTCGAGCTCCGTCAGCGCGGCGCGATATGGCTCCCCGGGGTCCTGGTCGTGCTCCTTGATCCAGGTGCCCCAGTTCAGGTGAACCAACGCGAGGGACTCCAAGGCCTCGCGGTCGCCCGCGTTGCGCTCCAGCAGTCGCTTCCCGATGGCTTCCGCGCGGGCGTACAGATCCACGGGGTCGCCGCCTGTGCGCGCCCGCTGCAGCCCCCAGTTGAGCAGCAGATCCGCGAGCGCTACACGAAGACCCGGATCGCCCGGGTCGAGGTCGGCCGCGCGCGCAAGGTCGTCCGCGGCGTCGCCGTAAAGAGACTCGCAGTCGCCCGAGCGGCGGGCCGTCGCCGCCGCCCAGCTCGATCGGATCTGGCCGAGGATGCTCCAGCCTTGGCCCAGGTTCGGATTCCGCGCCAGAGCTTCCTTCGCGGCCTCCAGGGCCAGGCGGTAGTCGGGATCGGGGTCTTCACCCCGCCGGCTGCGAAGGTTGGCCCGATTGCCGCGAACGGCGGCGAGCACCGCCCAGGTCTGCCCGTCGGCCGGATTCAGCTCGAGCGCGCGCGCGAGGTCGGCCTCGGCGTCCGCCAGCAGCGGCTTCGCGTCTCCGCCATGGTTGCGTCGGCACAAGGCCCACTTCATCCGGGACAGACCGCGCTCCGTCCGCGCCTCGGGATCGTCCGGAGCGCCCGCGAGCACCCGGTCCGCCTCCGTCGCGGCGCGCGCGTGCATTTCCTCCGCGTCCCGGCCGCGCGACTCGAGCCAGTCCGCCCAATGCGAGCGCAGCTTGATCGTCTGGATCCCGGAATCCCGGAGCCCCGGAGCGAGCGCGATCGCGCACGCGTAGTCGCGCTCGGCCGCCGCGAAGCTGGGGACGGGGTCTTCCCCGAGCGCGGCCCGCGCGGCGCCCATTTGGAAATGCACGGTTCCGCGGCCGTGGAAAAAGGGGTGATAGCCCGCGTCGGCCGCGATGCCGCGGTCGTATACCGCCAGCGCCGCGGGCCAGTCGCGCTCCGCCTCCTCGACCGCGGCCCAGCCCTCGATCGCCTCCTCGAGGGAGGGATCGGCCTCGTGCGCCTCGCGCAACACGCGGCGGGCGGCGGCCCGCGCGTCGTGGCCTCCAGAGCCGCAGGCCAGGGTATAGCCGCGGACACAGGCGAGCCTGGCGGGATCGAGCCGGGCGGGGTCATGCCGGGCGGGATCGAGCCGGGCGGGATCGAGCGCAGCGCTTGGGCCGGGGTCTTTCGCGGCTCCACGCTCGAGCGCCTGGAGGTCCTCGAGCAGTCGGGCGCGGAGGGAGCGGGCCTCCGGGTCGGCGGCTTCCAGGACGTCGGTCGTGGGCAGGGCCATCGCGGGCGCCGTCGACGCGCGCAGCGGTTCCGCCGCGCGGGCCAGATTCGCCCCCGCCTCGCGCATGGCGCGCTGAAGGAGGGCGGCGCGCCGGCCCGTCAGCTTGCGCGCCAGCAGGATCGCCCGTTCGTACCGCGCGGGCGCGAATCCGGGCTCCGCGGCCAGCGCCTGCTCCTGCTGCAGCAGAGCCTGGTCCCAGTCCATCAGGGCGCGGCGCACCCGGCCGAGCAGGTAGGCCGGCTCCGCCCGCCCGGGCTCCACGCGCTGGGCGTGGTCCACCGCGCGTTGAAGCCGCGGCAGGAGGTCGCGCTCGAGGGTGGCCATCGGCAGGCCCTGTCGGCGCAGGTCCAGGAATGTCCCGAGGATCTCCCCGGACTTGCGTCGCAGGTCCGTGCGGATCTGCGCGCGCAGGCCCGACCCGCCCCACGCGGTCCATCCCCCCCACACGCCGGCGAACAGCAGGGTGGCCGCGAGGGCGAAACGCCACCGGTGGCGCGAGAGGTGCCGCCCGACCACCGTGGCCCAACGCGCGGGCTGCGCCTGGATCGCCTCGCCCCGCAGCCACCGGTCGAGCTCGTCGGCGAGGCCACCGGCCTCGGGGAACCGGCGCGCGGGGTCCTTCTCGAGCGCGCGCAGGCACAGGGTCTCGAGGTCGGCGTGGATGCCCGCGTCGAGTTGCCGGGGCGGGACCGGCTCCTGCGCCAGCGCCTTCATCAAGGTCTCGCCCATGGTCGCGCCGAGGAAGGGCGGGCGGCCGGTGAGGGCTTCGTAAAGCATCGCCCCGAGCGCGTAGACGTCGCTCGGTGGGCCGATCCGGTCCCGCTCGCCCTCGATCTGCTCGGGCGGCATGTACTGGGGGGTGCCGAGCATCTGCCCGGTTACGGTGAGGGGCGCGCCCTCGTCGAGCCGTTTGGCCAGGCCGAAGTCCATCACGTGGATGCCGCCGTGGTCGTCGACCAGGACGTTGGCCGGCTTGAGGTCGCGGTGGACCACCCGCGCGGCGTGCGCGTGGGCCACGGCGCGCGCGACCTCGGCGATCCAGCGCACGCGGTCGCGGACGGGCGGCGCCGGTTCGGCGCGCAGCGCCCGCTCGAGGGTGCGGCCGGACACGAACGCCATCGCGAAGTAGGGCACGCCCTCGATCTCGCCCACGTCGTGGATCGGGACGATCGCGGGATGGGACAGCGCCGCCGCGGTGCGCGCCTCGCGCAGCAGCCGTTCGACGGATTGACGGTCGTGCCCGGAACCGATGAGAGCGGTCTTGAGGGCGACCTCGCGTCCCAGCTCGTGGTCGAACGCGCGGTAGACCACGCCCATTCCGCCGCGGCCGAGCTCTTCAATAAGCTCGTACTTGCCGAAGCGGCCGGCGGAGACTGCGGGACGCGTCGCGGCAGGCTGCGTGGCTGCCGCCGCGGAGGCCACCCGGGAGGCCGAGGGGCCGGCTTCGATGACGGTCCCCGCGTCCGAGCTCCCGCGCAGCGAGCGCTCGACCTCCGCCGCCTGCTCCGCGGTGAGCAGTCCCCGGCCCACCAGCCACTCGCCCGGCGATTGGATCGGCGCGCTTTCGGGCCGCTGGGCGAGCGCGCGCTCGAGCGCCTCCTTGGGCGCGAAGCCGCGCTGCGCAGCCGTCCACGCGAAAAGTCGGCTCGGGGGGGCCGTCAACTACATTCTCCCGATCAGCTCCGTCCCCCGCGGGTCCTGCCGCAGCGGGACGAGATCGGAGTCCTGCTCGAGTTGCACCTTCTCCTTCCAGCCGCCGTCGGCCATGCGGAACAGGCACTCGAAAGCCCGGTCGCGCAGCTTCCCCGCATCCGCCGCGTCGATCGGGCGAGCCTCGGCGTCCGGGCTCGACTTGCCCGCGCTCGCCAGCGAGAGCACGCATGCGAGTTGGTACCGCGCGTGGTGCAGCGTGGCGTCGGAGCAGAAGCGCTCCCGCTCGGCCGGCGACAGCTCGGCGTGCGCGCGCTCGAGGATCGGCAGCGCCTGCTCGAGCAGGGTCCCCGACTCGGAATAGCGGCCCGCGCGGATTGCCTCGTCGGCGGAAGGCAGGAGACGGAGCGCCGGCAGGAGCGTGTCGCCCCAGCGCGCGCGCACGTCCGCGTCGACGATCCGCTCCTGCAAGGCTTCGGCGCAGGCGGGCTCGAGCTCGATCGCCTTCCGGTAGTCTGCGAGTGCCTCGACGTACCGTCCCTGGGCATGCTGGGCCTTCCCGCGGCGCCGGCGGGCGTCGGCGAAGGAGGGGTTGCACTCGATCGCGCGGGTGAACTCGGCGATCGCCGTGGCAAGCAGGTCGGTCGCGTCCGCGTCGTGTTCGCGTCGCCAGTCGACCCAGTCGAGCCGCGCCTCGCCGAGATTGGACCACCCCTCCGCGGAGCGCGGGTTGACTTCGACGGCACGTCCGTACGATTCCACGGCCGCCGCGAAGGCCGCCTCGGGATCCTGCCCCTGCCGGGCGCGCCAGCGTCCGAGGTTGAGGTTGACCGTTCCCCGCTGCATCCACCCCTCGGTCCAGCGCGGGTTGAGCTCGATCGCCCGGGCAAAGTCTGCCGACGCCGCTGCGAATGGCTCTTGCGGGTCGAGGTCGCGATCCATGCGCCAGACCCCGAGGTTGACCTGCACGCCGCCGCGCATCATCAGCGCCTCGGGCGAGTTCGGATGGAGATCCAAAGCCTTGCCGTAGTCGGCGATCGCGTCGGCAAAAAGCGGCGCGGGATCCTGGCCGTGCTCCATCGCCCAGGCGCCCCAATTGCTCCGCAGCCCGCCGCGCCACATCCAGGCCTCGAGCTGCCTGGGGTTGAGTTCCAGCGCCTTGGAAAAGTCGCGCACCGCGGCCTCGAACACTCGCCCGGGATCCTCCCCACGCGACATGAGGGCGACGCCCCAGTTCATGTTCGCCCCGGCGCGGCGCATCCAGGCTCCGGCCGCTGCGGGATTGCGGTCGAGGGATCGGGAGATCTCCGCGACCGCGGTTTCGTAGAGCGGCTCGGCCTGCCCTCCGCGCGAGCGCTCCCATGTCCCCCAGGCCGTGTGCAGCAGTCCGACCGTTTCCCAGGCTTCCGCCGAATCCTCGTCGAGCTCGAGCGACTTGCGGAAGTCGGCTTCGGCCCCGCGGAACAGTTCGAGGGGGTCCCGGCCGTGGGTGAAACTCCAGCTCGCCCAGTTGCTGCGCACCCCGCCGCGGGCGCCCCAGCAGCGCGCGGAGGTGGGGGACAGGGCGATCGCACGCGAGTAGTCTTCGACCGCTCCCTGATATTGCGGCTCAGGGTCCTCCCCGCGCAGCTCCAGGGCCCGCGCGTGGCTGGTGCGCAGGTTGCCGCGCCAGACCCAGGCTTCCACCTCGTTCGGCGCAAGCTCCAGCGCGGCTGCGAAATCGGCGTCCGCACTCCGGAACGGAGTCAGACAGTCTCCCCCGCGGTCCATTCGGTAACGACCGAGATTGGTCTGCACCCCCGCGCGATAGCGGAGCGCCTCGGGGTGCCGGGGCTCGAGCTCGAGCGCCTTCCCGAGATCGGCCGCGGCCTCGGCGAGCAGCGCTTCCGGATCGCCGCCGCGCGCGAGCGTCGCCGTGGCCCAGTCCATCCGCGTCGCTCCGCGCCGGATCCAGGCCTGTGGCTTTGCCGGCTGGAGCCTCACCGCTTCGGAAAAGTCATCCACGGCCAGCCGGTAAAGATCTCCGGTGTCCTGTCCGCGCGAAAGGCGGGAGAGCGCCAAGGTGGCGCGCGCGTCACCGCGTCCGATGCGAAAGGGGAGGTAGCCGGGGTCGACCGCGGTCCCCGCATCGTAGATGGCGATCGCGCGCTCCCAGTCCCCGAGGGACTCCTCGAGCCGGGCGAGGCCCTCGTACGCTTCCTCGAGCGCAGGGTCGCCGCGGATCGCCGATTCGAGGAGCGACCGCGCCGAACCGGCGTCCGCCGGGGCGCGTGGGCTGTAGACGCGGGCGAGCCCGCGCGCGCAGTCGAGGTGGGCCTGGGTCAGCCCCGACCCCGGGCCCACTTCGGCGAGCGCGGCGAGATCGGCGAGCAGCCGAAGCCGAAGCGTGCCCAGCCGGACGTCTCTTTGCTCGATCTCGGTATCCGTGGGCATCACCGCGTCGAGGAGCGATCCCTCCTGGGCCAACCGGCTGCCCGCTTCGCGGAGGGCCTGCTCCCGCACTTCCAGGAGGCGTTCCGCGTGCAGGCGTGCGGTGACGACCGCGCGTTCGTAGAGGGCGGGAGCGAATCCGGGCTCCGCGGCGAGGGCGCGGTCCTGGGCGGCCGCGGCCTCGTTCCACTTCATGAGGGCACGCAGCATCCGCCCGAGCCGGCACACGGGCTCGGCGCGATTCGGATCGACGCGTTCGGCTTCGACGACGGCGCGGTAAAGCCGCGGCAGGTAGTCCTGCTCGGCCTTCTCGATCGGGACTCCGGCGCGGCGCAGGGTGAGGGCGGCGTCGAGGTAGAGCCCGGCCTGCTCGCGCAGGGTCTTGCGGACTTCTGCTCTCAGTTCGGATTGGGCGCGTTCCAGCGCGGCGTTGCTGCGGACGGTCCAGGCGGCCCAGGCGCAGGCGAGGAGGGCGGCGGCGGCGCTGGCGGTGAGGAGCTTCTGGCGCGCCATCCGGCGGACGACCACGGTGCGCCAGGTGACCGGCCGCGCCTCGATCGGTTCGCCGTTGAGCCAGCGCTCCAGATCCTGCGCGATCGCCCGGCCGTTGGGGTAGCGGCGGCGAGGGTCCTTGTCGAGGGCCTTGGCGCAGACGGTCTCGAGGTCGGGGTGGACCTTCGGGTCGAAGCCGCGGATCGGCGCCGGGTCGCGCGAGAGGGCCTTGCCGACGATCTCGGCGATGGTGTCGCCCGGGAAGGGGGGCCGGCCCGCGAGGAGCTCGTAGAGCACGGCGCCGAGGGCGTAGACGTCGCAGGGCGGACCGATGAGCGCGCGCTCGCCCTCGATCTGTTCGGGCGGCATGTACTGCGGCGTGCCGATCATCTGGCCGGTGACGGTGAGCTTGCCCCCCTCGTCGAGGCGGCGGGCGAGGCCGAAGTCCATCACGTGGACGCCGCCCTCGTCGTCGAGCAGGATGTTCGAGGGCTTGAGGTCGCGGTGGATCACGCTGCGCTCGTGAGCGTGGGCGACGGCGTCCGCGACGCGCGCGATCCAGCGGACGCGCTCGCGAATGGAGGGCAAAGGCGGTTCCCGCACCGCGCGATCGAGCGTGCGGCCGCGCAGGTAGGCCATGGCGAAGTAGGGGACGCCGTCGATGACGCCGGCGTCGTGGATCGGGACGATGCCCGGATGGGCGAGGGTGGCGGCGGTGCGCGCCTCGCGCAGGAGGCGCTCGACCAGCTCGGGGTTCTGCTTGTCGCCGAGAAGGAGGGTCTTGAGCGCGACCTCGCGGCGGAGCTCGAGGTCGTAGGCGCGGAAGACCACCCCCATGCCGCCGCGTCCGAGTTCTTCGCGCAGCTCGTAGCGGCCGAGGCGGCCGATCTGCGCCGGGACCGTCTCGCCGCCGGACGGCTTCGTGCGGGCGACTTCGGTCTCCGGCGCGGCGGTGGAGGGGGAGTTGGCGGTGTCGTGGACCGCGCGGGAAGGCGCGTCGGGGGGCGGCGCGCGGAGGACCTCATCGCGCTGCTCGGCGGAGAGGATCCGTGCGCGGACCAGCCAGTCGCCGAAGGGCAATTCGTCTTCGCCGCGAGTAGCGCGGGTGCGGAGGGCTTCGTCGATCTGGGCGGGGGAAAGGATCCGGGTCCAGGCGGCGGCGAGCGCGAAGCGGCGGTCGGCAGGATCCTCCATGGCGGGAAGGTAGCACGGGGCTTCGCGGGAGGTCCATTTTTCCGACTCATCCGGGAAATGCGTGCGTCCGAATAGAACGTCGGGGACCGGTCAGGTTTCAGCAAGAGCCAGTCCAACCTCCGAAGCTCGGGTGGACCGGCGGCTAAAGAGAAAGGGCCGCCTCAGCTGCCAGAATGGCACTCGGGCGCTCTGCCCATTCTTCCTGCCTTCTCCTTTAGCTGCCAGATCACCGACCCGGTGGGGATTCCCCCGAGTCTGAAACCCTTGGCGGCCACGGAGAAAAGCACGCATTAGCCGGAAGCGCCATTTTTCTTTCCCATTCCCAGTCGGGCGTCCTCAGGGCGCGAGGCCTCGGGAAGGGTATCTGACACGGCCTCATTCACCTCGATCTTCGCATCTCCTTCCTCTACCGGAGGATAGCAATCGGAGCGAATTGCCGACGAGTTTCTTGACCATACGGGGTGAACCGGGCGCACCACCGCGCGGGGGTGCGGGGAAGTAGATCCCAAGGAATGCTTGAAGAAGCGCGCGATCAATCGCTGGATCCATTTCCCCCGACCGGCCGGGGAGGAAATTCACCTACCGGCCGTGACATCGCGTCGGGACCCTTCAGACCTCCCCTCGCGGGGAACGCCCTCTCCCTAGCTTCACTGACCCTCCATCAGGGTGGTAGGATTGTCCTACAGACGAATCGCGCCCGTGGGGCGCACACTAAATACACGGCCCCCTTGCTCGCGTGGCGGTCCGGGCGTTCCGTCAGGGAACGGCCCGTACGCTACCGCGGGCGCGCAGCCCGTCGTTCCAGTCCGGGCGGGTCGGTCGCAGGCATCCCACGGCCGAAGGCCGACACTTCCTCTCGAGATGCCTCGAACCAGGCGTATGCCGCCGATACGCTCACCTCATTCCTCGAAGCCTCGTAGAGGGCGATCCATGCGATCCATGCGGAGTCGGGCCCGCGAGTATAGGGTAACGCCCAGTCTCCTCTCCTATGTGTAAGAGTGACTAGAAACGATCCCATTTGTTCTGGATAGCCTGAAACCAAGAACCCGACATACTTGGTGCATGCAGAGTCCCAGTGCGATACAAGGAACCTGCATTGCTCGATGTTTGAATACTCTCGCTCAATGACGGAGGACGGGGAGCACTCGTATACGAGCGAATCGAGGGGAAGCCAGTGGTGGTCGTCCTCCGCAGTGAAATCCTCGCTACAGCACGAAGGAACGCCCGCAATCCGCAGCGCCTTACCCAACTCGAGTTCTTCATGCTCTACCGTTGGAGTACCCAGAATCCTCCATAGCTCCAGTCCGTCGTATGAACGCGTCATTCGAGAACCGCAACTCATGCACACAAAGCAAGACTGGTGACCGCGGAAGTAGTGAACGACCATCACAATGAATGAAATGCTAGCGAAGACCGAAAGAAGCAGTCGCAAGCTGAGTGTTCGCGGATGGTGACGACGCGGCAGTTGGATGGCACTTCTCACTTTGGCACCACTCCCTTGCATTCTTTGGGCATCGCCGGGAACATCTCGGGCTCCTTCATGCCCTCGTCTCGGACGCGCTTCGCTTCGGCCTTGAACGATTCATTGTTGTGATCGTTCGAAAAGGGGAGTTGAATTGGAACAGCGGTAGCTACAGCCGTCAGCACCAACACCTTGGCGTGTACCAACTCGTGCGCTACGGTTTCCAGTAGGTTCTGGATCACAGCGGACGATGGGTTCTTACCGAGTTTCTCCGCTAAGTTCACGCCGAACATGATTGCTGAAAACAGGTTCAGCTTCACCTTGATGCCGATTGTCTTGGTAATCGGATCTCTGACCGGATATGTAAGCCCTTGGGGATGTAGACTTCGGGCCAGTTTCTGACCCCCGGGGGTGCTGTAACTTGACGATATACGATCGAGTTCCTTCTTGATCGCCTTCAAGGCATCGAATTGAGTACCTTCTGTGACATCACTTGCGATGATGCCGTCGCGAATGTCGCGCTCAAACTCTGCGATCATGCTGCGACTACCCATGTGAAGTTCAATTGCAACATGAGGCTTCCCACCCGGGAAGAGGCCCGTAGCTCGAGGATCAGACGAATGGGAGCCATTGCCCCCCGTGAGCGTCGGAACTTCCCTGGCGATCGGAATCGCCAGCTTGGCTTCAGGATGGACCATGATAACCTCC
>ORJL010667614.1_pt1 | contig 16257 bp, 17 predicted proteins | sample 1779941 | NCBI WGS metagenome assembly ORJL01 (sample SAMEA104232317, study PRJEB22302) | groundwater metagenome | biome: forest; feature: aquifer; material: groundwater | place: USA | collected 2011-08-07 | depth 5.8 m | reverse complement strand
GCGAATCATCCATGGAGAAAGCAATTTTTATTCACTAAAAAACATTCAACCTCATTGGCTGCTCAATAAGGCTACTGGGGCAAGGTATGACATTTCTACTTTGCTCACCACTATGACATTTCTATTTAGCCTTTACATGTCTGATCTATACATATCTTAAAACGTAGTTTTATGGTATGTTGAGGGGGAATTGGAAGATTCCTCCTTTTTTCAACAACAACAAATATGAAGAAAGAACTTACTTTGATAGAAATAGCTGATGATCAACCAATGCGGCAATGGGCAAAGGACATTATGGGAAAAAGAAATGCTGAAGCCGTTGAATCCCTCAAGAGAGAGAAAGTCATTCAAGAAACGGTATTTATTCTTGAATTAAATAACAAAAAATATCTAGCTTTTTATATGGAGGGAGAAATGTTGCATGGAGATCCAGATCTGCCAATCAATCAAGAACATCGTCGCATTCTTCGCTCTGTCCGGGAATCATTCGTTGATGCAGAGTTACTTTATAATTTACAATTATAATAATTATTGGTGTATTCTCGTTGCAAACGAAAGTGAATACCGGCGCTTTCTCGTGCTGAACATCCTGTTTCAGGAAGAGATTATCGTTTGCTCAAAAAAGGTAGACACTTTTTGACACCAGCACATTCTGGACATGAAAAAGTACCATAAGGATTGCAATCTCCTCTTTGGAGCATTCCTTCATCATTTCCCTACTTTGGAAGGTGTGAAGAAAAAGACGTTGAAAATCTCAAAAAATGTTTCAATGCAAGCAACAGACTCTACGAGCGAATTTTTGGAGAATAACTTGAAGAAGGTTTTGGCGCCAGACGTGATACTTGTGGCGCAGGTTCATGCGCAGGGACCGGTGACCCATGAAGCAAATGCTCCAGAGTGTTTCCAAGGAGTGCGACATCATTGAGGTGACTGTTGCTGACTGTGCTTTTGGAACGAAATTGAGCCTTCCCGAAAAATGCGATCTGTTTCGTTGAAATCTTGAGTACTCATTCAACGTACCTATAGTACGCTTCATTCCGTTCCTCGATTTCGCCTCACATCTCATCATTTTTCTACAGTCTCAACTGCTTTATTTATAAAATAATTCTTACCCCACCAATCTGCGCGTATTCAAAATTATGGTAATCCTTGATGGAACCAATAAAAATTTTACTGTGATCAATGTGATGTTTGGTGGCGTATGAGTTGATTACTTCTGGACCAAAGGGTTTGTTTATGAATTCAAAATCAATATTAAGATGTGGAAAGACACCAGCGGCATGAAGACAGGGGATAACATGCTGAATAGTGTGCTTTGATTCTCTCATGGACTGTTGACAGTGAATAATTGTGACAAAATGGCCGCTTTCGTTTTTGTGGATATATTGAAGAATCTGAAAGAGATTTTGGCTTTCATGGACAAAGACATATACACGATTATGGATGGTTTGGAAGTACCATTGGTCGAGTCGATCGTGGAGTGGTTTGATGAAAAAAAATGTTTTTCGTAGGGTGCGTAATAAATCCTTTTGGAATACAACGCAGAGGGTAATGAACATTGCAGGAATAAAATAGAGCAAAAAGTATTGCGTGTTTTTTGGGCTGAGAGCGATGTTTCCGAACAACCCGGCTAAGGTAGAAAAAAGAGCGATGAGCACAAACATGAAAGGGGCAGTGTATGGCCGTTTCAGCTCTGGACGGGTTTTTCTTAAGACGAGGTTGCCAATAGCAAAGAGAGACATCACACCAAGAAAGCTGATAGTGTACACTCCGGCGAGAGACAGGAGGTCACCATTGGTGAGCAGAAGAATGGAGGCGCAGAGAAGAAAAAAGAGCACAATGATTCTTGTTTTTGATTGTGGGTGTTTTTTATTGATAAGAGATGCAGGAAGACATTGATCAAATGCCATACGTGTGATCAAACCAGAGACACCAATGTAGCTCGTGAGCACGGCTCCAGCAAGCACTAAAAAAGCATCTACTGCGATCCAGCCCAAGAGGAACAGACCCCCTATCTTGCCGGCCGCGTCAGCCAAGAGAAAATCTTTGGTAACAGAGATCTGTTCGTATGTGAGCAGTTTGAGGATGAGATAGGCAATGAGTGGGTTGAAAAACATGACTCCAATGGTCATATTTCGCAGGGTTTTCCGAAATACTCCTGGTTTTTGTTCCTCAACAAAGTTGGCCGAGCTGTCAAAACCTGAAATCCCGAGCAAGGATGCCGAGAACGCGAAAAATAAGATCGTGGTGAAGCCACGTTGATGGATGAGATTTTGAGTCGCGGTGAGGTTGTGAAATGAGAGAGAGGAGGAGAGCATCTCTGGTTGTATGGCAAAGAAATAGATGACTCCAAAGACGAGCAAACAGAGGAGTGTGACAATATGGAAAACAAAGATGACAGCAGAGAGACGCGCTGAGTGCTCAACACCAGAAATAACGAGCATCGCAAATGCGAGGAGAAGCAGGAGGGTACACAGGAGCACCCAATTGTTGAGGTGGAGCGTGATGCCGAGTTGGTTTGTAGCGATTTTTTCGAAAAATAAGAAGAGGTATTGGACGGCTGTCATGGAGGAGATGACGGCTGTCGCAATATAGGAGAGAATGGTCATGACCCCAGCAAGAGCGGCAAATGGTTTGGAGGTGCTGTTGAGCAGGGCATTATATGCCCCACCATTGACCGGAATGGCTTCAACCACTTCGCGGTACACAGTCCGGTACAAGAACAATACCAACGCGACCGCGAACAAAATCCATGGGGCATAGACGCCGGCATAGAGAATTGCGATGCCGGAGACGTACAGGGTGGAGCTGAAGATATTATTTCCAGCAATGGCTGTTGAAAAAAATTCTGACAGTTTGGCGTGTTTTATTTTTGCCATGAGTCATAGTGTGATGTCTGTTATTATACCACGGGAAGCGTGCGTCGTAAAAAATGTAAAAGAAAAATCGGCTTTGGTGTTTTTCCAAAACCGATTTTGATGTGACGCGTCCATGATGTCAGATTTTGAAAATCTGACCTGTTCAGCTCATTGGTTGTGAAACATGAGCGCCGTCCCAAGCAGTTGTGCCGCTGGACCAACCATTTTTATCACCGGCTGCTCACTTTTTTCGGGAAGGGAAGAGTTTTTGATTGCCATGGTATAGGAGCTCTGCACAGGCTGTGGCACGAACTCTATCAGTTCCATGAATTTTTCGTATGCCTGTTCTTTACTGTGAAGGATAACAAGATGTTCCTTTGTTTGCATTTGGAGCAACATCACCCCAGCAAGAGGCGGCTGTTTGGTATGTTTGCGGCTTGGGAAAAATGATGCTCTGATCCCGTACTGACCTTCCACCCCTTGAACGTATTTGAATAGCTTGGTTTCGTACGCCTGTGTGTAGGAGTTCATGACATCCGCAAGAATGCTGGCAGAAATGCCGGTCAGGTGGTATGGGTCACGATCACTCATGCTTGGCATCAGCTCCGTCCTCCCTGTTTGGAAGAATAACAATATGCTGTTGTGCATGCGCTCAGCTTCAGTCCAGTGGGCTGTATCGTGGAGAACTCTCATGATTTGGGCATTGGAGAAGACAACATAAAGATGTGTCTCTCTTCCATTTTGAATTGCCATGACTATTGCTGGTTGTTCAGCTTCGATCATGGCGAACGCAATGAGTTGTGCTGGTTCAGGAGATTCGTACGTTGGGTTCATTTCACCCTCCTTTTTGGTTTGTGATTTGAGAACATGAATATATTCTCATGTTTTAGATATAAAGTCTACTTACGTGGTGTTTATTTGACATTGTTTCAGTTTTCGGTGTATACTTCTCTTGTTCGTGTTGTTTCTCAAAAGTTTTTTTGTTTTCATTAAGGAGGGAGTATGGATTTTGAGAAGAAGGTTTCGTGGGAGTTTGAAGACTCCATTCTTCATTTTCTGAAAGTTTTTATAGAAAGTGATCCTGGTCTTGTGCGTGATTTGCTGGCCATGTGCGACATAGAAAAAAGAAACACTGTCTCGGCAAGGCAGAGAAAAAGACTTATCACTTTTGGGCTTTTGGATGCTCAAGAGAAGATGGATCCCATGATAAAAGGTTTGGTTCTGAAGTACATTCCAAATAATATTCTGCGAGAGCATATTCAGAACATGCGGAATAAAGGTGGAAAGTCGATTCACTAGCGATGTGGATCTGTTTTTTTCACGCCTGAAAGATTTTTAACAAGAAGGAGGAACTGGATGAAGAAAGAACAGGTACGGCCACTCATGGGAGATGATGAAACGGACAATCAACCTAGAAGACAGCGTGGTTTGATGAGTTGTATGTTTCTTGTCATTGTCGTACTTCTCTTTACTGTATTTATTTTGGCGAAAATTGTTTTTGAAATTCCCGCGCAATAGGGAGGAGTGCTACAAAATCAGCATTCCATCCCCGAAAGAGAAGAGACGATAGCGTTTTTGAATAGCTTCTTCGTAGAGACGAAGAAGCTTTTTTCTTTCTACAAATGCCGAAACGAGCATGAGCAAACTACTCTTGGGAAAATGAAAGTTCGTGATGATATGATCCACCATTCTCAAGCGGTAGCCTGGTTGAATGAAAAGATCGGTTTTTCCGTGGAGTCTTGGTTTCTTGGCATGAGCAAAGGCAGACTCAAGGGCGCGCACCACGGTCGTGCCAACGGCAATGATCGGACGGCCGTCTTTTTTTGCTCGTAGTAGCCGTCGCGCTGTTGCTTTCGCGATCCAAAAATATTCTTGGTGTAGTTTCCCTCTTTGCAGATTTTCTTCTGTCAGAGGCGCGAACGTGCCAAGACCGACGTGGAGGGTAACATACTCCAAGTCGCAGTCATGTTTTTTGATTTCTTGGAGGAGCCGCCGCGTGAAGTGTAATGAAGCCGTGGGCGCGGCAATAGAGCCGGGACGTCTCGCGAAGATCGTTTGATAGTGTTTTCTCGCCGCGTATCGCGTGAGCGAAGTTTGTTTGATATACAGTGGCAGGGGAGCCGCGCCGTATTTTTCAAGAACACGCTTCAACTGGCTCAATGGAAATGATGCTTTGAGGTAATAAAAGTGCTCATCTGTTTTTGTCACGTGAAAATATATTTTGTTTGACTGTGAAAGGGTGAGACGAGTTTCAATGGCCAATTTTTTTTCAGAGAGAATTTTTATCCATTTTCTGTCATGTGAGATATAGAGTACCCTCACTTTGCCGCCGGTTATCTTTTCAAGTTCCAATCGAGCTGGCAGAACCTTGGTTTCATTGAAAACGATCACCGAGTTGGATGGTAGATATTTCGGAAGCCCGTGAAAATGGTCATGGGTGATGGTTTGACTCGCTCGGTCATATATAAGCAGTCTTGAGGCGTCGCGTGGTGACGATGGCGTTTTCGCGATGAGTTCTTTTGGAAAATTGAAGTTATACTCCTTGAGCAGCCGTTTTGTTGAACTCATAGGGTGTTTTTTCCGCATATTGCAGCTTACTTCTTGTAATTTTGTCCCCAGCGAATGATCAGCGCGTGAAAAGCCTGGTAGATTTTCGCGTTCCTTGGTAGTTGATTAGTGAAAAATTGTTGGAGTTTGTCGTACTCCTGATGGCGACTGATTTTAAGAACGAGCACCATGCGTTTGGTGTAGGAATCAATAACAAAGATCGGTTTGTTTCCGCAGTACAAAAGTATCGTATCAGCGGTTTCCTTGCCAATGCCCTTGAGCGTGAGAAGGTTTTTGCGCGCTTCAGCGAGCGGCAATCGCAAGAATTTTTTGAAGGTAACGAAATTTTCAATGATATATTGAGTAAATAAAAAAAGTCGTTCAGCCTTTTGGTTATAAAAACCAGAAGGACGAACGTACTTTTTTAGTCGTTGTATGTTTTGTTTCCCAATTTCATAGACTCCTTGAAGTGAACTACATTTTGCGTCTCGCATCTTTTTTAAAGCACACTCCACATTTCGCCACGCGGTGTTTTGAGTCAGAATCGCACTGATAGCAATTTCTTCCGTGTCATGTGCCCTGATTTTTCCCATTTCAAACCATGGCCATGGGCCGGGATATCCATAGCATTTCAGAAGTTCAGCATAGAGCGCCATCACCTGATTTTCATTTGATTGTAAATGTGGTTTCATAGTGTGACAGGTAAGTAGCGCACAGCTACACCTCCATTTCTTGCCCAGGTTCCAGTACCACCCATTGGATACCAAGGGGTTCGAGAATCAACGGTGGAATCTGATGAACAGTTCCTGGAAATTTCAAGGTGCCATCATGGACTGGAAAACAGACCCGTGGATGAATGGCTTTGGCATAGTTGATTGACTCTAATAACTTCAGCCATGGTCCGGCAACGGGCAGGGCTAAGACATCAATTTCTTTTTCTGGTAGTGTGAAAGCATCACCCGGGTAGAAAAATTTTTCAGCAATACGAAAACCGACATTGTTGATTGCTGTGATGGTGGGGTAGATAGTGGCATGTTCTTTCCCGATAGCTTCGATTAGGACGTTTTTCGGCATGATGCTCTTCCCATCGGAAATGGTCATGTGAGGGATTTCCTCTTGTTCCAGCACTAAACTCACCCCCGGATTGGTATAAATTTTTGCGTTTTTGTTTTTTGCTAGAATTGCCCGTAAGAGTTCAATATCAAGATGATCCTGATGTTCATGGGTAATGAGAATCACAGCAAGGTCATCAAGGGTATCTGGTAGTGAACTGAAATTTCCGGGATCAATCAATATTTTTAGCTCTTCTTCTTCAATGAGCAGACAGGAATGTCCAAATGTAGTAATTTTCATAGTGTGATGTTTCTCGGTCTCTCTAAAGACAGCAGGAGTTACTTTTTTTCTAGAATAATTATTTCGCGTATGATTTTTTGGTCCGGTCGAGAATAGAGGAGGGGAGTGAGATGATACTCTGAAATGGAAGGATTCAAGGGCATAAAACCGAGTTTTATCAATTGATTCGTGATCTGCACTGCGATTTTTTTCCCCGGCGCGCGGAAATGAGGTAGCACCATCACGATTCTTCCTTTTTTTGTAAGGAGCCGATGGAGTTCACTTGAGCCCTTCACGTAAAGATTCGAAAGTTTCAGCACTCTATTTTTCAATTCGGATTCTGACTCGTTGCCACGGATGGGCGGTCCCATGTATGGTTCGGTAACCACAACATCAATAGTGTTTGCTTCAAGTTTTTGTGAGATGTTTTGAACATCAGCCGTGAAAAGTTCATAGTTTTCGTTTCCAAGATGTGTCCGTGTTTTGAGCCACGCGAGATTGTTCGCGCTGTCAGCGATTGCTTTTTCTCCAAAATCGCTTCCAATGATTTTTTTATACCCCAGGAGGAGTGCCTGCTGGAGAATTGTTCCTGAACCACAGAATGGATCGAGTAAAGTACTCGTGCTGGGATTGGCGCCGGTGAGGTTGATCATGATTTGAGCAAGTTTTGGAGGCAAGAGACCGCTCTTGGCATCTCGACTCGGCCGACCATAATCGATTTGGGAGTAGTATTCAAACGGTTGAACCGTGAGAGTCTGGCCGAGATACCATTGTGTTTTGGCTGGAAGATACACAAATTCATACCCATGCTCACTGAGGAGATGATTTTTTCGAACGACTACCGAGGAGAGATCATTACTATCTTTTGAAGTGACAAAACGAACTGGCGTTTCTGTTTCACGCAATTTTTTTTTGAGTTGCAATCCAAGACGTTGATGGTGGTGCGAAAACCATGACATGGTTTGGTTGCCGAGAGGAGCATGCAGACTGATGCCAAATGATATTTTTTTCCCCAAGGCAGACTGGATATGAGAGTTCATAAGATCTACAAGTTTTGACTCGATCATTTCGTCCCGCGAGAGAGTTTCAAGGATTTTCCCTATTTTTACTGTCCCGCCAAGACGGAATTGAAGAGCGGCAATATCAGTCTTGGTATGTAGTTTGACAAGACAGAGATTGTCTTCCGCGTGTAAAATCTCTAGATGAGGTTGCACGGAAATCAATTCTGCCAAGGAGAGTCGTGGATGATTTCCAAAAATAAAAAAGTACATCATGGGTCAACAGATTATTTGGCAACTTTTCCTTTAGGTATTTTTTTCCTGAAAATCGCTCTCATAGATTTCCAAAAGACTCAAAAAGATGGTAACTATGACTGGCCCGTAGAGAATACCGAGTAGACCAAACACTTGAACTCCGCCAAGAATCGAGAAGAAGACGAGCAGAGGGTGAACTTTTATTTTGGTCTCAATGAATTTAGGTTTGATGATATTATCGATGAGATTACTAAAAACGATTCCGTAGATGATGAAAGCGATTCCGAGGAGAGTTTGCTGGGTGAGGAAAAAATAGAACGCGGCCGGGACATAAATGAGCAGTGTGCCAATGGCCGGGATGAGTGAAGAGATTGCTGTTGCCAAACCAGCGAGAATGGCGTTTCCCAAGCCAAAGAAGATGAAACCAAGGCCAGCCATGACTCCTTGGAGGAAAGCTGATACGAGGTTTCCCCAAAAGACGGCTCTTCCTACTTGTTGAAATTTGATAATAATATGCCGTTCTTGGGATTCGGTCAGCGGGCTGATTTTCATGATTCGCGCCAAGATGTCATCACCATCTCGAAAGAGATAAAACAGGATAAATATGAGCAGAACAAAATTTAATATGACTGTGAAGATATTGGCGGTGATAGCCCGCGCTTGAGTATAAATCGAAAAACCGATGTTTTTCGCCACGGATGAGAGTTGTTCCTTTATGTTTTCAGGACCGAGGTCGAGTTTGAGTGTATTTTGGATGGTTGCGATTTGTTCTGAAATCCAAGGGTTATTCGCCAAAACATCAGCGACTGTCTCGGTTTGAATCCGTTCTTTCGCCCACAAAAAGAGTTGCCATGCCTCTTTGCTCAAAAGACCAAACAGTACGCCAAGAGGAATCAGCACCAGGGCAAGAACAATAGCGCACGTCATAATAGCGGCTATAGTTTGTTTATTACGCAACCATTGGTTGATAGTATGGAACCATGGGGAAAAGACAGTGACGAGAATAGTTGCGAGTACAAAGGGTATCATGAATGGCCAAAAAACTTTTACAAAGAGATAGGACGAGACGGCAAAGAGTATGAAGAAAAAATAATGAAGTATGTTTTTGTTCATAGTGTGATATTTTTAGAACCTGTCGCGTTTTACCGCAGACTTTTGCAGAGTGCTTTTTATGGGCAAAAATTCTTCCGTTGTTGCTTTTTATGGTCCTTTCTGTCTATACTTACATAAGTAAGGTATCATATATTATGGTATTTTACCACGTTATTTGACAAAACTTGAAAGGAGGGTATAACAATGTCATACCCAGAAAAACAGGAGAATCATGCATTGCCGCAAGCAGAGTTGTTACTGCCACCGAGTAATGAGAAAGAAATTCCGCATCTCTGTGAAACGCAGGAGGTAATACAACCTTCTGTGAAAAGTATGCGTATTGAAGTGGAAAGTTTTCTCCGTCGGACCGGAGTCCTTGAAAAAATGCAGTATGGAAAGATACCACGACAGTATCTTACAGGAATTATTCTCCACGAGATGGCTGATATTGATGAGTACAAGGCATTGTATCTGCTGGCAGTATTCGGTTGGGTACTCTACGATGGGATTGAAGAAATAGTTACTTCTTGGAGGATTATTGCTGATCGTAGCGTCGCGGCACAGAAGACATGGCGTGAATGGGAAAAGGAAGGTTGGCTACTACTGGGAGTGGGACAGGGTCCCAATGATGAACATCTCCCTGAACGACGTTGGCAGAGCTGTGCTGACCTTGTGGCTCGATCCTTGGGAATATCGACTCTGAGAGAAGTATCACGTATCCTTCGACTTTCCAACAGTGAGGAGGTTCTTGTAAGATTTATAAAAGAACTGGAAAGGTTGGAAAAAATTGATCCTGCAAAGATGAACCTACTTCTGGAAAGAAGTGATATTCGTAGTTTCTTTTCTTTGCGAAAGACAGTCAAAATTGCCAATAAAAATGAGACTGATCCGAGACATATCTATGACCACGTGAGTTTTATCATGAATCAGTATCTTTTTCATGAATTGCGACATGGAGAGCTCTTGGAGGTCATTCAGACTACGGAAGAGGGACAGATACTGCTTTCGTCTATTGGCGGCGAGGAAGTGCCGCTGAGGTACGGAATTGTTCGTACCAAATCAAGAAAGGATGAAGTAGCCTACTTTGCGTTTGCACAGAGACCCCACCTTGATGTGATTCTTCATGTAGTAGAGGCAACAAATCACATTGCGATCTTTTTTAACCAACATCCCAAAACGAGAAAGTACTACCATGAAATGGTAAACGTTGAGAAGCTGGAAGGTTTTTTGTACGCCCTGTGCGTAGAAGAATGTCGGGCTCGACAATTGATGCCACCACTGCGAGAAAAAGTAAGGTTCATGATGAATCATGAAGAATGTCCATGGTGGTATGGGGATGCTCGAGGTCAGATTTTGAATTTTTCATCATCGACCTCACAATCAAGTGAGGCGACACGTTTGGATATCACATTGATTCTCAAAGTGATGGAGATGACCTTCTCAGACAACTTTTTTGCCTTCTGTGACACCAAACGGTGTCAGGTCTGTCCATGGAATCCGTATCAGTTACAAAGATGCAATGTCAAGAGGAATGTAGCATGGGGAGGCCAGCTCACAAGAAAATTTAAAGGTTAACAACGAGGATACCATGAAAGGCGCAAAAGGAGGATGGTGTTTTTTATGAGTTACGTGGGCCCACTGAATGTTCAGTGGGCCTTTTTTAATTTGATTGTAAGTCCAGTTTCATAGGGTGAATGGTCAATAGAAAATGGAAGATCTTGATTCAGATCTGCCATAGTGTGATTCATAGTTGCTGAAAGCCAACCTGTTTTTGGAGAGCAGGAGGCAGGTATAGGCAGAGATTGGTAAGCAACTGTTCGATTCTTTTGAATCGTTCGTCATGCTCCTTTTGAAGTTCCCGAGCGTATTTCCACATTTCTATCCACCTTTCATCAGTTGCCGCCATGCGTTCATCAAAACGTGCCATACGCTCTTCAAAACGCGCCGTGCGTTCGTCGGAATTTGCCATACGCTTATCTTGTTCCGCTGAACGTTCAATACTTTTAATCTGTATTTCACGGTGCAGTTCCTCAAGTTTCAACATATTGCGTTCGATTTGTGCCATGCGATCAGCACTTTCTTCCCGCTCTCGTTTTCCGTTATTGTTTTTCATGGAGATTCCTTTCATTCGCATTCCCCCATTTCATATTTATAATAACTTGTTTCATGGTAAATTGTCAAATTTTTTGTGCCATTGAAAACACTGTGCTCTTGTGATAAAGTTTAAAAACTTCTTATTATTATTTTATCTCATGATATGAATTCTCAATTTTTACAGTACATCTCCGGTGATGAGATTATCGCAATTGTTTCTGATCTTGTTCGTATCAATACCGTGAATCTGCCAGGAAATGAATATCTCGCCGTACCCATTGTCTCTGAAAAAATGCGCGCGCTTGGTATGACTGTTAACACCTATGAGAAAGAACCAGGACGCACGAATGTCGTGGGAAAGATTGGAACCGGTGGGAAGTCCATTGCATTTGTCTCGCACATGGACACCGTGCCGCCAGGAGAGATGTCTCTCTGGGAAACCGATCCTTTTGAACCAGTAATGAAAGACGGGAAAATTATCGGACGGGGAACGCTTGATGATAAAGGATCATTTGCTGCTTCTTATTCGGCGTGTAAAGCTTTCCTGCGCGCGTATCCGAAATTTGAAGGAACTGTGTATCTCATTGCCGCGGCTGATGAAGAACTTGGCTCTGCGCTCGGAATTATTTATCTCGTTGAGGAGGTCGGACTGCGTTTTGATAGTTGCATTATTCCTGATGGTGGCACCATGAATGAATCCGTCTATGGTGAGAAAGGAATTTTATGGATAGAAATAACAAGTTTCGGAGTTCAGACCCATGGTTCATTGCCACATCTCGGGAAGAATGCCATTGTGCCATTAGCAGAGTTGGTAGTGGAGCTGGAGACTCTTGAGCTTGGCACCAGCTATAATCACGAGTTTGATGGCTGGACCATGAATGTCGGGCAGTTTGAAGGAGGTTCTGTGGCCAATATGGTGCCAGCAAGAGCACGTGTGGTTATTGATTTTCGTCTGCCTGATGGTATTACCCGTGATGAGGTTTTGAAGCAGGTTGAGGAACGCGTCAAAAAAGTCCAAGTGCGGGATCCTCAAGCGAAGTTTGAAGTGAAGATATTGCATGAGACGAAACCGCATATTATGGATCAAAAAGAGGCTATCGTCCAAGCTTTTGATACTGCTGCTCGTTCTCTTGGAATTCCGATGAAATATATTACTTGCGGGGGCAACACTGTTGCCAAGAATTTATTTGAAAAAGGCATGCCCTCGATTGTGCACTATCCTGGGAATCACGAACTGGCCCATGTCCCGAATGAGTATGTTATTATTGATGATTTGATCAAAACTTCGGTCTTGTATGCCGAGACGATGAAGAATTTTTTCCAGTTATAGTCGCAGATATTACTTAACGGGACTGTTGCCTCAAAAGCACATTTGGCAACAGTCCTGTTAAGGTACGTGTGAATGGTGAGTGAATCATCAGTCCCATCAGCTTTTTTGAAAACACTGAATGGTTTTTTCAGCCGTGTCGCCCCAGCGAAATTTTTGCGCTTGCGCTGCCCCCCGTTCACGATAAAGAGTGTACAATGTATTGTTATTGAGCAGTTCAAACATCGTGTATGCCAAATCGTGAAGGTTGTAGGGATCAACTAATGGTGCCGCGTTCTCGACAATTTCCGGTATTGATGAGACATTACTGGCAATTACTGGAACCCCACTTGCCATTGATTCTAATATTGGTAGACCAAAACCTTCGTAAAAAGAAGGAAAGAGAAACAATCGTGCTAATTGCAAAAGTGTTGTCTGATCGTTCGGATCAACGTAACCAATGAGATGAATCAATTGAGAAACAGGAGAAGTCCCTGCACGTTGTTTTACTTGCTTCGCATATCTGTTCTGCCATGGTGATCCCCCAGCAATGACGAGATGAAGATCACTGTTTGGTGATATTTTTTGAAAAATTTCAAAGGATTCAATAATCCCCAGAATATTTTTTCGTGGTTCAATATTGCTCATAGTGAGCATGAACTGTTCAGGGAGGTGATATTTCTCTTGAACTTTTTGTCTGTGTGTGTTGGTCGCGGTAATAAAGTATTCTTGTGCCACACCTTCGTGGATGACGACTGTCTTTTCAAAAGGTACATGAAAAAACTCGATAAGATCCTGCCTGGTATGCTCTGAAACGCAGATGATAGTATCTGTCTCACGAATGAGTTTTTTGACCCGCAAGAATCTATGCCAGAGCCACTGCTTTTTCGAAAAAAATTCTGGGAAACGGAATGGCGCCAGATCATGGATGTTGAGTATTTTTTTTACCTTTGGACTCAACGCGGTGAAAAGCCAATTGGGCGTAAAAAAAACATCGATCTCGCGCCGCGTTGTTGTTTTTCCATGAGACGACACTGATGTCGACACGACATCACTCATGAGACGGTCAAGGTATGGGTATCCAAAAAACGCGAGTGAAAAATTCAGGATTTTATTTGGATAACGAAATCCGCGTGGAAAAACATGCGGTGAAATAAATTTTGGCAGTTCCTGCTCCACTGATCGGCGTGAGTTGTAGAACAAGAAATAGTCGTTGCTCTGATCAATCGCAAAAAGATGCCGTAGGAGTTGATAGGTATAGACTCCAACCCCAGAAAAAGGGCCAGACATGAGGGATCGAATGTCAATTCCGATGAACATAGCCTTAAATTACGAAATGTTTTATCCTCTTTACGCTCTTCTTGGGTGATTGTAGCATAAAGACAAGATAAATTGTTGTTTTTTTATTTTTATGAAATTCATACTCACAGAGCAGTCAGCCAAAGAACTTACTGCCAATGTACTTGTCATGCCTGTTTGGGAAAACGGTCTAGACGTCGCTGATCAAGTGAAGCTTGGAGGAGGTGAGCTCCGCGATTTGGTAGCAGAGATGGCAAGACAGGAGAAGTTTAGTGGTGAGACGGAAAAAACGCTGTTTCTACCAATTTTTCATCTGTTGCCATATCAACGACTGCTCCTTGTAGGTATGGGCAAGAAAAAGGATCTTGATAAGGAACGCGTGCGTCGTTTTGGCGCGTGGGCTGTGAAGGCCGCTGAAAAAGTATCAGCAATGAAGATGGTTTTTGATCTCAACCATTTTAAACCACTAGAACTTGAATCGATCGTTCATGCCTTGGTAGAAGGCGCGCAACTGGGTGTTTATAAATTTTTGAAATACAAGTCAGCTGAAAATTTGCGAAAGATGAAAATTACTGAAGTGGAAGAAATTGTTTTGTGCGGCGCGGAGAAGCGGTATCACAAGAATTTGCAGGAGTTGATGCGTCATGGCAAGCTTTTTGCCACGGCTACAATGTTTGCGCGGGATCTCATCAATGAACCTGCTGGAGTGATGACGCCACACAGGTTGCTGGAAACAGCTCAAGAGATTACCAAGAACAACTCTGATATTTCATTAATTTATTTTGATCGTGATAAGGCACAAAAAATGGGCATGAATGCTTTTTTAGCCATTACCGCTGGATCATCACAAGAACCATATTTTGTCCACTTGAATTATAAACCACAGACAAAAAAACCGATCCAACGCATTGCTTTAGTGGGCAAAGGGGTTACCTTTGATTCTGGTGGATTGTCCCTGAAACCAACAGAAGGTATGGTGGATATGAAGATTGACATGTCTGGGGCGGCTAATGTGTTGGCTGTATTTCATGTCTTGTCAGAACTCAAACCTGAAGTTGAAATTGATGGTATTTTTGCCGCGTGTGAAAACATGCCTTCTGGCAGTGCGGTCAAACCAGGTGATGTTGTGACTGCTATGAATGGCACATCCATTGAGATTTTGAACACAGATGCTGAAGGTCGGGTGTGCTTGGCTGATGCCATGTCGTACGCTAACACGCTGAAACCGGATTGTATTATAGATTACGCTACATTAACAGGCGCGTGTATGAGCGCGCTTGGAGAAGAGTTAACCGGCGCGTTTACGAATAACAAAAAATTGCTGGAACAGTTTATGAAATCAGGTGAAGAAGAGGGAGAGAGAGCTTGGGAGTTGCCACTGGTAGAAGATTATCGCAAAAAGCTCGACAGCCAGATTGCTGATATCAAGAATGTCGCGGATAATAAATGGGCTGGAGCTATCACGGCCGCTTTGTTTATTCGTGAGTTTGTTGGTGAAACCCCATGGATTCATTTTGATATTGCTGGTCCATCTGGTGTGTGGAGCTCCTTTCATGTTGTGCCCTATATCGCGCCCGGTGGCACCGGCTTTGGCGTGAGAAGCTTTTTGAATTATCTTGAGAAGAATTTTGTCTAGGATTTTCATATTCGCGTTGAGATGGGAAAATCATTTTTAAAAAATTCATCCCTCGTCACCGGTTGTGAGGAGGGATGAATATGAATGTTTTAATACTGATCGCAAAAACTTGCAATAGATGTTTCATCATTCATTCGCACAATGTTCACTTGAATGATGTCAAATCCATGCAGTGTTTCACAGTGCTTGTATGCGATATCTCGGAGGTTGTCTTTGGCCGCCGTGTCTGTTGGATATGCTTTTTCGACAGACAGATTGAGTGGTTCTGTTTCTGTTGATGGATAAATGGAAGTAAATATCATCTTGAGACAATATGGTCTCAACTTCAGACTCTTCTGATACAGGGTCTTCCCTTTCTGGTTTTTAATAGTCAGCAGGGCACTATGAAAGCAGACTGGTTTGGAATTGATCACTTCAAAGAGTTGTTGTTTTATTGTGTCCTTGGCCTCCTTTAGATCCTTGAACATCTGGTTCACCTTCAATAAACTACTATTTTTTCTTGATCATTTGTTTTCGTGAGTTCTATAGAGAGTGAATAGACGTAAAGTGTTGCCATTCCTGTTGAAACTTCCATGGAAGGCAAGTGATTGTCAAGCGCTGGCATTGCTTTTCCTCCTTGTTGGTGTATCACCGCTTCAATTTTTTGAAGCTTTTTGTTTCATTTCAGATGATATTCCTATTTTTCGGAAAAAGCAATACTTTGTATTAGTCAAGTACATATTGCACTCTTTCAGTGAATAAGTTTCTTCAATATATTGAACTGGGGTCTTAAGTTTAATTCCCCAGTGTGGTCTTTTTGTATTATGCCAGAGAAGGTGTTCCATAAGTCCAACATTGAAT
>ORJL010239733.1_pt1 | contig 16257 bp, 15 predicted proteins | sample 1779941 | NCBI WGS metagenome assembly ORJL01 (sample SAMEA104232317, study PRJEB22302) | groundwater metagenome | biome: forest; feature: aquifer; material: groundwater | place: USA | collected 2011-08-07 | depth 5.8 m | reverse complement strand
CCCCTTACACGGAATGACCGTCATTGACTACGCCTGCGGGCCGGGCCGGTACACTATTCCTGCCGCCCAAATGGTCGGACGTGCCGGTAAAGTCTATGCGATAGACATCCAACCCCTGGCTATAGATATAGTAAAAAGGGAAGCCGCCAGGAAAAATCTGACCAACATCGAGGCCTTACTGATTGACTCTTTCAACACCGGACTTCCTGATGCTACGGCGGACGTTGTGCTCTTGATTGACGCCATAACGCCGATAAAAGACCGGGGGACGTTACTCAAAGAGGTTCAACGTCTCCTTAAACCGGACGGATATTTATTTATGGATTCTTCTCATATGTCCGTATTTCAAGCTCAAGCGGTCGTGAAAGATAGCGGGCTGTTTACCTTAGCAAAGATTGACGGCAAAGACATGCTCTGGATAAAAAAGACCTGATTCTCGTTTTTTATCATCCCCAAACTGCCATTGCGAGTTTCCGTCACTAGAGGAAACGACCTGCCCGCCGCACTAGGCTTTGGCAGGCGGGAGTAATCTATATTAACCTGTAACTTTTTAGCTTTTAGCTGTGTCTTGCAGGAAACAGGCTTATTCGACCTGGTGAAGGTGGATGGGAAAGGAAATGGTGTTGGGGGAAGGAAAGGGCCACAAAAGGATAAGAGGTATTAGCGACCTGCTCTTTCACCAACTGCTAACCACGTTGGAATAATTTTGTTAACCTTGACCAGAATCGAAGTAAACTCTGTAAGAACTTGGCAAGTGAGATCTAATAATATTACTATTTTGTAATGCTCCCATTTCAAAACCAAACCTTATTAACTGCCACCAAAAATGATTATTGTTAATGCGCCAGCTATGCCCCTGATTCATCGGATCGATTACATAATGAACATCGGGACCAAAATCCAAATTGGATAATTCTTCATATTCTGCTTGAAAGGTGGCCCTTAGCTCGCACCCCCACTTATCTGTTCCGGGACGATGGATATAGAATCCCTGCTGCTCACGTCTCGGTTCGGTACCTTTTATCTGAGCATAATCATGTATAAAGCCCCCCAAAGAGTGAGGCGGAACGATTGCTTCTAGCATTGTAGTTCTCTCGGCTAGGAAACCTATCGTGGAAAAATAAATATTATTTCGTTCCTGTAAGGCTTCCGGATATGGCGATACGTTTACGGCCTCAATAGCCAAGTTGTTAGCAATTCTTTCCTGTACCAAAGCTGAAGCCTGTTGTTCCGTCCCATCATCATACCTGATGCGTAGTGTATCGCCGTCAATATCGAGTACTTCGTATTCGCCTCGTCTATTCCTGTACCGTCTACCTATCGTGAACGTCATTTGTGAAAGCTCGTTTTACCTAATTTGTGCCATGGGTTTGATTAACGATAGCTATTTCATCGTCATTTAATTTATACAATTTGTACACTAGTTTATCTATCTCTTTATCCGTTTTCTCGATATTTAGTTTAAGGTCTTCTTTTTCGTTGTTGTAATTGTCTGGAATTAATGCCAATTTCTTGTTTGATTCAAGCATATTATTCACAAGAGCAACGATCTTATCATGCACCTTTTTGTCCGCTGGGTCGAAAAAATCTAACATAGGCAAAGGAAATTTACTCATATAATATGCGTCGAAGTGCATGGTTCTAATTGCCTTGCTGAAAATGAAGCGATAAGCGTACCATGACCACAATTGGGAGTTTAGTAGCCCTGTAATGAAAGCGAGGGTAAAATTATTATCCGTGACGACAGTATTTTGGATTGTGTCTAATGTTAGAACCCCTTCTTTATCTAACGTAGACATGAGAATAATATGATCATTAGGCTTCGTCACGTGAGCGATTATTTGTTGAGAAAGAATCTTAGGTTGGCGCAAAAATGCTACCTTCTTGTCAGTGTCGGATAAAATCGCTATAGGTAGTGTTTCTTTGTTCTGAAATAAAGTATATCTAGCGATATGATCTCCACGGTAGATTGGCATCCCTTTAGAATCTTTAGTCAAATACTTTTGATATGGAAGGCCTCTCGCGGTTTTGCTGACATCTTTCATAAAGCGCTTTGATTCGGTCATTTTATTAAAGATTTTTAGCTCTTCGTTGGTGACGCTCAATAAGATAGTATCAGTATTTTTCGACGTTGTTTTAGATAAAAGGATTGGCTTCTTTTTCGCATTTTCTTCTAGCAACATTGATTCATAGAACGGCTTATGAACGAATTTTTGAGAAACAACGATTACCATTTGTTCAAGTAAAACTTCCTTGAACGCTTTACTGGCGTCGCAAGCTGAACCAAGTCTGTCTAGTATAAGTTCACGACCGGTTGCCCATTGTTGGCTGTAAGCCAAAGATTTGGGGACAATAAAGCTAAAGAATCCCCCTTCTTTAGTCAAGCTTAGGCCCCGTTCGATAAATATCATTGCGCTGTTCTTGTTATCTTTGCTAAGAGGATAACAGTCCGTGATATAAGACCTATCTTCTTCATCAAGTTCGGCACCATACGGTGGATTACCTATAACGACATCGAAACCGCCCTTAGCCATAATGTCACAGAATTCTTCATTCCAATTGAAGGGCTTTTTATTTCGCCAGTCATTGCCGAAATAACCTTTTAATTCCTCTTCAGTACCTGAGATGAGGGAGTTACCCTGGCGAATATTGTCTTTCAGACTTGGAAGGATATCCCGCTTGGCTAGGCTGCGCAACAGAAGGTTGAGTCGAGCGATCTCTACAGCTTGTTTATCAAGATCTACTCCGAAGATGTTATTCGTCAAAATTGATATTCGATCCGCAGCATCGATATCGTTCTCGGACTTGCTTATCCTCTGTCCAGCATAATATTTGAGCAGTTCATCGAAAGCTCTGATAAGGAATGACCCGGAGCCGCAGGCTGGGTCCAGTATCTTGATGTTCCGATTTGCGGTTCCGGAATGTTCAGCTAGAAAACGACCAACCGTTTCTTTGACGATATAGTCGGTTACAAACTTTGGGGTGTAATAGATACCTTGATCTTTTCGGCGCTGTTTTTTCTCTACGAGGCTGACGCTTTCAGTCTGAATGCCTAGATCAAGTTTTTTCTGGGCTTCTTTTGCCTTATCTTTTTCTATCTGTCCAACATAACCTAGGTACTGCTCGTAAACCGCACCGAGAACATCTGCGTCGATAACCGCGAAGTCATAGCTAGAGATACCACCTGGAATTTCGTAAAGTCCTTCTATTATGGACGCTATCGTTGTTCCCATGATGAAGACCTTATCCACCGGGTGAGGAGCAAACAGGTCGCTATCATAATAACCATCAAATTCGCGGAAGATCCTTTTAATTGTGTCGAAAAGCTCTCCCTTATATCCACCAACTTTCCATTGATGGACAGCTGCTAAGAGTACCTTATCTTCGATGCCCCTATCTTCGGCGGTGCGGATAAAGATGAGGCGGTCAAATAGCTTTTGTATAATCTCATCTGCCTGTCGGAAAGTTAAATCGTTGAAAGGCGGCAATTCGTTGAGAAGTTGTCCCCGCCATTGACGAAGTTGTCCGAACAGCTTTTGTTCGATGCCAATTCGCACAGGCAATTGGCCGTATTTCTCAGCTTTCCCACCTAGAGCATTAATGAGGAAAGACTCTTTCGAGAGCAGCCAGATATCCTCGAAATTATTCAGGAAATCAATATATGATAGGTTGAGAAAGGGTTTCCCCGTCTGGGCGACGTAGACAATAATCTTTTCAAAATCGGACAGCACCGCCCACGTTACGCCGGTGTTATATGCATAGGTAACAGCCTGTTTGGCATAATTAGGGTTGCTTAGGTCGGCTTTCAGAGGCTTAGCTTCAAGATAAAACTGAGATACGCCGTTCAACTTAAAGGCGTAATCTACTCGGCCGCCAGAGGCCTTCTCTTCCGGTGCAACTTCATTGTTATCGGTAAAATCCCAACCAAGGGCGGTGAAAAGGGGCTGAATGAAGCCCAGCTTAGTCGCCTCCTCGTTTTTCTGCTTTATCTCGGGAGCGCTCAGGCCTTCATACTTTTTGCAGAGTTCCGCAACCCTTTTTTTAGCTTCTTCTTTATTCATAGAGGTTTCCTGATTAATATTTAACGACACTTTAATCTGATGATGCTAACGTGTCAAGCAGACACTTGTGAAACCAAATAATAATTCGCCGCACCCTTTACCGAGTTTGCCAGTCCTAAGAAATAGACCTGACGTAATTTCGCAAAGAGGAACCAAATTCCGCTCGTTGCCATCTTCGCACCACATCAGAATTCAGGTTTGCCTCCAGTTCACCGGGGTCTTTCGCAATTGCTTCGAGACTTTCCCTCGGCCAAAGCAACGCCGGGTCAATATTGAGTTTAGCTCCCATTGAAACACGCCAGCTTTTGAGCCTGTTAAGCCGGTCGATTTGCCGGATAGTAGGACGTTCAAATATATTTTTTCTATTTATTTCGATAGGAGCATCTCTTTCACCATCGCGAATGGCCTCGAGCAAACGTCGGCCCAGTGTTCTTCTCCTAAACTCGCTTAAGCCGAAAATGTTTGATAAATCCTCAGCGGGATGCGACGCGAGATTTATCAGGGTTTCGTCAGGCAAAATAAAATACGGCGGCCGGCGTTCCCTTAACGCCTCTTCTTCCCGGAACGAGTAAAGACCTTTCCGGATGGAGAGCGCTCGTCCATCGAGGTCTCGGGCTCCTTTCACAAATTGATACGCATTCTCTTTATCAGGTGCAACGTATCTTACCGCTTCAAGCCGCTCAAACTCTTCATTAACCCAATCTAATCTGGCCATCGCATGCAGTTTCGCTTTCAGAATTTCCCGGATTTGAAAAAGGTACTGGACATCGGCCGCGGCATACTCTAATGCTTCAGTGGTTAACGGCCTTTTCCCCCAATCAGATTGCTGCAATCTGGTGCTCTTGGGAATTTTCTTTCCAAGAGTATTTTCGATTAACGCCACGAGGCTGATTTGAGAAAAACCCAGAAAACGTGCGGCGAGACTCGTGTCGAAAATCCCGCTAAAATGCAGCCCGTGGTGCCGGTCAAGACAGCTCACGTCGTAGCTGGCGTCGTGAATTATCTTTACCTGCGCCGGATTCGCCAGAATTGGACCCAGGGCACTGATGTCACTTATCTTGATAGTGTCGACGATGTATATGCCGTCGGCAGCAGCAATCTGTACCAGGCATAGTTGTTCGGGATAGCGATGCCGGCTATTAGACTCGGTATCGAGGCTGATAACTTCAGCGGATACCATCTCGGCCACCAGACCTTTCAAACGATCTGGTGTGGTGATTATTTCAACCGGCATTTCGCGGTTTTGCGGCATAATCAGACAATAGTAACACCAAATGAAATAAATCCGAAATCTGAAACCCAAAGTACGAAACCCGAAGCAAATACGAAGCACGAATGAACGAAATAAGAAACAAAAGCGAAATAATTCAAAATTAGAAATCATTTCCGTTGAAAACCTGTCCAGTACTTGATACGGGAACGGAATCCAGAGGGCGGGAAAACACTGGATACCGGATCGGGTGCGGTATGGCTGCATTCGATAGCGATTGACTCCGGTTCTAATAATGTCGGACACCCTTCCATTCTTTCGGACTTATTACGTATAATCATTACGGTTTGTTCGGAGGGAATAGGAAGGGGGTATTTTCTGTGCGAGAAAAAAGACAACGACGCTTACCATCGACTGTAATAGTCCTGGATGCTATGGGTAACAAACATGCCGTAACTGCCTATAGGGATGACGGCAAGGAGCTAGTTTACAGGCTCCGGTCCAATCATCCGGCGAATTCATCGGCAGATGGTTTCATCGTCGACGCCCGGGGGTTCGACGTCGACTTATTCGTGAGGCGTGCCAACGAAACGGAACTTAAGTTTTGGAAGCCACAAGGTTAAGATTTCAGCGATGAGCAACTCACCAATAATCGACACCCACGCTCACCTGGATATGAGCGTTTACGACGAAGACCGCGACGACATGCTCATGAGAGCCGCCGCCGCCGGCGTGGTGAATATTATCACCGTCGGCACCGACCTGGAGTCGAGCAAGCGAGCGGCTGCTCTAGCCGAGAAGTATCCGAGTGTTTATGCCGCGGTGGGCATCCACCCGCACGACGTCACGGCAATAACGATGAATGATATCGATGCCCTCGCGGAGATCGGTATGAGCCCACGCGTGGTTGCTGTCGGGGAGACCGGACTCGACTTTTACCGGGACATTTCGCCGCATGACCGGCAGGTAATTTCCTTTGTCTGGCACCTCGATATGGCGGATAACATGGGACTGCCGATCATTATCCACTGCCGCGATGCTGCGAACGAGATGGTGGAACTGCTCCGCAACCGCCTTGCGGAACGTCGGGGTACCGGGCAGTACCGGGGCGTTATCCACTGCTTTAACGGGGATGCCGCGACATTACAAGCATATCTGGACATGGGGTTTCATATTTCGCTGGGAGGGTACATAGGGTACCCGAAGTCGACGGCTCTGCGTGAGGTGATCAAGGGCATTCCGAAGGACAGGCTTCTGGTGGAAACGGATTGCCCGTTCCTGCCGCCACAGGACTACCGGGGAAAGCGGAACGAGCCATCGTATTTACGCCTTACCGCTAAAAAGCTGGCTGAGATAAGGAAAGTGACGTACGAAGATTTGGCGAAGGTGACGACGGAAAATGCGAGACGTTTATTCGGGATTACGGCGGAATAACCAATAACCAAGAGACAAACATCAAACAAAACTCAAATCTCAAAAAACCAAATATTCAAAAGCCATTCCGTGTCTGACACGGAATCCAGCCGCTAATCCTAACCCCCAAATCCCTAATCTCCAATCCCCATTTGAACATTACACCCTTAAAGGGGTAACATATTATTTTCAGGAGTTAATTATGGCGGTAGGAAGAAACGAGCCTTGCCCGTGCGGGAGCGGTAGAAAATATAAAAAGTGCTGTGGGGCCGCCGAATCCGCCGGAGCACCGGAGCAGCCGGTATCCGCCAACATGGAATACTTCGCCCTGCACCAGGCAATTGCCTATAAAGGCAAGATAGGGGAAGCGCGGGCGAATTTTTGCCGGGAATACATCGCTAGCAAACAAACCGCCCTTAACGAAATCGAGCTCGACCAACTCGAGAAAACCGCCGCCCGGTTAGAAACGATCACCTGCCGAAAAGGGTGTGCAAACTGCTGCACGCAATACATCCTGGGGACGCTGCAGGAGTGCGAGGCGATTGTCTATTACCTCTATCAGCACGAGGATATCCTGGCCGATTTTATGCTCGCCTATCCCGTCTGGCGGAACAGGGTCAAACAATACGACGTCGCCTTCAAGGCCGTCAAGGACGCGGTCGCCAGGCAGATCCGCGAGGGGGTAACGGAGGCGAACACTCAGGCTTACGACGAGGCGAACGTACGGTTCCTGAAGTTGAATATTCAGTGTCCTTTCCAGAACAAAGAGGGGGCGTGTTCTATCCACGAAGTCCGCCCGTGGAATTGCGCGAAGCCGGTCGTCACAACTCCGAGTGAATGGTGTCATCCTTCGACCAATTTGAAGAACGATAAACCCAGCGCATACGTCAGCCATCTGGTCCCGGAAGAGATGCCTTTCTACCGCCGAACTAAATCCCTTAATGTCCTTCTGGTTCACCTCGGAGTGTACGAAATCCTGACTGGTGGTTATGCCTGGTTGTCCGGTATATCCGGCCTTGAAGGCCTGGAGAAAGAAGCTTTGAACGATCCCGAAGTTAAAGCGATATTGTCGGAATATTTGTAGTTTTACTCCAATACTGGATTTAGCTATAATTGGATTTAACTTTCAGAGGATTTGACAAGAATTATGGCAGTGATTCCAATTCGTCTCGCTCCGGATCCAGTTTTGCGGCTAAAGGCTAAACGCGTAAAGGTCTTCGACGGTTCCCTGCATATGCTTGTCGTCGATATGCTGGAGACAATGCACGACGCGGGCGGTGTTGGTCTGGCTGCTCCGCAGATTGGTGTTCCTTTACGCGTCGTGGTCATTGGTATCCCGGAAGAGAAGGACATCGTTCTAGTCAATCCCCAGATCTTAACTAAATTCGGAGAGCGGGTAGTCGACGAAGGCTGCCTCAGTATTCCCGGATATGTCGGCGAGGTTAAAAGGGCCGTTACCGTTACCGTCAAAGGGAAAACTCCGAGAGGCAAAGAGATTCGTATTACAGGCGAAGAGATGCTGGCTCATGCCCTGGAGCATGAAATCGACCACATCAACGGGATTTTGTATATCGATCACCTGGAAAGTCCCGACAAACTGAAAAAGCTAAAGCCGCCCAAAAGCCGAACTCCGCCGGAAAAGCCGGAGGATTCTAACTGACGCCCTGACCCACCAGCCGTGGTAAAGAAGCGACGGCAAGATTCAAGTTCCTTCCCGGTCAATGAGGCTGGTTATGCAAAAGATCGATTGCCCATTGCACGGCATCGTCCCCCGCCAGCGTTAATGCTGCTCCCGGATCCGGGTCGATTCCATGTCCTTCGATCATTCTTCCTTTCGGGGTTAACCACCGTCCAATGGTCAGATATATTCCGGAACCGTCTTTGAGCTCGAACAATTGGTCGACGCTGCCTTTTCCGTACGTTGTGGTACCGGCGATAGTGGCCCGACCATAATCCTGGAGGGTTCCGGCCAATACCTCGCTGCCGCTGGCGGAGTGATTGTCAGTCAGCACGACCATCGGCAGATCGGTGGTCACGCTTCCGGGCGTAACCGATAACGTTTCTTTTCTGCCTTTGTTGTCCACAGTCGAAACGATTACACCGTCTTTAATAAAGTGGCTCGCGATGTCGACAACGGCATCCAGGACACCGCCGGGATTGCTGCGGAGGTCGATAATGATTCCGGTTGCTCCGTTCTGCGTGATATCGCCTAATACCGGCAGGAGTTCTTTGTCGGTTTGCTCGGTGAAATGGGTGATCCTGATATAGGCGATGTCGCCTTTCATAGAAAACGAAACTGAAGATAATTGTATTTCGGCACGAACTATCGTTATTTCTGAGGTTACGGTATCACCTTCATGTTGAACCAGGAGCTTGACGGACGTCCCTTTCGGCCCCTTGATGAGCGAAACGGCTTCTTCTACGCCCATGCCGGAAGTGGATTGTCCGTTGATTTCCAGGATAGTGTCGCCCGGTTTGATCCCTGCTTTATCCGCCGGCGAATCCGGGATTGGTGCGATGATCGTGATAACGTCGTTTTTTACACCCACAGTGGCACCGATGCCTTCGAATTTGCCTTGAAAACCGTTTGTGCTCGCCTGAAACTCTTCCGGAGAAAGGTAGGCCGAATAGGGATCATCGATCGAGGTAACCATTCCCCTGATCGCTTCCGCGCTCATATTCGAAGAATTTACTTTTGTACGGTCGACGTAATTCCGGGAGATAATGCTCCATGCTTCGTTCACCGCTTCCAATCCCTGGTCCGGTGGAGCAAACAAGCAACCGGCAGCGAACGATGCTGCCATGCTTATGATGAGTACGGCGACTATCGCGGCAGAATTTAATCTTTTAAACATCCGGTATCTCTCCAGTTTTCTCGAACGATCAAAAGCGAGGCTAATATCCCTTTCGCGGCCACAAGGAACTCCTACACCGACAATATTGGATATTCGGGAGGTTACAAAGGGCCAAGTAAACCTGTAAGCCGAATTACAGGTCTACTCTTCATTTTTGTGCCTACCTAAAATTATTTTTATTGAATCATACCACAATGGCTTGTCGTGACGGAACAAAGATGCCTTAAGCGTTTCATGATGTGAAAGTTTGAAAATCGATAGTTAAAAAGCTGCGTATAACGTACATTATACGCTAATCAAAATCGAGCTTGATTATTAAAGAATGCTTTTGTTATGTTAAGCCACTTTTTCACGCGAAAATAAAGCATTTTTAACTTTTGCAAAATAAGGAAAGAAAGCCATTGGCCCAGTAGGGGTTAGGACACAAAACAAGCGATAGTGACTTTGCACACTTTGTTGTGTTGTTCCCTTGCATAAACCCTGATGAATAAATCGGCGGGATACCCGAAAGGGTACTGGTTGTATTACAGCCGGAGTGTGCTATGATTCTGGTAGTGTTGTCTAGGGATGCCTTTTGATAACCTGGGCGTTTGCACCTCGAAGCAGCCAAGCATTGGCAAAATGGATGAAAAGGGAGTCCATCCGTCGATGAAACGTACCTTCAAATGGGCGTTGTTGGTTCTGATATTAGCCGAAGTGCTACTTGTCCGATTCAATCTTCTAGACATTCGTACTGCTATCGGAATCGTCGTCGCTGTCGAACTACTTCTGTTTCTTGTGGCTTTCAGGCAAGTTTTTGTTGCAGTTAGAACCTACAAACGAGACCGGCAGGCTGGACTAGATGGCTGGAAAGCGTTAGGAAACGGACTAGAAGTCTTTATGCCCAGGGTGGTGTCCAGTGTTGTGGTATCTGAGTTCAAACTCTGGTTTTGCCTCGGTATCTGGCTTCTTCGGCAATCTCGACCTAAGGAAAACGAATTCACTTACCATAAGAAGTCAATTCTGCGCGTATTCCCATTGATATTATTGTTCACTACCCCGGTTGAGGTATTTCTTATGGAACTACTTTTGCCATGGGCTTGGCTAAAATGGCTTCTAATTATACTTGCAATATACGGACTATTTTGGGTGGTTGGGCTATATGCATCAATGGTAGTGTTGCCCTACAGGCTTGACGATTCCGTTGTCCGTTTGTCATACGGAATTCTAGCGCGAGCGGAAATCCCTTACACTGACATCATGCAGGTTACATCGAACCGCACCCCTAAAGGAGTCTGGAGGGACGGACTCAAGGTCGTTAAAGAAGAAGGTACCGCTTACTTAGCGGTCAGCGGAAGCACAAATGTTGTGCTAACTCTGCGAAGGCCCGCAGTGTTGCAGGCTTGGCTGGGGCCGACATCGCCTGTTTGTACTATCTACCTAGCCACTGACGAGCCGCAACGCTTGATCCAAGAGGTTGGGAAAAAAGTTACGATCTCCCAAGGTTCATGAGGGAAGAGGAATCACTCGTGGGATTGAAAATAATTCGGTTTCTAGATATCAGCTTGGCAAAAGAATCTCCCGCTAAGAATCTGAACATCGGCTAGGTCTTCAGAGAGAATCCAAGTCTAACGGCTCTACCAAAGTTAGTTTCTTCCCTGCACAATCTGGACACTGGACAAATGTTACTTTATCGGTGATCAGTAACCGGCCGATGTCGTCGCTTCGCATTTGCTCCAGAGGCTAATCAACTGTACCGTAGAAATCCCACCGGACGCAGCACGGGAACTCATTCTCATCATTGGTTTGCTTCACTGTTGGCTCCGACTCAAGTATTCTATCTCTTAAAGCGTATTCCCCAGTTTGTCGGCCAATATTTGCGTTCGAACGACCTCTAGCTTTACCCCCTGTTGCTCCATCAATCATTCCAGCCTTGTTGTTATCCTTCTCCAGTTTGAGCCTATTCTTGATAGGACCAGGCAGCGATATATCAATTACCGTCACACAGTTCTTGCCTTGATACTTATTCTCCCACCTCTTAACGCACTCCAAAATTTCTGGAGTCAACACAACAAGATAGCCTTGTGCGCCGTCGCCACTCTGGCGTAAATCCTTAACAGCGTAAACCAAGCGTAAGTAATCTAGTTCAAGTTTTGGACTTCGTGCACCCTTCAGGTCTAGAAATGATTTTGCCATTCCGAGAATGTGTTTCATTCTCATCTCCGAGGCTAACTAATCATTCATAATTTGGTACGAGAATTGAACCTTCCGCCCTTTTGTTAATGTTTTCCTTAGCCATCATTGGTGGAGAGATTGGCATTGTAACTGTGTATCTCGGTCACATGACGGTTAATGCACTGTGATAGCTTGTCGAGGGCAGAATGCCACGCATTCACGGCATTCTGTGCACTGGAAGGGGAAAGCAGGAAAAACAACCCAATCACCAGGGGCAACGCCGGGTTCTCTTCGCTGACGCGGATAAGTCCCAAATACTTTCTCCGGACAGCGGTCCAGGCAAAGCCGGCACTCCAGCGGGTTGCCACAAGCTTGAGTGTCGATTTTAAGTTTCATCGTCTATCCCTCACTTTCTACCACGGCAACCTGGTAAAGTCAGTTCTTGGCTTTAATGTAATAGCTTCCTTGTCGCAGGTAGCCCGACAGACGCCGCAGCCATAACACTGCATCATATCGATCGAAACTTTCCCCACGGTGTTGGAATGGCGTATAGCCCCAAACTGGCAGGTCAATAAACACTTCCTGCAACCGTTACACCTGTCCCAGTCCACCGTGCCTACATATTCGGCGCGGAACAAGTTCTTCATGAGCTTCGTTCTTGTATCGATACGGAAGGACATGCAATCCTGGTCGCAGTTACAGAGACCGCCGATGTAAGGGGTCTTGAAAGTATACACGGAGTGCACCAGGCCTTGCTTATCGAAGGAGCGCAACAACTGTTTAGCCTCTTTCTTCTCAATTACCTCGAGGCTGTGAGCGTAGTCGGGATACTTTCCCAGGATACCTGTCGGATCAACGCCAACACCAAAGCAAAACCGTTCCTGACGCCCCGTGAACAGTTGGCGGCAAACGCAAGGCAGGCGCACGATTGTGTTTTGCATCTCGAGAATTGCCTCCGCGTCCTCGATGGGGACTACCTGCCCCCAATGTTCAGCCCTTAGCTGCCTTGTGCCCATATGTCGGATGAAACGCCCAATTAACGGTTTGTGTGCTGTTGTATCGACCAACACCATTTTCTTACCGTAGTTTTCTTCGAAACGAGCGATAAAGTTCTCGAAGAACTCCTTGCGGTTATCTTGTTCCCAGAGTTCACGAGAGTAGTTGCGCATAGTCAAATACCACTTCTTGCCCTCACCATGCTGGGTACAGAATTCACACATTGGGCTCCTCCTTCCATATCAGCAATAAAGTGTTTCTGAAGCGACATCTCTCCCTGTACCGGCATTGTAGTTCATTGATACTTTAAGGGGCAATATACTTCTTGGAAGACTTACGGAATGAACAAGTCGCTATTTTGTAAAAGCCGGCGAAGGCGCTGGCTAACGCTGGACAACGTAAAGGCCAGATATCTAGCCTGCTCGCTGTAATTTAGGCCTTATGGTCGAGGTATTCCCAATAGCTCTGCCAGGCCAGGAGTAAGGCGTTCAAGGGTACTTATTTCATGAGTATGGATGTTATTAGCAGTCCTGTACCGGCCAATAACGTTATGACAGCAAAACCGCGATAATACGTTTCCCTATGTTTCTTGATAGCAAGATTGACGTGGTATTTTGTCGGTAGTACCTTGGTCATCCAAGCGATTGAGTTTAACACGACTAACAAAATCGTTACAAAAATCTGTCCGGTCGCTATTAATGGGTCCACTATCATCCCATAACCGAACATACGGAAAAACTCCTTTAGATACCATCTCCAAGACCCGCGAACAGTAGAACCGTTTTCAATGGAGAATTCTATCCTCGCAAGAGCAATTAAAACCACCCCAACCAGAATCACTCCAAACAAATAATAGCCGTTTGGTTCGTGTCTTGGTATTAAGTAGAACACAAGTAACGCTATAGCGCCCCAAGATATGCCAATATAAAACATGCTGTGGAATATAATAAACATCACTAACTTTGGATGCAGAGGGATGTAACGGTTCTCTATGCGTTTGTCGTATTCAAACTGCAGGTTGCGGGCTACCTTGTCTTGCAACATCTCCTCGGGATCCGGAAACCCAACTGCAAAATAGGCTATGGTGTATATTAAGGGAGAGTAACCCGTTAGTTTTTCGATGAACCAATCAAACCCGACAAGTGCGCCTAGGGTTTGCAACACTATTCCTGCGATCTCCAAGACCCGTGTCGCAGTATCCACAGCATCATATTATATAGTATTAAAGTTGTATACGAAAGAATGTAGCTGTTGACTACCTCCCAGTATCTTGCTTTCGTCTTAGGGTCGAGATCGCAAATAAAAAGGTGTTTGTGGTAAGCGCTGAAAACGTCCGCCATTTGGTTAATAGTGTATAGACCGTCTTCAACAAGGGGTAGACAATCCCGCAAGCTAGGGTCTGCCAAGAGGGTAGTTGTGGAAGGAAAGTTCGCCTTTTCTCCTTCCGCCAAGCGAGAATAAAGAGACGCGGCTATAGCTTCCGCTAAAGCCGCGCCATCAGAGTGTGGGTCAAGTAAATCTATAAGCCGAATTCTGTATCCTTCACAAGTGAAGGATGGTGACCATCTATCTAGCCCCGATGTTACCATCGGGGTCATGCGACCAACCCGGGGATCAGGCCGGGCTCCTTACGTCCCTCTATTTGGTCTTGCTCCAGATGGGGTTTGCTCAGCCAGCCGGTCACCCGGCTGCTGGTGGGCTCTTAATCCCACCATTTCACCCTTGCTCGCTTCCTTCACGAATGAAGGACCGCTGGCGGTATGTTTCTGTGGCACTTTCCGTAGGGTTTCCCCTCCTGGGCGTTACCCAGCATCCTGCCCGGTGGAGTTCAGACTTTCCTCCCCGATTGTTATCGGGGCGGTCACCCGGTCTACTTGACCCAACGTATACTTTATTATAGAAGGAACCATTAGTCAAACTGGCTTGTCGTGACAGCGTGATGAAGTAATTTGAGGTTGGGGGACGTAATCTCAACGTTTTGCGGATATCCGTGAGGCAACTTTCTTTATGGCGTCTACAATTTCGGCTTTTACCCTGTCAGAAGCTTGCGGCGGTATGCTTGCGTTAAGCGAAGTCAGCAAGTCGTAATAAACGGGTTTTGACCGGGCAATATATTCTTCCACAGCCGCAACTCCGGAATTATATTGTTTTGCCGTTTCCGCTATTTGTGTGCCGAAATCAAAAAGCGTTTCCCCTTCTTCTACGGCTTTTCCTATTGCGTCAGAATCGTTTTTCGCTGCTAGGACTTTGGCACGGAAGAGTCTGCCTTCAGCCGCCTTTATATCGATTTCGGCGGCTAACTCGGGTTTGTCCAGAGCCAGACCCTGCAACACGCTCGTTAAACCCTTTATCGATGATTCTTTTGCCGCCGAAATAGAATCGATCGTGTCTTGCGGTACCGGAACGACCAGTTGATCTTCTATCGAATCGAGGTATTCCAGATACCCGGCAATGGCAGCTGCAACTTCTTCGTCTAAATCAGTGACGAGTACCTGCCGGGCATTATCTGCCTGCTTAACGGCTATCGCGATAAAACGCTCGTACCCTCGGGTGGCAATTATCAAAGATTCGGTTTTGTTCTGCTCAGCCATGACCATAGCTTCAGCTAAACGTTCGTCAGAATATGCCAGGGATTTTTGGGTTTTTGCGTCCTGGCCGATGGTAAACAGCAGGCTGAGTGTTTTGCCGAGATTGTCCAGGAAATAGAAATGGCTGTCGGGTAAAATACCCGTTTCGACCGAAGACAGTTTGCCTTGCTGGTCATCTTGTGCATGTACGAATGGGTTCCCGAACGATAACGATGCCAGCCCGGCCATGACGGGCAAAATTAATAACAGCCTTTTCATTGTAAGCCTTTTTATTAACGTAATTCTGGCTTAACACGAAAATAGCACGCGGTTTTCGAGAGAGCAAGTCACCTAAGTATCGTTTCAGGCAATCGTAAGTGTCGTCAAAAGGTACAATTTGCGCAAGGAAGCAGACGTGCCAGGAAATGAAATCGAGGGTTGATTCAAGTAGCGCAGTAGAGCGGCGAAAACGTATTATGTAAAGAAATAACCGATCATCCTGCCAGCATGCGGTCAACCGCCTTTTTGGCGCGGCGGCGGGTCATTTCCGGGACATTGACCACGTGTTCCATGCTTTCCAGGGACCAGAGGATCGTTTCGAGAGTTATGAGTTTCATGCGCGGACAAACCGCTTGTTCGGAAACCGGGATAAATCTTTTGCCTGGGTTTTCCTTGCGCAGGCGGTGTAAAATGCCTATCTCGGTTCCGACAATGATTTCTTGAGCGCCAGACTCACGGGCAAACCGGATCATGCCTCCGGTACTCAAAACAGCGTCCGCCAGCGCGGTGACTTCCGTACGGCATTCCGGATGAACGACGACCTTGGCATTGGGATATTCCGCTTTGAGCCGGAGAATATCCTGCGGCTGGATCCTGGCGTGAGTCGGACAATAGCCGGGCCAGAGCAGCATCTTTCTGCCGGTTTTTTCGGCGACAAAGCTTCCCAGATATTGGTCGGGTACGAACAGTATCTCTTTTTCGGGGGGCACCTGTTCGACAAT
>ORJL011538380.1_pt1 | contig 16263 bp, 18 predicted proteins | sample 1779941 | NCBI WGS metagenome assembly ORJL01 (sample SAMEA104232317, study PRJEB22302) | groundwater metagenome | biome: forest; feature: aquifer; material: groundwater | place: USA | collected 2011-08-07 | depth 5.8 m | reverse complement strand
TTTATGCAGCATATTTAGGTGCAGAAATTCAAAAATAGGGTGAAAAGAAAATATCAAACTATGCAGATATTTATGTGGATTTAGAAGGAGATGTTGAAAATAATGAAGATCAAATTGTTGTTTCAGAACAACCAGAGAGAACGTTTATTACTCTACACGAAATATTAAATTTCAATGAAAATCTACTTGAGATTAAAGAAAAGTATTCTGATGAACAATTCAAAAGAATACACCAATATTCTCAAACATTTTCTACTTATGATTTTTCAACTATTGTTCTTCGTAAAGAAGATATAGATTCAGCTATAGAAGTATTTACTAGAATAAATACAGGCGGACAAACACTAACTCTTTTTGAGATTATGTCTGCCAAAACTTATGACGAGGAACAAGATTTTGATATGGAAGATAAATTTCAAAGATTACTGAGAGAATTAGAAGAAAGAAAATATGATACCATATCAAGTTCAGTAATTCTTAGTGTCTTATCTCTCATCTTAAGCAAGAATAAAGAATGCAAAAGAAAAGTGATTTTACAACTTGATAAACAAGCTATAATTGACATTTGGGATGATGTTATTTCTGCTCTCAAAGAAGGGATAGATTATTTTCGTTCCGTCTATCGTATTCCTGTCTCCGCAATTTTACCTTATGATTCTCTTTTAATTCCTTTTGCATATTTCTTTTATTATCAAAAAGAAAAACCAAAAGGAGAACAAATTAAATTTTTAGAAGAATTTTTTTGGAGAATGTCATTATCCTCTAGATATTCAAGTTCCACAGAATCTAAGTTGGCACAAGACATAAAAAGAATTGATGATATCTTAAAAGGAAACAGATCAAATTATGAAGATGTAAAAGTTTATTTGAGTTCTCCAAAAGATTTAATTGAAACCAGTTTTAGTGCCGGAAGTAGTTATTGTAAAGCTATTTTATGCTTATTAGCATACCATGAACCAAAAGATTTTCAAGATAACGGGAAAGTAATATTAGATAATTCATGGTTAAAAGTAGCAAATAGTAAAAATTTTCATCATTTCTTTCCAAAGGCATATTTGAGAAAAAATAATATTGGAAATGAAAACAGCCTTGTGAATATAACTTTAGTAAGTGCAGATTTGAATAAAAGAAAGATTAAAGCCAAAGCACCATCAATATATATTCAAGATTTTTTAGATGAAAATGATGAATTACCCACATCTATAAAATCCCATTTGATTGATGAATTGAATGAATTTGGGATAATGAGTGATGATTATTTGGTATTTCTTGAAAAAAGAGCAAGTGCTATTTTTAAAGAATTAAAAAAAAGAATTGAACTAAAACATAAAGAAGATAAAAAAGAAGATAGGGTTAAAGAATTGATTCTAAATGGTGAAAACGAAACATTAGAAATAAAAACAACTTTAAGATTTGATATGAAAGAGGGAATTGTCAATAAAAAATTAGAATATGTTATAGCTAAAACAATTTCTGCCTTCTTAAATACTGAAGGGGGAAATTTAATAATTGGTGTTGATGATGGGGGCAATACTTTGGGACTTGAGAAGGACATACAGACACTAACCAAAAAAAATAATGATGGATTTGAACTACACTTGAGACAAATTATTAAACAATACTTGGGAGATTATTTTGAAAAATACATAAAAGTTACTTTCCAAAAAGTTGATGATAGAGAAATCTGTTTAATTCAAATTTCAAAAAGCGGAAAACCTGTTTTTGTTAAACAGGAAGGAAATGAACAATTTTTTGTTCGTAATGGAAACTCTTCTATCCCTAAAAGCAGGCAAGAACAAAGTGAATATGAAAAGTTACATTGGGATTTATAATAAATGAAAGGCTTAAGAGCCTTCCATTATTTTTTTTATGTAGTTAATTGGCTTTATGGAAGTTATAGTTGTTTGAAATAACAGCCATTTGCCGTCTTCTGACTTGTTTATTCTTGTCTCTACAATTGGTTCGTTGTTTTTTGCTTTTTCTTCTTGCTTTTCCATTTTTATCTCCTATCACTCTTTTTTGATCCCAAAATTTATTTTAGGAATATGAATAAGGGGAAAACTATCCTGAGATTTCACCTGCTCTTCATCAAAAGAAGCCTGATTTACCTGCTTTTTTTCATATTTCCCCTGCTTTATGAATAATTCATTTATGAAATCAAGAAGCTCAAACCTGCTGTAAGTTACGCCTAATTTTTCATATTTCTTCTTGTCATATTTTGAAGTTATTACAAAGCACCAATTATTTTGGTAATTCTCATTGAGACAATCAACCTTTTCCTTTATCCTGCTTAAGTCATGCTTGCTTCCTGTTTCAACTTCTATTGCATACTCTTTATTTTTGCATTCAAAAACAATATCAGGCTTCACAGTTTCATATAACTTGATTTTCTTTGTAAATTTCATCAGGTACTGCTCAATGGATTTAACAAGGAAGTAATGGGCGTTGCTTTCCTGATCTTTTGGCTTAAGAACATAATCTCTTCTGTTCTTGCTGTCAATTGCCACATGAGAAGAAATTGAATATCCTCTTGCCAGTAAAAATTCAACTTCATCATCACCAAGCTCTGACTTGAGAAAAAATCTTTTCTGCTCATCAACCTTAATGCTGAATTCTTCCTGCTTTTCAGAGCTTTTCTTTTTTACAATAATTTCATTGGGATTTGTTGTTGCAATTTTATGCTCTTCCTCAGAAGCTATAACTTTTAATTCTGTGTGGTCATTTTCAAGAATCAAAATTCCTTCTCCGATGTTTGCTGTCAATAAATAATTTCTTTCTTCTGAGCTTAGATGAAATTTGCTCATCACATCATCAATTATGGAAGGTTTTTGTCTTAAAAGAAATGTATATGAAGAATTATTAAGGACAGCAGTTCCAGCCTTGCTTTGTATTAAGTCATGAACATCCTGAGTTATCAGTAATAATCCAAGATTAAATTTTCTGCATGTCTTTACAATTTCAAAGATGTAAGATTCTTCCTCCGTTCTTGCCAATAATGACCATGCCTCATCAATAACCAATAATTTCTTTTCCTTGTCCTGCTTCATTTTTGAATATACATAATCAAGAATCAGGAACATAACTACAGGCTTTACTTGTTTTGGCATTTCTCCTATGTTAAAGCATACAAACTTGTTGTCAAAATTAATCTTTGATTGCTGATTAAGGAAAGAGAAAACACCATCAACATACATGCTTAACCTGTTCATTAAACTTCTGTAAGTTGGCTTTTCAATTATTGTAGCTTTTTTCTCCATTAATTTTAATTCATTTAATAAATCCTCAAGAATTGGCGGTTTTCTATTCCATGTTTTTTCGTTGTTTGTTATTCCTTTCTTCTCATAAGTTGAAGTTATTGCCTTGTCAAGAACAGCTTTTTGAATGTCAGAGACTTCCCCCAGCATTACTGCCATTAAATCAATTAAGCTTAATCTTTTCTCTGCATAATCATGCTCCATCAGGTCAAAAGGATTGATTATTGTTTCAGAATCCTTTGAGATTGTAATTAATTCACCATTGAATTCTTTTGTCAGTTCTGTGTATTCTGATTGAGGGTCAATTACCATAACTTTTACATCATTCAGCAATTGTCTCATTATCATCAATTTCGTAAAAAAAGATTTTCCTGAGCCTGACTGAGATAAAATAAATCCATTGTAATTGCTTAATTTGAAAATATCCTTTATTACTGGAATTCCATGCTTGTTTAATCCTAGAAATATTCCATTATCATCTATGTTCAGGAAAGAAGAAGTGAAAGGAAAAAATGCGCTCAATGCCTCTGTTGCTATGTTCCTGTTTATCTTTAATGAGTTTATTCCTAATGGAGATGTTGATTTTAATCCCTGAAGCATCTGGAATAGTGGAATTTTTGGCATTATCATTAAAGAATTCAAATCAGATTCTATTTTTTTAGTGAGTAAATTTAATTCTTCTATATTATTTGCTCTGCAGTTTATGTATAATGAAACATTGAACAGTTTCTCTTTTCCTTTTTGCAGGTCTTCCAATATTCTTTTAGTGTCATTGTATTTTATCTCCAATGAAGGGTTTATTGAGGAATTTGCCTTTGCAGAGAATAAATCAGCTCTTTGCTTTTGCAGCTGCTTATCCAGCATTATCATTGTTGTTTCTATCTGAAATGGCTCTATGAATAATGAAAGATTAAAATCTCCTTTTGATGTTATTATCTTGTCTAAGAATCCAGGCTCTACAATTCTTGGATAGCCATGAGTTGCAATTGTCCTGTTGAATATTTCATTGACTTTTATGCAGTCAGGATTGTTGCTTATTGATTTTGGAGCTATTAAATAATGCAGATAATTTTCCTTGTTAACTTCCTTGTCTGCTTTATCTTCTATATCCTTTGAAAACAAATTCTTGAGTATTTCTTTTAATTCTTTGTCATTTAATCTTGCTGTTTTTACTCCTATACTGCTTAACTTTTCCTCGCATATTTTTATCTGGATGTCAAGATTAGAAATCTCTTTTATTATTATATAGAAATTCCTGTTCATTGCCTTGTTTTCCTTGATTAAATTTTCTATGTTGTTCTTGTAGCTTTCAAACTGCTTCCTGTATTTGCTTACGTTTAAACTGTTCAAGTAAGATGAAAGATTTAATGGAGAAGTTGACATTACTACCTGAATTGGAAAATCTAATGAATTAAGGAATTTCTGGAATCCAATGATTATTGCTTCTTTTTCTCTTGTATTTTTAATGTTGAAGTTAATTGGTTCTGCTTTTAGTATTGCTATCTTTTCCCTGCTTGATTCTATGATATTATTGTTTATGCTCTTTATTCCAAGGAATTTAATCATGTTCTTTGACATTGTAGTTGCATTCCTGAATTTTATCCAGTAGAAGAAGTTCTTCATTGTGTTCTGCAAGTTTAGGAAGATGAATGCAAATCCTATTGCTAAAGAAATTAATGCAAGAATCAGTTTTAATGTAAATTCCAGATTGCTTTTTAATATTAATAATGAAATTGGAATGAATATAACTGCATAAGCTAACTGCTGGAATGTTAATCCGAAGATTATCTTTTCCTTGTACTGGAGTTCCTGAGGTATTTCGTATGGCATTAACTAATCTTGTATTGTTTATTTAAAACGAAATTAGTGAAAAAAAATATAGAAAAAGTTTAGTAAAAAGAAAATGAACTTATATTATATTAATTTTGAAATTAAAGAGACTAAAAGACCTACAACAACTCCCCCCACTATCGTCCAAAATGCCTTTTTCAAATTTCTTCTCAATTGATTTTTTTTGTTTATATCAAAATCATAGTACGGATATAGATACCTTAAAACATGAATAAATAAAAATAATAATCCAAGTACAATTATAAAAATAAATAAATTCGAATAATTCCCAAACAATGAAGGGATTAATATCTTTTGAAGTTTTATAACTGATATCCCAGTAAGGAATGTAATAACTATAGCAAGAAATTGTAAAATAAAGTATTTTGATCCTGGAATCTTAAATAACCAATTATAATCGTTGCTATTTTCAGTAAATAATTCTTTGATATCTTTCTCAAATTTCAGAATTTTTGATTCATTATCTGATGAGAGATAAAAACTCGCTATTGAATCATAATCATTGTCTAAGGAAATAGAAATATCTACATATTTATTATTGTAATGGTTGACTCGGAAACTCATACTCTTTATTTTATATGGAAAAACTGAAGTATTTAACAGTTCTTCAATTGAAGAGAAAGTTAATTCTTCTTCCTGTGAATTAATAGAATAAATTAATGAATAATGAGGTTTATTCAGATTCTTGATTGATTCTATTTCATAATTAGGAATTGCTTCTTTTGTTTTTTTAGACCCAAATTTTTTTATATTTCTTTTCTTTTCTTCAATTAATTTATTAATTATCTCCTCACTATCTTTTTTTCTTATTTCTATTTCAGATTCTAAAATATTTCCGAGTTTTTTTAAGAATTCTTTTGTAATGTGTAAAGATTCAATTTTTATTCTTTTAGTTTTTATGCCCATTTAGAGCATTATCTTTTAATCTGTATTTAAAGTTTTTCTCTTTTTAATAATTTAGATAAAAATATTTGACTTAACTCAATTTATATCTTTCCAACAATCCTTCCCACATCTGAATTAACAACTCCAGAAGCACTTTTAGCAATTGCAAATATCATCAATAATATCAAGCTCAGATTAACCAATGCAAATGAAGCAATCATTACAAGAATCTTAATATTAGTAAAAATTTCAACATCAAGAAGTAAAGAGCCAATAAGCAGTATCAAGCTTGAAAAAAACGGGATAAATATGACTATCATAAGGATATTGATTATTAATTTCCCGTAAGAGTTCAGAAAAGGTATGAAATACATGAATATCCCCAGAGGAAAAAGTATAATTCCTGCACCAACAAGAACATACCTCAAGGCAAACAATACAAGAGTTACAAGCAGGGTTATTATGTATAATCCTATAAAGAGAAACTCAAGGGCAACATTAACAAAATTATCAGCATTAATAACAAAGAATTCATGGTCTATCATGCCAATAACACCAGCACTAAGCAAAGCGCTTATCTCTAGTAATAATCCATAAAAATAGAATGATGCATTAACAGCTACAACCATTATCAAAGTATCTCTTAAGAATAATTTTGCCTTTTCTCTCTTTGCTACATCATATCCTGATATTAAGAAGTTATACCCTGAATAAATAAACATTAATGAGTAAAATATTGTTATTATATATACAATAATAATCCATAAATAACGGAATGTATCTATATTTACTGGCTCTGTTAAAAGATTGTTTACTAGGTTTAGCAGGAATTCCAAAGGAGCATTCAATATTCCTAAAAAGAAGTTAAATATTGCTTCAGGAAGGCATACTCCTAAATTAGCCAGAGAACAATCTGCTGAAACAAAAGGAATTGCAAATATAAATAGTAAAGGAATTAATATCTTTTTCATATATCTTTGATAAGGATTTATTTTAAAAGAAAGTTTGATAAAATAATTATAGAAAAGATTTAGTATACTTCCTACAAATCAGATAAAATATATAACCAAATCCAAAGAATACTCCAAAATCAAACAATTTGTTCATATTATCTTCATCTTTTACATGGATTACTTTATAGTTTTCTTCATTTCCTAATTTTGCTTCTATCCTGTTATAATAAAGCAATGCTTCAAATTCATAACTTCCTCTTGCTGTTACAGTTTCATTTCCATAACTAACAATTACATCTTCATCATCTGGATAAATACTAACATGAATAATCTCACCTTCATTATAACTTAACTTATCTGTATCTATCTCAAGATTATATTCTTCACTCTCTAAATTACAATCATAATTATAAGAATTGAAATGATTTCCATATCTTATCCTGCAGTCATTCCAATTTCTAACATTGAAAACACCATCAGAAAATATTATATTCCTTATTTCAGAAACATTTGAAGGAAATGCCTTGAGAGTTATCAAACCTTCATCGCTTATTTTTAATCCATAAAAATAATTAAAATTATTATAATAAGAATCCTCAAATTCAATATTCAAATAACTGTTATCAAAAACATCAGCTCTAAAACTCAAACCATTATTATCATCCAAAACTTCAAAATTAAATCCAAGTTCATTGTCATAATATTTCACATCAAGAGAGTCATAAACATTAATTTCATGGTTTATTGTATCAGAAGAATAAAGCCTGCATTCCGTGCAGTATTCAATGCATCTTCTATTTCTTCTCTGACAGCAGTATCTTACATCCCTGTAATGATCAAGCCTTGTTCTTAAATTAACATTTAAATTGGCAGTGAATTCTGTATCCTGATTAATATCAAAATTTAATTCTTCATTACTTCCAATATATCTTCCATTTGCATAAATGTTTAATCTTGAAGTTTCACTTTCTTTTATCCAATCAGTTCTGCATTCTCCCCACAAAACATTATTCGGCAGATTAATATTATAGCTATAATCAGTTAATATTTTTCCTTCATTCTTGCAATACAATTCATCATCAATCAAAACAGAAGGACTTATTCCTTTTATTTTAATCCATGCATCATAAATAAAACCATTGCTTTCTCCTTCATAGTCTAAATCAATACCTTTGTTCCAGTCATAGATAAAATCATGATCAGGATAATAGCTCTGATATATCAATGCAGAAATAAGCATTTCCTTCTCTTCATCACTTAACTCATCATCATTAAGAATTTCAAGACATGAATCAATATCATTTACATTATTACAATCTAAGGCATACACTTCACTTAAAAAAAGAAAAAAGATTAGGCAACCAATAAGTTGACTAATAATGGTGCTGCCCATATCACAACCAAACCTACAATTACATAAGTTGCCATGCTCTTTGCATTTTCCCTTTTCTTCACATCAGTCCCGGAAGTCATGTATCCTATTCCTGAAAAAACAAGCATTACTCCTGCCAATGCTGAAGCTCCATATTTTATCAGGTTGTATATTTTCATAACAGGAGTCAATATCTCATTAAAAGTTGCTCTGTCTTCCTCATTTACTTCTTCATTAAAGTCAACAGCTAATACAAATGGCGCTATAAACAAAACAAAAAATGTTATAGGCAGCATTAATTTTTTATTCATCTTCTTTTCCTCCTTCAACCTCTTCAATATTTTTTGAGTATTCTTTGTCATAATGCTCTTTCAACACTTGAATCCACTCAGGCATTCTTTTCAGCATTTCTTTGTCCATTTTAATCAGAAATTCAGAAACAGCAACATTTATATACAACCTTGACAACTAATCTATAGACGGTAATTAATAAAAAAATTCTATAAAAAATTTTAAAGATGCTCTATATATACACTACTTCAGAGTAGTTCGGCTGGGGCGTTCTACATTTCATAATATTTATAATCCATTAATTCAATTATTTTTCATGAAAAGATGCGACTGGTGCACAAGCAATGAATTGATGCAAAAGTATCATGATGAAGAATGGGGTCTGCCAGTTCATGATGACAAAAAGCACTTTGAATTTCTTGTTCTTGAATCCGCACAGGCTGGATTAAATTGGTTAATTGTTCTAAAGAAAAGAGAAAATTATAGAAAAGCATTTGCAGATTATGATCTAAAGAAAATCTCAAAATTCAATGAAAAACAAATTGAAAAAATGATGAATAATCCAGGGATAATAAGAAACAGGTTAAAGATTGAATCTGCTGTATCAAATATATTTCCATTCATGAAAATACAGAAGGAATTTGGAAGTTTTGATAAATATTTATGGAGTTTTGTAAATAATAAGCCAGTAAAAAATAAATTCAAATCATTAAAAGAGCTTCCATCAAAGACAGAACTGTCAGATAGAATTTCAAAAGACCTTAAAGAAAGAGGATTCAGGTTCGTTGGCTCAACAGTTATATATGCACATTTGCAGGCTGTTGGAATAATTAATGACCATTTAACAAGTTGCTTCAGATATAAAAAAGTTTAACGACCATCTAATTCAAACTTAAATCTTCTTGGTGCATTATAAAATAGAGTAACTCCTCTTCCGCAATGCCTTCCTATTCTTCTTGGATAAGGCAATATTCCAATTGAAACTTCAGGATGTATTTTAACTAAATAAGGACTCTCAATTAAATCCACAAATTTAGAATTATCATTTTCCATTCGAATTTCTACAGTGGCACTCCTGTTTCTTTTTGTTCCAAAAGTCTCCAATACAAGAACATCAATTGAAATATCAGGACCATTAATGCGAACAATATCACCTATTTTATTATTATAAAATCTTCCCATACCCCAAACATTTATTCATTATTTTTAAATCTTCCCATAAGATTTATATATTCTTAAAATAAATACATCAAGGATAACATATAGGGAGTTCTTATGTTATTGGCAGGAGGAGAATGAAATGAACGATTTCAATAATAGGGGTAGAAGAGGTAGTTTTGGAGGAAGAAGAGACTTCGGACCAAGAGAAATGCACAAGGCAATATGTTCTGAATGTGGACAAGAATGTGAAGTTCCATTTAAGCCGGTAGAAGGAAGACCAGTTTATTGTAAAGAATGCTTCATGAAGAAAAAGGAAGAAAATCCTGAGTAATTCTTTATTTAAAAAGTTCTTTTTATTTTTTTATTCAACTTTGAAAGATTCAAACCAGGGCTTGTCAAATAATTTCTGTGGTATTGAATTAATGTCATCTTTCTTTCCAGATATCAAGTAAGTGAGTGATAATTTATTATTCGCCTTGTCAATATGTATACTTACTAATTTCCTTCTCGCACTCCCATTTATTAATGAAGTTATTTCTTTTTCATTTATTATTTTATTTGTATTTATTGTCATCTTTTTCTGGTATAATCCAACCCCTCTGTCTTCAAGGAAATTGTCTGTTATTATAACAATCCATATGAATATGTATATCAGCACACCTTCAAGATACTGTCCAATGCCTATAATTAATCCAAGAATCGCCAGTATCCATATTGATGCTGCAGTTGTAAATCCAAATATCTTGTCATTATTTCTTATCAATGCTCCTGCTCCCAGAAAACCTATGCCTGTTACAATTGAACCCATTATCAATATCTGGTTTTCCATGTCTATTATTGACACAACTATAGACATTGCACATGAGCCTATTGCAACAAATACAAAAGTTCCAAAGCTCACTGGCTTGTGAGATCTCTGCCTTTCAATTCCAAGAAGTGCAGACATGACGAATACAACGAGAAATCTTGTGATTATTGCTAGAGTTTCCATAATTTCCAATTCTCTTGGGATAATTATTTAAACTTATTCCGTTGTTTTTGTATAAACTATAAAATTAAAATACTTCTACATTATTTTGCTTAGGTGTCATAAAAAATCAATAAATAAGGAATAACCCTATTAATCCTGTTATTATAAGATACACCGCCACTAAATAGTTCAAAATTTTTGGGAACAATAATATCAGTATCCCAAATATCAAAGCTGCCAAAGGTCCTAAAACTAATATGCTTGCCATCATTCCACCCCTAATATAATAAGTCTTTAAATAATATAAATGTAACTCAAACTTTAAATATTAACAAATTCTTGGTATATCATGAGAAGAGCTCAGTTTTGGTATGGTGATTTTCTTGTTGCTGTTTTAATCTTGATGATAATTGGAGTATTATTTGTTGCTTCAATCCGTGATCTAACTTCAAGGAATGAGATTCTAAAAGATTTAACTATTGAAGCATCAGATATTTCAAGTGTATTAATGAGTGAAGGTACTGATCCTTTGGAATGGCAAAATGACATAGGAACAATTGGTTTAATGACAGATAACAAATTTGATTATGATAAATTTAATCAATTCTTAAATTTGGGTAATGAGAAGCAAAACTCAATGCTTGGGACATACAACAAAGTGTGGGTTTATCTTGAAGATAGAAATGGTGATATTAATGTAGGAGATGAAAATTTAGGATATGATTCTATAAACGACGTAGATTCCTCAAATCTTGTTCACATAAAGAGATTTGTCTTCTATAATGGAGATATATACACTCTTGGAGTTGTGGTGTTCCAATGAAAAGAAAGATTTATGCTGAAAATGCTAAACTGATATATTTCAGCCAGTTTCTTAAGCAAAGAGGGGAAAAGAGATGGTTAATGCAATAAAACTATTTGAGGATAAGAAAATAAGGGTAGAATGGGATTCTAATAAAGCAAAATGGTTTTTTTCCATTGTTGATGTTATTGAGGTATTAACTGAAAGTCCCAGACCTAGAAAATATTGGGCAGACTTAAAATCTAAACTCTTAGAAGAAGGATCTGAAGTGTCCGCAAATATCGGACAGTTGAAGATGTTAGCAGAAGATGGAAAGATGAGAGAGACAGATGTTGCAGATACTGAACAATTGTTGCGTTTAATCCAATCAATACCGTCTAAGAAAGCAGAACCATTTAAGATGTGGCTTGCAATGATAGGCCGCGAAAGAATTGATGAAACTCAGGACCCTGAACTTGCTATCGATAGAGCTCTAAAAACGTACTTGCAGAAAGGTTATTCTAAGGAATGGATAAATCAAAGGCTAAAATCTATTGAAATTAGAAAGGAACTGACAGATGAATGGAACAGGGTTGGAATTTCAAAACAGGAAGATTTTGCTATTTTAACAAATGAGATAACAAGAGCATGGTCTGAAAAATCTGTTAAAGAGTATAAAATGTTTAAAGGCTTAAAAAAAGAAAATCTTCGTGATAATATGACCAATCTAGAGTTAGTTCTTAATATGCTGGCAGAAGCAACAACAAAAGAATTTTCTAAGAAAGAAGATCCCAAAACATTTTTTCATAGTAAAGAGATAGCAGAAAAAGGTGGAAATATTGCAGGAAATACAAGAAAAGATATTGAGAATAAATTAGGTGAAAGTATTGTTAGCGATAAAAATGCTGAACAAATACATTTTAAGGATAAGAAAAAGCTGGAGAAAAAATGAAAAAAGGATTTTTCTTTTCACTTGACGCATTCTTTGCAATAATGATATTTACTTTAATCTTGGTAAGCATCTATGGTTATTTTGTAAACACCCAAGAACTTAGGCAGCAGTATTTTTATTCAGAGGATTTGCTTGACATATTCATAAATACAAAGATGAGCGAAATAGACATTGTAGAAATTAATAATGAAAATCTTAATCAGCTTAACCAGTGGAATATGATAAATCCAGATTTTACAATAATGGAGCAGGTTGTTTACTTCAATGATAAGGGATATTCAAATTACAGCCAATGGATTGTCAATAATCTGACTTCTGATTTATTGAGTGATAGATATGGATTTAGTTTTGATGTTCAAGGTTTGATATACGCAAGGGAAGGAAATGCAACATCTTTAGTATCAAGACAGAGATTTGTTTCAGGATAATCATCCTTCATTTCCCTCTCCACCTTCACCAAGATTATAACATTCCGAATGGCTTAAGTCTATAAAATATCCACTGCTCCCTATTTGTCTTAATTCATAATTTCCTCCAAAAATATATTGGTAATCAACTGAAGATTGTTGTGAATCTTTGATATTTACCATTGATTCAATTCCTTGTTGTGAAGAAATACCAACATTTCCTTGCATTCTATCAAGGAAGCTTGGAGCAGAATTGCATGCAAGAAAGTTTGTATTTTCAACATGAGGCACTATCTCAGAAGGAATATCATAAGTTGTCTTGTTTATTGTTATGTTGATCCCATCCTCAGGATTTGCATCTTGGGCTATAGCAACCATATAAATTGGATCCCTAAAATAAATTATAGGAATGCTTGCCTTTATTTCTTTATCAGTATAACTCCACGAAATATCTTGGTTTTTATCAGTTACAGTATAAGTCATGCTCATAGTAAAATTAACATACCAGGGGTTATCTTGAAATATTGTTACATCATTTTTATTTATTTCATCAAAATAAAAAATAATTCCTGTAAAATTTGCTAAATTAACAACTTCATTTAATACAGAGCTTAGGTTATAACTCACACCCTCAATTTGCATTAATTCCAACTTAGGTGCAGGATTTCCTCCTCCTACTCCCAAATCCCATTCATAATCTCCATCAACTATCGCATTTCTTATGAAATTTTGTGCAGTCGCTCCACCATCTTCAGCAGACATATAATTATCACTCACACTCATATGATGCAGAAGAGCAAGTATAGCCTGATTCCCTGAGGTCTGCAAAGCTCTCGGCAAGTAATCATTGTTCAAGGATTTTACAAAGGAGTTCATAGTTTCAACCTCAGTATTTGTTCTTTCAATATCTGTCCTTGTTCTTGAAGTGTAATTGATAAGAAAGGCAAGCATTAATACTGAAACAAGTACAACAGATATGAATGTGAATATGAATCCTCTTTTATTCATCTTCCCTCACCAGTTCTTTTAATAAATTAATTATATGCCTAAATTCAAGTTTGTTCTTTATTAAATAATTTTTGTCAACAAAAATTCCATCATAGCTGACTCTGTTTATAATACCCTTCAATTCATGAATAATGTTTATTTCATATTCATATTTGGGATATTTTTTCTTAAAATAAGATATTAAGCATTCATGGTTTTCTGATTTTAACCCATTTTTTAGCAATAAAGCAGTCAGCAATTCTTTTATAATCTCATAATAATCCTCGGTTATTATTGAAGCAGTTTCATCATCTATATCCTGTTTTTCTGTGAATCTTAACCGAACATCACACATTTTTATTATAGAATTAATTTTATCCATATCGAGAGCGACTTTTCTTATATGCTCTTTTTCACATATGTTCCAGTCCATAATTTCTTTCATTTTAATTTCAAATAACCGTATATCTTTATTCCATTTATTATATTATTAGATAATTCTTGGCTTAACTTGTTTATATTTTCTTCGCAGATTATGTTTATATTATGTTTTAATATTTTTTCAAATTTTATTAAATTTACTTTTTTTTCATCTGATTGTACAAATAAGTCAATATCGCTGCTCTTATTATATTCCCCTTTTGCCATGCTTCCAAAAAGAATTATACATCTAGGATGAAAGATGTCTGTTAAATATTCCAATAATCCAGACTCATGTATTTTGATAATGACATAAAACTGTTTGTAAACCCTAAACATGGTATTTTGCTGATTTGAAACATAACTTGGATACAAAGTATTTTTGTCCTTTATTATAAAACTCTCGTCCAAAAGTTCATTAAGATATTTTTTAACTGATGTGACTGCTATCTTGCTTAATCTGCTAATTTCTCTAATCTGAAAATTTTTAGATGGCTCTTCAAAAAATATTTTCATTATCTTCAGTTTGTTTATATGTAACATTTTTAGTACATATGTGCTAATATTATTACACTTATAAACTTTTCTAAAAAATAGTAAACTACTTATTTACGGAGCTAAAATGCTCTTCAAATTCAGCAAAATATTTTTCCATTTCTCTTCTTCTTGAATCTTTCAAATCCATGAGATAAATTAAATTATCAGATGTGTTAAAATACTGGTCATTTATACAGGCAACTCTTGACGCCAGAAAAAATGTTTCCAGTGATTCAATTGAAAAACTTATTCTTTTTCTTTCTTCACTTTCTATTCTTTTTACCAAAGGATTTTCCAATAAATTTCTAATCCTGCCTATTGAATCTAAGGTTTCTTTTTCAGATTTCAATTTTATAGAGTTAGAAAGCATGGATAATTCACTATAAATATCATTTTTATATGATTCAAAGTCTTGAGCAGGACTCCTTTTGAAAATTAATGTTTCAGTGACAGTAGTTCTTCTATAGGAAACAAAAACAGAATCAGTATCTTCCTTTTTTTGCCTTGCTTGAATTTCATCCAATATACCAGGACCAGTATAGGTTATACTATTTTTAGGTTTTTTATCTTGATATCTATCTTTATGCTCGCCAGAAGGAATAGTTCCATTCTCAATCTCTTTATTCCTCTTTCTTTGCATTCCTTCTGCTCTTTTCAATAATTGTTTATGTCCCATAAGATAAGCCTAGAACAGCAGTTTATAAGTCTTTTCTTTTAATAATTAAAAAGTAGTAACTAATTCTTGAGAATAAAATCATTAATCTTGTCTTTTGCCTTTTCTTTCTTGTCTTGATGCTCTTCTAAAAACTTGTTTAATTTCTCAATAAGAATCTGCTTTAATTCAGAAGTTAACATAGCTCCAGACTTGTAATCATGATAAATCTTCTCAAGTTTTTTGTCATCAGGTTCAAAGAACATTTTAAGATATTGATAGCTTACATCTATATCAGGATTTCCACCTTTTTTTCTATGTTCCTCTATTGTTGCCTGTCCGCCAGAAAAAGCATATTTCTTTATTTTATTTTCAACTTCTTTCCTTGAATCCGATAAATATATACTTCCTTCTTTTGAGCTTGACATTTTTGGATCTCCATACAATGAAGGCATGAATTTCGCATGAATTGCTGCAGGTTTCTCAAATCCAAAATCATTATGCTCAGCTATATCTCTTGTCAATCTTATAAAAGGATCTTGATCAATGGCAATTGGAACCAAACTCATATGTTTTCCTTCCTGAAATTGTGGAAATAAAATGTGTGCAGCCTGCATTGCCGGATAAAAGCTCCATCCAATATTGCTTTCATTTTTTAATCCAAATGCAGCTTTCGCAGTTGAATATGTTATTCTTTTTGCTATTCTTGCAGCATGCCTGTAAATGTTTGTATAAACAAAATCCTCAAATATGAATGTTTTTTTCACTTTGAATCCTAAAGCAATTAAAT
>ORJL011088850.1_pt1 | contig 16263 bp, 13 predicted proteins | sample 1779941 | NCBI WGS metagenome assembly ORJL01 (sample SAMEA104232317, study PRJEB22302) | groundwater metagenome | biome: forest; feature: aquifer; material: groundwater | place: USA | collected 2011-08-07 | depth 5.8 m | reverse complement strand
CCGGGAATCCCAACGGGATTCGGTCCTCCAGCCCAGGGTTGCGAGGAACGAGCTACCCTGGGTAACCGACGAGAGAGGAAAACAACCCCAACGGGGTTGCGTCCCGCCGGCGCGCATCCTTGCCGACACCGGCCCCAGCCCCTTCGCTGGCGCCTCAGTCCCAGACTTGAGTTCCTTGACCCAGTCTGCCTGGGTGATGGTGCGTCCGTGCCGAGCCAACAGGCGGACGTGGGATCGGCCCCCCCGTGAGGATTGGCGGGCAATCGAGTTGCTGCGAAACACCGCCGAGATAGGTGTGCATTTCCGAGCGGAGGGGGCGTCGCTGAGAAACGGACGGCGGTCTTTGGTCGAAAAGACAAGGTGGAGATAGACGGCAGATAAGCATTGAGGCATGGTGTTGCCGAGGTGACACAACCCCGTTGGGGTAAATGGTGTGGTTCACGGTCACGACGAGCGACGATTACCGCGCACGCTCGTTGCGCCAGGCAATCCTCGACGCCAGTGCCAATGCCCGTTCAGAGTCCTGATGTTGGATGTTTTCGAACCAAAGCTGTCAGGCCAATAAGTCCCACGCAGGCCATCCCCGACACCCAAGTGCCAGCCTCAGGGACAGGCGCGTAATTCATTTCCAGCCCCCAGCTCTCCAGTTTTGCCCCGGCGCCTCCATCACCCAGATTCGCAACAAACAGAAACCATTCCCCATTTGGGTCCTTCCCGACGAACGACGACAAATACGTGGTTCGTGCGCTGGCGTCTGTTACGGTGAACGGACTGACATTCCGTCCGTCCACTCCCCAGGCGCCGGTCAGAGGCCCCAACAGCGGTCCACTTCCAGCAGGACGATATTGATGCACATCCGCCATATTTTGCTCGAACGCCACGTTTAACCCCATATCCTGATACCCGGCGCTGTCCGACGCGGTGCGGCCAACCCGGTTGAGCAACACCACAAGGTCGCTTCCGTGGCTCAGATACGCGTACAGATTTCCATTGGGTACCCCGCTGATATTCAGGCTCACACGGAGATTCTGAATAGGCCCGATCTCTCCACTGAGTGAGACTGCGGAGGACAGTCCCGTATAGCTGGTGGGGATCTCAGCGTCCGCGAGTGTCTCAATGACGATCGACGCCTGGGCCATCCAGCCGGAAGCCAGCGCGACCATGGTCAATAACGTTGTTTTCATTTGGTATATGTAATTCTTGTTCGCTATCTCAACTATTATAATCGCAATAGGGTGCGGTAAAACCGTCCGGAATAAGTCGCCGCGTCCGGATCGGTAAACTCGATCACTCCATTCACCCCGGCAATGGTGGTTCCGATCGTAACCCAGTCCAGAAGGTTGGAGGATGCCTGGATGTCATAAGACAGTGTTGGGATGCCGGCAAAACGCACTGTGACCGACCCGCCCGCACCCGCGACGACACCCAACTGATTCGGGCTCGAGGAGGGAGCGTTGATCCTGACGCGCACGGTTCCAGTGGCACTGGCGCCTTGGCTATCGCTCAGAGTGTATTGGAACGAGTCATCCCCAGTGTAATCCTCCTTCGGGGTATATGAGATCGTCCCTGCCTCCAGTCTTACTGTGCCACCCTGGGCGCTGACGCTGTCCACCGCAACCAGGGTGATCGCATTCCCCTCTGGATCCCGGGCGGCGCTCACGAGCCGCGAGGCCGCAATTGTGCCCACCTGCCCGCTCCGGATTATGAGCGGGCAGGAGCCTGGCACGGGCGGGGTCAAAACGGTGACGCGCGCGGGGTCACTCATCACGGTCCCGGCACCGCTGAACAGTTCGACCGCGTAGTCCCCTGCGTCGGCAGGTTGCGCATTGGGTACCGTTAGTGTCGCCCCGGTTGCTCCGGCTATAATGTGGCCATCTTTAAACCACTGGTATGTGTCAGCGCCGGATGCGGCCACTGAAAGCACCAGAGAGGAGCCCGAGCACACGCTCGTGCTCTGAGGCTGGGTGTTGATGACCGGTGGGGATGATCCGGCAACGGTGGATAATGAGAACGCCAGTTGATAAGAGGCACTCCCGTCATCAGTCCCGTACCACGGCGCGCTCAACGGGTCTGCGAACGTGGTGACCGTGCACTGCGCGAAGATTTTGTAACGGCCAGGCGGCAACACTCCGCTCGCAACGCCGGTGCGCGCGGGATATTCCGACCCGTCATAAAGTCTTCCGAACTGGACGGGGGCGCCGCCGACTCCGTAGCCCTGAAACTCGACCCGGGCAAAATCGAAGTTACCAATCTGATCGACTTGCCCGGTCCAAGCCGTCTCTGCTCTCAACAGGAAAGCAGAGGGCTCGGCGATGGTGAAATCCATCCAAAGATCGCACCAGCCACCGGACGAACCACGGCTTGATAGATCCCCCCAGTCTCCGTGAGTATAGGAAGCGGCAGCAGAACCAACGCTTTTGCCCTGGCCACTCACCTGGACTTGCGTGGCCGTTGCGGTCATATCCGAGCCTTGATTGCCGCTGCATAAGGCGCGGGCAAGTTGGACAGCGGCGGAACGCTCACCGCTCTGTGGCAATGAGCCTAGTGAGTGATCTTCGAGCCAAAGAGGGTCTGGGTAGTCACTCTGTCCAAAACTGGGAGGGTTCTGTCGAGAATCGTAACCCTCATCCCATGCGCTCGCGTTCGCCGAAACTCTACGCGCGGACTCCAGAAGAACTATGTCGGCTTTGGCCACAACCCCCGCCGTCAGTAAGGCGCAGCAACCGAGCAAAGGCAAGAGCAAGCGAAGCTCGCTGCCGGTCCATAATGGGTGTTGTCTGAGTGCCGCAATATAATCGCTTCGCATTTTCATATCGAGTTCCCTCTCCATCTTCATTGTTTCCTGGGCTCCGGGGTTGTTGATTATTATTGAGGCGGGAATACATGCCAACCAGCACGGGCCATATCGTAAGTAGTAACCAGTCGTCCCATATAGCTGCTGTATCATGCCGCTTCCTGTTTCATAATGATCATCTGATATTGGGCATTGTTGTCGAACATTAACGTCGTTGTATATCCCACGTTCGTGGGATTGACGCAGAATGGCCCGCACCGCAGGCCGATAGCTGCCAATGCATGGTCTCCTGCTCGTCGTCATCTTCGGGACTTGCTGGTCCCACTCCCGCATGGGATGTGCCGAAGGAATGCTTCTCAGAGCCTGTTTGAAAACTCGCCGGGTCAGGGGACCCGGCCTACATGGAATAGAGCCTCTGCCCGTCCGCTGTAGGCCGCGTGCCCTCACGCGGCGATCTGGCTGCATTTTCAAACAGGCTCTCAACGGAGTGAAAGAAGATTGAACTTCCGGGGGAGCGATGCTCCCGCCCAGCTCTGATCTCCTCTTTCCGCGGGATCGCCGAATGTGCCGGCTCACCGAAGCTACCTCGGGCCGGGATGGTCCTGAAGGTGTTTTACTGCGGGCTCCGTGCGCGTGTGAACGTGGAGTTTGCTGTAGATGTTGCTGAGGTGCCGGCGGACGGTTTCCAGGCCAATGCCGAGGGAGTCGGCGATTTCCTTGCAGAGATAGCCTTTGGCCAGTTGCTCCAGGACCTCGCGCTCGCGGTCGGTGAGGTCCTCAATTTCGTGCCGAGCGGCTATCGTGTTTGGGCGGCCCGGTAGAATTGGTTGCGAGCGGCAGTCGTGTTCAAGCTAGTTTCGCTTCCGTTTTTGAAGCCGACGGAATTGGTGCTCCATGTCTGCAGATCTACGCTCGATTGGAGAGCGTAGTGGAGGTACGGATATCCATTCAGCAGTAATTCCACCGTTAGGTTCGTGCCGGGCGCGCGGCTTAACGCGGGTGGCGGAACCGGCAGGTCGTGCGTGGACAGCAAAAGATTCAGGCGAGTGAGCGTGTCGGTGACTAGCGGAAGGCTGGCTGGATTCGGCTTTTGCGCCAATTGCGTAACAGCGTCGAGCAGGCGCGATTGCAGCAACTCGATCCTCTGCAGCGCAGTAGCGCCGAAATCCAAGTGGGCAGGGCGCCAGTCAACTTTGCCGGCCAGGTTATTCAAGAGCGAGGCCGTCGAGTCCGTGTCCGGCAGACAATCACTGCCGAACAGCAGCGCGTGAAGAGCGTCGTCAGTGGCCAGAGCATCACTGAGAGCATAGGTGGCGAGGTTTTGTAGAAGCAGATGCCAACCTTTGAGCGCGTTGGCAGTGCGATTCAGGGGAGTGGCGGAGTCGGTCAAGTGCTCAAGTAAGTAATCGGCGGCTTGCCGCTGGATCCGCTCCGAGTAGTCAAACAAGCGCAGCCCGAATTTGTCGGCTACGAGTACCCGCCCGTCGGGCGTGATAACGCCGGCAGTCAACTGCTGGACGACTGCGTTCGTGGCAAAGGTGTCCAGAATTTGTGGCGGCAGGGCTGCTGATGGAACGTTGCATTGGCCAGACAAATTGCTAAGAATCGATTCGATCCTACTCGCAGCGGGAAATCCTGGAATCCCACGTTCGTGGGATATTGGAGGGAAAAGAATCCTCGGACGCCTCGAAACGTGCCACGTTCGTGGGGTACGGGCGCTTGAGAGAGCCGCAAGAAGGCGCAAGGGGCACGAGGATCTAACATCCAGCGCCGAACTCGCTCCCAAACACTTGGTTCGAAGTTCGAGGTTGGATGCTGGGGTCGGGACTACCGTGAGCCGGGATGGTCCTGGAGGTGTTTGACGACCGCCTCGGTCCGCGTGTGGACGTGGAGTTTGCTGTAGATGTTGCTGAGGTGGCGGCGGACGGTTTCCAGGCCAATGCCGAGGGAGTCGGCGATTTCCTTGTAGAGATAGCCTTTGGCCAGTTGCTCCAGGACCTCGCGCTCGCGGTCGGTGAGGTCCTCGGTTTCGTGTTTGGCCGGGCCGAGTTGATGAAAGTACTGGACGACCTTGCGGGCGATGTGGGGGGACATCGGCGAGCCGCCCTGGTGGGCCTCGCGGATGGCTTCCAGCAGCTTATCGGGCGCGGTGCGCTTGACGATGTAGCCGCTGGCCCCTTCGGTCAACGCCCGGAATATCATCTCGCTGTCGTCATAGACGGTAAGCATGAGGATCTGGACGGCGGGCAGTTTGGCTTTGAGCTTGGCCACGCAGTCGATGCCGCTCATGTGGGGCAGGTTGATGTCCATGAGCACGACGTCGGGTTTCTCGGCGGGGATCGCGCGCAAGGCCTCCTCGGCGCTGCCGTGGCTGCCCACGCAACGGAAGCTCTCCACGCCATGGAGCAGGACGGCCAGGCTCTCGCGGATGCGCGGGTCATCTTCTACGATGGCGACGGCGATGGGCATGGTTCGATTTACAGTTCACGATTTGCATTCTGCAATTTCTTGCGCCACCAATTGTCAGGTGTTAGGCGGCGTTTTTCAATCCCACGAACGTGGGAGCCGGGTTTGCAGGGGTTTGTAGTCCTGGCTTTAGGCGGTTCCCCCGGGCTCCGTCGTTCGTAGTCCCGCTAAAGCCGAGACTCCGGACCGCCCAGTTTCATCACCGCCTGCGCTCTCGTCCCTTTGCCTGGCTGGCTCCATAGCTCGAATCGGCCCCCAATCGCTTCGACGCGCTGGCGCATGTTGTCCAGGCCGTTGCCGCTTCCGGCGAGTTTAGAGCTGGGGGTTGAATGTTGAGGATCGAACCCGCGGCCGTCGTCGGTGACGGTGAGGGTCAGGGTGTGGTTTTCAAATCTCAGCGCGACCCAGACCTGCTGGGTGACGGCGTGTTTGACAGCGTTGTGAAGGGCTTCCTTGACGAAGAGCACCAGGTTGTGCCGCACGTCGCTGGGCACGCGCAAGTTCGGCAGCAAGCCCGGCACGTCCAGGCGACAGCGGATGGCGGTCGGCTCCAGGTATTCGCGGGCGAACTGGCAAAGGTAGGTTGCCAGGCTGTCGAGGGTGTCGTGGCGCGGGTTGACGGTCCAGACAATCTCCTCGGCGGCCTGGGCCGTCTGCCGGGCGGCGTCGGCGATCTTCTCCACGTCCGCCGAGACGCTCGGCGACTTGTTCGGGTCACGCCGGGCGTGTTCGCTGAGCAGGCCGATTTGCGTGAGGCTGGCGCCCAGGTCGTCGTGCATGTCTTTGGCGATGCGCTCGCGCTGGAGCGCCAGGGCCAGTTGCTGCTCCATGGCCTGGCGCCGGCCCAACATGCCGACGCGCAGCCGGTGCAGGCCCAAGCCGATCAACAGAACCCCCAGGGCGGACGCCACATAGAACCCGCGCGTCTGGTAGAAAAACGGCGCGAGTGAGAAGGCAAACTCGGCGGGGGCCTGGCTCGCGACGCCGTGACTGTTGATGGCGATGACGCGAAAACGATAGGTCCCCGGGGCCAGATCGGTGTAAATGGCGGCGCGGCGCAAGCCGGCGTCACGCCAGTCCGGATCATGGCCTTCGAGCTTGTATCGGAAGCGGACCTTCTCCGGCGCCACAAAAGTGTTGGCCGTGTAACGGAACTCCAGCAAGCCGGCCGAGCCAGGAGCCAACCGCGGCGCGGGCGGCTTGCCGGGCGGCGTCGGGGCTTCCAGCCGCGCGGCTGCCGCGTTGGCCGCAGGGACGACTGCGGAACCCGCAGGCTGGCCCGCGCCATACTGGTCTCCGAAGATGACTTGGTCGTTGGCCAGCACTTGCTCAACCACCACCGGCGGAGGCCGGTCGTGGGTTTGGATGAAATGGGGTTCGATCACGACCACCCCACGGGTGGTCGGGAACCAGAGGAGACCATCCGACGTCTGGCAGGTGTTGGGGAACACGCCTACGTTGCCTTCGCTGCTGAGCATGCCGTCCGCCTCACCGTAGGAGATGGTTTGGATGCTGCGTCGCTTGCCCTCGGCCAACTCGTTGAGCTCTTGCCTGCGCATCCGGTGAATGCCGTGGTGGCCCAGGGTCCAGAACCAGCCCGCGTCGTCTTCGAGGAGGTTGCCGACGAGGTTTTCCGCCAAACCCTCAAGGGTGGTGTAGCGCGTGACGCGGCCATCCTTGAGGCGGTTCAGCCCTTTGTCGGAGCCGACCCAGAGGGTGCCATCGGGATCGGCCAGCAGGGGCGCCACAAGATCGCTGGTCAAACCGTTGCTCGTAGTCAGGGTGGTGAACTGTCCGTGGTGGAAGCAATGCAGCCCGGAGCGCATGCTGCCGACCCAGAGAATACCCTGCCCGTCTTCCAGAACACCGACGGGGTCACTGTTCCCCGGCAGGGCGTTGGTATGAATAGTATAGTTCCGCTGAAGCTCCGGGTCCTCCCAATGGGTGACGGGGTTTGTCAAACCGACTCGAGTGTAAAGGTCACACTGGCCACCCTTCAGCCGCCAAACCCCGGCGCCCGTAGTGACCCACACCGTTCCCGATCGGTCCTGATACAAGGATGAGACGTAGCTGAACAAACGCCGTTCCTTCGGCGCGTAGAGTTCCGGCTTCCCGTCTCGTAACCACCCAAGACCCTCCTCCATCCGGAGCCAAACGCTTCCCGATCGATCTTGGTAAACCGGCTGCAATGCGTTCGGAAAGTTCGAAAATGTCTCGCCCGCAAACCGACTCACGCCGTGGGAGGCGCCAAACCATAGCTCACCGGTGGGTCCTTCGCAGATGGACCAGACGTCGTCGTTCTCGAGGCCGTCCTGCTTCGTGTAAGTCACCAAGCGACGGGGGCGCAGACGCACCAAGCCCGAGCGGGCGGTGCCGACCAAAATGTTGCCCTCCAGGTCGGGATAGACGCACCGCATTTCGTCGTCCGGCAAACCGGTCTTGGAATCCAACCGGCTGAACTGCCCACCCTTGTAACGGTTGATGTGGCGTTCCACAGTCAACCAAAGAGCGCCTTCTCCGTCCTCGGCAATCGACGTCACCCTGCCGGGGGACAAACCATGCCTGGTCCGATACACCTTGAACCGCCCGTCTCGCCAGCGCCAAAGGCCCTGTTCATTCCCAAACCACAAATTGCCCTGACCATCGCGGCACACAGCACGTGCGCCCTGGGATCCATCGCGCAGGGCGGCTCTGTAAATTGTTTCCCAGTTGCCACGCTCCGCCCCGTCTCGAAGCAGGCCCTCATCTGCTCCCACCCAGAGATCGTCGGTCGAATCCTGAAACAGCGATCGGATGATGCCGGCATGAAGGTTCGTTCCCGGCAATAGGCGCTGGTTCCGCACCGTCGCCAACACCCCGCCGTCCCCCACCCAAACGCGATCTTTCGAGTCCGAGAAGATCGCCCACACGTGTCTATCAGAATCGAGCGGCACGGTGCTGAAATACGTGAACGTGTGATCCCGTAATCGCAGCAGCCCATCGGCGGTGCCGATCCATAGGGTGTTGTGCGCGCCCTCCGCCAGAGAGAGAACATTGTCGGTTTTGAAAGCCGGTGTATTGTTGCGGTCAAACACGGTGAAGCGGAGGCCGTCATAACGAGCCAAGCCGCTCTGCGTTCCAACCCAGAGATAACCGTCGTGCGTTTGGAGGAGGCATTGGACTGTGTTTTGCGGCAAACCCTGGTCGGTGGTCCAATTGTCGATGCGATATTCTCCCGGGGAAAGCGCTCTGACGGTGGGGCGAGGTTCGATCGCGGGCCTTTCCGACCGCGGATTGCGGATTGCGGAGTTTCCGCGATGCCCGCCTTGCCGGTCGTGTTCATCAGCACGCTGACCGTCCCATCGAGGCTGTTCGCGGTGGCCAGGTCGGGTCGTCCGTCGCCGTTAAAATCGGCGATGGCCACTGATCGCCCCCCCGCGCCCGCCTTGAAACTCACTGGCGTTTGGAACGTGCCGTCACCCAGGCCGGGCAACACGTCCAGTTCGGCGCCTTGGTCGTGAGCGACGATTAGATCAAGGTGATGGTCCCCGTTCAGGTCGGCTACGGCCACAAACACGGGAAGATTGCCCGCCTCATAATCCGTCGGGGACTGGAACGTGCCGTCGCCGCGCCCGAGGAAAACGCTCACCGCGTCGCCGTCCATGTTGGCCGTCACCAGATCGAGTTTGCCGTCGCCATTGAAATCGCGGCAAGCCGCCCAAACAGGCGAATCATGAGCCTGCGAGCACTGCGCCGGAAGGAAGGTGCCGTCACCCTTTCCGGGCAGCAGCCAGAAATGATCTTCGCTCCAACTCATGGTCACCAGGTCGAGTTCGCCATCGCCGTTGAAATCGCCCGGAACCAAGCAGCCGGGCTCGAATCCCACCGGCTGGCGGGTCACTGGTTGGAAGGTCGCGGCACGGCCTCCCAACAGGATGCTAAGACTGTTACTCTCGAAGGTGTTGGCGAACACCAGGTCGGCTTTGCCATCGGCATTGAAATCGGCGGTGACCACCCTGCTTGGCCTGCCGGCGACGGACAGAATCCTCACTGCCTCAAACTGCCCATCGCCCTTGCCGAGGTAAATCCGAACGGTGCCGGGGTCGTCGTTCAAGGCGAGGTCCAGGTTCCCGTCGCCGTTCCAGTCGCCGACGGCCAATTGGTAGCAGGCGATCAAACAGTACGGTTCTGCGTCGGCGGCGCGGAACGTACCATCGCCGTTGTCGAGCAGGATGACAGGCCCACCCGAGAGGTAACGAGCGACTGCCAAGTCCATGTGGCCATCGGCGTTGAAGTCGCCTGCCACAATCGAAATAGGCATCCCGCCGACAGGATAATTCACGGCGGGAGCAAAGCTGACCGGAGGTGCCGGCACGGCCGGTTCAGCGCTTCCCGCCCTGATCCAGGCACAGACGACTGACGGCGTTAAAGCCAGCAGGATCAGCCAACGACTCCGGTGACCGCCGGATGCGGTGCATCGTGTCATAGAATCTGTCGCGGCGGTTTCCTCAAAGAGTCACCCATTACCTCCGACCGGAGTCTTCTACCGATTGCGCAAATGGCATCTACCCCGCCTGCTCGACGGGCTTCTCGCAGTAGTGACCAAACGCTCGGAACTTGGCGTAGCGGGCGCGCAGCCGATCGCTCGTGGACAGGGCCTCGACCTCGACCAGGTGCCGCAAAAGGTTCTGCTTGAGAATCTCAGCCATCATGGGAGGGTCGTTATGCGCGCCGCCCAAGGGCTCGGGAACGATTTCATCGACCAATCCCAACTCGAGCAGTTCCTTCGCGGTAATCTTGAGCGCCTGCGCGGCGCGTGGCGCGGCGGAGCGATCCTTCCACAGAATCGCGGCGCAGCCTTCGGGACTGATGACCGAGTAGTAGGCATTTTCGAGGATCAAGACGCGATCCGCCACACCGATGCCGAGCGCCCCGCCCGATCCCCCCTCGCCCAGAACGACGGCGATGATGGGCACGCTCAGGAGAGTCATTTCGCGCAAGTTCACAGCGATGGCCTCGGCAATGTGGCGTTCCTCGGCGCCGATGCCCGGGTAGGCCCCGGCGGTATCGATCAGGGAGATGATCGGCAGGCCGAACTTATCCGCAAGGCGCATGAGGCGGAGCGCTTTACGATAGCCCTCGGGATGGGCGGACCCGAAGTTGCGCATGATGTTCTCCTTCGTGTCCCGGCCCTTCTGAGTGCCAATGACCACGACCCGTTCGCCTTCCAGGCGGGCAAACCCGCCTACCATGGCATGGTCGTCGGCGAAAAGCCGGTCACCGTGAAGTTCCGAGAAATCGGTGAAAGAGGCCTTGAGGTAATCAAGCGTGTAGGGTCGCTTGGGATGGCGGGCCAGTTGGACGCGTTGCCAGGCGGTGAGGTTGGAGAATATCTCGCGCCGGGTGTCTGCCATCTTCTTCTCGATCTGCGCCACCTCGTCCTGAATGTTGATGTCCATGGCGTTAGCCTCCGGATGCCGCTTGAGTTCATCCAGTTTGCGCTGCAGTTCAACGATCGGCTTCTCGAAATCCAGGTAGTGTTTCATAGGTCGGCCGGTCGAACGGCGGCACGAACGGCGGTTGTTACCATGCGAGGGACACTACCCCCTACGTCCGGCGTCTGCAATGCCGTTTTGAGGTGGTGCCGGAAGGCGCCCGGGAGCGCCGGCATCCTGCCGGCGAGTGGATGAAAAGGCGCCCACCACGCCGGCAAGATGTCGGCGCTCCCAGCGAAAAGGCCGGTGTCAGCTTTCGATGCGGCGATCGAGTTCCTCGGCGTCGAGCACATGGATGCTGCCGGCGCGGAGCGTGGCGATGGCGGCGTCGGTGTCGGTAAAGCGGAAGACGAGCACGCCTCGATTGCCTTTCTTGAGCGTGAAGGCATAGACGTACTCGACGTTGATGCGCGCTTTTTCCAACACCTCGAGCACCTCGGCCAATCCGCCGGGGCGGTCAATGACCTCGACAGCGACCACCTCGGTTTCCTTGACAAGGCACCCGCTCTGCTCAAGGACTTGCCTGGCCTTCTCCCAATCACGCACGATCAACCGGAGGATGCCAAACTGTTGCGCATCCGCCATGGCGAAGGTGATGATGTTGATGCCGGCCGCGGCGAGGAGCCGGCAGGGAACAGTGAGAGCGCCAGGCTCGTTTTGCAGGAACAGGGACAACTGTTTGAGTTTCATAGGTCTGCCTTTCGGTGCGGGCTAGAGTTTGCGCTTGTCCGTCACGCGCCTGGCTTTGCCCTCACTGCGCTGGAGCGTGCGGGGGGCTACCAGGCGGATTTCGGCGCGGAGTCCCGTGACGGTCTCAATGGAGTGGGAAAGCTTGTTTTGCAGGGCCTCCATGCCGCCCACGGTGTCGCTCAGGAGGTCCATGGTCACTTCCACCTGCACCTCGATGGTATCGAGCCCCTTCTCGCGATCCACGATGATCGCGTAGTGAGGAAGGGTGCCCTCGACAGCAAGAAGGGCTGCCTCGATCTGGGATGGAAAGAGGTTGATGCCCCGGATGATCAGCATGTCATCGCTCCGGCGGGCGATGCGCTGGATGCGGCGCAGGGTGCGTCCGCAGGGGCATGGCTCCGAGGTGAGGGCGGTGATGTCGTGCGTTCGATACCGAATCATGGGCATGGCCCGTTTGCAGAGGGTGGTGAGGACGAGTTCCCCTTCCACGCCGTCGGGGCACGGCGTGCCCGTGGTCAAATCGATGATCTCCGGGTAGAACATGTCCTCGAAAATGTGGGGACCCCTCTGGTGCGCGCATTCCATGGCGACACCGGGGCCGATGATCTCGGAGAGACCATAGATGTCGTAGGCTTTGATGCCACTCTCAGCCTGGATGCGCTGGCGCATCCCTTCGGTCCAGGGCTCCGCGCCGAAGACGCCGGTGTGCAAGGGCAGGTCCTTAAAGTTAATGCCGAGCTCTCCCGCCCGTTCGATGATATGAAGGAAGTAACTCGGGGTGCAGCACAGAGCGGTGACGCCGAAATCCTTGAGGATCATGATCTGGCGGTCTGTGTTGCCGCCGGAGATGGGGATGACGCTCGCGCCGAGGGCTTCGGCGCCGTAATGAGCCCCCAAGCCCCCGGTGAACAGGCCGTAGCCGTAGGCGTTCTGGATGATGTCACCGCAGTGAAGCCCGCATGCCGCGAAACTCCGGACCATTACGGACGACCAGTCGTCCAGATCCTCCTGGGTGTAAGCGACCACAATGGGCTTGCCGGTTGTTCCGCTGGAGGCATGGAACCGGACGATGTCGCGCAACGGGCTGGCGAACAAGCCGAACGGATAGGCCTCCCGCAGGTCGTTCTTTTCGGTGAAAGGCAGGTGGACGGCATCCTCGAGGCTCCGAAGATCGTCCGGGGTGAGGCTTCGCGCCTCCATCCGCCGGCGGAAGAGCGCAACGCGATCATACGCGCGCCGCACAATCGCCTTCAAGCGGACCAATTGGAGATCTCGCAGGTGCTGGAGTGGAAGGAAATCCATCGCGCTGGCGGGATGGAAGCCGGCGTCACTTTGGGTATGCTTGGTCATGGGCTGATGAGGTTAAGCGTTACCTGGTTTGATTGCAGACCGGGCTTGTTCGCGCCCGAAGAGAAAGGCTTGGCGGTTGACGTCGAAAAGGGCCTCAGGGAGGTTCGCGCGCAACGCGCCCATCCAGCAGTCCTCCGACAGGCTCAGGTGAGTGCTCAAGACCCCCAGCAAAGCCACGTTCAGACTCTTGCGGTTGGCAAGTTGCTCCGTGTTCACGGCATCGGGCCGCAGCAGCACCCCACCGGGACGCAATTGGTCCAGATGCGGCTCGACCTGATCGGCTGCGAGCGCCAACAGGAACTCCGCCTCGCCGGCGGGGATCATCGGACTGAAGACCTCCGGACCGTAGCGCACATCGCTCCAGACCGAGCCGCCGCGCTGGCTCATACCGTGAAGTTCGCTCTTCTTCACGTCGAATCCGGCGCGGAAAGCGGCGTCGGCCAGGATGTCCGACGCCTTCAACACGCCCTGGCCTCCCAGTCCCGCGACGACAATGTTCGTGACGTTATTCGACATGGGCCTCCTTCAGATCGACTTCGCAGCGTTCGTATTCTTTGAGTTGTCTGGCAATCAGGATGCACGGGCGCCGGGCGATAATGACGCAGAGCTTCCCGCTCTCCAGGCAGTCGGCCAACAGGCGGTCGAAGTCGTCCGAGCCCATCCTCGGCTCGATTACGTGCACGCGCGGCACGCCCAACGCCCGCGCGACATCCTCGATCACGATCTTGTTCGCGGGTGCGTGGTCAAGGGAACGTCCGGTGCCCGGGTGCTCCTGGTGGCCGGTCATGGCTGTGGTCGAGTTGTCCAGGATGACGACCACGTGGCCGCCCGGCGGAGGGTTGTAAACCATCTCGACCAACCCGCTGATACCGCTGTGCATGAAGGTACTATCGCCGATCACGCTCACCACCCGGCGGCCCTGCGCGGGGGGCAGCACGTGCCGCAAACCGAGTCCTACGCCGACGCTGGCCCCCATGCAGACGATGCTGTCCATCGCCTCAAACGGAGGCAGCACGCCCAGCGAGTAACAGCCGATGTCGCCGGCAACGATGCAACCCATCCGGTTGAAGGCGGTGAAGACCAGGCGGTAGGAGCAACCGTCGCAGAGTTGCGGGGGCTTGCCCGGTGGCCTGGCCGCCTCGGCGCTCAGATCGTGGTTCAGAATCCGGCGAACCCGGGCCACGTTCAACTCACCGAAACGGAACATCTCCGGTTTGCCCTCCACGGGGATGCCGACGGCGCGCAGGGCGTCGGCCAGGTAGGGGTCTCCTTCCTCGATCACCACGCACCGATCTACGCCGCGCGCAAAGGCGGCGACGCGCTCGATCGGCAAGGGATAGGTCAGAGCCAGCTTGAGCACGCTCGCCTCCGGCGCCGCCTCACGGGCGTGCATGTAGGAGATGCCGCTCGTGACAATGCCCAGCGCCGTCCCACCCTGAATCACCCGGTTCAACGGAGTGGTCTCGTTCCATACCGCGATTCCAGCCAGTTTCTGCCGGAGCCGATGATGCGCGGGGCGGGCGTTGGCCGGGATCATCACTCGCCCGCGGACATCCCGTTCGAAGTGCGGGGTCGGAACGCCGTTGGCCGGATGCGGGCGGACCACGGTCTTGCTATGGCAAACGCGCGTGGTCACCCGGAGGAGCACGGGGATACGCCAACGCTCTGAAAGCTCGATCGCCGCGAGCGTCAGATCATACGCCTCCTGGGAGTCCGCCGGCTCGAGCATCGGGACTCCCGCCGCCACGGCATAGTGACGGTTATCCTGCTCGTTCTGGCTGGAGGCCATGCCGGGATCATCGGCCGAGACGATCACCAACGCTCCCTTCACTCCGGTGTAGGCCACCGTGAACAGGGGGTCCGCAGCCACGTTCAAACCGACGTGTTTCATGGTGACCAGAGCGCGCGCGCCACCGAACGCGGCCCCGATGGCTACTTCGAGCGCCACCTTCTCGTTCGGGGACCATTGGGCGTGTCCGCCGATCTCGGAAAAATGTTCGAGGATCTCTGTGGAAGGGGTGCCGGGATAGCCGGTGCCTAGGGCCACCCCTCCGTGCAAAGCCGCCAGCGCGATCGCCTCGTCGCCACTCAATAACACCGGGTCAAATTGACTCATTCGATGACGTTTCCTTGTTCGGTTCGAGCCCGCTTCCAACCCGGGCCGGCGGGCTGGTGATCAGAGTGCCCGGCCCCCCAGCCTGCACCCGCGAAGCGCGGGCGAGAGCATCGGACACCCAGGCGGGAGGTCGTATCACACGGCCTACCTGGTTCGTAAAGGCATGCACCGTGTACCCTCGCGCAACTCCCTTGCCATCCTGGGCGTGGACGATCCCCACGTCGCACCTCAGGCGGGCGCGGCCCATGAAAGTGAGAGCGGTGGTCATTTCGAGCAGGTCATCGTAGCGGGCGCGGCCCTGGTATTCCACATGCGCTTCGATCAACGGAAGGAACACGCCTCGTGCCTCCATGGTCGTGTACGGCAGGTCCAGATGACGCAACAGCTCAGAACGCCCGCACTCGAACCATTCGAGCGGGCGCGAATTATATACGGTCCCCATCTGGTCCGTTTCGCTGTAACGAACACGGAAGCGCACGACATGGGAGAAGCGCTCTCCTCCCGCGGAGGAACCGCCTTCGTCCATCACTGCCGTTGATGACATGAAGGGTAGTACATCAGAGTTCTTGAGAACAGGCAAGCTCCAGTCGGCCTCCGGTTTACTTCAAGAGGCACTTGAAACCCAGAGAGACCAAGTGGCGGTTGAAGTCGCGCCCCTCTGTGTTGGGCACGACGCTCTCCGCGTTGTCATAGGAGTAGGATAGCTCGCCCGTGAACTGCTTGCTAAACACGTAGGAGGCCACCGCGCTGGGCGTGTAAATCCAATCTTCCCGGCTGGTAGGCGCCTCCCAGTCCCCCGCGTAGGCGCGGAATCCAACGCCGCCGGTCAACTTGTCGGTGAGCTTGTGCCTCCAGACCAGATCGTAGGTAATGTCCTCGTAAACCGATCTGCCGCCAAAGGCCGGTTGTTCGTAGCGCTTGGCCATGAACGTGATGCTGTCGCGCTTGGAAGGGAGCAGGGTGATGGACCCGTCGATGTAGAGCTTGGTTTGGTGGTCCTTGAAGCCGGCGGCGACCCCGGGGCCGAAATTGCGGAAGTCCGGGCCGAGTGCAAAGCCCACCGTCAACCAGGATGCGGGCTTGCCTTCCAGGCCGATGAGCACCCGCTGATAGTCGTTGTCGTATTCCACCGGCGAAGTCAGCAGCCGGGCCTGATCCTGGTGGCCGAACCGGTAACCGAGGACGAAGTGAGTGTTCGGCAGCACCTTGTAGCCCGCCTCCAGCCCCACAGAGATGTCGTGCCGATCCACGTAGTTGGCGTAACCCGCGGTGGCGGAGTGCAGAGTCTGGAAATCGTGGAGGTAGAAACTGAAATTGGGACGCAGGAACCAATCACCCCATGTCTGGGTGATCCTCGTGCTGTCTCGCCAGAT
>ORJL010290822.1_pt1 | contig 16271 bp, 13 predicted proteins | sample 1779941 | NCBI WGS metagenome assembly ORJL01 (sample SAMEA104232317, study PRJEB22302) | groundwater metagenome | biome: forest; feature: aquifer; material: groundwater | place: USA | collected 2011-08-07 | depth 5.8 m | reverse complement strand
GGCGAAAGGCTCGTAGTTTTCGAAGATGTTCCGGCAAGGGAATGCCCGCAATGCGGCGAAGTGTGGCTTTCCGGAAAAGTAATGGAATCGATGGATAAGATATTGGAAAAAGGAGAACGGCCCGTTCACCGCCTGTCCGTGCCTGTCTGGTCATTTGCCCGCCTAAAAGCCGCGTAAATACTTGAATACTTGAGCCTGACCCCAAAGGTTTATGCCTCAGGCAGATAGATCCAGATGGGTGACTGAAACAGATTGCTTGGATAAAAAGTAATTCTGATTTCAAACACTAGAAATTACAGGCGCAGTATCATTTATATTCCGTTCGATGATAATGATAGAAGTTTGAAACTGTGGGAAAATACATATTAGCCCGGATGGATTCTTCTATTTTAACTTGACACCGTCGCTAATGGGTGACCCTAATGGTTTACAAAGGTTCGGGTTCTTTCACATGTTTCCGCCGTCTTCGTCCTCTCCGCAGGCACTCCAATCCACACCATCGGGCTGGCACCGCATATACCAATCGATGTCCGTGCCTACCTTCCAATGCCATGACTCATCATTACCCGCTACCTCCATTATATTATGCCCGGACTCAACAACAGCATATATATCTTCTCCAACTAATATTAGGTAATGCAAATAAAAAATCATATCATACGCGGCCCAGTTATCATCGTCGCCATATAATTCAAAAAAAACGACGTCTTCAAATGTTTTGCCATTGTCATTTTTTAGAGCCACGCCCACCACATCTAAAGTTTTGCCAAAGAGGTCTATCTTGCCCAAATTATTATGTTTGGCGTCTTCAACATATAAGGTAGCGCTGATTCCCGCATGTTCAATGTTAATCTCATTAAGCAGGGGGGATCCATCAATTGATTCATCTTTTAGTTCCGGCTTGTTAAAATTCAGCTTCTTTGTCTTTGTTGCGGCGCCTACGAATTCTGCATCGCATTGACTGTGCCCCCACACAGCTGTCACCGTTATTTTATGCCTAAAATAGTCAATAAGCTTAAGGGCTCTCTTTGCCTTATTCCCATTTTTCGCATTTCCCAGTCTGAATTTTACTTCAAAACCGCAATACGCGTTATTTAAACAGGAAGCAGTGTCAATAGGGACATCTTCATTCCATTTATCAATATAGTTTTTGCCTGAATGTGTCCAAAATACTGCGGTATTGCGGCTGACCGTCCACTCAATTATATCACCCGGCTGGCTATTTTTGACGTGAAAACTTAAATTAATAGAATCGTTATAATTATACATTCCATCGTCTGCGGTGGGAGGAGGTGGTTCATTTGTCGGCTCAATTTCAAGATATTTAAGGTGTTTACATGGGTCTATCTTTTCCTGTGACCCGTCGGATAGGTCAGTACAAACTTCATTCACGCAAGCAAGACCTGCCTTGCATTTGTTGTTTCCCGAACACATGCCACCTTCCGCTACGTTCACTGCCCCGCCGGATGAATTTCTGCCTTCTGCGACGGCATCCGGCTGAAATCCACTCGAACCAGAGTCTCCAACAGCGACTATTTTTTGCTTTGACAGGTTAATAAGGCTGGTGCAAGTTCCATTTATGCAGGTGGATCCCGGTTTGCACTCCGCCATACATTCCATCCCCGATGAACCTCCTTGACCGGACCCACCGGCTGGCGGCGGAATATCCACGCACTTATTACCCTTGCACTCTGTTCCGGCTGGACAACCTGCGGGACAAAAGTTCCCCGACCCGGCCAATTTTACTATGTTATTGGCCAAGGTGAGATGGGTATTAGTATTGATGATCGTTGTTCCTCCGGCACCGCCAACATTACCGCCACCACCTCCGCCACCACGGCCTCCTCTGCCACCAGCATTTCTTCCCCCCCCACCATTACCGCCGTCGCTATTACCTCCACTATCACCACTGTCACCTCCGCCACCATCTCCGCTATCTCCGTCGTCTCTGCCTCTGCTGTAATATCCGCTATCGCCACCTGTGCCGTCACTGTTTCCTCTTCCGCTAGAACCCCTGCCAACATCTCCACCACCACCTCCGCCGCTGTTTCCTCTTCCACTAGAACCCCAGCCAACATTACCGCCGCCGTCATCACCACCTGTGCCGCCACCATCAGTATCGCCACCGCTATCATCTCCGCCCCCACCGCCTCCACCGCCGACATCTTCACACTTTCCGCTGTTACATAATTTGCCCGAATCGCAGTCGGCATCAACGGCGCACTCCGGTGCCGGCGGTTTGACCTCTACGCACCCGTTCTCCTTGCACTCGAAGCCATCTGAGCATCCCAACTCGCAGGCAGCAAACACTTTCATGCATATCTTCGTATAGGTATTACAGGCAAGCCCCGAGTCGCATGTCCCATCTTCCCTGCACGCGCCGTCGAGGGCGCCGATATTCGTATCCGGCCCTTTTGTCCCTTCGTCTCCTTCGTCACTGCAGGCGGAAAGTGTCGCCAGCGCCAGGATTGCGAATGCTACGAGTGTTAGTTTTTTTAGCATATGTTGCCTCGAGTGTTGTGGCGGGCTAAAGCTCGCCGCTACAAATTGGCAGGACTAAAGTCCTGCGCTACAAATTGGCAGGTCTAAAGACCTGCGCTACAAATTGGCAGGACTAAAGTCCTGCGCTACATGCCTTGTGGCTCTCTATTTAGCAATTCTTGTGCCAAGTGTTATCAAAAACGTAACGGCTATTTTTTATTGAATGATTACAGAGTGTTATCGTTGTCCGCCGAAGATGTCATCTCAAAGATGGGTGCATAATATGGGGTGTCCAGTCAACTAATTGTGAGGACATAATTAGAGCCTGTCGGGGAATTCACTTTTGTCATCGCGAGCCCCGCGTAGCGGGCGTGGCGATCTCATGAAATCAACTAGTTACAGGAGATTGCCACGTCGCTTTGCTCCTCGCAATGACAGAAAATGACATTCCCCGACAAGCTCTAATTAATTTTGCGCTTGAATTTTCGTAACAAAAGTATGATAATGCTGGTATGAAGAAATTTTATTACGACACCATCCTTGACTCGGAAAATATATGCAACCTGCAGAAGGAGCGAAAGGCCATTGAAAAAGGCATAGAAAAAAAAGCGAAGCTTGTCGTTTACGGCCCCCGCAACTTTGGCAAAACGTCATTGGTAAAAAATGTCATTTTGTCCGATTTTTCCGCCCGCCATAAGAAAAACTTTGTCTTTTTTGCCGATCTTATGGACGTCAAAAATATTTCATCCATCAATAGGCGCATATCCAAAGGGTTTGAAACGGCCTTCGGCCGGGCTTTCCCCGCAAAAAATATAATGGACGGGGTGAAGCGATTTCTTGGCAGTCTGCGGCCGCAGATCTCAATTGATGCGAACAGCGGGGCGCCGTCTCTTTCGATCACGCCGCAGAGCTCGGAAAAAGAGCTCCCGTTCGAGGAGATATTCAAAACAGTCATGGAAATAGCAAAGGAGAGAAAGACCGTAATCGTTCTGGACGAATTTCAGGATATTGCGTTCGTGGATGAAGCCCAAGGCCTGTTTCGAAAAGCGTTTCAGGAGATCAAAGATGTTCCGATCATCATCATGGGTTCCAAGCGCCATATTCTGGCGAACATGCTTGCAAAGCACGATGCGCCGCTTTCCATGTTCGGTGAAGATGTTGAATTCACGCCGATCGCCTATGAAGAATATCACAGCTATATCATGGAAAGGTTCGCCCTTCAAAAATTATCCATGACCTTGGACAACTGCAAGTATTTGCAGGACGCGGTGGGGAGGGTTCCGGAAGCGGTCAATATCGTGTGCGCGGAGATAATGGAAGAGCACTCCGGAAAAGAAATAACTTTGGAGGATATCCGCAACGCCGTTAAAAATGCCGTCGAAAAAAGACAGAGCAGGTATGAAGAATATCTTTCCCAGTTTTCCGAGAATGAAGAGTCAATAATGATCTCTATCGCAAGAAAGACGGAAGTAAAACATCCGAACAGCGCCGAGTTCCTGAAAACCGTCCAACCGACCTCCAGAATGGTGGGCATCATTTTCAAGCAACTTTTGGATAGATCGGTAATAGATAAGAATGCGAAAGGCTATCACATATCCGACCCTCTGCTTGCATTTTATCTTAGAAATTATAGGTAACGACCCTTTACTCCGACGGATACTTCAAAAAACCCGGCCGCTTGCCCTGCCCTTGGAGTCGGCAAAGAAGCAATGTTCGATGCTTCCGTCCGGATTAAAAGCCCAGTCTCTTAACCCTCCACTAACGTCATTTGCGAATACTTGCCGGCCGGTTTTTTCCTTTAATATTCCAGCGAACGAACTATCCCATGCTCCCGTGCTGCAGGCAATAAGCACGATCTGCGCGTTAGGAGAAAGCGCTTTATTTAAAAGATCATGAAAGCGGCCATATAGATCACGACTTGTGATGCCATCCAGGAACTTTAATAAATTACCGCCTAGCTGAACGCCATCAGGGCCGCCATGTCCGGCAATGACCAGAAGATCGATCGGCACCATGATCGAAGCCTCTCTTACTTTTTCAGAAACGTCTTCTATTGAACCTACCTCATACAAATTTATGTTATGCCCCTGATCCACCAAGTCATCTAATTTCCCAAACTCGCCATAAAACGCATTATTGTGATCGGCTTTTGAAGCCAGGATCAATGCGTTCTTTCTTCCGCCCGTTGGATAGCATGCGGAAAGAAGGACTTTCATCGAATACCTGCTGAATCGTTCGAGCCCATTTTTTTCATGCAGTTTGGCGATGACCTTCAAAAATTCCTCTTTTGTGCGGGGAATGTCATCGCCGGTGTTATTCATAAGCAATCGAAAGATCTCAGCCGGTTCGATGTCCATCGAGCTCAGCTCCTCGGCAAATGCCCGCATGTCCTGATTTTTCACCCATTCAGGCAGTCTTGTGCGCGGCGTAAGGTTTGAGTCTAAAGTTCTGTCGCGCCCCTCAATTAAGCCCGACAGCAAGCCTTCCAATCCCGTGGGGTTATAATCTTTTATTGCTTCCCGCATATAAAGTGCGTTCGAATCGCTGAGCCCGGCTATTCTTGCGGCTATTCTAAAAAGCGGCAATTCTTCGGACTCTAATTGTAAAAGGGCGTCGACTTCGCCATAAGTGATCTGTTCGTCTAAAATAGCGGTGATAAATTCCTCCGCATTACTCATGCTTTTATTTATCATGCTTCTTGTCAAACCAACGGCTTCTTCAAGTGAACAGCTTCGTTCTACCATTATTTTTTTCACTACGAGGATAACATTGTTAATAAATTCCGAGCTTATTTCGTCACCGCCGAAAATTTCATGATGAATGAATTTTAGGTCTCGAATGAATTGCTCTTGCCGATATGGCATTGCCGTGAGATATTTTTCCGCATATTCACTCATAGCGGATAAGCCCGCCTCTGATGCCAGATGAGCTATTTCAGCCGTTTCGCTGGCCGAAAAACCAAGTGCTTCCATTTTTTTGAAGAATTTTTCTGATTCTTTGATCAATTTTCCCGTATAGTCGGAGAGCTTTTTTGCGAACCAAGGGGTCGTGACTGCCTTGCCCATTGTTGGAGAAGCGGGTGGAGTGCTCGTGTCCGACGCATCCGGCGCGTTTGGCGCGCATGGAGAATTGCTTATACACGGCTCCATCTGAGCTGCCTGTGTCGGTTCAGTAGTTGTTTTGATCGGCCCTGTTCCCATCAAGTATATTATCGGCTGGGCGGATACCTGAAGTTGCTAGCTATTTGCTTATAATTGACAAGGCCTATAAAAACCCTTTGATTTCATTTGAAAATGTGGTATCTTTGGAGGGTCGTATATGTTGCTTTTGTCATTGCGAGTCCCTTTGGGCGAAGCAATCTCATGAATGCAATTGTTTGCAGAGGATTGCTTTCCGCCACTAAGGCTCGGCGGGCAAGCGCTAACGCTCGCAATGACATTCAATTTATGTATCTAACTTACTTTGGCCTCACAGACAAGCCGTTCAGCATCACGCCCGACCTGCGATTTCTTTTCCTCACGAGACAATATGAGGCGGCGATCGATGCGCTTGAATATTCCGTCAGAGAACACCTGGGCTTTGCCATCTTGACCGGCGAGGTGGGGACAGGCAAGACGACCATCGCGCGCGCCCTTTTGAACAAGCTGGGCGATAGCGTTGAAACGGCTCTTCTGGTCAATCCGCTCCTATCTATCCCGGAACTCTTGCATGCGATAAACAAGGACTTTGGCTGCGGGACGCGGATATTGACGCCCCAAAGACAGATAGAATCACTGAACGAATTTCTGCTGAAAAAGGCCGAGGAAAACAGGAGTGCCGTTGTCATAATAGACGAGGCGCAGAACCTGCCGGTCGAATCGCTCGAGATGATCCGCATGCTCACCAATCTTGAGACCGACCGGTCAAAGCTTTTGCAGATCATCCTCATTGGACAGCCGGAGCTCATGAAGAAGCTTAATTCCTATGAACTGCGCCAGCTGAACCAGCGAATTACGGTCCGGGCAACGCTGATGCCGCTTCAGTTCGTCGAGATGGTGAGATACATCAACCACCGGATAGCCCTTGCCGGCGGGATCAACAAGGTCTTCTTTGACGCGAGCGCGCACAAGGCGGTCTGGAGATTTTCGCATGGGATACCCAGGCTTGTAAATATCATCTGCGACCGGACGCTCATGGCGGCCTATGTGGCAGATGTTGCGACTATAAGCGATAAGATAGTTAAGAAGGCGGTTGCGGATCTGGGCATTAAAAGCACGGTGAATGGCTGGATGAGAAAGTTGACGGAGATGTTTGGTAGGAGGAGTAGCAGCCTTTAGGCTGCGCTAGTGAGCTCAATGGGCGCAGGCTAAAGCCTGCTACTCCAGGTTTAATTGGCGCAGGCTAAAGCCTGCTACTCCAAAACAAATTTTATGTCCCTAATTCATAAAGCACTAAAAAAGGCGGCGGGCGGCGAGGGGGAGAAGATAAATGGCGAGACTCCGGTCGAGGAGTTCGTCGGCGGCCAAAAGAGCCTGAAAGAACAGTTCACTCGCCGGCCGATCGTCCTTTTGATCGTCGTCGTTCTGGCGCTTGTCTTCATCTTCATGATCTATAAAAAAGCGTGCGTGAAGGTTATCCCCTATGCCCCTCAACCGATCGCGCCAATTGAACAGGTTCAGCCTGTCGCGCCACAGCAGGGGCCGGCCGGCGGCCAGCAGCTTGCCCTGCCGAGCGGCCCAGTTGAAAATCCTGCAACGAAGGCGATACTTGAAGAGGGGCAAAAACTCTACGACGCCGGAAAGTATGACGATGCGCTGGCAAAGTTCGCCCAAGTGACGTCGGCGGATCAGCAGAACGCGGTCGCATGTAACAATATCGGCCTGATCTATAAAAAGAAGAACGACTACGCGAAGGCCGAAAGTTATTATAAAAAGGCGCTCGATATAAAACCGGACTACCCCGAGGCCCTGAACAATATAGCGGTCCTGAAGGTCGCAAGCGGCGATACGCTTGAGGCCTCGCTCTTTCTCAAAAAGGCCATCAGCGCCGACGCGACCTACGCCGACGCCTATTTTAACCTTGCGGTCTTGAACGATAACGAGGGGAATTACAAAGAGGCTATTGCTAATTACAAGTTCTTCCTTCAATATACCGACACGAACGATAATTCACTTACGGCAAAAATAAAGGACAGGATAGACCAACTATCAGAATGATCCCTTTACTTGAAAAATTCTTTAAAGATAAAGAGTCGCTAGGCTGCGACATGGGCGATTCTTCGATCAAGTTCGTTCACATTGAAAAGGGGAAGACCTCGCTGTCGCTCAAGTCGGTGGGCATCCTGGAGACCGACATATTGACCGAGAGCAATGTCGCCTTGCAGCGGACGAAGGCCTATTTGAGGGAACATGGGCTGGCCGGCGGCAAGGTGAGCGTGAATGTCGAGGATAAGACATTGCGCATCAGAAGGATGGACCTGCCCCCCATGCCGGCCAACGATATGAAGATCGCCATCAGGTGGAACTTTCGCGACCATCTGGACGGGCCGGTCGAGAAATATTCCATCACTTATTCAGAGGTGAACAATATCAAGGCCGAGGGCGATAGCCGTCCCGTGGTCGCCTATGGCGTTGCTAATGAGGCGATCGAAAAAATAATGAAGATCCTGAAACTGGTGGGGCTCAAGGCCTCTTCGATCGAGCCGAACGCCACGGCGCTTTTTGCGGCCTTTGATCAGAACGTTGGCTGGGATGATAAAAAGTATCACGCGATAATAGATATCGGGACAATTGTGGCGAACTTTGTCGTTGTCGGGCAGGGCGAACTTTTGTTCTCCAGGCCGCTCAAAGACGTCGGGTGCGCCGCCCTGATAAAAATGATCGCCAAAGAGGCGGGCGTTCCGCAAGAGGCGGCGGCGCAGCTTTTGAGAGCGCATCAAAAGCAGGGTGAGGCCGGACAGGCCGAAGATCAGAGAGTTCAGCCGGTAGTGGCGAACTTTCTGGGGCAGGCGGTCGTTGAGATCCAGCGTTCGGTAGATGCCTTTTGCCTTATGTTCAACGTTGAGCTCGTCGATTCGATCTATCTGTGCGGCGGTGGGGGCATGATACCGGGGATATGTGAATATGTTACAAAGAACCTAGGCATAGCCACGAAGTTATTTAACCCGTTCGATCGGATCGATACAAGCGAGGTGGTGGGCGGTATTATGAACCCGCAGCTTTATGCCGTTGCGGTCGGGCTGGCGCTACCGAGAAGTTAGGAGTAGCAGCCTTCAGGCTGCGCGAATTTGGCGCATCCTAAAGGATGCTACTCCAATATATTATGGTTCAACGCATCAATTTCATAGAAAGGGGCGCATTTACCCTCACATACCGCAACATGTTGCTCATTGCGGCGGGCATGGTCGTACTGTGCGCGCTGGTGCATGGCCTGTTCGTTTTGCGCTTTGCAATGCTAAAGAACAAGTCGAACGAGCTGAAACGACAGGTAGCGGAGCTCAGTGTGCAGAAGGATAAGGCGCTGGCGGCGATGCAGATCGCGCAGGCGCGCGTGGGGCCCACCGCAGCGCCGCTTGTCGCGCTCTTTGTGAAGATGCCGGTCTGGTCGCAGTCGCTGGGAGAAATGGTCGCTAATAAGCCAAAACAGATCTGGCTTGATACGGTCAGGTCGGTGAATATCGGTGAACTGCCGGATATCAGGAAGCTTGAGATAACAGGAAAGAGCGCCAGCAACAGCGCCGTCGCGCAGTTCGTTTCTAACCTGGACGCGCTCGATAATTTCAATAATGCGTCGATCGTCAGCACGAAGAAGGAGAATTTCGGATATTCTTTTTTAATAAATACGGAGGTAACGTTCCCGCAGTCGGATTGGTAGGATATGTAGTTGCCTGATTTATCAGGCAATCTGGAGTAGCACCCTTTACCTGTCCGCCTCTGGCGGAGGGTGCGCCAATTGAATTCAACTAGCGCAGCCTAAAGGCTGCTACTCCTTTCTGGCCCGATAAATCGGGCAACTACAGCAACTTATGGAACTGAATTTTTCACAGATCGACCTTAAACAAGAGGGGAGCGGGCGCGAACGCGTCTTTTTTGCCGTCATTTTGGCTTGTATCGTCATCTTGTTCGCGCGGTGGCTATACCTCCCAAAGCTTGCCCAGATGAAAATATTCAAGGCCGAGATAAAGGGCAGCCTGTTGCAGATAGAGATGTTAAAGCCGTTCGTACAATTTAAACTGTCGGAGGTCGCGGCGCCCACCGTGCAACAGAACATGAGCGCAGGGACAAAGTTCGAAAGGGCGATCGAAGAGCACATGGGGTCGCAGCAGCGGGTGGTGGCAGAGATAATAAAGGCCTTGTCAACTGCAAATGCGCTCAGGGGTGTGACCATGAGCGGCATTAATCTTGGCGCCGAGGTCAACAAAGGGGTGTATGGCGCGGTCCCTCTGACAATAGACCTCGAAGGGAAATATTCCGGAGTGGTCAGTTATCTGGCCAGCATCGAAAGGCTGGGAAAACTGATAACCATTGACAATATCGAGTTGAAGGTGAAAGAGGGATCAGGATCGGTGGTCCAGGCCAGGGTGGCAATGAATGTTTATATGGTGTACAGGCCTGGCGAAGGACCAGCGACGCCGCCACGGGGTGCGGCGTCACAGGCTCAGCCGGTCATTCCTGGCGCGGCACCGGCGCCGAAGTGACCGGTGGCTAGTGGCTGGGGGGGGGGGGGGGGGGGGGTGTGGGTTGGGGGTGGGTGTTTGGTGGTTGGTTTTTGTTTTTCCCCATCCCCCCGCCTCCAGCCACTATCACAGGATCAATATGAAAATATTATTATTACTTTTTTCCTGTTTCGTGCTTCTTGTTTCATGTTTCATGTTCCACGCTGCGTTTGCATCCTCCCTCTCCGAACTGAACATGAAGGGCTTTCAGGACAGGGTCGCGCCGACCGTTAAGGCAGCTGAGAACCCTTTCATGAAGCAGAACGTCTCACCGGACGAAATGACGGTGGAAGACCTGCACCTTTCCGGGATAATTTACAGCCCCGGCGACGCATATGCCCTGATCAGCGGCTATGTCGTTCAGGAAGGTGGCAACATTGCGGGTTACAAGGTGAAGTTGATCGAACGCGACCATGTCATTTTAAAGCAATTGGATCAGATGAAGGTGCTAAAGCTTGAGTAAGTTAAAATTGAAAAGGGAAAAGGCAAAAGTATGGAAAATTTAAAATTTAAAAGGCAAAAGGAAAAAGTAAGGAGTTTGTTATTGAAATTTTTAGTTTTAACTTGTGGTTTTGCCTTTTGCCTTTTGCCTTTTGCCTTTGCGGAAGACACCTCATCCATATTGCGCGGTATTGGATATAATTACGACAAGCACTATTCCGTTGAATTCCGCAATGCCGACCTGAAGGACGCCCTGCGTTTCTTGGCAAAGGTTTCTAATGTGAACATAATAATCCCGGAGGATATCAACGGTGTCGTCAGCGCGAGCTTTGAGAGCTCATCGCTCAAAGACGCGATCAATTCGATCGTGAAGGCGAACGGGCTCGACTATGCGATCGAGAGCGGTATTTGGCGCGTTGGAAAATCCGATCAATTCACGACCGCCGGCGAAGATCTGAAGACCGAGACCTTCAGATTGAAATACGCCTCGGCAAAGGACCTGCCGGACAAGATAAAGAGCCTCCTTACGAATCGAGGCTCCGTTTTGGCAGATGAGAGGACGAACTCAATTGTCGTGAGGGAGAGGCCGGCCAACATCGAGAACGTCAGGAGATTTCTGGAGGACATAGATATTCGTGACGCGCAGGTGCTGATCGAGGCGAAGATCGTTGAGGCCAACCGAGATTTCTCCAGGAGCCTCGGAATTCAGTGGGCGGTGACCTCAACGGGGACGCGCGCGCAGGTGCAGGGGCTTCAGGCGGTGGGGCAGGGGGACAGCGGCAATAACTTGATACAGAACCTCCCTGCGCCTTCCACGCCATCTTCGTCCGGGCCGACAAGCGGAGTTGGCCTGCTGATCGGCCAACTCGCCGGCGGGACGTCAATAGATGTCCAGATATCGGCGGCCGAACAGAGCGGCGACCTGACCATCATGTCCGAACCGCAGATCGTCACATCTAACGGCGTCACGGCAAAGATAAGGAGCGGCGAGACGATCTATATCAAGACAACCGGCGATATCACGGTAGGGCAGGTGGGGACCCAAGGGACGACTGCCGGTTCCAGCGGGTTACAGGAGGTGCAGACCGGCATTGAACTCAACGTCACGCCGCAGATATCGGTGGATAACTATATCAAATTAAGCATAACAACGACCACAAGCCAGTTGGATTTCAGCAGGACGGTCGACGGCATTCCTGTCGTCATTGACAGCGACGCCTCCACCTCGGTCGTGATCAAAGATGGCGAAACGACGATCATCGGAGGGCTTTCAAAACTGACAGGCACAAAGACAAAGAGGGACGTCCCCGGTCTTTCGAGGATACCTATTCTTGGCAATCTCTTCAAATCGCGCGCCAGATACAAGCAGAACAAGGACCTCATGATCTTCATCAAGCCGACCATCATCCGTTCGGTTGCCGATATCCCGACGAACGCCAAATACGGACAGGTGATCGAGATGCGCGAAAGCATGGTCATAGCAGACGATAAGAAGAAGCCCCTCCCCCGCCAGAACAAGACAAAATCCACAAATAAATATCTGAAGGGTGATTAGTGTGCGGAGGTTGTTGATAAAGTGCTAAATTGCCTGTCATTGCGAGGGCAAAGCCCAAAGCAATCCCCCGTAACCAATTGATTTCAGGAGATTGCCACGGCCACTTCGTGGCCTCGCAATGACAAAATCAACAGCCTCGCGCGGGCGTTCGCTTTTCGGGATTGGGGACAGATAGGTGCTCGGATTTCAGAACACTTCATGACGACCCCCTTCAAAACTCGTTGAAAAACAAGGCACATTTTGCACGTATAATATGGCATGGTTTTTGCTAGTAGAGATGACAAAAAGGAGGACGGATATGTCAATAAATTTAGACAAATGGGACTTTCCTGTTGGAGGAAATACCCCACAGACGAACGCCGGTGCAAATGTCGGCGCAGGAAAGGCTGTTGAACACGTCAAAGTTGACGACTACAGCGAAGCATTAAAGAGTGTCGGGAATACAGCACTGCCCATCAGTGAGAGGGCAGTGGCTGTGGAACAACTGCAAAAGGCAGTGACGGGGGAGAAGTGGGGATGTGTAGAGAGAGAATATTCTGATGGCCCTGGTGGTAGTGGCAAGACTACGTGTTCAAGGCATGGATATCTTCCGGTTCGCAATTTTGGAGATGCCCCATTAAGCCCGGATCTCGCTGTTTTGAAGTTCGCCAGTTTCTTTTCTAACGACACGGTGCAAAGGGTGAAAGACGCGCTTTCGCGGGAAAAGGCAAATGCAGAGGCCCTGTTTTCCAGCTCAAAGGGAGAGGCGGTCAGCTGCGAGGTTGACGAGTCCTTTCACTACAAGAGCGAGATCGTTTGCAGAAAAGGTTAAAAAACCTTTGCAAAATGCCAGCCCCGTGATAATGGGAAGAAGGCGAGGCGGGCTCGGCGACAGACGAGGCGCTGGCTTTCCTAACGGATGTGGGTGAGCAATTGCTGACCGTGGAGGATGTCCCGATCTTTCCGAAATTCCTGCAAAGCCATCCGGACAGTTTTGAAAGCGCTCGCGATGAGCTTCTCGCGTCGCTGGATGAGCTCGACTGGCAGGAGAGGGAAAAAACCCTGGCAGCCGACCCGTTCTATGTCCCTCACTGCGGAAAAGGTGAACATAATCCGTTCTTTTGATTACACTCAATATTTTTCTTGAATTGCATTCCAGCATGAGTATAGTGCCGCCAAGTGCCATGCAAGGGTCAGACCTTACATAACCCAACATTTGGGAAATGGGGTTATGTATGGGCTATGACGGAAATAAGGTCCGACCCTATCTGAGGAGATCGTCCCGCATAGCGGGACGATTTAGATTATGAGCATTAATGACATTGTCATAGGCATGGTTGGCAGCGGGGGTGACGGGGTCGTTGCTACGGGCGATATTTTGGCGACAACGGCCGCAGCCGAAGGGCTGAACTGCCTGCAATTCAAGAGTTTTGGCCCCCAGATCAGGGGCGGTGAAAGTTCCTGCATCCTGCGAATGGCGGAGAACCCGGTCTATTCACAGGGCGGAAAGCTCGACGTGCTGCTTGCCTTCAACTGGGAAGATTATAAGCGCTTCCCCGGCGAACTCACCGCAAAGCAGGGCGTGGTCGTCATTACCGACGAGAAGGGGACGCCGGACGAGCTTCCGCTGAACGGCGTGAAACCGTCGGAGGTGTTCAAAGTTCCGTTCGATATGCTGGTGAAGGAGAGCGGCAACCCGAAGGCAAAGAACATCATCGCTTTGGGGCTCATGGCGGAGCTTTTCAATCTGCCAAAGGACGGCCTGAAACAATGCATCACCCGCAAGTTCGGCAAAAAGAAGGCCGAGGTCCTGGAAGCGAACATAAAAGCCCTTGATATCGGCATGAACTATGTCTTGAGCAATAAACTAAGTTCGAAATTGCAGTTCGAGTATAAAAAGGGGAAGGCAAAGCTCTTCGCCACGGGCAACGACGCGATCGGTCTTGGTTCTCTGGCCGCCGGTTGCAAGTTCCTGGCGAGCTATCCCATCACTCCTGCCAGCGAAATAATGGAATGGATGGCGCGCGAGCTCCCAAAGTTCGGCGGGACCATGGTGCAGGCAGAGGACGAGATAGCGGCGGTCTGCATGGTGACCGGGGCGAGCTTTGGCGGTGTCAAGGCAATGACCTCGACCAGCGGCCCCGGTGTTTCGCTGAAGTTAGAGGCTATCGGCCTTGGCACGATGGCGGAGCTTCCTTATGTGGTCGTCAATGTCCAGCGCGGCGGCCCGGCGACCGGTATCCCGACAAAATCGGAACAGGCCGACCTGATGCAGGCGGTCTACGGCATGCACGGCGATGCGCCGCACGCGGTCGTGGCGCCATGTGATGTCGAAGACTGCTTTGAGGTGACGATGAGGGCGTTCAATATCGCCGAGGAATATCAAATGCCTGTGATAATCCTGTCGGACCAGTTCCTCGGGCACAGAAAAGAGACGGTGAATGATTTTGACCTCAAAAAGGTCGAGAGCGTTTCGCGCAGGCTGCCCAAGGATCCGGTGCGTGGCGAATATAAACGGTTCGAACTGACCGCAGATGGTATCTCGCCGATGTCATATCCGGGGATTGCCGGCGGGGAATATACCTGCGTGGGGATCGAACACGACGAGTTCGGGCATCCGGCCAGCGGCCATCCCATACATGAGAAGATGAGTACAAAGCGGGAACTTAAATTGGAAACGCTCGCTAAAAATTATAAATTCATCAGAAGATACGGCGCGAATAAGCCGGATATCGGCATTCTGGCGTGGGGGTCAAGCAAAGGGGCCGTCCGCGAGGCGGTCGAAAAAGGGGAAAAGGCGGGGATGAAGATCGCCGCCCTGGTCCCGCAGCTGATCTATCCGCTGCAGGCGGATATGGTGAATGATTTTGTGAGTTCGTGCAAAAAGATAGCGATCGTTGAGATGAGCCACTCGGGCCAGTTCAAAAAATACATTTCAGGTTTTTGCCAATTGCCGAAGGACGTGATCCACATCAAGTCGAGCGGGGCAAGGCTCTTTGACGCAGACGAAATATTGGAGGCAATAAAGTAGTTGCCCGATTTATCGGGCGCTATTGCTTTACATAGCGAATGGGAGAGACGAGCCAAGTGCCACGCCTTGTATAACGAAAGTATAGGAGAATGCGAGCCAAGTGCCACGCCTCTCTGATAGAGGCTGGAGATAAGAATGTGGACGTATGGGAGAAAGCGAGAACGAGGCATGGCACTATCTGGGTAGATCGCCCCGCTCCGCGGGGCGATGACGAGTGGTCGCAGTTGCACTATCTGAGGAGATCGCTTCGCGATTTAGAGTGGATGGAAACTATGGACTTTAAAAAATATATCTCGCCGTTAAAACCGATCTGGTGCCCGGGTTGCGGGGACTATGCCGTTCTGAACAGTCTTGCAAAGGCGTTCGCCGAGCTGGATCTTCCGACCGAGAGCACGGCGGTCATTACAGGCATTGGATGTTCTTCGAGGCTTCCCGGATATTTAAATACGTATGGATTTAATGCCATTCACGGGCGCGCGGTGCCGATAGCCACCGGCCTGAAGGTGAGCCGGCCGGAGTTGAACGTGGTGGTCGCCGGCGGCGACGGGGACATGTTCGCGATCGGCGGCGGGCACATGGCGCATGTGGTGAGGCGCAACATCGACATGACCCTGCTTGTGATGGACAATAATATCTACGGCCTTACAAAGGGGCAGGCCTCCCCGACGACGCCTATCGGCAGCAAGACTTCGACGACGGTCCTTGGCAGCATCAGCACGCCGATCAACACGTTGAAGGTGATGCTCGGCTATGGATGCAGCTTCATCGCGCAGACGAGTTCGGTCGACCCGAACCACATGACGAAGACGATAGTCGATGCGATGAAACACCCGGGTTTTTCTTATGTGAACGTTCTGTCGCCGTGCGTGACCTATCGCGGACAGGAGCAGTATCAGATCATAAAACAGAACACGATCTATCTCGATGAGAGTCATAACGCCGGTGATGAGATCGCGGCATGGACAAAGATATCCGAGGCGATTGAAAAATATCTGATGGGCGTTATCTACAGAAATCCACGCCCGACATATCATGAAAACGTTCAAGAATTGAGGGCGGCTTCGTCCGGCGGAAAAGAGTGGAAGCTCGAG
>ORJL011771804.1_pt1 | contig 16273 bp, 17 predicted proteins | sample 1779941 | NCBI WGS metagenome assembly ORJL01 (sample SAMEA104232317, study PRJEB22302) | groundwater metagenome | biome: forest; feature: aquifer; material: groundwater | place: USA | collected 2011-08-07 | depth 5.8 m | reverse complement strand
TGCACTACTTCAAAGGCGAGGTAACAGAAACGATGCCCGTCTGGAGGATGATATCGGCGGGGACCGGCGAGCTAGAGGCCAGGGCGGGGGGGTGGTTGGCCTCCATCGGCTCCGGGCGGATAGTTGACGGGTCTTCCACCATCGGAGGCGGGAGCCTGCCTGGGGAAACTCTGCCTACCAGACTCCTATCAATAGGTCGTGACGACAACCGGAACTCCGACAGCGTGAAGAACCTGGGAACCCGTTTGCGGAACGGGCGGCCGGCCGTGGTCGCCCGCATCGAAAACAATGCGCTTCTTCTGGACCCGAGAACCGTGCTTCCTGAAGCGGACGGGGCGATCATCGAGGCCCTGAAGAGGGCCTTGATTTAAGCGAGGACCCTCCGCACTCAGGCTAGCAATCCAAAGTACTGCCATCTGTAGAGCGGTGGAGGCGGGTAACTCGCCTCCTGCGGAAGATCTCTCGCAGTTCAAGTGCTTTGGTCGGCTGGACAAGCCCCTTGAGCCTCCCGGCTTCGGCGTCCAACCAGCCTGCCTCGGGCGCAGGGGACTCTTCCACGATATGACAGCCAGCCGGCGACTGCCCGTGCCGGAGGTCACGGGTTCCTCCCCCCGGGGTTGCCCTTCAGGAAAGGCGTCTTCGGGCTCAGTTTGAATCACGCGGCATTGACGAAAGGGTAAGGATACCCGAAGTATCTATTGACATGAGTCTAGTGGTATATTATAAATGTTTGCAAATGTTAGCGCGCGAATGCTATCGCATTGGCTGTCGTTATGTCGCGAACGTTGTTGAGAGTGGCACATGAGGATGAGATTGATATGGACAGCACGCCGAGCAGCATAAAAGTGCCACTCGCTTGGATTGATGTAGATGATGCTCCGATCACACTCGCCAATAGTTTCGTCGGTCAGTTCCAACAAGAGGAAATCATTCTTACTATCGGACAACTCGCTCCCCCAATGCTATTTGGCAACAAAGAGGAGCAACTTGGACAGGCAGAGAAGATTGCCTACGTTCCGGTGAGGACTGTTAGTAGGCTTGTTCTTACCCGACAAAGGGCCGTTGAATTGATCAAGATTTTGAACGAGACATTGGCTAAGTATGACACGGCACACAAGGGGGCGAAACCATGAATAGCCATCTTTCGGTATTGATTGAAACAACGTCTACTGCTTCTGAGCCATCTATGAGAATAGACATCAACTCCGTTGAACTGTCCTCCACTAGTTCACCTATTTCGCAGTCGGTTCCACCGATGATAGGGAAAGGACAAGCGTACTACTGGAGTTACATGTGGCAAAAAGGCGAGCAGGAGGCCCGTGCGCAGCTGAATGCCGGGGAGTCTAAGACTTTCGATACCGCGGACGCTGCCATTCGGTGGCTGCTATCTGACTCGGATTGAGGGATGAAGTATCGGCTTACAGTCACAAGGGCTTTCCGAAAGAGTCTGCATAAGAAGCCTTTTGCCCAACAGGGCGCTATTCTTCGTTGCATCGATCTATTGGCAGAGAACCCCAGGCATCCGGGTTTGCGTACATCTCGAATACAGGGCACCAAGAAGACTTGGGAAGCACGAATTGATGGGCCAAATCGCGTCTCTTGGGAGTACGGAGAACCTGGAGAAATAGTACTAGTCTATAACTGCTCACACGATCAGGTTTACTCCTAGGTCGTAACCCTCTGTTTGACAATCCATTCGAGGGCATGGCAAGCTTGATGCTTGCCAAGACGCTCGATCAACAAGAAACTCACAGCCCAAACCGGCCGGCCTTTCCATTGTGGAGGAAGTCACCAAAGAGCCTGATCGTACCCCTGAATCCTCGAAGGAACCTGCGAGCCCGGCAAGAGCCCCATGCCGCAGGCGCTGTGTAGGCTTGGTGGTAAGGGTTGAGCCGGCATGGCTGCCCAGCTGGACGCCGGAACGGCGGAAAGAGATCGCTGCGAGGCTTCACGGGCGAGGTGGAGCAAGCCTCATAACTGACCGTCCGTCAGCTCAGCCCGACCAGATTCAACCTCCTTCGCAGAGAATGCTTCCGTTGACCAACGTCAGTCTGCTGTTTCCCCACTGCCTGTTAGGCACCTCCCAACTAGCCTAGCCGGTTATGGCAAATGGGCTTCCTGGCAAAGTAGCGTCAACCCGTGTTCTTGACGTATACTAGACCTCCATCCGTCCAGCCAAGAATGAACATCCGGGAACCGCGCCACCCCAGCGCAAATCGGCGCCGAAGACTGGTGGGTTAGAACGCTGCAGGATTTGGAGGGGGAATACTAGTGAAGAAGAACGGCCTGGTCCTGGCTATGGTGAGTCTTGGGCACACGGGTGTGCACTTCTACAGCATGGCCTTCACTATTATCCTGGCGCTGATAAAGGATGAGTTTGGCCTCTCCTTCACCCAGGCGGGGATCATACTCTCCGTAATCACTGCCGTCAGCTTCATCGTCAACATCCCCTCGGGCGCTTTGGCGGATGTCCTGGGCAAGAAGCGGCTACAGATGGGGATTGCCCTGCTGGCTCCCGCGATGGGGTTCTTCATTGTGGGCTTTGCGCCAACCTACGGATTCGTGCTGCTCACCATAGGACTTGTGGGGTTTGGAGGCTCCCTGTGGCATCCGCCGGCGATGTCGACCCTCTCCGACCGCTTTCCAGGGAGGCGAGGCTTCGCACTGTCCTGGCACGAGTTCGGGGCCAACATGGGGGATTTCCTGGGCCCGGCGATAACGGGCATTGCGTTGGCCGTAATGCTCTGGAGACAGGTCCTGAACGCCTATATTATCCCTGGCCTGGTCCTCGCTATCCTGGTCTGGTTGATAGTACCCGATATCAAATCAGTGCACAAGCGAGTGATGCTCTTCGCCGAGTATCGCAAAGCTCTGGGCAGTCTGTTCACCAACCCACGCCTGCTGCAAGTCTCCGCCCTGTCATCTCTGCGGACGATGAGTCAGCAATCATTGACGTTCATCTTGCCACTATACCTTTTCTCCACACTAAACCTGGGATCCGCTCTTACCGGGATCTACACCTCGATGCTGACTCTACCCGCCATGATCGCGGGTCCGATAATGGGCACCCTGTCCGATCGTCTTGGGCGCAAGCCCGTCCTGCTTCTGGGCCTCGGGGCTGCGGCTCTTCTCTCTTCGCTTCTATCCGTCTTCAGCCCGTCTATTTCGGTTTCTGCTTTCTCCTCGTCCGGATTGGAAGGGACTTTGCTGGCCATCGTAGCGGCCTTTGGCGGAGGCGATCTCTTCCTGGTGTCACTTATCATGCTTGGTCTCTTTCTCTTCTCCATGCGGCCGATCATCTTCGCCTATGCCATGGATGTAACGCCCAAGGAGGTGGGAGCCACCACGGTCGGCTTCGTCTTCTCCACCAACCAGATCCTCTCCGCGTTCGCCCCCTTCATCGTTGGCGTGATAGCCGACATGGCCGGGCCCCGCTCCTCGTTCTTCTTCGTGGGGGGACTCATTACCAGCGCCTTCATCGTAGCGGCCTTGCTTCCCAAGCCATTGCCACATGAGGCTTCGATCAGCGGTTCTGGCTAGGGGCTTGTGAAACGATTGGGGATTTCCGCTTGCTAGCGAAGGGCTGACTTCACCAGCCCTTCGCTAGCAAGCCCAAGAAGACCCTTGAGCTCACAGCCGCTGAGTGAAGCATCCAGACCGATTGACGGCATACTCTCACTCATGTAGACTTCCGTCAAGGGGGTGATGTGACATGAACAAGGTCCTTGCCCTGATCTTGTCCGGAGGCATGGGACAGAGGCTAAGCATTCTGGCCGAGGAGCGGGCCAAACCCGCTGTGATCTTCGGCGGGAAATATCGAATTATAGATTTCACTCTCAGCAACTGCGTCAATTCCGGCATTTTTAGGGTGGGTGTCCTCACCCAGTACCGTCCCCGCTCTTTGAACCACCATATCGGCATCGGACGCCCCTGGGACCTTGACCGCACCGAAGGAGGCGTCTTCTTGCTTCAGCCCTTCGTGGGAAGGCAGGGGTCCGATTGGTACAGCGGCACCGCTGATGCCGTATATCAGAACCTCTATTTCGTCGAGGAGGCCCCGGCCGAACATGCGCTGATCCTGGCCGGCGACCACGTCTATAACATGCGCTACGACGACATGATCGCCTTTCACAAGATGAAGGGCGCCGAGGTCACTCTGGGGATAACTGAAATCGTCCCGCAGGAAGCCAGCCGGTTCGGCGTGGTACGACTGGATGAGGAGGACCGGGTAACCTCTTTCGAGGAGAAGCCCCCGGAGCCCAAGGGAAGCCACATCTCCATGGGCATCTACGTTTTCAATAGGTCTACCTTGATCGAGTGCCTGGAAGCCGACGCCAACCGTACTGATTCGACTCACGATTTCGGTCGCGATCTTCTCCCCGGCCTGGTGCAGGCAGGCAAGGTCTTCGGTTACCGCTTTGACGGCTACTGGCGGGATATAGGGACGGTGGAGGCGTACTGGCAGGCCAACATGGACCTGTTGGTAGAGCTACCTGAACTCAACATGTATGGCCGGGACGTGGTCCGTACCCAAAGATCTGAACGCCCGCCGGCCAAGATCGGCGCTCGAGCCCATATCAGCCGTAGCCTTATCTGCCACGGCTGCATCATCAACGGATACGTTGAGCATTCTGTCCTTTCCCCCGGCGTCTACGTCGAAGAGGGGGCCATTGTGCGGGATTCGATCCTCTTCGATGACGTCCACATTGAGGCGAACGCTGCCGTAAACCGAAGCATCATCGATAAAGAGGTGCGGGTCGGCCGAGGAAGCCAGGTGGGATATGGCGACGACTACACGCCCAATCGCCAGGAGCCGCATATTCTCAATACCGGCATCACCATACTTGGCAAGCGGGCGCAACTACCTGCCGGACTGCGGGTGGGACGCAACTGCAAGATCGAGCCGGCCGTTCGCGAGGACAGCTTTCAAGATCTGGCGATAGCCAGCGGGGAGACGGTGGCGGCGCGAGAGGTCCACATGAGGAGGCTAATCTGATTTGAAGATCCTATTTGCGGCCGCTGAGGTCAGCCCGTTTTCCAAGGTCGGCGGGCTTGCTGATGTAGCCTCTGCATTGCCCAAGGCGCTCAAGCGCCTCGGCCACGACGTACGCGTCATGACCCCCCTGCATCTTCAGCCTGGAGCAGCCTCGCCCTGGGAAGTTGCGAAATCCATCGAGTTGCCGGTTACGTGGGCGGGACAGAGCGTCACTACCCATCTGCGAGAGACCGTCTCGGGTGGCGTGCCGGTTTTCCTGCTGGACCACCCCGTCTACTTCCAGAGAAAGAGCATCTATGGGGAGCACGACGACCTGGACCGGTACCTCTTCTTCTGCCAGGCCGCCCTCGACCTCCCGAAGGCGCTGAGCTGGCAGCCGGATATCCTTCATTGCCACGACTGGCACGCCGCAGCCCTGGCCTTCGGACTGCGGAACCGGGCCTGGAGCGATCCGTTCTACCATCCCACCGCCTCGGTCTTGACAGTCCATAATTTGCGGTATCGCGGTCCTCACGACTTGGTGGACATGCTCTGCCAGGCCATCTTCTACGCCGATGTGGTCAGCACCGTCAGCCCCACCTACGCCCAGGAGATACTTACGCCGGAATACGGGGAGGGTCTGCACCCCCTGACCGGTCTTCGCCGGGATCGACTGTTCGGCATCCTCAACGGGATCGACTACGAGGAGTTCGACCCCGCCACAGACCGTCAGATCCCGGCGCAGTTCGATGCTTCTACGCCCGAGAAGAAATCCTTTGACAAAGCCGCCCTTCAAGAGCGCGGGGGACTGAATCTGGATCCTTCGGTCCCCGTGATCGGGATCATCTCCCGGCTGACGGAGCAGAAGGGCTTCGACCTGGTCCAACAGGTCATCGAGTCCTACCTGGAAAGCGGAAGCTGCCAGTTCGTCCTACTCGCCACCGGCGACAAGAAATACGAGGCGTTTTTCCAGGAGCTGCCGAAGCGCTATCCGGGACGGGCGGCCGTCTTTCTGGCCTTCGATGGCGCGCTGGCCCAGCTTATCTACGCCGGCAGCGACCTCTTCCTTATGCCCTCGAAGTTCGAGCCCTGCGGCCTGGGTCAGTTGATAAGCCTTCGCTACGGCACCATCCCCATCGTGAGACGCACCGGCGGCCTGGCAGACACCATCCAGGACTGCTCACCGGACCTGTCCACCGGCAACGGCTTCTCGTTCACCGACTACGCCGGCGGGGCGTTGCGGGGTGCTATCGACCGGTCGCTCGACGCCTATCGGCAGAAGGATGCATGGCGAAGGCTGGTGGTCCGGGCCATGAAGCAGGACTTCTCCTGGGACGCCTCGGCCCGCAAGTATCTGGAGATGTATCAGTCGGCGCTGGACGGACGGAGATAAGGCTTGGCGAATAGCAGTCACCCGCGGTAGATGTCGCGGCGGTGGCCAACCCTAAGGAGCACCAAGTGGTCGCCCTCGAGATCAAACACCACCCGGTATTCACCGATTCTAAACCTGTAACCTCCCAACGACGAGTTTACCATCTTTCTGGCACGCGCCAGAGGTTCTTCGCGGTATTTCTCCAATGCAGCCCTGAGCCGTTCCCTGACCTCAGGCGTGAGCTGGGCTATGTCCCTGGCAGCTCGTCTTGTGACAACGAGCTGGTACACCATTAGAAGCTAGGCTCTTCGCCAAAAGCCTCCGTCAAAGGCACAGTCTTGCCTGCCCTATAGTCCTCCCTTGCCTCTCGGATACTCCGCAAATACTCGGGGCTGGTGGCAGCAAGGAGACTCTCGATGAAGAACTCGCGGTCCTGCCTGCTAAGGCATTGTAAACGTTCAACGAGACCGCTTAGAGTTACGCCCATCTTGGCTTCGATATCTGCAACGCGTGCCGTCTTAACCATAACGCTGCTCCTGAATTCACCTGCTCTCCACTAGTATACGGTTTGGGGGCTCTAAGGTAAACGGAAGGAGGAAGCCGCAGGTGACCAGCCTCTAGGAACGGAACTCTGGAGGGGGTGGGGCCGGTTTCGGAATGTAGGCCACGCCTCTACTTCTGACACTTCGGGCACAGAAATGCGCTGCGCCCGCCGACTTCCAGGCGTTGAATGACGGTCCCGCATTCGTGGCAGGGCTGGCCCTCGCGGCGGAATACGTGGGCGTGCTCGTGGAAATGGCCGGGGCTGCCGTCCAGATGAAGGTAGGCCTCGGCGGAGGAGCCTCCGAACTGCATTCCCCTCTGCAGAGCCGGAGCAATGCTGGAGTAGATAGCCTCGATCTCCGCCGGGCTTAGCGTTCGGATGTCCCGCTCCGGGTGCACGCGGGCAGCGAAGAGTATCTCATTGCTGTAGGTGTTGCCTAGACCGGCTATGACGTGCTGGTCCATGAGCAGGGGCTTGATGGCCCCCTTACGACCCTTCAATATCCCCTGGAACCGCTCCAGGGTCAGATCCAGACTGGCGGCGTCGATGCCCAGCCTGGCGATCTCGGGCACCATCTCCAGGTCTTCGACCTCCACCAGTCGAGGAATGCGTAAGCCGATCTGGCGGAATTCCAGGCAGGTGTTGTCTTCGAATCGAATCCCTACTGCCGCCTGCGCCAGGTCGAAGTCGTCGTAGTCTGTGAGAAGGACCTGTCCCTGAAGCATGAGGTGGACCACCAGGGCCAGGCGGTCATCGAAGCGAAGGATGAGCATCTTCCCCCGCCGGTCTGCGCCGCTCACCCTCATGCCTGTCAGGGCATCGCAGTGGGCCTCGGCCCCCAGCCTGGGTTTGACGGCCGGACGGGCCAGCAGAGCGGAGACACGCTTGCCCACCAGGTGCTCCTGGGCATCTCTGCGGAGGGTCTCGATTTCCGGTATTTCAGGCACGGTGCCGGACCTCCTTGGACGTGGTGTCGCCTGCTAGCACCATGTAACACCACGTTCGGATTGCCAGGTCTCAGCAGTCGGCTTCCGTAGTCGGCTTCCGTAGTCGGCTTCTCTGTAGTCGGCTTCTCTGCAGCCGGCTTTTCTGCGGCTGGCTTGTTTGTAGTCGGCATCGTCCTCGATGCCGACCGTTGGGGTCGAGGACGACCCCGACCACAGATCACGCTATCAGTCGTAGACGGCCGGCGGGACGGCTCTGTTAGCAGACCATCATCAGCAGGTCCCCACCGTTGACGATGCTGCCTACCTGCACCTTCAGGTTCTCGACCACGCCGTCCCTGGGTGCGCGGATTTCGTTCTCCATCTTCATCGCTTCCAGGACACAGAGCACTGCGCCCATCTTGACCACCTGCCCCTCCTGCACCTTGACGGAGAGAATTCGGCCGGGCATGACAGCCGTCACGCCGTCCAGGTAGGGCATGTCGCAGACCGGAGGATTCTGGCTGATCTCAACCTTGGGCTCCTCCTGCTTCGGCTCCTGCTTGGCCTCAGGCTTTGGCTCTGCAACCGGCACCGCGGCAGCCATGGCGGAGACAGACGCGGAAGGAGAGCCGGCAGCCGGCGTGCCGTAGAGAACGGTGTAGTTTTTGTCCCCTACTACGACAACTGCTTCTGGGCCCTTTCGTTCCTTGACCACGACCTGATAGGGCATCCCATCCACGTGAACGCCGGTGGAGCCGCCTGTAGTCTCCTTCAGATCGATCTTGAAGGGTTTCCCGTCCACTTTCACCTGGCCGGGAGCTATCTCGACCTCGAATTCTCTTCCGTTGACAGAGACCTTCATTCCTACACCCCCAACCGCTGATTGATCGACTGGATACGTCCGGCCAGCTTCCAGGGACTCATGCCTTGAACTGGCGCGGCCGGGGCAGGGGACTGGGCGGCCGGCGCCGCCGAAATGGGGGCTGGGCCTGGCGCTTCTGGTGCTTTAGCTGCCGGTTGGGCCGCGGATTGGGCGGGGGACTCGGATGAAGCCAGGACCGCGGCGATGGCAGCCACCAGGTCCTTCCCCAAGACTACCCCGTCCACACGGCTTTTGAAGAAATCTGAGGCTACCTGGGGGAAAAGGGCAAATGTGATCACGTCCTCCTCGGAGGTGGCCACACCCTTAGTGTCTTCCGCCGCCTTGGCATACTCCGGGGCCAGGCCGTCGGCCGGCCTCCCCTTGATTTCCTTCTCGTCCCCCAATATGGCTTTCTTGACCTTGGGGTTCAGCTTCCCGGGAGGCCTGCCGTAGAGGCCCTGGAAGTAGGTGCGGACTTCCTTCGGCACCATCTTGTAGCGCTCTCCGGTGACTACGTTCAGAACCGCCTGGGTGCCGACTATCTGGCTGGAAGGTGTGACCAGGGGTGGGTATCCCATATCTTCCCGGACCCGAGGGACTTCCTGAAGTACTTCATCCAGTCTGCCAAGAGCATTCTGGTCTCGAAGCTGAGAAACCAGGTTGGAGATCATTCCTCCAGGGATCTGGTAGATCAAGACGTTGGTGTCCACTCCCATGAGCTCGCCTTCGAAGTCCTTGTACTTCCTGCGCACGTCGCCGAAATACCGGGCAATCTCCGAGAGCAGGGGGAGGTCCAGGCCCGTATCGGAGGGCGTTCCCTTGAGCATGCTGACGATAGTCTCCGTGGGAGGCTGAGAGGACCCCAGGGCCATGGTGGATATGGCGGTGTCCAGCCCATCGACGCCTGCCTCGACGGCCTTCAAATAGGCCGATGAGGCCATGCCGCTGGTGTAGTGGCAATGGAGCTGAATTGGCGCTTTAACGCTCTGCTTCATCTTGCTAACCAGGTCGAAGGCGTCCGTGGGCGATATGAGGCCCGCCATGTCTTTGATGCAGATGGAGTCAGCTCCCATATCCTCCAACTGCCTGGCCATGCCCACAAAGAACTCATTGTTGTGGACCGGGCTGATGGTGTAGCAAATAGTGGCCTGGACGTGCCCGCCCTGTTTCTTCGTGGCCTTTATCGCCGTTTCCAGGTTGCGCACGTCGTTGAGGGCGTCGAAGATGCGGAAGATATCCATGCCGTTCTCGACAGCCCTGGCTATGAAGCGCTCCACGATGTCATCCGCATAGTGCCGGTAGCCAACAACGTTCTGGCCCCTCAAGAGCATCTGTAGCGGAGTCTTTCGTATGTGCTTCTTGAGGAGGCGCAGCCTCTCCCACGGGTCTTCGTTGAGGAACCGGAGACAGGTATCGAAGGTGGCCCCGCCCCATACCTCCAGGGAGTAGTAGCCTACTGAGTCGAGCTTCTCAGCAATTGGGAGCATGTCCTCGGTGCGCATGCGGGTGGCCAGCAACGACTGATGGGCATCCCGCAGAACCGTGTCGGTTATCCGCACGGGTTTTGACTTCATACTAACCTCATCTATAGTGGAATGTTGCCGTGCTTCTTCGGGGGATTTGTGTCCCTCTTGTTTTGCAGCATTTCCAAGGCTCGGATGAGCTTGGGACGGGTTTCACGCGGATCGATCACGGCATCGATATACCCGCGTGCTGCGGCGATGTACGGACTGGCGAACTTCTCCCGATAGTCCTCTACCAGTTTCTTCCGGGTTTCTTCCGGGTTCTTCGACTTGTCCAGCTCATCCTTGAAGACGATGCTCACCGCCCCGTCAGGCCCCATGACCGCAATCTCTGCGGTCGGCCAGGCATAGTTAATATCGCCTCGGACGTGTTTGCTGCTCATGACGTCGTAGGCTCCCCCGTAGGCCTTGCGGGTGATCACGGTGACTTTGGGCACCGTGGCCTCACAATACGCGTAGAGGAGCTTGGCGCCATGACGGATGATGCCTCCGTATTCCTGCGCCACGCCAGGCATGAAGCCGGGCACATCCACGAAGGTCACCAGAGGGATGTTGAAGGAGTCACAGAAACGCACGAAGCGAGCTCCCTTGGCGGAGGAATCTATGTCGAGGGTCCCCGCCAGGATGGCCGGCTGCTGCGCCACAATGCCCACTGCCCTGCCGCCCAACCGGGCAAATCCAACGATGATATTAGCGGCGTAGTATTCGTGGACCTCGAGGAAGTCCCCGTCATCCACCACGCGTTTGATGATGTGCCTCATGTTGTAGGGCTTGTTCGCCGCATCCGGGACGATGCTGATGAGACCATCATCCATGCGGTTCGGGTCGTCCTTGCACTGGACCATCGGCGGATCTTCGAGGTTGTTTTGAGGGAGATAGCCCGAAAGCTTGCGTACCAGTATCAGCGCTTCGTTCTCGCTGTCAACGGCGAAGTGCGCCACGCCGCTCTTGGTCGCATGGGTCATGGCCCCGCCCAGCTCTTCCGAACTCACCTCTTCGGTCGTAACGGCCTTGATCACGTTGGGGCCGGTGATAAACATGTAGCTGGTATCCTTCACCATAACAATGAAGTCGGTGATGGCAGGCGAATAGACCGCGCCCCCGGCGCAAGGGCCCATAATGACGGAGATCTGGGGCACCACGCCGGACGCCAGTGTATTCCGAAGGAAAATGTCGGCATACCCACCGAGGCTCAGGACGCCTTCCTGGATGCGAGCGCCACCGGAGTCGTTTAGACCGATCACCGGGGCGCCGTTCTTCATGGCGAGGTCCATTACCTTGCATATCTTCTGGGCATGGACCTCGCCTAGAGACCCCCCGAAGACGGTGAAGTCCTGAGCGAACACGTATACCAGACGCCCATCGATGCGCCCGTAGCCGGTCACGACCCCGTCGCCCAGAGGACGCTCCTTGTCTAGGCCGAAATCCGTGGTCCGATGGGTGGCGAAGGCGTCGAGCTCCTCGAACGATCCCTCGTCCAGCAGCACTTCGAGTCTCTCTCGCGCGGTCAGCTTGCCCTTCTTGTGCTGGTCCTGAATACGCTTTTCGCCGCCGCCCAGCCTGGCCTCCTCCAGAAGCTCTCTAAGGTGTTGAAGTCTTGCTTGATTGGTCATCTTGCCATTCACTTGGCCTGCCTCGCAGCAGGCACACTCCTTTACCCGCGAAGTATGTTCCGGCTAATCCATAACGTGAAGATTATATCATCGGGGGCCGGGGAGCGACAATAGGTTTCACAGCTTTTCCCTTTCTCCCCTACGGGGAGAAAGGGAAAAGAGGGTTATAGGGGAGACCCCTATAACCCCCCAAGGAGGGGACACCCCCTCTTGACTACCCCTTCGGTTTCAGGGAGTGCAGAGGGACTGCCGTCCCTCTGCCGGGGTTCAAAAGGGGTGTCCCCTTTTACTCATCAATATGCCCGCAGGGCACCTTGAACCCCCCTAGTGGGTTTGGGGGCGTCCAACTACAGAGCTCCGGCGTTCAGATAGAGCGTTGGGCAGTGAACCCGGGAGGGTTCCCAGGGGGAGCCCCCCTGGACAACGTAGCTTGCAAACCCCCTACCCCTGCACTAGAATAGCGTCATCGTCACTTGAAACTGAAAGGAGCCGCCATGTTGCTGGAGAAGATGACCTGGGCTGAGGTAGATGACTACCTCAAGAAGGATGACCGCATCATACTGGTGTTCGCAAGTTGCGAGGAGCACGGCTACCACATAGCCCTTGGGAACGACTCAATCACCGCCTATAAACTGGCTGGAATGGTTGGCGAGCGGGCCGGGGTCTTGGTAGCCCCAGTTTTGTATTATGGCATGTCTCTACCGCTGGTGGACTTCCCGGGTACCATCAGCTTGCAGGCCTCCACCTTCCAGGCGGTGGTGATGGACATCCTGTCCTGCGTTTACCGGCAGGGATTCCGGCGCATCTTCGTCGTGAACGGCCACGGTGAGAACGTCCCGTGTATCGAGGCCATAGTGCCGCAGGCCCTGGCCGCCTATCCCGGCATGCAGATAAAGATACGGACCTGGTTCACTCATCGCAAGGTCGTCCAGATGGTCATGGACTCCTTCCCCAAGCCGGACGGCCATGCAGGGGCGAACGAGACCTCCGTATCCCTCTATCTCACTCCGGAGATCGTGCATCTGGAGAAAGCCGAAGGGACTGCGCCCAAGAAGCAGGCCATCTTCTACGGGCCGGCAGAGTTCCGCCAGACCTATCCCAGCGGCGCCCAGGGCGTGGGCATAAAGCAGGCCAACGCCGAGTTCGGCAAGCGAGTGGTGGACTTCGTCGTCGACACCTTCACCAAGCACGTTCAAGAATGGTAGCAGGAGGCACGGGCGTCTTCGCCAGTTTTGACAACCAGGACCGGCTATGATTGACGCGCCGTCTATCGGGGCATGGCGAGACCTGTATGCCGCCGCCGTCGAATTCAAGGAACTGGCTTGCTGGAACTGGATGGCAGATAACGATCTGTTCGCGGTCCAGGACCCCGTCTCGGGGGAGTTCGGGTACTGCTGTGTCATGGGGGCACTGGGAGAGTCCTTCGCATTGAGCGTATACCTGGGGCCGGTGGGGCTGGACGGCTATGTGAAGATGGCCGACGCCGACGAAATCAAATCAGACGCCGACGCTCTCGAAATATTGATGACCCAGCGGTGTGTCCAGGCGATGTTCGAGGACCGCGATATGTTGAGCAAGCAGGACCTCGAAATGGTTAAGCAACTCGGTCTGAAATTCCGCGGACGCAATTCGTGGCCGATGTTCCGCGACTTCTCACCAGGATACGTCCCCTGGTACCTGCCGGCCGGAGAGGCCGAGTTCTTAACGCTTTGTCTCCATCAGACCATCGATGTGGCGCTCAAAGCAAAGGAGAACCCGGATTACCTGTGCCCCGAGGATCACAGCCTCATGCTGGCGAGAATCCCGCACAAGGACGGGGAGTCCTGGCGTTGGACTGAGGAGTGGATCAGTCCTGTGTTGCCAGATCCAAACCTGAACACCGCGATGGCGCCCGACGAGGTCACTGTCAAGAGATTGCGCAGTTCTCTAGAGCAGAAGCCGATGACCTGGGAGATGGATATGCGTTATTCTCCTTTTGCGGTTGAGGAGGATCGGGGCGACCGTCCGCACTACCCGCTTGCCCTGATGTGCGTCGACCGTGACTCGGGTTTCATTTTCGGAGTCGAATTGATATCGCCGAAGGACAGGCCCAAGATCGCCGGAGCGCTGTTGAAGTTCTTCTCTGGCGCTAAGGTCTTGCCCACGGAGCTGGCATTGGCTAACGACGAGTTGTTGGAAATGCTGGGACCGGAGGCCTCCGCCCTGGGTATCCGAGTCCGGAAGGTGAAGCGGCTGAAGACCCTGGGCAAAGTGAGAGCCTCATTCGAGAAAGCCCTCAGGCAAGGCGGGCTCTAAGGAAAGGCTCCATCAAGCCGCTTCAATTGGTGTTGCAGAACGCCTCATGGTCTTTTCAAAGAGACGATGAGTCGTGGCAGAAGAAGCCCGACCAATTCTTCGCCCCAACCGAACAAGAACGAAGACCCCCTGGGGGCACTTAGGAAGGCAAGTGAGGCAAGCCGCCTCCGTGTCTGACCTCAGGTTGGTGGGATCGACGCAAAACGCGGAAGAAGACCAGTGATCGAAGCTTTAGGAGGAGCCATGATAAAGCACATCGTCGTGATGAAGGTACGCCCAGGCATGCCGCCGGCTCAGGTCGAAGCCATGCTGGCGGCCCTGAACCGGTTGCCTATAGAGGTGCCCGGCGTGAAGAACTGGACCCTCGGGAAGAACTTCTGCCCTCAATACCCCGAAAACCACTATGCCATCGTTTGCGAATTCGACGATCGGGCCTCGCTGGAGACCTATCTCCATCACCCTTACCACAACCGCGTCCGGAAGGAACACACCCACCCCACCCTGGAGTCCAGGAGCCTCGTGGACTTCGAGTTCTAATCTCGTCTGCCCTGTCACGCATGTATTAATCGCCAGCGTCGGCGCTCGCTGGCGACAGTTCCCCATCGGTTCTATGCACTCGAGCTGGTGGTTGAGGGCGGGATCAGTTCTGCGGATTCTCCGGATCGGGCATCTTGCTGTCCTCGTGACTGAACCGGCATGGCGACCTGGCGGACGATCTGGCCCCATAGTCTGTGCAGCCCGTGCTGCTGTCCAACATCTCCCCATGAACCGCTACGCTATCGAGGTTTTCGTCCCGCTGCAGTGAGTGGCCTCGTAGTCGTGGTAAGGGGACTTCGCCGGTGAGTGGGATCACAGCTCTCGTTCCCTATTGCGAACACAGAGCAGATGAGAGCTGCTACTGCTTTACTTGGCGAACATCTCCTCGACGAGATCCTGGAAGTCCACCTCCAGGTAGGATGCGACATCGGTGAGGATCGCGTTTAAGGTCCCACCAGTCAGCTTCAAACCGCAATGACTGAAGACAGGATATCCTAGTGCACTACCCTCATATCCACCTTCCGGCGATTCCTCCACTTCAAATATGATCTCGCTCTCAGCCATCACAATCCTCCTCCCCCACATCATAGTCCCTCGCCCCTGTTCTTCCTTCCCGGCAAGCCGCTAGCGGATTTGACCTAGCCCGTCGTCTGCTTGGTTCAGAATCACCGTGCTGCTATTGCGTCAAGGCTTCCCAACCGGCCGAAGATAATCCACCTGGTACGCCAGCAACCCTTGCCGATGGGACCGATCGTACTCAACGAGCGCCTCCGCGATATCGGTAAAGCGATCGTTGGCGAGAGATGGCGCCACCAGCAGCACTCCGGCGTGGGGCGAGCCCAGTTCCCAGAAGGTGCGGGTGAGCATCGCGTAATCGGCGTAGTTCCTGGTAACCATGCACCGACCATCGGCTGCTGCGAGCTTCATCTGTTCTTCGTCCGGCAGACCGTCTCGCCCGCACTCATGGGAGCTGACCACGTCGACATTGTGTGTCCGGGCGATCGCTGCTATTTGCTGCGAAAGGTCTTCGTCGAGGTAGAAGCGCACCTAGCGAGCTCGGTCCGGCCTTGTAAAGGGGTGCTCGTTCCAGATCTCCTCCGGCGTCCACTGCTTCTCCAGGGCAATTCTGTCCTCGATCTCCTCGGGGTAGGCTTGAGCGTAGGCCAGGGCGGCCCGCAACTGAATCTCTGAAAGCCAGTGGTAGGCGGTTTGCAAGCGCCCGGGATTCTGGCCCATCTCACGGTATGCCTTGACGATCTCGAACACATCGATGCCGGTCCCCGCCACCCTGGCCACCCGTCCGCTCGGGCTATCGACGAATACTACTCCAGGTATGCGTCGCAGCTTCACGGCCTCGGAGAGCATCTGGTTGGCCACGGTTGAGAAGTCGCGGCCAGTCCTTCGAGACGCCTCCTCGATGGCGCTCCTGGTTTCCTCGGGGATGCGTATGCTGATCGGTTTCGTGGATGACATCTTCGCCTCCGCCGGACGTTGTATTCACTGTCATACATATGATACAACTACCGGGCACCTTCGTCAAAATGGCGCTCTCGTCTTCTTCCCCCGAAGAGGAGAAGATGAGAGTAATGGTTAGGGGAGACCCCTAGAACCCCCCGAGAAGGGGGA
>ORJL010617112.1_pt1 | contig 16273 bp, 15 predicted proteins | sample 1779941 | NCBI WGS metagenome assembly ORJL01 (sample SAMEA104232317, study PRJEB22302) | groundwater metagenome | biome: forest; feature: aquifer; material: groundwater | place: USA | collected 2011-08-07 | depth 5.8 m | reverse complement strand
TGAGATGTTTCAGTTCCCCCGCTTACCTTTCCTGGCTTAAGGGTTCGGCCAGGAATCTCCGACCTTACGGTCGGAGGGGTTCCCCCATTCGGGTATCCCCGGCTACGCTAGCTAGACGGCTCGCCGAGGCTTTTCGCAGTCTTGCCACGCCCTTCTTCGGCCCTTGGCGCCAAGGCATCCATCGTAGGCCCTTAGTAGCTTGACCCACATTAAGGCCCGCACAGAACCCGGCTCTCGTTCTCCAAACTATTCCCTTTTTAAGGTGCAAGAAGCGGCGGCCAGGTTGACCCAGGCCGCCGCCTCGGTAACTCTGGCTGTTTCGCTGTCTTTAGGTTATCAGATTAGCCAACGGCTTTTCTTCCTTAACCTTATATACTTTACCAGGGCCTGGGCCCGTAGTCAAGAGTTATACCCTATCTGCTACCCTTTGTTTCGGGATGGGTGCGCAGCCCTCGGACGCAGTCCAGGGAGGGCGGGATGGGAACAAACACGTCGGGGATATTGCCAGCCCATGCGCCTGTATGATAATGATAGGCAATAAGATTGCAGTGGCACGCACATAGCCCTACGATGGGCTTTTGGGACAGGAGGGTGACATGGCGCTACCACTACAGGACGTCAAAATCTTGGAGATGGGGAACTGGGGGCCGTCAACCTACGGCGTCTTCCTGTTGGGCGACCTGGGGGCGGAAGTCATCCGCATCAAAGCGCCGCCTCACCCCAGCCGCCCAAGGCCGGGCACCGAGGAGTACGACGAAGACGGCACCGCGGTGCCACCCGGCGGAATCATGTGGCACCGGAACAAGCAGGAGATCAACCTCAACCTGCGTATGCCGGAAGGCCAGGAAATCTTCTATCAACTGGCCTGGGAGGCCGACGTGGTGGTGGAGGCCAACCGCCCAGGAGTGCTGGACCGCCTGGGCGTGGGCTATGAGCGGGTGAGCCAGATCAATCCCCGCATCATCTACTGCTCCGTCACCGGCTATGGCCAGGACGGGCCTTACAAGATGAAGCCCGGCCATGACGCATGCTGGACGGGGACGGCAGGTGCTCTCTACCTGACCGGCGTCTCCCTGGGCAACCTAGGCAACCGTAGGCAGAGGCCGGCGGTGGCACAGCGCCTGATCACCCATTACGCCGCCTCCCACTATACCGCCATGGCCATCCTCGCCGCGTTGCTGGCCCGGGACAAGACCGGGCGTGGCCAGCACGTGGACGTAAGCAACTGCGATTCGCTGGTGGCCATACCTTACGATCCGCCTGACGTTTTCATCGCGGGCCGTTCTCCTGCATGGCGCCTCTACAAGACCAAGGATGGGCGCTACATGGCGGTGGGTTCCCGGGATGAGCGCACCTGGTCGAACCTGTGCCATGCCCTGGGCAAGGATAGCCGAGCGGCCCAGCTCCACGACGAAAGCCGTTGGGACGAGATTGCCGCCGAGCTTCAGGGCGTTTTCTCCCAGCGTACGCAGCAGGAGTGGTGGCGGTTCTTCCAGGACAAGGACACCGCCGTGGCTCCCGTGCTGCGCCTGGACGAGGTGCCTAACGACCCGCAGGTGCGCCAGCGCCAGATGCTATTGGACCTGGACCTGCCCAATGGCGGTAAGACGGTGCACTACGGCATCGCCATGAAACTCCACGACACTCCAGGCCAGGTGCGCAGCCTCCCTCCCAAGGAGAGCCAGCACACCGACGAGGTGTTGGCCGGCTTGGGCTATAGCAAGGCCAAGATTCAAGAACTGCGCGCCAGCGGCGCCGTACGCTAGCAGGAGGACAAAATCATGCAAGCACTGGAAGGTATCCGTATAGTTGAGATAGCCACCCACGGCCCCGCCGCTTTCTGCGGCGGCATGCTGGGCGACCTGGGCGCAGAGGTAATTCGAATAGAGGTGCCTGCGGATTCGGCGCTCTGGCGAAAAAGTGCCTTCGCGCGCAAGGACCACGACCACGCCTGGCAGACCGCCAACCGCAACAAACAGAGCATCACCCTCGACCTGTCCACGCCGGCAGGCCGGGAGGTCGCCCAGGCCCTGGTGTCCCGTGCCGACATCCTCCTGGAGGAGTTCCTCCCAGGTTCGTTGAAGCCTGCCTCTCTGGACTACGAAAGCTGTCAGCGGCTCAATCCAGGCATCGTCTACTGCTCCATAACCCCATACGGCCAGGAAGGGCCTTACAGCCACCTGCCCGGCGACGACCTCACCGCCCAGGCCGTAGGTGGCTACATGATGATGGAAGGCAGCTCCCTGGGGAATATCGGCAACCAGGTGGAAGGCGCTCCCATATTGCCCACCATCCTCGCGGCGGAGCACAAGGCCGCCACCCACGCATCCATTGCCATCATGGCGGCGCTGTGGAACCGCCGCAGCTCGGGCCGCGGCCAGGCCGTAGACATCAGTATGCTCGACGGAGTGGTCTCCCAGCAGGGCGTGCGGCCCATGGGCCGTCAACGGCGCGAGTTTAACCTCTCAGGCGGCATTCGCGAGACCAAGGACGGGAAATGGGTGGCTCTGGCTGCGGGCGAGCCCTGGACATGGGCCAACCTGATACGTGTCCTTGGCGGCCCCGCCGAGTACGAAGATCGTGCCGCCGTGGAGTCCGACCGTGCCAAGGCCCTGGAAGTGGACGCCTTCATGACCGACCGTTTCAAGACCAGGACGCGGGACGAATGGATGGCTGCCTTCGAAGGCGTGGATACCGAGGTGACGCCGGTCTACACGCCTGAGGAAGTGGCCCACGACCCGCAGATGAGCCTGCGACAGCAGCAGATTGAGGTGACCACCGTGGACGGGCGACGAATGCTGCAGTACGGCATACCTATGCACCTGCCGGACACGCCTGGAGCGGTGCGCACTCCTGCGCCGCGCCCCGGCCAGGATACCGACGAGGTACTCGGCCAGCTAGGCTACGATGCGCAAGCCATCAAGCGCCTGCGTAGCGCGGGCGCACTGGGCTGACAGGCTAGCGCATACATATAAGCATCATCAGGAGAAGGGAGTGGAAGGAGTTTAGCGCACTGTGGACATAACGCGTACTATTCAGCAAGATGAAGACCCTAGCCACATCGACGGTTTCTTCCAGGGACAAAACCGAGAGTTGCGGTTCCCAGTGAAGGGCAAGCCAAAGAGGCTAGGTATGGGTGACTACGTGTACCTTATCTTCCGAGGAAAGATCGTTGGCAGATTCTCTGTCACACATATTGTACCAATCCCGCCCAATCAGATTCCGTACGAAGTTGGGAAGAAGCGGCCATTTACGACCAAAGGAACCTACTTTGTGGTGACAAAAGCACCAGGCGAACGAACAACAAAACTCATCCACAGGAGAGGACACCAGGGCATTCGGTACGATAACGTCTCGGCATGGTAACTTGATAGGTGGAAACGAATCTTGGTCAACGCAATCGAGGTGTCTCTTGCCCACTCCGGGGCCTTGCCCACTTCTGTGCCAACGCCTCGGCGTAGCGCCTTATCCTTGCGTGGGCTGTAGGGCCGTCGCCTTGCCGCCTTCTTTAGCTGTATCCATTCACAGAGCCACCGTGGACAGGCGGCGCGCAGAGAAAAGGTCCGCGCCCCGCTAGGCCCTCACTTTTTCTAAGATGGTTGGTATAAGGCAATCTCTTGACAAGAGATAGTTTATGTTACTAAACTGTTGACCATGATAAACGACATGGCGGGCATGAAAACTGATATCGACATCATTAATAGGTTGCTCGTCACAGCTAGGGCATTGGAAAAAGCTGGAGACGAAATCTTTTCCAGATTTGGCATAACACAGGGCATGTATGAACTCTTAGTGCTCGTAGCCGACCGTGTTGATACCACTACAAAGCTTGCGAACATATCCCAGATTACTCTTGCCGGTATAACCCACAAAACCAAATTTTTGGAAGATAAAGGGTATATCCAAAGAGTCGTCAGTAGGGAAGATAAACGGGTCTGGTATTTTTCGCTTACCCCCAAAGGCCAGGAGCTATTAGAAACAATTCGTGCAGTCTACGAAGAGATGACGGTCCCGCTCTTCGCCCAATTCTCTGAAGCACATAAGCAGCAAGCCCTGATTCTGCTAACAGCAACTGAACAACACTTGAGGCATGTGCTACAAAACCGCCGAATCATAGCTGAACGTCTTGATAAGCTGATTGAACAAAAAGGTATAAGCCTCGAATAGCAGCGTCCTGAGTGCATACGAATCTTCGGGAGGTATTGTTGGATGGGCAATGTAAATACATCTCAAGCCTCTGGACCAATCAAGAAACAAGAGGGACAACTTGGGCACATGGCACGTTACTATGACCTGATAACGGCCTTGATGACCCTTGGAAGAGACAAGACGATTCGCCAGAGGACAATAAAGCTGGCTCAGTTGATGCCGGGGGATAGAGTTCTGGAGGTGGGATGTGGTACCGGGACATTAACCTTGGCTGCGAAAGCGCAAGTTGGATCATCTGGTGAAGTGGTTGGTATCGATATTGCTCCTGAGATGGTTGCAGTGGCTAGGCGAAAAGCTGCACGGAAACGCGTTGACGTTTCTCTTCAGGTGGGCAGCATTGAAAACATCCCTTTCCCAGGCAACCGTTTTGACGTTGTAATGTGCAGCTTCATGATATTTCACATGCCTGAGGACGTAAGGAGGAATGGATTCGCAGAGATACATCGTGTCCTGAAACCAGGCGGTCACTTGTTTGTTCTGGACTTCGCATTACCGGATAAGCTCTGGCAGCGTCGCGTTGCCCAAAGGCATTTCGGTCACATGATGCAACATGATGTGCGTGAGCTAGCCCCTATTTTTCAGGAGAACTCTTTCACAGAGCTAGAAATGGGAAAGGCGAAATTCATGGGGACATGGTTTCTCCGAGGGAAAGCAGAAAAGGCGCAGGTGGTTTCCTCTGGAGTTGAGCAAGCGTAGCGTTTCCTGCCCAGAGCGGGGCCTTGCCCACTTCTGCGCCAACGCCTCTGCGCGGCGGCTTTACGCTTGAGAGGGCAGTAGGATCGTCGCCTTGCCGCCCTCGGCCCACCGGCCCAGGAAGTTCGCCATGAGGGACATGCTCATTATGCCGGGCAAGATAGGGCCGGCCAGGCCCTCTTTCTTGGCAGCCGCCTCGTCTGTGAAGCGTCCCAGGGCCGGGCCGGTGGGGCCTGCCCACGTAACGCGGCTTGCTACAAAAGAAGAGGCGGGACTTTGTAAGCCCCGCCCCTTTGCTTGTGCTGGCGTTGGAAACTCTAGCTCTCGCCGCTGTTGTTGAAGGCGTCTAGCTTGTCCTTCAACGCTAGGGCGTATTCTCTGTCTGGGTGCTTTCCGGTCACTGGATCGTTGTGAGTGGCCAGGAAGTCTTTGGCTGCGTTCACAGTTGGCCGGATGTCCACGCCTGTGGCCAATGGGTCAGCGCCGTTACGCAGGTTCAATATGGCGGCCAGCAACTGGGCCGATAGGGCATCGCGCGCATCCTTGCCGTTGGCGTTACCGAGTATTTCCACCGCCTCTTCCGCCGTTGTCACCAGTATAGGATTGGCTACGTTGCCCAGGTTGATGGGTTTGACCGCCAGGATGCCTGCTATCAGGTCTGAATGGTTTTTCCAGTAGCCAATTGTTCTGGCGTCTGCCAGAGGTGGCGGTGGCAACTGGTTCAAGCTGAAGGAGACAGTTGACTGCCCGTTGCAGGTGACGCTTACCACAACAGACGTGGTGCTTGCTGTATAACCAGGCGGAGGCGTTATCGCGACCCGGTAGGTACCTACCGGCAAAGTCGGAGGCAGAACACTAACGCCTGCCACGATTCCGAAGGGACTGCCTGGGACAAGGGTCTCACTCCCGTCAGGGTTTACCCTGAGCAGATTCGCTGGAATTGGGCCAGGCAAGGGTGCTCCAGATACAGTCAGGTTGACTGCTATGGTGCCAGTACCGTAGGTGAGCCACGTGAGGTAGATACCGCGATCTGAGCCGCTTTGCTTGTCGACGGCGTAGTGAGCATTGGGGCTGATAGAAAGGCTCCAACGGCCACCTGCGGCGTTGGGTACGTTAAGGATCTCATCGAAGAGAGTGCTGGGATTGCGCACGTCAACCACAGCGCCGGATGGGTCTCGGAGGACTATCTGTGCATTGGTGGCCCCTGCTATGAGCCCTACGCTAGAGACGCGTATTTTCAGGTTTTCTCCCGAAGCGACGTTGAGGCCCCAGATAGCTGGGAACCCCTCGATCTGGCGCAGGGACGGGCTTTGCATAGCGGCCTCGATAGCGCCGTTTATGTTCAGATAGTAGTGGTGCGCTGTGGCCCCGGACCCTCCAGGTATGAGAGTCATCTGCACTCTGTAAATGCCGCCGGAGAAAGCGCTGGAGTTGATGACAAAGGGCGTACCTACTACCTTCTGCCCAAGGCTTCCCGGCCCTGATAGGAACACCAGAGTCTGCGGAGGCGCTGCGAGGTTATTTGTGGGATCGTACACCGCAAAGGTCATCTGTCCGGTCTCGGCCTCGTTGACGGTGAAGATAACGGGGACGATGGTCAGAGTCCCGGAACTATCGGCCTTTACGTACCAGTCATGTAAGCCGTTGGGACTGAGGTTCATCATAGGTGGCATGCAAAGGCAAGCGCCGGCCGGTAGTGGAGCGCTAAGGCTGAATGTGGGAAGTCCCACAGGCCCCCACGGCTCCGGATCGCAGGCATCACCTATACCGTCGCCGTCGGCGTCTTCCTGGCCTGGGTTGGCCACGGCGGGGCAGTTGTCCACATTATCTGCTATACCATCGCCATCGGAGTCAGGTGGTGGCGGAGGAGGCAGTGGGCAGCCGTTTGGGCCTACTGGCGTGCCCGGAGGCGTCGCCGGGCAGAGGTCAAGGTTGTCCGGCACGCCATCGCCGTCGGCATCAGGAGGTGGAGGTGGTGGCACGACCCCATCTTCAATAACATAGAGCTTGGAATTCTGACTGGCGGCGTAGGCCCGCCCAATGTTTGGATTTGCATCTGCATCCACAGGCCAACCGGAGGTTGGAATTGCCGCCACCACGGTGTCAGAGAAACCGTCTATGATACACACGGCATTGGAGCCGCCCGATAGGCAGCCAAAGTATATCCTGTTGGCGATAGGGTTGATTCCAGGCCAGTAGGGACCGGAAACAGGGATGTTTCTGACTACAGTGTTCGTGTTCCCGTCAATCACTACGACGGTGTTCGCGTTACTGCCCAGGCTGGCGTAGACCTTGTTTGTGGCAGGGTTTGCTCCCACACCCAACACGTAGCCGTTAACCGGCACGGACGTCACTACTGTATTCGTTGAGCCGTCAAGCACTACTACGCGGGCGCCTGCCGCATCAGGGATGTACACCTTATTGGTTGCGGGATTGACATCAATGCCTATCGTGCGTCCGCCAATGTTCACGGTGGTGAGAACAGTGTTGGATGCACCGTCAATCACGTACAGGTTCGGATATGTACAGCAGTCCTCTGTTGCATATATCCGGTTGGTCACAGGATTTACAGCTACGCCCACAGTGGAAGGAGGCATGGGTACGTGGGCGATCACAGAGTTGGTGGCCCCGTCTATTACGTCCACCCCGCCAGTATTACGATTGGCCACATATATACGGTTCGTGTTGGGGTTGACTGCGATTCCGTATGGCCCGCCTCCGACAGGGATGTTCGTAATCACTGTGTTGGAGGTGCCGTCGACTACAGTAACAGTGCCGCCGAATTGATTGGCGGTGTAGATACGGTTTGTGACTGGATTTACCGCAACTCCAGTTGAGCCGCTACCTACGGATACAGTTGTCAAAAGGCTTTGGGCTGATACCGATGTCGCAATCAACATCGGTATCAGGGTAGCTAACGCGGCTATGACCAACAACCGGATGCGTCTGGTGGACCACTTGGTGGGCATCATGACCTCCTTGTTGTGGATAGGCATCCCTCGCGACATACACAGTAATAAGGCGCCGTGGGGAGACAGAAGGTCATCTCCGCCCTGTAAGCGCGTAACGTGAGCGTAAATCTTGAAGTCTACGCAGTTGGGGGGCACTACCTGGCTTATCGCGGTTTATACTACACTGCGTTAATACGTGTCAAGTGCGCGAGATGTGCATGCGAACGGCGTTAGGGGCGAATTGAGGGGAATAAGTCGTTGGGAAGGAATGCCACTTGCGAGTGCAGACTGCGCCAGCATCTGAAGCCCCAGAGTGGGGCCTCGCCCTCACGTCACGCCTCCCAGGGCTATTGCCTGTAGGTTGTTTCGCTCCTGCGGACCACTTTCAGGATGACCACCAAGGCACGGTCATCATAGACGTCGTAAACGACCAGGTAGGATCCAATTCTGATCCGGTGCGCCCCCTCAGCCCCTCGGAGCTTGGTGCCCCCTTGTGGGCGAGGTTCGCTAGCTAAACCTCTTATGGCAACACGCAAGCGCTCGAAATCACGTCTTCCTATGCGCTCTTTGAGCCTGTCCAGGTCGCGGTCTGCGGCCGGCGTGACCTCGATGCTATACACTCGTTGTCTTTGCCTCTTTCTCCCTTCTGCTCACCGACCGTTCCATATCGCGTTCAACGGCAGCCCAGGAACGACCACCCTTTTCTTTCCATTCAGCGCGCCTCTCCTCCAGGTCGGCCCTTAGCTCCTCGTCTTCCCTGGCCTCTAACCACTCGCGTAGGGCCTCGGCGACAATATCCTTGGCGTGGCGGCCTTTTCGTGCTGCCTCCACCTTCAAGGCTGTATATAGCGCCTCATCCTCAAATATAACTGTCATGCGTTTGGACATGCTGGCTCCTAGGCGTCTGAACGTTTGTATTGCTGTACGCCCACACGTCTACTATATCGATTGATTGCTCTATTGGCAATTAGTTACGGTAGCTGGGGGACTACTAGTGTAGTTGAGCCTGGGAAACGCCTCAGCCTTGCTGCCCATCAGCCGCTCTCCAGCTTGCAGTTCTTCAATCTGCGAGTTGTTTCGCTGCGCCGCGCACCCGTTTCTCATGTCGCATTCACGTGCCCACGCCGCAAAATCACGGGTTGTTCACAGGCGTTCGCTATGCTTCAAATGTAGGCAAAGCTGATTATCTGGGATGTGAGGTATGGGCGCTTCAACTGGATTGGTGGCGCCATTCTTGGGGTGGGCAGCGGAAAACAAGAGTCCTTGACATGGGAGGAAAGTATGGCTGGTTACGTGACCAATATCGAGAAGGCGACTCAGGATAACGACTTCTTTCGGAAGGTGCTTTTCAGCGCCGATCATTGCCAGTTGGTGGTCATGACCATACGGCCCGGCGAAGAAATCGGCTTGGAGGTTCACCACAACATAGACCAGTTCATACGAGTCGAGGAAGGCGAGGGGAAGTGCGTGCTGGATGGCAAGGAGTCGCGGATTGAGGACGGCTCAGCGATAATCATCCCCGCGGGGACTGCGCACAATATCATCAACACGTCCCCCGCGAGCAAGATGAAGCTTTACACCATCTACTCGCCGCCTCAGCATCCGCGTGGGACTATCCACAAGACCAAGGCCGACGCCGACGCCGCTGAAGCGCTGGAGATAACGCATCGCTAACAGTCTCGGCGTGGCGTGGAAGCGGGCGCTCGTGCTTACCCCTGAGTGGGAAGCAGGACCGTCGCCTTGCCGCCTGTTCTGGCTGTATCCACTCACAAAACCACGCTGGATAGGCGCGCGCAGAGAACAAGTTCGAATCCGCTGAGCCCCACCGCTGCGGACATAGCTTTCCGAAGCGGTATGGGAGACTGCTTTGGTCAATAATCCATATCTGATCAGAGTTCGAATCCTCTAAGCCTGCCTTCGTTGGAACCGCCCCAATGGGTGTCCCATAACCGCCTTTATGTTCATCGAAAGCTTCTTGAGCTACCCTTGCCAGACCGGCACACGTATCTAAGCAGGACTTCGTCTACGTCCTACGCAATGCCCAGGGCCGTCTGTACGTCGCGTTATTACCGCCAATCTAGAGCGCCGTGTCAACAGCATCGCGCTGAGACGCTTCTCAGGAAGGAGAAACCAAAGCGCGAGGTGTTGAGCATGATGCCCACCACCTCGCGCACACCTTTGCCTGATTTGAAAGGCTAGCTCCCAATGCCTATCTTTAGTTCCCGAGCCTTCTTGGCCTCTACCTTCGGAAACGAAGTAGTGAGAATGCCGTCCTTATGACTGGCCGTCGCTTTTCCGGCATCGACTGTATCGGGAAGCCGCAAGCTTCGGTGGAATGTTCCCATAGAGCGTTCGCGCAACAGGTATCTGCCTTCCTCGCCCTCACGTTCTCCGTTAGTGTGGGCTTTGATGGTGAGAACATCGTCGTCTATAGCCACCTGGATATTCTCCCTGTTGACACCAGGCAGAGAGGCATGGATCACGATGTTATCGCCTTCTTCCACGACATCGAGCGGGATCGACCAGCTTTCCATGCCTGCAGTTTCTGCTGGGGTTCCGGCGCCACCCCAGAATCGATTGACCGCTTCCTGAACTTGCCTAAAATCTGCTATCGGATACCATCGCTGTAACATGTTGTTGCCTTCCTTATGTGTGTCTGGGGAATTGAGTAGATGATTTACTCGTCCAGCAACCATGATAAGGTACTTCACTTGTATTGTCAAGTATTCCATGGTACTATCTCCGCTGGCGAAGTATACTTAACTTATTAGAGTCAAGCAAGGGGAGGACTCCGATGGATGTTGCGTTGGTGCTCAGGCATCGGCTAAAAGAGTTGGGTCTTGAGCAGAGAGACCTAGCAGCAGCAGCCCATGTTACGGAGTCCTACATTTCCCAGTTGCTGAGTGGGAAAAAAGCACCCCCCTCGGCCAGCCGGACAGATATATATGAAAAAATGGAGAGCTTCTTGAAGCTGCCGAGTGGTGAGCTTTCGAAGCTGGCTGACCTTCAACTCATTGAACAATTGAGGTCGAAGCTGGGGGGCTCGCCTGCGCCCTTGTTCAAGGAAGTTCGAGCGTTGATTCTCCGTAAATGTGCCCTCGACAAAGAAAAGCAAATACGAGCGATTTTTGAGAAGGAGCCGTTTGGCGAACTCGAGCGCCTTGTCACACAGAAGCTTCTAGACGTGGTCAAGGGAGTTGTCATAAAAGAATTGGACCGCGAAGGCTGGCTACAGGAGATGGCTCAACTCAGCAGTCAGAGCTATGAACAGACCCGGGTTACCATTCTGGGGTTCCTCGATACGGACATCTTCCACGTATCGATTGAAGACTGTGTCTCATTCCTGGAGCCATTGATTGAATCGTGGGATATCGACCTCGAGACTTTTGGTATGGAAATGGTCTTGAACCAGAGAGTGGTTTCAGAGCATGTCAAAAGAGTGGAGTTTGTTGAAAAGGAACCTGAACAGCCTTTCGAGGAAGAACCTGGGCTCAAGGAATTCCTTCATGACGCCAGGCTCAGCGGCGATGCTACGAAGGAGGAAATCGAGTTTCTAGGGAAGTTGAGATTCAAGACAAAACGGCCTACGCCTCTCTACTATTACCGTGAGTTACAAAACCTCAGAGACCCGCTGCACTTTAGCACGAAGTAGCTAGAGCGCTACCTACCGTTACGACCAATTAGATTTGTGATCCTGTGCTGCTGCTCTTCGTCCGGGAGCTTTACCAGGGATCTCAAAATGTGCGCGCCCACGACCCTCCCCAGCGTAGGATCACCCTGGGCCAGAACCGCCTGCTTGGCCCCGGGCGCCAGCGGAGTAGACGCAGGACCTGGGTCACCTGCGCCCTAGAGACCCCAAATTGCCTAGCTAGATCAGCCATTGATGCGGCAGAGGGACAGTCGTTCAGTTGTGTCACCGCGCCTGAAGCCGGATCGAGATGGATCTGCGCCACCAAAGGTACGGCTCAGTAGTCGGGCGAACACCTCCGCGGTTCCCAAATTGACTATCCCCGGTCGAACTTGCCAGAAGGCCAGGAACAACAAATAGTCGGGCTAGGCCAAGGATTGTCTAAGTCGGGGTACCAGGTCAGGCCGCAAAAAGTCCGAGTGCTGTCCAGGGTGGCTCACCGAGGTGCCAATGCCCCGTCGCGGCGCTTTTTATCCTTGCGTGGGCAGCAGGACCGTCGCCTTGCCGCCCACCAGACGGTCTCCCTGGGGCGTTTCCAGGTAGACATCGCACTCCACCTGGTTCTCGCCGCCTGTCTGGTTCTTGTCCGTGACCACGCCTACCAGGCGCAAGGTCTGTGGGTGTACCACGGGCTGGCGGAACACTACGTCCAACTTCTTCACCTTGCCGCCCTCTGCCCACTGATCCAGGAAGTTCGCCATGAGGGACATGCTCATGATACCGGGCAGAATAGGGCCGGCCAGCCCCTCTTTCTTGGCAGCCGCTTCGTCGGTGAACCTGCCCAGCGCAGGGCCGGTGGGGCCCGCCCACACCTTGCAGAAGTCCAGCGCCGCCTGGCGGCTTATCTCTTTTTCCAGAGGCGCCAGTTCATCTCCTACTTCTACTCGATCATAGTATCTGGCCACTGTCACTGCCTCCTCACAAAGGACTCCTGGACGTCGGCCACCTTCTGGCCCTTCTGGTTGGTGAATTTCGTCTCCCACACCACGAACACCATGGTGCCGGAGCGTCCCGTCTTTGCGTACACTTCTTTCAGGCTCGTGGTGGCCTTCAGCGTGTCGCCCGCGTGGACGGGGGCCAGGTTCTCGATCACCTCGCCTGCGTGGAATGACGTGCGGCCAAACTTGATCTTGATGTCCGGCCTGCCGAAGCCCCGCACGAACAGGCCGCACATGGCGGGCGGCGCCGCCACCGACGGATGGCCTGCCGCCTTGGCTGCCTTTTCGTCGGTGTAAACAGGGTTGGTCTCACCTATGGCGTGACAATACGCCTTTATTTTCTCGGCGCTCACCTCGAAGGTGCCGGCGTCGTGCTCCACTCCCAGAAGGCTGCGGTCGTACTCCAACTCTTGCGTAGTCAATGGCCACCTCCCCCTCAAGTTTTGTGATGGTTCGTCTGTTCCAGCCGGACTGGGTGGAACTCCTTGGTCAACAAGGCTTCCACCAGTTCCTGTTCGTTGCGTATGGTCCCAGGGAACTCCGTCAGGCACGTCCCTATGGCGCTGACGAAGTGGGCGTCGCTGCCTCCGGTGCCCAGGAACCGGCGGGCGTTCGCCAGCTCCTCTGCTCGTTCGTTCTCTCCCCTGCGGCTGCCGCCATTGAGCAGCTCCACTATCTCCACGTTGTGGAAATCAGGGCCTTTGTCTATGTACTCGCAGAACCCTATGCCGAACCGCCCAGGATGAGCGGGGACGGCTATGCCTCCGCACTCCCTTGCCTCCCGCATCAGCGCTACGGAGTCCAGTGTGGTGTCCGTGAACTCGAAGGCCCGCAGGAGCTTATCGTTCACTCCGTAAACCAGGAAGTGGCCGTACTTGGTGTCCAGCTCCGACCCCTTCAACACCAGAACTCCGTACTGGCTGGACAACGCCGAGTAGTCGAGGTCCTTATCGAACTTGCGGTGCTCCGTCAGCGCGATGGCGTCTATCTGGTGGCCTCGCTTCCGTAGCACCTGTATCCATTTAAGGTACTGCTCCACCGTGGCCCGCGAGTCGTCGGACGACACGGAGTGGCAGTGCATGTCTACGTAAAACATTAAAAGTGTGCTTTACCTCCCGATTGGGTTATCTTATCGGGAAAGCGGTGGCATGGCAACAAGGGCTTGATTGGCTGACGGAGACGGTGCATCGGTTGGCCTATGTGGGATGTATCAAGGTGCCTGGCGTGATTTCCTGTTGGGGTGTGCAGAGGGGCAAAGCCCCTCGCCGGAGGGTTCTAGGGAGGTGTCCTCCCTAATTCAATATACGTTCCGAGGGCGAGTGGGTGGGAAAAACGAGGTTGGCCAAACATGGACACGTAATAAGCGTTGTGCCATCTAAGTGGCCAACCTTGACACCTCACGCTGCTTACCAGCTATACTCGTGCGTATTCACAGGTAACAGGAGTTGCTATGGACGCCGCTCTCAAACGCTATATAGAAGACCACTTGCCTGAGTACGTGGAGGACATGAAACGCCTCTGCCGCCAGCACAGCGTCGCAGCCCAGAACGACGGCATTATGGAGTGCGCCCGCCTGTTGCGGGACATGCTGGAGGAGATAGGTTTCCAGACGCAGCAGCTACCCACTAAAGACCCTCGCTATCCCGTGGTCTACGCCGAGCGTTCCGGCCACTCTCGCAAGCAACTCCTCTTCTACAACCACTACGACGTCCAGCCCGCCGAACCTCTGGACCTGTGGGACTCGCCTCCCTTCGAGCCTGCGGAGCGCGATGGCCGCATCTATGGCCGCGGCGTCAGCGACGACAAAGGCCACCTGGCGTCGCGTATCGCTGCACTGAAGGCTATCCTGGCGGTGCGTGGCCGTTTGCCCGTGGGCGTGAAGTTCTGCGTAGAGGGCTGCGAGGAGATAGGCAGTCCTGGCTTCATTCCCTTCGTACAGGAGCATCGCGACCTGCTCAAGGCCGACGCCTGCATCTGGGAAGGCGGCGGCGTGGACTGGAACGGAAGCCCTCAGATCACCCTCGGCCTCAAGGGCATACTGTACGTGGAGCTACAGGTTCGCACCGCCGCCGGCGATGCGCACTCCTCCTACGCCACCATCGCCCCCAATCCGGCATGGCGATTGGTCTGGGCGCTTTCCACTCTCAAGGACAAAGACGAGAACATCCTGATACCAGGCTTTTACGATGCCGTGCGGCGTTCGACCCCACTAGAACTCGACGCCGTGGCCAAAATGCCGGACGAGGATGACCTGTTGAAGGCGGAGCTTGGTATCAATGGCTTCCTCAAAGGATTGCGCGGCGAGGCTCTGCGACGTCGCCACCTCTTTGAGCCTACCTGCACCATCTGCGGCATCGAGTCCGGTTACACCGGCGAGGGCTCTAAGACTGTCCTGCCAGCCGTGGCCAAGGTCAAGCTGGACTTCCGCCTGGTGCCGGACATGCGGCCCGACGACATCCTGCAGAAGCTGAAGGCGCACTTGGCTGTCCAGGGGTTCAACGACGTCACAGTCAACTTTGCCGACGGTGAGCCTGCGTCCCGCACTGCCATGGACTCGCCCTTTGTGACGCTGGTGAAGGACACAGCCAGGGACGTGTACGGCAAGGAGCCGGTCATGGTCCCCACCATGGCAGGCAGCGGGCCTATGTACATCGTGTCCGAGGAGCTGGGTATGCCCATAGCCTCTTCCGGCATCAGCGCCCCCGACGAAAAGCTCCACGCCCCCAACGAGAACGTGCGCACCGACCTCTTCCTCAAGGGCATCCTCCACGCCGCCGCCATCCTGGAGGAGTTCGGGAAGGGATAATTCTCCGTTCGTGGTGAGCTTGTCGAACCACAGCTGAGGCTGTCGTTGCGAGCGAGTCCCGATTCATCGGGACGAGCGTGGCAATCTGATGGGGTGGCAGATACCCCCTGCCATCCGCCTCTTCCCCATACCAGCGTGTCCCAATTACACTTCACGCATGACCTCAGCAACCGTAGCGGACCCTTGCGTGCCCTCTACGCCCATTACGGAAATCGGATTCGTTTCTCCAGAAAAAATTTCTCCGCCAAAAATAGCTTCAAACAGTTGCCATAATGTCTGAAACGAATCACTGTTCTCATGCCCGCCCTGCGTTGGCTTGCGTTGGCCCCTCGCTTTCCCTACCATGGCTGGTGACAGTAATACCAGGGTCTTGTAGTTGTCACTCTGAACGAAGTGAAGAGTCTGGGGTGGGGTTCCTCCCAGACCCTTCGTCCTGGGAAGTCAGGACTCAGCACGACTGTTATTGTGCCTTCGAGTGGCAGCGATGCGATACTGGGAGACCCTGACACTAAGACCATGTCCATCACCTTTCAGCTTCACGCCACCGACGGCGCTGCCCGCGCCGGCACGCTGCATACCCCTCACGGCGACGTACCAACGCCTACGTTCATGCCCGTGGCCACTCAAGCATCGGTCAAGACCGTGACCCCTCAGGAGCTACGCGACCTCGGCGTCGCCCTGGTCATGGGCAATACATATCACCTCTACCTGCGGCCCGGCGTTGACCTGGTGCGTGACATGGGTGGCATGAGCGCCTTCATGGGCTGGGATGGCCCCACCATCACCGATAGCGGCGGCTTCCAGGCGTACAGCCTGGGCAGGAACGCCCGCATAGATGCCCAGGGCTTGCGGTTCCAGTCGCACATAGACGGCAGCATCCACCTGTTCACTCCGGAGGCGGTGATGTCCTATCAGGAGTCCCTGGGCGCAGACATCATCATGCCGCTGGACCATTGCGTCGCCTATACCCAGGACATCACCGCCTCCC
>ORJL010160530.1_pt1 | contig 16279 bp, 16 predicted proteins | sample 1779941 | NCBI WGS metagenome assembly ORJL01 (sample SAMEA104232317, study PRJEB22302) | groundwater metagenome | biome: forest; feature: aquifer; material: groundwater | place: USA | collected 2011-08-07 | depth 5.8 m | reverse complement strand
TGGGTATTATATTTTTTTGCTACTAAACCTATCCTGAAACTATCAGTAGAAACTACAACCTTATTTACCAACTTTGATTCCCCTGCTGCTTTAATTGTGTAAAAAATTAATGGTTTACCGAAAAACGGAAGAATATTCTTGTTCTTTAACCCCCTGCTTCCTCCTCTTGCCGGTATAACGCATAAAACGTTCATATTGACGCCTCGGTATGTTTTACTTTATTCCATGCTTTCAATTCTTCAATCATATCAGATTGCATCGCGTACAATTCATCATCGCTAAAATCCGTGAAATTCACCCTTATTTTCTCGCCTTGTTCGCCTAAACCAAGGACATATTCTTCTTCGTCTTTTATTTTTCCCTGTTCCAATGCCATGCGGTAAAGCTCGGTCCCAGGATATGGGGTCAAAAAGAAAATTACCTCCGGAGCCAGATCCAACTCCTTGCAGAAATCTATCGTTTCCTGTAGGGTCTCTCTGGTTTCTCCAGGATAGCCTATCATAAAAGAACAATCCGCCCAGCCAAGGTGTTTTTTTGTCAGACGTATCGCCTGCTTTGCCTGTTCGACGCTTACCTGTTTGTTAACCAGGTCCAGAATCTTCTGGCTCCCGGATTCAATACCATAGCCGATCAAGAGGCAACCCGAATCGACCATAGCCATAATCAAATCTTCGGTCATAAGGTTAACCCTACCCGCGCATCCCCAGGTTATCTTTTTGCCTACTTTATTGCTGAAAAACTTTATCTTTTGGCAAAAATCATAAACAAAGTTTTTATGCATTACAAATTCATCATCGATAAAATGAAAATACTGTACCTTATATTTCTCATAAAGGACCTCTATCTCTTTTAGTACATTCTCTGCCGAGCGCTGGCGGTATCCCTGCCCCATAAAGTCATGATAACAGTAGATGCACCGGTAAGGACAGCCTCTAGTCGCAAATAAATTCATGGATAATAAACCCTGGTCCTGTATTGAGCCATCCAGCCATTTATTGCGGTTAGGAGCGCCGATCGGGTTATTCAGATAGATATCCATGGGAAAATAATCCCATGCCGGAACAGGTATATTATCGAGGTTCTTAATCGGCTGGCGAGACTGATTCTTATGTATTTTTCCGGCAGCATCTTTAAACCATATTCCGCTTACCTTAGATAAATCCTTTCCTTCAGCTAAAGTGTGAATCAACTCGCCCACCGTTTCCTCTCCTTCTCCCATGCAAACTATATCCGCAGGATTATTTTCCAATACGATTTGGGCAATAGAAGTTCCTACGCTGCCGCCAATGACGATTTTTTTAGCGGGGTGATACTGTTTTAATACCGAAACAAGCCATTTTACGTATTTATAGGTAGTTACAATTCCTCCGATACCGGCAACATCAAAATCTGCGTGCTTTATCAACTCCTCGACTTTTTCCTTGTTCCAACGGTAGGCGTTAATATCCAGAACCCGGACCTCGTGATTATCCCGGACCAAGACAGAAACAATATAACCCAAACCAGAAGGAAAAACGTTCGGCTTGGCCCATTCTCGAATAGGAGGGTTAATTAATAGTATTTTCATTTGAAAATCTTTTTTAAAACATTAATGACATACAATACTTCTTCGTTTTTCATCGCAGGGTAAAGCGGTATAGAGATAGTTTGCCGGTAATACTCTTCCGCCTTTTTATAGTCACCTTCTTTGTACCCAAAAGTCTTTCTGTAATAAGGCTGTAGGTGAACAGGAATATAATGAACCTGGGCGCCTATACCAGCATTACGAAGTTTTTGATAAACCACCCTTCTATCTTCTGTATTCTTGAGCCTGATATAATATAAATGCCATGAAGATTTAACATCCAGGCGCTCTACCGGCAATAATATTTTTTTAACACCCTTGAGGTTTTTATTGTAAATTGAGGCTATCTTTCTTCGTTTTATTAAAAAATTATCTATTTTCTTTAATTGGCTTATGCCTAAGGAACATTGAAAATCAGTTATACGATAGTTAAATCCCAGAGACTGCTGTTCATACCACCAGGGACCATCCCAGCCGGTTATCTTCTTTTTGTCTTTTGTGATACCATGATTTCTCAATAAGAGTAGTTTTTCAAACAGGTCTTTCCTATTAGTTGTGGCAGCGCCCCCCTCACCTGTTGTAATATGCTTTACCGGATGGAAACTGAATGTGGTGATATCTGAAAACCTGCACGAACCAACTTTATTCTTTTTGTATTCTGCGCCAAAGGCATGAGAAGCATCTTCAATAACAAGAAGACCTTTCTTCCTGGCAATCTCCCGGATTTGCTCAGCTTCAACCGGATGCCCCGCAAAATCAACCGGAATTATTGCTCGGGTATTTTTTGTTATCATTTTTCCTACTTCATGCGGATCGATATTTACTGTATCTTCTTGAATATCCGCAAAAACTGGCTTCCCTCCACAGTATAAAACAGAATTTGCTGAAGCCACAAAAGTAATCGGAGAAGTGATAACTTCATCTCCCTTGCCTATTCCGGCAGCAAGGCAAGACAAATGCAGGGCTGCCGTACCACTGGACACTGCTACAGCATATTTAGCTCCAGTATACCTACAAATAGCCTTTTCAAACTCTTGTATCTTCGGCCCCTGAGTAATCCAGCCTGATCTTAGCGTCTTGATAACGCTGTTTATATCAGCCCTGTCCAACGTTTGCCTGCCATAAGGGATAAATTTCATTTGATAAAATCCTTTATCATATTATGGAGCTCTTTTCCAGATAACCAGTCTTCGTTAGAATCACTGGAATATTTGAAACGATCCGGAAGCTTCTCTCCCTTTTCCCATTTTCTTGATTCCCACCAGGGGCGCTCCGGCATAATCACGAAACAATCTTTAAATCTTAGCGCATGCCTAGACTCATCTTCGGTAATAAGCGACTCATGGAGTTTTTCTCCGGGCCGGATTCCTATCTGCTTAAGCTTGCAGTCGGGAGCAATGGCCCTGGCTAAATCCGCAATCTTCATGCTTGGTATTTTCGGGATAAAAACTTCTCCTCCGACCATCTCCTTCAGGGAACCAAGTACAAAATGAACTCCCTGTTCCATGGTCATCCAGAAGCGGGTCATCTTCTTATCGGTAATAGGAAGGATCCCCGTTTTCTTTCTTTCCAGAAATAAAGGAATAACACTTCCCCTACTCCCTACTACATTACCGTAGCGGACCACGCTGAAACGTGTATCCGCCTCTCCAACATAAGAATTGCCCGCAACAAATAATTTTTCTGAACAAAGTTTTGTAGCTCCATACAGATTCACAGGGCTCACTGCTTTATCAGTACTAAGCGCTACTACCTTTTTCACCCTTTGGTCGATTGCGGCGTCAATAATATTGACCGCTCCCATTACATTTGTTTTTACTGCTTCACATGGATTGTACTCAGCGGCCGGAACCTGCTTAAGGGCCGCGGCATGAATGACAAAGTCAACGCCATGAAACGCCCGGTGTAGACGCTGGGTGTCCCTGATATCACCGATGTAGTAGCTTATTTTACAGTCAAATAAATCACTGTTGAATTTCTGGCTCATCTCAAATTGCTTAAGTTCATCACGGCTGAAAATGATCAACTTTCTCGGCTTGGCATTCTTTAATATAATTTCAGTGCACTTCCTGCCAAAAGACCCCGTGCCTCCGGTTATCAAAACTGTCTTATCCTTTAAATTACTATACATAACATCCCCCTCTTTAGTGAATTGCTCTCCTCTTATAATTTCCGGTCAATTTAGAAAATTCTGTAATCTAAACTGTAATCGCTCTGACGCCTTTCCATCACAATAGGCATCTACATATTTCTTCAGATAGTCACCCTGAAACTGTTGAAAAACATTATCATCACTTTGATCAAGCCAATATTTGCAGCCTCTTTCTAACTCATCGTAGTTTCGGGCAGAAAAATTCGGAAATCTTGTTACCACAAAAACTTCTTTATCAAACCGTTCAGAAGGAATATAACAAATAGTCGGAACTCCCCCTACCGAGCTTTCTAGTATTGCGCTTGAGGGGAAAGCTGCTATAACAACATCACATATCCCCATAAAATCATAGGCAAAATATCCAGGCATTAATTCATTAACATAACTGACTCGTTCATGGGCTATTAACTTATCAACCTTGCTCTTAAGAACATCCACCCCTTGAAGCCTACCATAACCTCTATTTTTATAAACAAGTTGGTACTTTTGGTCCGACTCTATTAAACGGTAAACATCATCAAACATCTTAGAACCTTCCTGAATATTTAACATAGCACTTCTGCCCATCGTTGTATCACAGAAGCCGATAACTCTTTTCCCTATAGGAATACCAAGTTTCTCCTTTAATTTTATTTTTAAATCCGGATTATGCCTGGCCTGAAATACCTTATCAGAAAGAAATACGCCGCAATCAATATAATCCCCAATTATATTATTATTCTTCCTATAACAGGAGTTAGTTACTCTGCTGCTGATTAGGGCATCATAAATCAAAAAACCATAATAGGATTCAGAAAATGAATCCATCTCTTTGCGGTAAAAAAACTCTATTCGTGTTGACCAGACTATAAAAATACTTTTTGAACCATTCATCTTGTGGCATAAGCTTCTTACTAACGTACCTGGCTCTTGAAAAGTAAGATATTTTTTTACGCTGTATTTTGAATCAAAGATTTTCCATAAAGAATAACCCTGAATAAACATTAGGTATGGCTCCACAGACAACCTATTTTTGCAGTTTAAAATCAATTTCAGAACAATTTTACTAAGCAAGGGATAAATACCTTTGAAATAACTTAATACTGGGTAATCACTAAGCATTTCTTTAAAAATACAGATATCGAAGCCATTTGATTTTATTTTTTTAAGATTGACCTGGGTTATATCACCATCAACGATATAAATAGTATTAGACTTATTTACACATTCCTGGCTCTCTACCATATCAATTCTATAAGGAGGAAGAGCAAACTCTATCCAACTGTTCCAGATATGGATACCATATTCATAGTTCTTCCTCTGCTTTGTTTTACCTGCCAGTTTTCTCATCTTGGTCAAGAGATAAGTCGGATAAAGGACTATCTTAAGGGTATTTATATATTTATTCTTAAGTTCTAAAACCCGCATTTTTCTTACATACCATGCCGGAACAAGCACATTATCAGGGATAATCTCTTTACGATTGGCAACAAATTGATAAAGAGAATAAGGAAAATCTGCAGGTACAAAAGATACCTCCCCCTTAATGTTATATTTTTTAATAAATCTATCTGCCAAGAGAAAAGAGCAAATCAATTTCTCTAAACGCATAATAATTGACTTTTTAATTATCAGATAAGCATAACTATCACCCATTAAATCGTTTAATAAAGAGGCTTCTTTATTATCGATATTCTCCTTATAGGCCTGATCAATTATCTTACCAGCCAAATAACTACTTTCTATTTTATCCAGATTAGTTATAAGATCAGGAGATAGGCTCTCTGCGTGAGGAATCTCTGCAGAAAACGCATATACTTTCTTATATTTTTTAAAGAGCCCCTGAGAGACTAAATTATCTCCCTCAAGTAAAAGTATATCGCCAATCTCTTTCTTCATTGTCTATCACCACTCAATTTCTGCTTCGTGTAAAGATCAAAATAGAGGCCCTGCTTTGATATTAACTCATCGTGACGGCCCTGCTGGCGGATGATCCCGTTTTCTAAAACTACTATCTTATCAGCATTATGAATCGTTGATAACCTATGAGCAATTACCAGCACAGTCGTGTGTTGAGAAACCTGATTGATCGCCTCCTGAACATTTTTTTCGGCAATGTTATCAAGAGAGCTGGTTGCCTCATCCAAAACAAGTATCTCTGGCTTTCGCAGGATGGCGCGTGCAATAGCAATACGCTGCCTCTGGCCACCTGATAGCTTTACTCCCGCATCTCCCACCGTAGCCTCATAACCACCCTGCATCCTAATTATAAATTCGTGGGCATGAGCTAACTTGGCTGCCTCTTCTATTAATGCATCGGAACAATTCTCCATTCCAAAGCGAATGTTCTCCTTTATCGTGTCATTAAAAATAAACGTCTCCTGCCCAACATAACCAAACTTTTTTAAATATGATTCGTTTGAATATTCGGAAAAATCTGTCCCATCAATTTCAATCCTTCCTTTTTCCGGTAGATACAACTTTAGCAAGAGACTTACTATTGTCGTCTTACCTGAGCCTGATGGTCCGACAATCGCCGTCATTTTATTTTTTTCAATTTCAAAACCAACATCCTTTAATAAATACTCCTTCATATTTTCATATTTAAACCACACTTTTTCAAAGATTATATTTCTATCAAAAGCTTTCAATACCTTTACGCCTTCCGAAATAGTCTTAATATTGGACAGACAAAGGTTATAAACAATCTCTGAATTCGGCACAGAGTGCGCTATCCCCACAAGATCATCACCTATTACTTGCACTGAAGGTAAAAAACGATTCGCCACTAAGGCAAAGGCTCCAAATAACGGAATAAGCGAAACTAATTCACTGCTGGATTTATGGCTTAGATATATGCCCACTAAAGCAATTAAAACAAAAAAAATGAACCGCGTAGAAGATTCCGGAATTACGCGGCCTACAAGCATCTTAAATTGGTTATAAAGTTTTTTATCAACAACTTTCTCGTACTTTTCTTTCCAGCTATTTAAAGTAAAATATATCCTAATGGTTTTGATCCCATTAATAAACTCATTTAAAATAACGTTCTTTTTTCTATCTTCCTCATTGGAAATGTTTGCGCATTTATAGATTACTTTTTGGAGCAATCTTTTTATAAAGATCATATAAATCAATCCAATGAGTATTAAGGCAACGGTTCCCTGCCAGGCAATAGCCAGTAACAATGAGAATAGAAATATTGAATTTAGAAAATCATAAGTAAACCGGATCGTCCACAAAACAATATTTAAAACAGAGTCAGGAGCAATAGTTCCGGTATGTATAAGTTTTCCCTGCTGGTTATTTGTAAAGAAACTATAGTCTGCGGTTAAATACTTATTAAATATCTTTTTCTGCACGTCTCCGACAATCCTAATCATCAGTTTATTCGAAAAGTAAGAATAAATGATCTTGAAGGCTGCCGCGATTACGGTAATAATAAGCAAGATTAAACAAGAAACGAAAAGTTGGTTATCCACGGTAAAATAATCCACTACCCTGTTGAATAACCGCAGGATGAAAGAATCGTTTTTTAAGTTAAGGCCATAGTTTAATATTGGATATAAAAGAGCTAAGTTCAACATCTCTGTAAAACCGGCAAGAAACATCGCTAGAAACAAAAGGCAAAGTTGTATCTTATAAGGTTTAAAAAAATACCAGATTATCCTAAGATTATGAATATTCATTTCTTTCTCTGAAATCTATAAACTTCATAAGATTGTCTACGCAGGTTTTTACATCATCTTTTTCTGTATCTAAAACCAAACCGGCGTCTTTGGGCGGCTGAAAGGGAGTTTCTTCATCAATACCGATAAAATTGTTTATTTCTCCGGCCAGGGCCTTTTTGTATAATCCTTTTGTATCCCTACTGATGACTTCTTTAAGAGAACTCTTACAATAAATCAGATTAAAAGAGCTGCCGATTATCTCCTTTGCTTTTTCTCTAGCCTCCTGGAAGGGCGAAATAACGGCTACAAAAATATAATCATATTGCCCGCTATTAATATCCTTTAAACACAATTCAGCTATTATTTTGTTATTTTCTTTGATGTGTTCAGGACTAAAAGTTAAATCCTTGTTTATCTGCTTTCTTACTATATCTCCGTCATAAACCTTGATCTTCTTATTAAATCCAGCCAATAAACGCTGCGCTTGCTCTACAATCGTTGTTTTGCCTGACCCCGATAACCCGGTAAACCAAAATACTGATGCCTTCTTCATCTAAGAAAAATTTCCTTCCCTTATTTATCAATACAACCATCAATATAATTTAATAGTTCATTAATAACTCCCTGGCCGCCTTTTGCTCTAGTAATTAATTTTGCTACTTTCTTTATTTTTGGATGAGCATCGGCAGGAGCAACCGGAAAACCAACTATTCTCATAACTTCTAAATCATTCAAATCGTTGCCAACGTATATTGCCCGATTTAAATCAAAACCTTTCTGCACGCAATAATTCTCTAAAGCACTTTTTTTATCTTTACAGGAGTCAATAACCTCTAAATGCAGCTTTGAGCCACGGGCTTTTACAACAGAATTTGTCTCAGTGCTTATTATTATTTGAGGAAGACCAAGGCTACGAAGACACTCTACCCCTAGACCATCTGCGCGGTTGACGGTAACAGCTTCAAGACCATCCTGAAAAATAATCACACGATTATCAGTCATCACCCCGTCAAAATCATAAACTATTATATCGATATCCTTTACTTTAATTAAAATCTTCTGGCCAATCATAAAAACATCTCCTTGCGGATATTAATTTTTGACATAAGTAATTATTCTTTTACTATGTAACAAGGTGTCATGCAAAATGGAAATTTACGGATCACAGCATTCTTACCTTTAAAATAATCATCCACAGCCTTTGTCTCACCGGGAAAGACTCCGTAATCATCTAAAATAAGAATACCGTTTCTTTCGATCCTAGGATATAGATGCTCGAGGATTGTAACCGAAGGCTCATAAACATCCGCATCGAGGTTAAGGAGGGAAATTTTTAATTCAGGGTGTTCGCTGGTATACTTCGGGACAGTATCGCATATATTACCGGCGACAAGCTCAACAGCCCGGTCGCATCCCTTATGCTTTAAGACCTGAATCATCTGTTCGACGGAAATACTCTCGATCCCTGAATCACGGATAAATGTCTGCCGTGCGGCCTTATCAGGCTCAAATGATGTTTCCGGAAATGCACCAAAAATATCAAAACCGACTATCTTTTTTGAAAAGGGATTACCGAAAAGGTTACGCAGCATCGCAAAACGAGCTAAAGATGCGCCCTTAAATACACCACATTCGACGATTGCACCGGGAACATCAAGCGCTATTTTAAAAAGTTCATAATGCGCCAGGATTTTGCTTATACGCGTAACATCACAGGACAAATAAAATCCATTCTCATACTCAAAAGCTTTGTCAAACTCTGGAAGTTTAATCATCTAATCGTCTCCTGTTAATCAACTTTTTACACAACCAAAAATCAAAAAGATCGTCAATATCAATAGAATATTCATAAGGCATAACATATACCCCTGCCTTACCGCAAATCCTATTTCCGTAGGTTAAAAATGAGTTTCTTTTAAAAATAAATATCGAACCATTCTCAACATATTCCTTGTTTTTATCCTGCCTTCTGGGCCTTCTTTTATAATCAAAGTTTAATGATCTTAATTTTCCGCGATTTTCTTCCCAAACCATGTAATGTTTTTCATAAGCGCTAAATATAGAATCATATTTGTTTTTCAATAAATATTTTATAGCGCGATCGATATCATTCTTTCTCCTTAAAGGCGAAGTACATTGCAAAAATACAATAATATCTGGTAAATAGCCCCCTTTTCTTTCCAGATATTTAATCGCATGCCTAACCGCTGCTTCGCTGGTTGTTTTATCCTTTGCTAGGCTAGAAGGCCTGACGATAACTTCTGCTCCGCATTTTTCCGATACTTCTTTTATTGCTAAGCTATCCGTTGATACAAATGTCCTATTTACTAAGCTTGAATTCAAAGATTGCTTAATTGTGTAAGAAATTAACGGTTTTCCTGCAAGTAATCTCAGGTTTTTTTGGGGTATACCCTTAGATCCGCCGCGAGCCGGAATTATTGTCATCACCTCTAAACCCACAGATACTCCTTCTGTTATAGTTAAATTCCGCCGGAAGCGGCGGCTCCAATATAGCTAAACCTTTTTTGCTTACAAATTTTCACTCCTTCACCCGGAGGATTAATGCCAACCTTCTTAAGATCATAGTCGACCATAATTTTAACTAAACTGTCGAATTTAATCTTGGGCTGCCAGTTAAGTTGTTTTTTAGCTTTAGAAATGTCGGCACAAAGACAATCTACCTCATTAGGCCGGAAGTATTCCGGATCTATTTCAATTATAGTGTTTCCTTTTTTAAGAGATGCTGAAGTCTTCAGTCTGGGGCTCAACGAATCAACGATCCCCTGGGCCCTAATTCCCTTACCGTGCCAGGAAATATTGATTCCGGCGTAATTAAAAGCATGTTCAATAAATTCTCTGACTGAATGCGATTCTGCCGTACCAATGACATAATCATCCGGTTTCTCCTGCTGCAACATAAGCCACATCGCTTCAACATATTCAGGAGCAAAGCCCCAGTCACGCTTTGCATCAAGGTTTCCCAAATAAATCTTCTTTTGTCTACCAGCCATTATATCCGCAAGGCCGCGTGTAATCTTACGGGTAACGAATGTTTCGCCACGCCGAGGGCTTTCATGGTTAAAAAGTATCCCATTGCAGGCAAATAAACCATAGCCATCTCTATAGTTTTTTACCATCCAATAGGCATACGCCTTAGCGCAGGCATAGGGGCTTTGAGGTTTAAAAACAGTCACTTCAGACTGAGGAGGCTTTGCGGCTCCAAACATCTCGCTGGAAGACGCCTGATAAAACTTTAATTTATGTTTACTTCTACGTATTGCTTCAAGGAGCCTTACGGTACCCAAGGCGGTTGTATTTCCGGTATATTCAGGTATATCGAAACTAACCCGCACATGGCTCTGCGCTCCAAGATGATAAATCTCATCCGGCTCTATATTGTATATTAGATTACTGATCTGTTCGGCATCGGAAAGATCACCGAAATGAAGGAATAGCTTAGCTTCGGGATTATGGGGATCTACAAAAATATGATCAATCCTACCCGTATTAAAAGTGCTTGCCCGGCGGATAATTCCGTGGACTTCATAGCCTTTATAAAGCAATAACTCCGTCAAGTATGATCCGTCTTGCCCGGTAATACCGGTTATTAATGCTTTTTTAATCATGTTTTTTAAAATTATTCACCCAAAACTCTTGTAAAAAGGCAAAAATAACCCCAAGCGATAATCCTAGAACCGGGATAATCTTAGACTTGGTATTCTTTTTCCTTATTATCTGATTAGTAGATAAAGAGGGAAACTCAATTACCTCAAATTCTTCGGCACTAAACAGCTCTTCATAAATCAATGATAAATTATTTATAACTGTTTGATAGACAAAAGGATTTTTACGGAGAGTTTTACTCTCTTGGTATCCTTTCAACTGATTCTCTAAGAATATTTTTCTTTTAGAGAAAAGAACATTCCCTCTTTCCAAAAAATCACTAGCGAGCGCCTTAGTAATACTCCTTGTTTTTTCAGGATTATTTGATTCAACCGTAATTTTCAAGAACCCAGGATCAAGGCTTGTGATCTTTATTTCGCCGGAATCAAACATACTTTTCAATTCATTAATACTAGTAGTTAATTTATATTTACTAATTATATCCGTAAGTGTATGTTGATTACGCATAGCCCAGGTAGCAGAAGAAACGCTCATTAAGGGTTTAGAGAATGAACCTATTTTTATTACGGCCTCATCCCCAAAGACTACTGGCGATTTGATATATATTATAAAAGTCAGAATAATTGAAATAAGAAAGGGAATAATAACAATAACCTTTCTTCTAACTAGAATGTTAACATAGCTGGCCAAGCTTATTTCTTCTCTGTAGATTTCACTCTTCGTCATTGGATTATCCATAGCTCTCCTTTCACTATTAAACTACGCCTTTTTATCTATGCTTTTTCCAGAATCTATAGCGATATTGATACTAGAAAGTGACTTTTCTAGATCAGCCTTCAAATAATTGTATTGGGCCTCCTTTTCCTTCAAAAAATGCCGGGTGACGTTGATTTTGTACTCCAGGCCTTTTTTAGTAAGATAGTACTGCAATTTATTAAGCTTACCAGGGCTATCGGTGAAATTTTTTACTTCGATAAGCCCTTTTTTGGTAAGCTCCTTGAGGAGATAGTTGACCTTGCCCAAAGAGATGGAGAGCTTAGCAGAAAGCTCTCGTTGCGTAACTAGAGGCTTTATCTCTATCTCCTTGATAACAATGAGGTTTTCTTCCTTTAGTATTGGTTGTTCAAACATTGAACGACTATTCTAACAAGAAAAGGAATAAAGTCAAGAAATATGATGGATTTTTGCTTAAAAAGGAATAGTAATTCCTGCTTCTATTGCCTCTTCCTTCTGACGAGATTTAAGTCTTATAAAGACTTCAGCAGCATTGGCTTTCAGAAATTTATTTGTCATAGTCAAAGTCATTCCCAAGGACTCGCCTGATTCGTTTTTAAGCGCAAAAATTACCTTATTACGACCAAAGACTACTTCCGCCCCGAAATCTATTGACCTAATTTTATTTTGGCCATAATCCATCTGGAAGCTTAATCCCAAATTCCGGCCAAATTTCCATTCACCATAGAGAATAAGTATCTGGCCAGGCACGCTCAGCCGGCTTTGGCGAAGGCCTATGCCAATACGATAGCGAATTTCTTCTTTTTTAGGATAAAACAATGGTGATTCAAGTTGAACCTTAAATTCAAATCGCGAGGTTGAGCTGCCTTCAAATAAATAAGTCAGACGATTAACTGAAGATATCTTCCAATAGCCCTTAAAGGTCAAAGTCTCGCGGCCATCTTGAGATATATATTCGATTTGCTGATTTTTGTTGAGCTTCCAGCTTCCTTTAAAGGTGTAAGTTTCAAGCGGGCTTTTATGGCCAGTAACTTCAAAACAAAGCTCATTATAATCATTGGCACGCCAGGTGCCTCTTAGTTTAAGTATACGCAGACGCTGCCGGTTGGTTTTAGATTCGGTTTGAATGGTTTCAATAACTAAGGAATTAGATTCAGCAGCTATAAAACGTTTGCGGATGGTATCCTGGGGAGCTATTCTCATTTAACTATAGCTTTTTTAATTTCGCTTCATTACTCCTAATCCAGTTAAAGATATCATTGAGGATAATCGGGGCCTGCTTTTCTGGTTTCCATTTTAAGTCTTGAGTAACTTGTTTGTTATCCGTAAGGTATATCGCGATATCGCCGGGGCGATTATGCAAATCAGAACCAATTTTAATCTTGTTGCCGGTAATTTGCCTGCAGAGCGCAGTGGTTTCTAATAGAGAAAGGCTTATCTCTCTTGCACCGCCAACATTATAAGTATTATTACTGATTTTAGGGAGATTATTTGCTTGCTGGTCAAGTAACCGGCAAAGGTCATCAACATGTAAAAGGTCGCGCACCTGTTTACCTTCTCCCCCAAAACCTATATATTGAAGCGGTCTTCTAAAATAGTGTGCCAACATCCAGTAAGTAAATATACCCTGATCAATCTTGCCAAACTGCCATGGCCCGGCAACCACGCCGCAGCGGTTGACAACTGCTTTGATTCCGTAAGCGGCAACATACTCTTGCAGGATAAATTCCGAAGCCAGCTTAGTCGTTCCGTACAAGGTCTTTGGTCCGGTTAAAGAAAAATCCGTACTGATACCGGGAAATCGCAACCATTCAAACCTACTTTTTGTTTCGCGGCGCCTGATCGCATTTATTTTTCCATATGGATAAACCCTGCTTGTAGAAAGAAAAATTATTTCCGCTTTGCGCTTACGGCAAAACTCAAGACAGTTAACGGTCCCCATCAGGTTTGTGTCAATAATATAAGCGGGATTCTGGTAACCTGCCAAGATAGATGGCTCGGCTGAACATTCTAGTATCAAATCTACATCAAATTTAAATCCCAAATCCCTAGGATAGCGAACATCCCCGCGAATAAACTCAATATCATTCTTTCTAAGCCTCGGCAAGTTAAATTCGCTTCCCCGTCGAACCAAATTATCCAAAACGTAAACTTTAAGCTGCGGGTATTTAAGCTTAAAATAGACCGCGAGGTTGCTGCCGATAAACCCTGCACCCCCTGTAATCAGTAAGGACCTGTGTTGCAAACTATCTCCTTTTGCGCTTCGTAAATCTGCTTAATCGTTTCTTTAATGCCGAATTTGTATTGCCAAGCGGGATAATGCGAAATGAATTTAGAGACGTCGCTGATCCACCAGATATGGTCGCCAATGCGGTTTTTATCTATATATTCGTAGTTTAATTTCTTACCGGTTAATTCCTGGCAAAGGTCAATTGCCTCTAGGATAGAGGTGTTTGCGAAGCGTCCGCCGCCAATGTTATAGACTTCTCCGGAGCGAGGAGCCTTAAAAAAATGATAAAACGCGTTCACTAAATCATAGGCATGGATATTATCGCGCACCTGCTTGCCTTTATAACCGTAAATCATATATTTACGGCCAGTGATTGCGCACTTGACAAAATACGACAAGAAACCGTGCAGTTCAGCACCTGAATGCGCAGGCCCGGTAAGGCAGCCGCCGCGAAAGATCGCCGTCTTAAGGCCAAAATAACGGCCGTATTCCTGCGTCATTAGATCAGCTGCAACTTTTGATGCGCCGAATACTGAATGTAAACAATTATCAATACTCATACCCTCATTTATGCCTTGATAATACTCGTGGTTTTCAGAGAGGTCATAACGCTTATCCAGCTCAATTAAAGGCAAAAAGTTTGGCCTGTCGCCATAGACTTTGTTAGTTGAGGTGAATATGAATACTGCCAAAGGTGAATGTTTCCTGAATGCTTCCAATAAAACAAGTGTTCCCTGCGCATTCACTCCAAAATCCACCATCGGGTCTTTTGCCGCCCAATCATGCGAAGGCTGGGCCGCGGCATGAACGATTAAAGCAATACCTGAAGAGTATTTTTTGAATATTTTGTTAATTTGTTTTTCGTTACGGATATCTACGGAATAATGTTTATAGTTTTTATATTTCGCTACAAGCCGCTTCTGGTTCCAAAGGACAGAACCGTCTTCACCAAAAAAACTTTTGCGCATATTATTGTCAATCCCGACGATATCAAAACCTTTTTCCGCAAAGAAACTTACGCTTTCTGAGCCGATTAAACCACACGAGCCGGTGACAATAACTACGGACATTGATTTATTTTCCTTCCCGCTGCTTATTAAATAGCCAGCTTTTACGCTCTAAATACCATTTAACTGTAGATTCAATACCTTGATTAAAGCTAATCTTAGGGCTCCAACCAAGATCCCTTTTTATCTTACTGGAATCAAGGCTATATCTTATATCATGACCCAGGCGGTCTTTAACAAACTCAAATCTATTCTGGCTAACTCCTAAGGTTTTCAGCAATAATTTTACGGTATTAATGTTTTTGCTCTCTTGGCTGCTCCCTAAATTATATATCTCTCCGATTTTACCTTTAGCGATAATTATTATAATTCCCTGCGCGCAATCATCAACATAAAGCCATTCACGCACATTCACCCCTTTACCATAGACTGGGACTTTGCCACCATCTAATACCTTAAAAATAGCAAGCGGAATAAGTTTTTCCGGATACTGCCATGGGCCGTAATTATTCGATGGCCTAATGATTATCGCCGGAAATCCATATGTCCTGATATATGATTGCACCAGAAGGTCTGCTGCTGCCTTAGAAGCCGCGTAAGGGCTATTGGGTTTAATCGGGGATTGCTCCGTGAACTTACCGTTGTGGATTTCGCCATAGACTTCATCGGTAGAAATATAGATAAACTTACTTACTTTATACTTGCGGCTAGCGTCCAAAAGTATTTGAGTTCCTTTAATATTAGTATCGATAAACGGTGTTGCGTCGTTAATGCTACGGTCAACGTGCGATTCAGCAGCGAAATGCACTACAATATCAGGCCGCTCTAATAAGAAAATCTTATCGATTTGTTTTTTATTGCAAATGTCGGTTTTGTAGAATTTAAAAATAGGGTGAGTACCACGCGAGAAAGGGAGTTCGCGCTTGCCAATACGTTCTAGGTCACCGGCATAGGTAAGTTTATCAACTATAACGAGACCGGAGACCCCCCCCTGTGGAGATAATCTCTTCAATGACAATCTTATAAAAGCACTACCGATAAAACCCGCCCCGCCGGTAATTAAGACTTTAGGTATTCTTTTACGCATTCGTCTAAAATTGAATTGATATCTCTTACTTTAAAACCGCTCTTTTCAAGTTTGCTTGTTGACAGAATCAGGTCAGTCCTTACTAATCCTAATTTCTTAAAAGCGATTACTTCAAACTTGCGTAAAGGAAGATAATTTTGATAAACTTGCATAAGCTTAGGGTAACGCAGGCCGCCTTTATTTACCAGATTATATACTCCTTTAGCGTTAATTTTAAGCAAGTGTTTAAT